>Ga0129317_1000139_pt1 | contig 92854 bp, 70 predicted proteins | sample Cm1ome_FD_94430 | JGI IMG/M metagenome (GOLD analysis project Ga0129317, IMG submission 94430) | Eastern black-and-white colobus group fecal microbial communities from Wisconsin, USA - Cm1105 metagenome | ecosystem: Host-associated > Mammals > Digestive system > Large intestine > Fecal | place...
AGAAAGATCTAATTCAGACGGGAACAGCGCAAAATCCCATAAGGAGGGAATCTCATAAGGAGGGACCCGCTTGCGGGAGGATGCCTTATGAGCTGCCCACCGCAGGTGGGAGGATCCCTTATGAGCGCGCGTCCGGTAAGAAAGAGTCCGTGTTGCCAGGATCAGCGCAAAATGAAAGCAAAAAATGAGAGGCTGCTGCAGATTTTGCAGCGGCCTTTTTCTTACAGATACGGCGTTCTGAAAATTGATATCAGCTGCATTGATATGGGACAGAATGCTGTATGGAAGATCGGAAAGGAGTACGTTTGGAATTTACACATCTGCACGTCCATACAGAGTACAGTCTGCTGGACGGATCAAATAAAATCAAGGAATACGTTGCCCGCGTCAGGGAACTCGGCATGGACAGTGCCGCGATCACCGACCACGGTGTCATGTACGGTGTGATCGATTTTTACCGGGAAGCAAAGGCGGCAGGCATCAATCCGATTCTTGGCTGTGAGGTGTATGTGGCACCAAATTCCAGACTGGACCGGGAGATTGGGAGCGATGAAGACCGCTATTATCACATGGTGCTGCTTGCAGAAAATAATCAGGGCTATGCAAATCTGATGAAAATTGTCTCGGTTGGATTTGTAGAGGGCTTTTATTACCGGCCACGCGTAGACAGAGAAACGCTGGAAAAGTATCATGAGGGCATCATTGCGCTGAGTGCCTGCCTTGCCGGTGAGGTGCCGCGTTATCTGATGCGGGGGCTGTATGAGGAGGCACGGGAGACCGCGCGTTATTATCAGAATCTGTTTGGAAAGGACAATTACTTTCTGGAGCTTCAGGATCACGGAATTCCGGATCAGAAGCTGGTAAACCAGCAGCTTCTGCGAATGAGTCAGGAGCTGGATATCCCGCTCGTGGCGACAAACGATGTACATTATACGTATGAAGATGACGTAGCGGCACATGATATCCTGCTTTGCCTGCAGACCGGAAAAAAGCTGGCAGACGAGGATCGGATGCGCTATGAAGGCGGTCAGTATTTCGTGAAGTCACCGGAACAGATGGCACAGCTTTTTCCGTATGCGCCGCAGGCAATTGAAAATACACATAAAATAGCACAGCGATGCCATGTGGACATTGAGTTTGGAGTTACGAAGCTGCCCCGTTTCGATGTGCCATCGCCGTATACATCGTGGGAATATCTGAACAAGCTGTGTTACGAAGGACTTTTAGAGCGTTACGGCGAGACTGCAGAGGAGCTGAAACCCCGTCTGGAGTATGAGCTTACGACGATTCAGAAAATGGGATACGTGGATTATTTTCTGATTGTGTGGGATTTCATTCGCTATGCACGCGACAATGGTATTCCGGTCGGACCGGGGCGTGGTTCGGCGGCGGGAAGTATCGTCGCCTATACGCTTGGCATTACACAGCTCGACCCGATCCGCTATAATCTGCTCTTTGAGCGTTTCTTAAATCCGGAACGAGTCTCCATGCCTGATATCGACGTGGATTTCTGCTTCGAGCGGCGGCAGGAGGTCATTGATTACGTCGTAAGAAAATACGGAAAAGATTGTGTGGCTCAGATCGTCACATTCGGTACGCTGGCAGCGCGCGGCGTCATCCGTGATGTGGGTCGTGTCATGGATCTTCCGTATGCCTTATGTGATTCCATTGCGAAAATGATTCCGCAGGAGTTAAATATCACGATTGATAAAGCGCTTCAGATGAATCAGGAGCTGCGTACGTTATATGAGACCGATGATCAGATCAAAGAGCTGATCAATATGTCAAAACGCCTTGAGGGGCTGCCGCGCCATACATCGATGCATGCAGCCGGTGTCGTGATCAGTCAGAAGGCGGTCGATGAGTACGTGCCGCTTTCAAGGGCGGCAGATGGGACGATCGTGACGCAGTTTACAATGACAACGCTGGAGGAACTTGGACTTCTGAAGATGGATTTTCTTGGGCTGCGAACCTTAACGGTGATCAATGATGCGGTGCAGCTGGTGGAACGCAGCACCGGTGTGCATCTTGATATGCTGAAAATTGATTACAATGACAAAAAGGTTCTCGATTCGCTTGGAACAGGCAAAACGGAGGGCGTCTTCCAGCTGGAAAGCGGCGGTATGAAAAACTTCATGAAGGAGTTAAAACCGCAAAGCCTGGAGGATGTCATCGCCGGCATTTCGCTGTACCGGCCGGGACCGATGGATTTTATTCCGCAGTATATACGCGGAAAAAACAATCCGGAGACTGTGGAGTATGACTGCCCGCAGTTAAAGCCGATTCTTGAGCCAACGTACGGGTGTATCGTTTACCAGGAGCAGGTCATGCAGATCGTGCGGGATCTTGGCGGATATACACTTGGACGGAGTGATCTTGTGCGCCGGGCGATGTCAAAGAAAAAGGCGGCTGTTATGGCGAAGGAACGCCAGAACTTCGTTTACGGAAATGAGGAAGAGGGTGTTCCAGGCTGTATTTCAAACGGGATCGATGAGCAGACAGCAAACAAAATTTACGATGAAATGACGGATTTTGCGAAATATGCCTTCAACAAGTCGCACGCAGCAGCATATGCCCTGGTGGCGTACCAGACGGCGTATCTGAAATTCTATTATCCGGTGGAATTTATGGCGGCACTTATGACGTCTGTGATCGACAATCCGCCCAAGGTAGCTGAGTACATTCTGACCTGTCGGCAGATGGGGATCGCGATTCTGCCGCCGGACATCAACGTTGGTGAAGCAAGGTTTACGGTGGATGGAGGAAACATTCGTTATGGGCTTTCTGCGATCAAAAGCATCGGCCGTCCGGTGATCGAGGCGATTGTACAGGAACGTACGCTTGGCGGACCGTACCGAAGTCTGAAGGATTTCATTGAACGGCTGACCGGAAAAGAGACGAATAAGCGAACAATCGAAAACTTTATCAAATCAGGAGCCTTTGACAGCCTCGGAGGAACGCGGAAGCAGTTTATGCAGGTTTATGCGGGACTGGCGGATCATGTGGCACAGGAGAAAAAGAGTGCGGTTACCGGACAGATGTCGCTGTTTGACCTGATGAACGAGGAGGATAAAAAAGAATATGAGGTGCAGCTGCCAAATGTCGGTGAGTACGATAAGGAACAGTTGCTTGCCTTTGAAAAGGAGGTGCTCGGGATTTATGTCAGTGGCCATCCACTTGAAAAATATGAGGATCTGTGGCGTGGCGTGATCACGAATGTAACTTCAGATTTTGCGCTGGACGAGGAGAACGGAAGGCCGAAGGTGGTTGACGGAAGTAAGGCGGTGATCGGTGGGATGATCACGGCAAAGACAGTCAAGTACACAAAGACGAATAAGACGATGGCATTTCTGACAGTCGAGGATCTGGTCGGTACGGTGGAGGTCGTTGTTTTTCCGAAGGATTATGAGAAGAACCAGCAGTGGATGAACGAGGATGAAAAGGTCTTTATCCGTGGCCGGGTAAACAATGAGGATGACCGGCCAAGTAAGCTGATCTGTGAAAAAATCTGGCGCTTTGAGGAGGTGCCGATGGAGCTTTGGATCCAGTTTTCGGATATGGAGACGTATCGCGCGCGGGAACAGGAGCTTTTCGGGGTACTTCGTGATTCTGACGGAAGTGATTATGTGGCAATTTATGTGAGAAATCCGCGCAGCGTCCGTAAGCTTGGGGAAAACTGGACAGTTTGCGCAGACGAATCCCTGGTGGCAAGACTGACTTCACTTTTTGGAAAAGAAAATGTCAGACTGATGCGGAAAAAAGAGTAGCTTTTCTTTACAAATGAGTGAAAATAGATTAGAATAAAACAGGCAGAAGAGCTGTATGGAAATTTTATTTTCGGATATATGGCGAAGGGCTGCAAAATAGAAGAGTAACGGCTTCGGCAGGAGGTACGATATGGCAAAAGAAGTAAAGACAATCGGTGTGCTGACGAGCGGCGGTGATGCGCCGGGTATGAATGCGGCGATTCGTGCCGTAGTCCGCAAGGCGCTGTCGCAGGGACTGAAGGTAAAAGGAATTAATCAGGGATATAAAGGGCTTCTGAATGAAGAAATCGTAGATATGGATGCAAGGTCTGTTTCTGATACGATATCAAAAGGTGGTACAATTCTGTATACAGCCCGGTGTTCGGAATTCCGTACACCGGAAGGACAGGATCTTGGAGCTGAGATTTGTCACAAACATGGCATTGATGGTCTGGTAGTAATCGGCGGAGATGGTTCTTTTGCAGGTGCACAGCAGCTGGCGGCACGAGGCATCAATACGATTGGTGTACCGGGAACGATTGATTTGGATATCGCATGTACCGATTATACAATCGGATTTGATACGGCGGTCAATACGGCAATGGAAGCGATCGATAAGGTGCGTGATACATCGACCTCTCATGAGCGCTGCAGTATTATCGAGGTAATGGGCAGAAATGCCGGATATATTGCACTGTGGTGCGGTATTGCAAACGGTGCAGAGGATATCCTGCTTCCGGAGCGGTACAATTACGATGAGCAGGAGCTGATCAATAATATTATCAACAACCGCAAACGCGGGAAAAAGCATCATATTGTTATCAATGCAGAGGGCATCGGACATTCAACGAGTATGGCACGCCGGATTGAAGCGGCGACCGGAGTTGAGACGCGTGCGACGATCCTTGGACACATGCAGCGTGGCGGAAGCCCGACCTGCCGTGACCGTGTGTACGCATCCGTAATGGGTGCTTATGCGGCAGATCTGCTGGCAGATGGTAAGACGAACCGTGTCGTTGCGTTCCGTGATGGAGAATATAAGGACTTCGATATCGATGAAGCACTGAGTATGCAGAAGGATATTCCGGAGTATATGGTACGTGTTGCAAAGGCAATGACGATTTAACCGAGTCAAGCAAGTCCCCTGCGAGGTTGCGTAGAGAAATAAGCAGTGGATAGACTTGCTTTATATCGGATTCTGAAAATGTGGACTGAAAAAGTCAGATAGAACAAAAAGACTGCCCGGACAGTTGAAATGGCTGGCCGGGCAGTCTTTTATGACAAGGATGAGCTATCTTATGATGACCGGAATCCTTTCAGACGGGATTCCGGTTGCGGATGTCTGTTTTAACCGAATCAAGTAAGTCACCTGCGAGGTTGCGGGAAGAAAGAAGTAGTGGGTGTGAGCATGTCAGCGTCTGTCTGAATAGAAACAATAGGAAGAGCGAGGAATAATATGGCGGAAACGATCATTAGCAGTGCAGCGAATGCGCAGGTAAAGCAGCTGATTCAACTGCAGAAGAAGGCAAAGCTGCGCACGGAGCAGGACGTATTTATTGTCGAGGGAATTAAGATGTACCAGGAGGTACCGCAGGAGCGGCTGGTTCATACCTATGCGTCAGAGAGCTTTTATAATAAGAAAAGGGAGCTTTTTATCGGAAAAGAAAAAAATCTGACGATACTTACAGATCGAATATTTGAAAGTGTATCGGACACGAAATCACCGCAGGGGATTTTGTGTCTTGTGCGTCAGTATCATTATGAGTATCAGGAGCTTCTTGGAAAACAGGAAGGGCATGCGCTTATTATGGCACTGGAAAATATTCAGGATCCCGGGAATCTCGGTACAATCCTGAGAACAGCGGAAGGTGCCGGGGTGACCGGTATTTTGATGACAGAAGGCTGTGTGGATATTTATAATCCGAAGGTGATCCGTTCGACGATGGGATCGGTATACCGGATGCCGTTTTGTTATGTTTCTGATTTTCAGCAGACAATCTGTGAGCTGAAAAGAAAGGGTGTGAAATGGTATGCGGCTCATTTGCGTGGGACGGATGCGTACGATGCCATGGATTATACCGGACCGAGTGGATTTCTCATCGGAAACGAGAGCAGAGGGCTGAGTGAGGAGACGGCGGATCTGGCTGATTCATACGTGCGGATTCCGATGTGTGGGAACGTAGAATCTTTAAATGCAGCGGTCGCATCGGCGGTTCTGATGTACGAGGCGAACCGGCAGAGACGGAAAATCGGAAAATCGGAGTAAAGAGGGAAAAAATTACAGAGTCTCTTGCAATCTGTTTTATGATGTGTTATACTCACACCCGTTGCAATGCCCATAAAAAACAAGGTCGTACAGGGCTTGCAAGGCGGTCACCGCCTATAAATGTGCCGAGTGTTCGTGACCTTCCACTCGTAAAACAAAACTAAAGGAGAAAACAGAATATGGAAAGAAAAAATGTAACCTTTTTGACTCATGCAGCAATGATTGCAGCGATTTACGTGGTACTCACAGTGGTATTTCAGCCATTTAGCTTTGGTGAAGTACAGGTTCGTATTTCGGAGATACTTACGATCCTTCCAATCTTCACACCGGCAGCAATTCCGGGACTGTTTGTTGGTTGTCTGATCGGTAATGTGCTCGGTGGAGCAGTTATTGCAGATATTATCTGCGGAAGCATTGCAACGTTGATCGGAGCAGCCTTTACATGGAAGCTGCGCAGCTGCAGACACTGGATTGCGGCACTTCCGCCGATCATTTCCAATATCTGTATCGTACCGTTTGTTCTGCGGTATGCGTACGGTGTGGCATTGCCAATTCCGCTTATGATGCTGACAGTAGGAATCGGAGAGGTGATTTCCTGTGAGGTACTTGGATGTATTCTGGCATCCGTACTGGACAAGTACAAGCTTCAGATATGGAAAACAGCTGCATAAGAAAGAGATGGATGAAGCCCCTGAATGTGCCGTAAAAGGCCGTTCAGGGCTTTTTAATGGCATTTTTTACTGTGAATATTTGTTTTGCTGCGCATTTTACCGAAAAAAATTTGTGAATTTTGCCTATAACGAATGACCGTCAAAAAGGACAATAAAGCTTGACAAATCGAAAAGAACATATTACAATGGGTTCGTAATATAACTTAATAATTATGTAATATTTTTAAAGGAAATGTCAAACGCATTCCGAGGAGGAAAGGTAGAAAATGAGAAACAGAAATCAACGCGCCCTGTGGTGTTTGCTCTCAGCGATGGGCTTGTCAATGATAGCAGGCGGGTCCGTAATGGCTGCTGAGGACGGCGAGATTCGGGAGAAGATTACAATACCGTATGAACAGGAAAATGCGTGGGATAAAGTAACAATGATTAATGACGATGCAGTTGATACGGGAGTTAATATCCGCGCAACGGCAGATTCGGATGGCGAGGTAATCGGATATCTGTATTCCGGTATGGCTGCATGGGTAATTGAAAAAGGTGATGAATGGACGGAGGTTAGTTCCGGCGATATCACAGGTTTTGTAAAGAATGATTACCTGCTGTATGGTCGTGATGTGATCGGGCTTGCTGATCATTACGGCTATGAAGGTGTGGCAACGACCTGGGATGATGTAAACCTGTTTTCAGCAGAGGACGCAGATTCAGAAATTCTGGATGTACTTGAGACAGGAGAATATTTCATTCTTCTGGAGGATGAGGGACATTGGCTGACAGTACAGGTTGGTACAGACGGAATTGGTTATGTTTCTTGTGAAGATGTTTCGAAGGTACTGATCCTGGATACAGCAGTTGATAAAGATGAATTGTATGAAGGCAATGATCTGATTCCGATGAATCGTGAGACTGAGTCTGATACGGAAGAAACGGACGCGCCGGAAACGGACGCACCGGAGACAAGTGCACCAGAGACCGAGTGGCAGCCGCCGCAGACCGAGACGAGTGCACCGGAGACGGAGTGGCAGCCGCCGCAGACCGAGACAAGTGCGCCGGAGACCGAGTGGCAGCCGCCGCAGACCGAGACAAGTGCGCCGGAGACCGAGTGGCAGCCGCCGCAGACCGAGACAAGTGCACCGGAGACCGAGTGGCAGCCGCCGCAGACCGAGACAAGCGCACCAGAGACCGATCCGCCGCAGACCGAGACAAGTGCACCGGAGACAGGAGACCCTGGAGAGGGTGGCTGGTATGATGCAGATACGGATACGTATTATGATGCAAACGGAAATGTGATCCCAAAACCGGGTGATTCTACACCTGAGACCGCAGAGACGGAAGCGGAAACAATGACGGAGACTTCTTCCGAGCGGATGGATGAAAGCGAAGAAGAAGGCTGGTATGATGCAGATACGGATACGTATTATGATGCAAATGGAAATGTGATCAGTAATTGATGAAATGGAGTACTTTCTGATGTACTCGCAGACAGCGTCCCCAGCGCATGCTACGAGGCGACAGCCGCAGTGACGGACATAGAGCTGCCGGAGGCACCCTCTGCTTTCAATGCGAATATGTCCTGATACAGCGAATTAGAGATGACCCGTTTTCAAGGACTTCATCAAAAACAGAATGAAAAACAGCTGCAGAATTTCTGCAGCTGTTTTTTTACGGATAAAAGGACGGAATTTTATAGAAGCTCTTTCATTACAAATTCATAAATTTCCTGGCATTTTCTTCTCCAGTTATTGCAGACAATTTTTGCCTGAGCTTCATCGGGAACCGTAATTGTCAGATCAATTGGATTGGCATATTTTTCTTTTACAATGCAGTGAACGGAAAATTCATCTGCGGTATTGCGGTAATAATCAGAGATGATGGATACTTCATCACGGAGCTGAATCTTGTTTTCAAGCATATACTGGTCAATATCTTCACGGATCGTTGATGAAATGCGATTTTGAAAATAATGCAGAGTCTCTTCTCCGGGAGCAGTGATCGTGTAATAGGACGTATTGCGGATCGGCTCCATCCGGACGAGATCTGATTCAGCAAGCTCGGAAAGTACGGACTGAAGCGTGAAGTAGGTCGTGTATCCGCGATCCAGGATAAAGGAAGAAATCTGTGAGGTGGTCAGCGGAAAGTCAACCTTCTGCAGCATATAAAGGACGATCAGTTTGTAGAGTGTAAATGGTTCCGGCATAAGTTTCCTCCTGAAAATCCGTTTGTAAGAAACGGAATATAATATTTGCCCTGCCAGGTATCGCGCAGTTTAAATTCTGCGTGGATCTGATTCAGTACGGTTCGTTTGTAAGTGCTCCAAAGTGGTGCGATAAGCAGGTCTTTCGGACCGTCTCCGGTGAGACGGTGGATAATAAGCTGCGGTGAGAGGCGTTCAATGCAGTCAATTAACAGTGAAATGTATGCCTCCATGGTCATGACCGGGAAAGGAGATGTTTCATAGAGAATACCGAGATCTGTATTCTTCAGGACGTGAAGCAGCTGAAGCTTGACACCCTGGATATCAAGTGTATTGAGATAATCACAGGTCTGGAGCATTTGTGCGTTGCTTTCCCCGGGAAGTCCAAGAATAATGTGCGTGATAACTTCAATTCCAATGCTGCGAAGAGCAGAAACGGCCTGCTCAAAACAGGAGAGCGGATAGCCACGGCGGATAAAATGCGCCGACTCGTCATGCATTGTCTGAAGACCAAGCTCTATCCAGACGGGTTTCATGCGGTTCAGTTCATCGAGCAGCCGGAGCACATCCGGGCCAAGACAGTCCGGTCTGGTGGCAATGGAGAGTACAGCAACCTCCGGATCGGAGATCGCATCCAAAAACAGTGGCCGAAGATAGTCGACGGGTGCATACGTATTCGTGTAGGCCTGAAAATAGGCGATAAACCGCTGAACCGGGCGTTTTTTTCGAATAAGCGCTTTCTGGGAAGCTAACTGTTCCTTTATAGAAAGGGAAGGCGAAGCTGCGAAATCGCCGGAACCGCCGGCGCTGCAGAAGATGCAGCCACGTGTTCCGCAGGTTCCGTCGCGGTTTGGACAGGTCATACCGCCGTTTAAAGAAAGCCGATAAACCTTTTCACCGAAACGGTGTTTCATTTCATAATCAAGAGAATGGTATGGTTTGTCATCCCATTTCATATTGTCACCTCAGATTTGCCTGCCTGGATATGCGGGATATTCAGGCAGTGGATAATCAAAAGTATATCATTTTGAAACAGGTTCGTAAAGAGAAAGGTTTGGAGGATGTCCGGTATCGGATGGCATGGATAGTAATAAATTCTTAAGAAAATGTGTAAAGGGGTGTGATTGACAAAAACAGGGAAATCAACTATGCTAGCCATAGACAAAAGCGAAGAGAAGGATAACAGGGGGATACGAATGGCAGAACAAAAAAGGGGAAAACCGATGATTTACGGGAAGTCACCCGGAAGTCGAAAGTATTGGGATACTGAGGTACGGGAGAAGGAAGAACAGAAGCGAACGACCGGATTGGATCAGGCAGGAGCATCTGAGCGGAAGAAGGAAACAGGAAGAGCAGATTCTGCCGGCGGCAGTAAAAAAACTGCAGCCATTTCAAAAAAAGAGGTTCCCGGGAGGCTGCACCTTCATAAAAAGACGACAGAAGTGAAGGAAAAAACGATTCCTGAAAAAAAACAGGCAGTGCGGAAGAAATCCACAGGCGGTGAAAACCCAGAATCGGCGAAGCAGAAAAGAGTGCGAAGTCGTGGAAATCAGAAAAAGCTGAAAGTGCTCTGGATGATATTTGCAATGCTGTGTGTACTGCTGGTGGCAGCCATTGTATATGAAATTGTTCTGGGAAACGGAACGAAGCTGCCGGGTTCAAGACGGATCACACAGCCGACGAGGCAGGAGCAGAATAAGGAAACCACCGGTATTTTGCTGCACAAAAAAACATCAGAAACGCAGGATGTTACGGAAGCGGCTGCGGAAGATCAGGAAGCAAGGCAGACGGTGCAGCAGGAGGAAACAGCAGATGGAACGCAGATGAAGGAAGAAACGCAGTCATCTGCTGCAGAAGCAAAAACGGAAGCTGCAGACAGTGCCATACAGATATTACCCGAAGAGAATAATGGGTAAAATTCTGTAATTTTGGAAAGACTGAAGAATATACGACAGGAAAAATACGAAGGGAAGAAGAAACCACGATGGATATGGATGAAAGAGAAAAGCGTCTTCGTCAGCGACAGGCGCAGCGGCGGAAAAATGTACTGATTATGAGGTGTATTATTTCGCTTCTGATTTTGATTGTAGTATTCCTGGCGATTGTGCTGATTAAGGATGCGGCGATTCCGGGAATGAAAAAGCAGGCGGAGAATCGGAAAAAACAGCAGGAAGCACAGGCAGATGCATCCGGAAGTATTTCGGCAGATCAGACAGAAAGCACGGAAGGCGGGGCAGAAGGAAATACAGAGCAGCAGCTGCTGGCGGCTGCGGACAAGATGGCAGCGCAGTATGATTATGACGGTGCAATTCAGTCACTTCAGTCTTCTTCTTTGTATACAAACAGCCAGAAGCTTCAGGATGCGGTGACCGGGTATCAGCAGGTAAAAGCGACCTGTACGGCGTATCCGCTTGAACAGATCACACACGTCTTTTTCCATACCATGATATGGGATACGTCCAAAGCATTTGACGGGGATGCAAAGGAAGGCGGCTATAATCAGGTCATGACAACGATGAGCGAATTCGAAGGAATTATCGAGAGCATGTACGAAAAGGGATATGTGATGGTGAGTCTGCACGATATGTGCAAGGTAAATGAGGATGGAAGCGTTTCGCGCGGAGAGATTCTCCTTCCACCCGGAAAAATACCGTTTGTTCTGTCTCAGGATGATGTCAGCTATTACCATTATATGGACGGGGACGGATTTGCGCAGAAGCTAATCGTGGATGAAAACGGAGATGTGAAGAATACGTATGTCGAAGATGACGGAAGTATTTCCGTTGGTGATTACGATATGGTGCCGTGGATCGATACGTTTGTGAAGGAACATCCGGATTTCTCCTACCACGGACACAAGGGGATCATTGCCCTGACCGGATACGAGGGCGTGCTTGGTTATCGTACCGACGAGGTTTATCGGACGAAGGAAGCGTCGCGTATTACGGAGTACCAGCAGAAATTTTTTGATGAACACCCGGATTTCGATGAGGCAGCATGGCAGAAGGAAGTAGATGAGGCAACAAACGTGGCCAATGCTATGAAAGAAGAAGGGTGGGAATTTGCAAGCCATACGTGGGGACATATTGCACCGCAGTCAGTCGGACTGGAGTCGATGCAGAAGGATACACAGCGCTGGCTGGACAATGTTGCCACGGTGGTCGGCAGCACAGATGTGATCATTTTTGCATTTGGAGCGGATATCGGAGACTGGCAGCCGTATACGGATGCCAACCCGTTTTTCACATATCTGAAGGGGAAAGGCTTTAATATCTTCTGCAACGTGGATTCCACCCAGTACTGGGTACAGTTCGGAAGCAATTACATGAGACAGGGAAGAAGAAATCTGGACGGTTACCGCATGTATTACAATCCGGATATGGTAAGTGATCTGTTTGATGCCTCAAAAGTATGGGACAAGAGCAGACCGACCCCGGTTCCGCAGATGTAGCATGCCGTGATTGAACTGACAGTCATGTGAGGTTCACCACTTTACTTTCCAATGATGAAATGATATACTGAAGGATAGCCTTAGAGTGTGTTTGGAAACAAAGGAGAAAAAGTGTGAAAAAAAGGAAGTCATCCATTCCGGCAGAGATCGTCAAAAGCCGGAAAATGATCTATAAACTGGCCAAAAATGATTTTCGAACCAAATATGCAGGCTCTTATCTTGGGATTGTCTGGGCATTTATCCAGCCGGTGATCACTGTGCTGGTGTACTGGTTCGTATTTGAGGTGGGATTTCGCGGGGGATCGGATTCACTTCCGGTCCCATTTGTGCTGTATCTTGTAGCAGGTATTATCCCATGGTTTTTCTTTCAGGATGGGCTGACCGGAGGGACAAATTCTTTGCTGGAATATAGTTATCTGGTGAAGAAGGTTGTATTTAACATCAGTGTGCTGCCGGTCGTAAAGATCTTATCCGCCGTTTTTGTACATGTATTTTTTATCTTTTTTATTACGGTTCTATACTGCTGTTACGGGCATTTTCCGGATCTGTATTATCTGCAGCTCCTGTATTATCTTGCAGGTCTTCTGCTTCTGATCCTTGGTATTTCTTATCTGACGAGTGCAGTGGTGGTATTTTTCCGGGATTTGTCTCAGATGATCAGCATCGCTTTGCAGATCGGAATCTGGCTGACACCAATTATGTGGGTGGCAGAGGATAAGCTGATCCATTATCCGGTTGTGTATAAGATTCTGAAGCTGAATCCTGTCTACTATATTGTGACAGGCTACCGGGATGTGTTTATTTATAAGAACTGGTTCTGGGAGCGTCCGCTGTGGACGGCTTATTTCTGGTGCTTTGTGCTTGGGATGCTGTGGCTTGGGACAAGTGTGTTTAAAAAACTGCGGGTGCATTTTGCAGATGTGATCTGAGTATCATTCAGGTCGGATGTGTATGAACGCAAACAGTGAGAAAAAGCGAGGAAACGTACAGTATGGAAGATGCAATACGTGTAGAACATTTGAGTAAAATGTATAAATTATATGATAAGCCGTCGGACCGTCTTAAGGAGAGCCTGGGGCTTTCCAAAAAGAAGCGGTATCGGGAGCATTATGCGCTGCGGGATATCAGCTTTGCGATCGGAAAAGGAGAAACGGTTGGAGTGATCGGTACGAATGGTGCCGGAAAATCCACGATTCTGAAGATCATTACCGGTGTGCTTAACCCGACTGAGGGAGAGGTAACGGTAAACGGAAGAATATCAGCGCTTCTTGAACTTGGTGCCGGGTTCAATATGGAGTATACAGGGATTGAAAATATTTATCTGAATGGAACCATGATCGGTTTTTCAGAAGAGGAGATAAACGCCAGGCTGGATGACATCCTGGCTTTTGCTGATATAGGAGAATTTGTTTATCAGCCGGTAAAGTCGTATTCGAGCGGTATGTTTGTGCGGCTGGCATTTGCTGTGGCGATCAATATCGATCCGGAAATCCTGATCGTGGATGAGGCACTTTCTGTCGGAGATGTGTTTTTTCAGGCAAAGTGCTATCGGAAGTTTGAGGAATTCAAGCAGGAGGGGAAGACGATTCTCTTTGTAAGCCATGATCTGGGAAGCATCAGCAAGTACTGTGACCGGGTTATTTTGCTGGATCATGGAAAAGCGGTCGGAACGGGATCACCAAAAGAGATGGTGGATCTGTATAAACGGCTGCTGGTCAATCAGGGACCGGATGTGGAGGAAAAGAAGCTTCCGGCACATGCACGCAGCAGTGAAAAGACAGGATGGATCACACCGTTTGAGATGAATCCGGGAGCGCTTGAATATGGAGACAAGCGGGCAGAGATGCTCGGCTTTCTTGTGGAGGATGCAAATGGCCTTCAGACGAATACGATCGAAAAGGGAGCAGAATTTACCTTAAAAGTACGTGTGAAGTTCCATACAAGACTGGAAGATCCGATTTTTGCCTTTACGATCAAGGATATGCGGGGGACGGAGATTACCGGTACCAATACAATGTTTGAACGGATCACAACACCGACCGGAGAGGACGGAGACATCTATGTTGTTTCATACAGACAGCGGGCTGATCTGCAGGGAGGAGAATATCTGATTTCCTTTGGCCTGACCGGTTACAGTGGCGGAGATTTTGTTGTATACCATCGGTTGTACGATGCGTGCAGCCTTGTGGTGGTGTCCTCAAAGAATACCGTGGGATTTTATGACATGAATTCAGAGATTGCGGTGTGCAGAGAAGAGACAACAGGCAGTGTCGGGGCTGGTGTGAAAAAGCCGGGACAGGCATAGAAATGATACAGAATAAATAAAAGAAGCGAAAAAGGAGAGGACGGCGATGGAAAGAGAACGGATCGGGAAGGCAGTGCTGGATTACCGTTTTTATACCGGAGAAGACAAATATACAGACGGTGATATTGAAGATGAAATGCTGGAGATTGCGAAAAATTGTACACCAGGAGAATACGACGGGGTGATCAAAGAGAAAAAAAGCTGGCCGATCCTTTACCATTTTTCTGAACTTCGGGAAAATATTATCAGCTGGTTTCCGATTAAAAAAACGGATCGGGTACTGGAAATCGGAGGCGGACCGGGTGCAATTACCGGAGCCCTTTGCAAAAGTGCAGCGGAAGTAACGTGTATCGATTTGTCAAGAAAGAGATGCCTGATCAATGCATATCGCCATAAGGACTGTGAAAATCTGACCTTTATGGTCGGAAATTTTCAGGATATTGAGCCGAAGCTGGAGCAGAAATACGATCTGATTACACTGATCGGCGTACTGGAATATGCGCAGTTTTCCATTCAGGGAGAGGATCCGTTTACCGAGTATCTGTCGCGGATCCGGACCCATCTTGCACCGGGAGGACGTCTGGTAATTGCAATTGAAAACAGGATCGGACTGAAATACTGGGCGGGAGCAACGGAGGATCATACAGGGCTTTATTTTGAAGGTCTTGAAGGATATCCGACAACGGATTACGTGCGGACCTTTTCGAAGCCGGAGCTGGAAGCACTGCTGGGGCGCTCCGGCTTTCAGAGTATGGAGTTTTATTATCCATATCCGGATTATAAATTCCCGGAGCAGATTTATTCGGGAAGCTGGCTGCCTAAAAAAGGGGAATTAAGCCATAACCGGCAGAATCTGGACAGGGAGCGGATTCAGCTCTTTTGTGAGGAACGGGTGTATGATTCTCTTTTGGAAAGCGGATTGTTTGAACAGTTTTCCAATTCTTTTTTTGTGACGGCGAAGGTGGATGACGCAGAGGAAGCTGTGGATAACCAGGAGAAAAAAGAGGCAGCCTGTGTATATGCCCGGTATTCCAATGAGCGAAACCGGAAGTTTTGTATCCGTACGCAGATCGAGCAGTCGGAAAATGGCTGCAGGCGTGTACGAAAGCTTGCGGTGTATCCGGAGGCGCGCGCACATATAAAAGGACTGTATGAAAAATACTGCGGTCTGGAAGCAGATTTTGCGGGAACAAGGCTTCGTGTCAATCCGTGTGTCATCGAAGGGGATACGGCAGTTTTTCCGTTTCTGACCGGATTGACACTGGAAGAGGAGCTGGATGCGCTTCTGGACAAAAAGCAGTATGAAGCGATTCTGAATAAAATTCAGGATTATTTTTCACTGTTTTCGGAGACAGAAACACAGTTTTCCATGACGGCAGGATTCCGAAAGGTGTTCGGTGAAGTATTTTTTGAACGCCCGCAGCCATGCAGGCGGATTTCAGATGTAGATATGATTTTTTCAAATGCGGTTGCTTCGGGAGACGAATATGAGCTGATTGATTACGAATGGACGTTTGATTTCCCGGTTCCGGTGCGTTTTCTGCAGTATCGCTGTCTGCATTACTATATACTTGGCAATTCCAAAAGAGATGCACTGGTACATCAGAAGATCTATGAACATTTTGGGATTACAGAGGCGGAGTGCCGGACCTTTGCGGAAATGGAATATCGGTTTCAGGCATATATTCTTGGAACGTACACTCCGGTGTGGAAACTGTATGATGATATTTCTGAGGGAGTTCTTCCGGTAATGCCCCTGATCGAAAAAGAGCGGAATTACGCGAACGCCATGCGGCGCGTGGAGGTTTATTTTGATGATGGCCGCGGATTTGGTACATGGAACTGGAAAAAATATCAGGTACCGGCCGGTGCGGAGACATCACTTCGCATTGAACTTCCAAAAGGGACGAAAGCGCTCCGAATCGATCCGTGCGCGGCAAAAAGTATCGTGCGTGTGAAAAACCTGAGTCTGAAGGGGTATGCGCTTCATGCGCAGGCCAACGGAGTTCAGGCGCCAAACGGAGATTACGTCTTTGATACGGAGGATCCTCAGCTGATCATCCCGCAGCTTCCGTATCAGGACGGAATCGTGGAGCTGACATTTGTTGCGGAGCCGCTGACAAATCTGGTGCGTGAGACGGTGCTTTCGCAGAATGGCAGGATTCGCTGGATGGAACAGACAAAAGTCTGGAAATTGTATCAGAAGATAAAGCCGGAGGGCAGAAAATGAAGAATTTCCTGAAAAGAAATACAGAGATAGCATGCCATATTGACCGCGTGGAAAGCAGATACGGAAATGTGATGGTGCGCGGCTGGGCAATCTGCCGGAAACCGGGAATGGAAACGTATCTGAGCGTTTGGGATGAAAAAGGAAATGAAATTCCGGTATATACGGAGCGGCTGGTGCGTGCAGATGTCAATGCGACATTTGAAAAGCTGGAGGACTGTAAGAGCGGATTCCATATTCTGATCGATCGGGCGGTGCTTGATACACCAGACGTATGGCTGGTGGTACGCAGCTGCAAGGAAAATGTGCCAAAGACAGCCGGAGAAGGCTCTGAACAGGCGCTGCGGTCTGCACAGGAGAAAAATGTTTACAGAGGTGCAGGAAAGGAGCAGAGAATCCGGATCCAGGTTCGTGCATCGAACTGGTTTACGCGAAAGCTGCGGATGAAAAAGGAAGCAAAAGAAGAGCTTGAACCGGATTATGATCTGTGGATCCGTACGCAGATGGTGACAGGGAAAAAAGCACGTTTGCAGAAAAAAGAGGCAGAGCAGCTTCAGAAAAAGCCGCTGTTCAGTGTGGTGATTCCGCTTTACAATACGCCGAAGGAGTTTTTGAAGGAGATTGTGGATTCTGTGATGAATCAGACCTATTCAAATGTAGAGCTCTGTCTGGCAGATGGAAGCAGTGATCCATCTGTGCGTGAATTTCTGAGCAGGCATTATGCAAAGGAAAAACGGCTGCGTTATCGGAAGCTGAAGGAGAACAGAGGTATTTCGGAAAATACAAATGAGGCACTTCGTATGGCAAAGGGAGACTTCATTGTGTTTGCCGATCATGATGATGTGCTTGCGGTGGATGCTTTTTATGAGATGGCAGCGGCGGTGAATAAAGATCCGAAGATTGATGTCATTTATACGGATGAAGATAAGATCAATCGGTCCGGCACTGCCTATTTCGGGCCTCATTTCAAGCCGGATTACAACAGGGAGCTGCTTCGCTGCAACAATTATATCTGTCATCTGTTTGCGGTGCGTCGGGATTTGATAAAAAAGGTCGGGCTTTTAAATTCAGAGTATGACGGTGCTCAGGACTACGATTTTGTGCTTCGGTGCTGTGAACAGGCAGGACGGATTTGCCATATTCCAAAGGTGCTGTATCACTGGCGTACGCATCCGATGTCAACGGCCGGTAATCCGGCAAGTAAATCATATGCATTCGAAGCCGGGCGCAGGGCACTGGAAGCACATTATAAAAGAGTCGGACTTCATGCTCAGGTTGAGAGCACGGAGCTGCTGGGCCGATACCGGACACGCTTTGCGCTCGAGGGACAGCCGCTTGTGTCTGTTCTGATTCCGAATAAAGACCATATAGAAGATCTTACGGTCTGCCTCGATTCCATTCTGGAAAAAACGACTTATTCGTCCTATGAGATCCTGATCATTGAAAATAACAGTGAGGAGCCGAAGACCGGGGAGTTTTATGCAAAGCTGGAAGCAGGAGAACTGCCGGAATATGCAGATGCAGTGCGAAACAGACGGATTCGCATAATTCGCTATCCGGGAAGCTTTAATTATTCTGCAATTCATAATTATGCCGTGCCGGAGGCAAGAGGAGAGTATCTTCTTCTGCTGAATAATGATACAAAGGTGCAAAACGGTGAATGGATCGAAGAAATGCTTGGGCTTTGCCAGCAGAAGGATATTGGAGCAGTTGGGGCAAAGCTGTATTATCCGGACGGGACGATCCAGCATGCCGGGGTAGTGACTGGACTTTGTGGTGTGGCCAGCCATCTTTTTATCGGAGCGGCAGGTGATGCAGACGGATATGCCGGGAGACTTAAATCAGTACAGGATGTAAGTGCAGTGACAGCGGCCTGCATGATGACGAAACGGTCTGTTTATGAGCAGGTCGGCGGACTGCGGGAGGAGCTGGCGGTTGCCTATAATGATATTGATTATTGCATGAAGGTGCGCAAAGCGGGATACCGGATCGCATTTACGCCGTATGCGCAGCTGACTCATTTTGAATCGAAGTCACGCGGTCTGGAGGATTCCCCGGAAAAGCAGAAACGGCTGAAAAAAGAGGCGGAAATATTCTGCAGATACTGGAGAAAGGAGCTGGAGCAGGGAGACCCTTATTACAATCCGAACCTTTCCCTTACACGTACGGACTGTTCCCTGCGCAGATCGGGTACGCCAAAGTATTTCTGATCTGATGTGGGGGTATCCATGTCGCAGATGAGCGACATTTTGAGATCGGGTACGCCGAAGTATTTCTGATCTGATATAGCCTTCGGCAGGAGTGCAGAGGTGTGTAAGAGAAGTATGTCATGCGCATGCAGGTGAAAATGAGAGGACAGGAAACACATGAAAGTAAAATTTAACCGGGAACGTGTCCGCTTTGATATAAAGCAGCCGGACACGCTTGTGATTCAGGGGTGGTTTGAGGAAGAACCAGGCGAGGAAGGGATATTTGAAGCCTTCTGGAATGGAAAAAGGGCAGAACTTACGGTTCAAACGCAAAGTGGTGTGGAGGTCACAAAAAAATACCTTCGTTACAAAACGAATGTGGAGCGTGAGTACTTTCTTCTGATTCCGCCTGGAGAGCAGCCGGGAACGCTTAGCGTATTCTGGAAAAGCGGGGAGAGTGCAGCAGATAAGGAACGGGTATGCATTTACCATGCATCTGCTGCCGCGCTTGCGCGTCTGAAGCAGCATATGGAATCCTGGATGGAGCAGCTGCGTGTGCTGCCGGATGGAAAATATCAGCTGCGTGGCTGGTATATGGGATGTGAGCATGCTCACATCGCTGTGTTGGATGGAACCGGAAAGCCACTGCCGATGCAGTGCGAAGAGAGAAACAGAATGGATATTCTGGGGGAATTTCCGGAGGCAAAGCTGGAGGAAACGCATGGTTTTGAACTGACCTTTGATGCGCCGAAGGAAAATCATCTGCGCCTTGCTTTAAAGGGAGGCGGAAAAAAGGCGCTTTATCTTGTCAACTGCAAAAAAATGCTTTCCGGAAAAGAAGACATGGCAACAATCTGCAAAAAGAGTATGCTTTATCTGAAGCGGAAAGGAGTCAGGCAGTTCACAAGAAGAGTTTCTGATGTACTGTTTGGCAATGATTCCATCAGCTACGAGCGCTGGAGAAGAAAATACGGGACAAAGCCGGATGAACTGGCATTGCAGCGCAGGCAGAGATTTGCATATGAGCCGAAGATAAGCATTGTAATTCCGCTTTACCGTACGCCGGAGCATTTTCTGCGCGAGGTGATCCGTTCGGTGGAAGCACAGACGTATGAAAACTGGGAGCTTGTCCTTTCTGACGGAAGCGGTGCGGATTCTCCGCTTGATGGATTTCTGGATGAGCTTGAGCATGCTTACGCACAAAAAAGTGACAAGCTGAAGATCGTGCGAAATGAAGCACAGCTGAGAATCGCGGAAAATACGAATGCAGCGCTTTTAGCGGCGACGGGAGCGTATATTGCGTTTGGAGATCATGATGATCTGTTTGCACCGGATGCGTTGTATGAATGTGTGAAGCTGCTTCAGGACAGACCGCAGACGGAGCTGATCTATACGGATGAGGATAAGGTGGATGGCAGAGGAAGAAAGTATTTTCAGCCGCATTTTAAACCGGATTATAATCCGGATCTTCTGTGCAGTATGAACTATTTCTGTCATCTGGTCGTTGTAAAAAAGGAGCTTATGGATGCGGCGGGACTTTTGGATCCGGCGTATGACGGTGCGCAGGATTACGATTTTGTATTGCGCTGCACGGAGCATACAAAGCCGGAACAGATTGCGCATATTCCGAAGATCCTGTATCACTGGAGGACACATCAGAATTCAACGGCGGAAAATCCGGAGAGCAAACGGTATGCATTTACCGCAGGCTGCAGGGCAGTGCAGGCGCATTACGACAGACTCGGGATCAGGGCGGTTGTACATGAAGGAGTGTATCCCGGACTGTATGAGAGCGATTACGAGATTATCGGTGAGCCGCTGATCTCAATTCTGATTCCGAACAAGGATCATCTTGCAGATCTGACGAAATGTATAGAATCCATTGAACGGCAGTCAGATTACCGGAATTATGAATACATTATCATTGAGAACAACAGTACAGAGCCGGAGACCTTTGAAGGATACCGAAGGCTTGAGGCAGAAAACCAAAAGGTTCATGTTGTATACTACAAAGGAGAGTTCAATTATTCCGCGATCAATAATTTCGGCGCAAAATATGCAAAGGGAGCGTATTTCCTGCTGCTGAACAACGATACGGAGATGATCCGGAAGGATGGACTGCGTCAGCTTCTCGGCGTATGCCAGAGAGCGGATGTCGGAATTGTCGGAGCACGGCTGTATTACGAAGATAATACCATTCAGCATGCGGGAGTGGTACTTGGCTTTGGAGGAATTGCAGGGCATGCGTTTATCGGACAGAGCAGGGAGGATAATGGCTATTTCTCGCAGATTATCTGTATGCGTGATTACAGTGCGGTGACAGCGGCCTGCATGATGGTGAAGGCGGATGTTTACCGCGAAGTCGGAGGACTTTCTGAGGATTTGAAGGTTGCCTTTAATGATATCGATTTTTGTATGAAAGTGCGGGAAAAGGGGTATCTTGTTGTCTATAATCCGCGTGCGGAACTGTATCACTATGAGTCGAAGTCACGCGGTCTGGAAAACACACAGGAGAAAATCGAACGATTCAATGGAGAGATGGCGCAGTTCCTTTCAAAGTGGGGAGATGTGGTAAAGTCAGGCGATCCCTATTATAATCCGAATCTTTCGCTGGACAAGGCAGATTTTTCACTGAAGCTGTAGAGAGGATGGTTTATGAAAAAAGTAGCGGCTGCATGGAAACGGCTGAATAGAAAAATTGACGGGCTGTGGGACGAGAAGGATGAGAGCGCAGTATCGGAAGATGTGGCATCAGAGGGTGTGAGATCGGAAGATGCAGTACCAGAGGGTGTGAGATCGGAAGATGCAGTACCAGAAGGTGTGAGATCGGAAGATGCGGCATCGGAGACAGATCAAAAGAAAGCAGTGCATGCAGAAAAATGGGTCTGTGCTGTGAAGAAATTTGTTGTTTCACATCCGGCAGATCTTAGCTTTGTTCTGCTGATGGGCGTATTTTTGTTTTATCTTGCCTGGATCCTTCCGTTTAACGAAGCGCCGGACGAGAAAATGCGATATCTTGTGCCGACGTATATTTACCGGCACGGCACGCTTCCGGCAGGCTGGGATGAGGAAGTCCTGAACAAAATGTGGGGGATTTCCTATGCATTTCATCCGATTCTGCCGTATATCATCGGTGGTTATTTGATGCGTCTTGTCGGAATCTTCAACAGCTCGGAGCATGCGCTTTTGATGGCGGCCCGTATGGTCAATGTATTTTTGGGAATGGGATTTTACTGGTACGTGCTCAAAATATCGCGCAGACTGTTTCGGAAAGATATATTTCGCATTTATTTTGTAGCGCTTCAGGCCTGTCTTCCGCAGCTATTGTATCTGTTTGTGTATGTCAACACGGATGGTATTGCAATGTTTTCCACTGCGATACTGATTGACGGATGGCTGACCGGAATGGAGCAGAAATGGAATCGAGGGAGTTGTACGCGCCTGGCAGTCGGTGTGAGCGTCTGTGCAATGTCGTATTTTAATGCGTATGGCTTTGCACTGTTTTCTGTAGTTATATTTGCAGGCTCACTCATTGTATTTTTTTGGAAAAAGGGTGGAAAGGTATGCACCTGTGTGATTTTAAAAAGAGGCCTGTATATTACCGGGGTTGTGTTTCTCCTTTGCGGCTGGTGGTTCATCCGCTGCGCCGTTTTGTACGACGGTGATTTCCTGGGACTTCATGCTCCGGCAAAATACGGAGAGATGTATGCACAGGAGGAATTCAAGCCTTCCGTGAAAAAGTCTGTACAGGAGCAGGGAATTTCCATAGAGAAAATGCTGCGGCCGGAAGAACGCGGCGGAATGGAGTGGATCCGGACAACGTACCGCAGTACAATCGGATATTTCGGATATCTGCGTTATCCGCTGGGACAGGATATCTATGGAATTCCGAAACGTCTTGTACTGCTCGGTGCGATAGGATGTCTGCTTCACGTGTTTTTGACAGTATTTAAACTGGCCTGGAATTTTGCCATGTATCAGAAAGAACAGAAAAAGCTACCGGTTTCTTTTGCACTGCCCGGGATAAATTTGCATCCTGTAAATTTCTTTCTGTTGCAGATTTCGCTTGGTTGCTGTATCATAATACCGATATTGCTGTCGCTCGTGTATTCTTATACCGACGATTTTCAGCCGCAGGGGCGTTATATTATGCCGCTCATCATTCCGCTTGCCTGGTTTGTGGCAGCAGGGACGGAGCGTGTAATGACACTCTTTTTTAAAAAATGGGTGGGATATCTTTTGATGCTGCCGCTTTTGTATGCGGTGCTTCATGTATTCCTGGCTGCATTTGTTTCTGTTTATATTCCGACGTTTGTCCAGTCAGCCGGATGGCTTGCGGATATCAGATTTCCGTGGTTTTCCAATCAGAGCTGGATTGTAACATTTCTGCATCTGTTTATCCCGGGATAAAGACAGAACCGGAAAAACAAAGGACTGAAAACGGTGATACCGTACAATATACAGAATTTTCCAAGAAGGAGTGAGAATTTATGATAGACTTTAACAGAGCCCCGTATGTGGGGAAGGAGATTGAATATATGCAGCAGGCGATCGCAGGTGCGAAGCTGTGCGGCGACGGTCCGTTTACCAAAAAATGTTCTGCTTTTATGAAAGAGCATTTTCATTCTAAAAATGTGCTTCTGACCACATCCTGCACTCATGCGCTTGAGATGGCGGCATTTCTGTGCGACCTGAAGCCCGGCGATGAGGTTATTATGCCGGCGTATACGTTTGTGTCAACGGCAGATGCATTCGTGCTGCAGGGAGCTAAAATCGTATTTGTTGACGTACATCCGGAGACGATGAATATTGATGAGACGAAGATCGAGGCGGCGATTACCGAGCGGACGAAGGTGATCGTACCGGTTCACTATGCAGGGGTAGCCTGTGAGATGGATACGATCATGGATATTGCAAGGCGGCACAATCTGAAGGTTGTGGAGGATGCGGCACAGGGTGTGAATGCATGGTACAAGGGGAAGGCACTCGGAACCATCGGAGATTTCGGCTGCTACAGCTTTCATGAGACGAAAAATTATACGATGGGAGAGGGCGGTGCGCTGTTATTCCAGGATGACGCTTATCTGGAGCGTGCGGAGATCCTGCGTGAAAAGGGAACAAACCGCAGCAAATTTTTCCGGGGACAGATTGATAAATACACCTGGGTCAATTACGGCTCCTCCTATCTGCCAAGCGATTTAAATGCAGCCTATCTGTATGCACAGCTGGAAAAGATGGATGAGATCAATGAAAAACGGCGTGAGATTTTCGACTATTATCATGAGCATCTTGCCCCGCTGGAGGAAAAGGGACTGATCGAGCGTCCGTATCTTCCGGAGGGCACAGTACATAATGGCCATATGTATTATGTGAAGGTCAGGGATCTGGAGACGAGAACAAAGCTGATCCGGTGGATGAAGGAAGAAAAAGGCGTTTTGTGTGTCTTCCATTATATTCCGCTGCATACAGCTCCTGCCGGTCTGAAATTTGGCCATTTTGTCGGAGAGGATGTTTATACCACGAAGGAGAGTGAGCGTCTGATGCGCCTGCCGATGTATTACAGCCTGAGTATGGAAAATGTAAAATATATCACAGACTGTCTGCTGGAGTATCAGGATTATTGATTATGGCAAATAAGGTAACTGCTTTTGTGAAAAAACTGACACCGTATAATATCCAGAAGGGGCTCCGGTATCTGAAGCACTTTGGCGTGAAGGAGTTTTTTGTCCGCTTAAGTGACCGATTGGAACCGGAAGAAGTGCCGTACGGGCCGTGGTTTGAAGCACATCGTGCAGGCTTGGAAGAGCTGGAGAGGCAGCGTGCAAGACGCTGGGAGCATCCGGTGAAAATCAGCATTGCGGTACCGGTCTATCACACACCGGAGGTATTTTTGCGGGCGATGATCGAGTCTGTGAAAGCGCAGTCTTATCCGTACTGGGAGCTTTGCCTGGCAGATGGCAGCCCGGCAGATGAGGAGCTCCGGCAGATTCTTTTAAAGTATGCAAGAGAAGACGACCGTATCCAGGTTCGGATTCTGGAAAAAAATCTTGGAATTGCGGGAAACACGAATGCGGCACTGGAGATGGCAACCGGGGAATACATCGGACTGTTGGATCACGATGACTTTCTGGAGCCGGATGCGCTTTTTCAGATTGCATTAAAGATGGAGCATACGGACTGGCCGGATATTCTCTACACGGATGAGGACAAAACCTCGCAGGATGGTACGGAATATTTCCAGCCGAATTTCAAGCCGGATTACAATCCGGATCTGCTGAGGAGCAACAATTATATCTGCCATTTTCTGGTGGTGGAACGTGAACTGATTGCACAGACCGGAGGATTTGACAGTGCGTACGATGGCGCACAGGACTATGATTTTGTCCTGCGCTGTACAGAAAAAGCAAAAAAGATCGTCCATATTCCGAGCGTACTGTATCACTGGCGGACTCATCCGCAGTCAACGGCAGACAATCCGATCAGCAAGCAGTATGCTTATGATGCAGGGAAGCGTGCAATAGAAGCGCATCTGGAACGAATGGGAGAAAAGGGCTGCATTGTAGAGCGGAAAAAGGATTTCGGATTCTACCGGGTGAAATATCCGGTAAATGAAAAGCCTCTTGTTTCAATTATCATACCGAATAAGGATGAAAAGGAGACACTGAAAAAGTGTCTGGAGTCGATATGGAAGAAAACCACGTATGGAAATTATGAGATTCTTATCGTGGAAAACAACAGCAGCACAGAGGAAATTTTTTCATACTACAAAGAAATAGATGGACGAAACGGTGTTCATGTTGTATATTGGGACAGAGAATTCAATTATTCCGCAATTAATAATTTTGGCGTAAGCAGCGCCGGCGGTGAATACATTGTTTTTTTGAACAACGATGTGGAAATTATCAGCGAGGACTGGCTGGAGGAGCTGCTTGGTCATTGTCAGAGAAAGACAACAGGAGTTGTTGGCGCAAGAATGTATTATCCGGATGATACGATTCAGCATGCAGGAATTGTGATCGGAATCGGCGGAGTGGCAGGCAGTGTGTTTGTCGGTCAGAAGCGTTTCCATACCGGTTATATGCACAGGGAAGCGCTGCAGCAGGATTTAAGTGCAGTAACAGCGGCCTGTATGATGATAAAACGATCTGTATTTGAAGCAGTGGGCGGTTTTGAGGAAAAGCTGGCGGTTGCGTTCAATGATGTTGACCTGTGCCTGAAGGTACGGGAGCTTGGAGAGCTTGTTGTGTATGATCCTTATGTGGAGTTGTACCATTATGAGTCAAAAACGCGCGGCGCAGAAGATACGCCGGAAAAGGTGCGCAGATTTCAGCGGGAAATTGAGTATATGCGGAGCCGGTGGACGGAGATTCTGAAAAACGGAGATCCTTATTATAACCGGAATCTTTCTCTGAAAAAATGGAATTATTCTCTGAAAGGTTGAGTGGACTGCGATATGCAGATAGCAACGATAGTGATTCCTAATCTGAATGGAAAAAAATATCTGAAGGATTGTCTTGATGCGCTTCGGGTGCAGAGCCGGCAGGATTTTTCAGTGATCTTGATTGACAATGGTTCTGCGGATGGAAGTGCAGAATACGTAAAAGAACAGTATCCGGAAGTGACAGTCAGGCGTTTTGATGAAAACAGAGGATTTTGCGGCGCTGTCAATGAAGGAATCCGGATGACAACATCGAAATACGTGATTCTTCTGAATAATGATACGATTTGTGATTCTTCTTTTGTAGAACAGCTGGTAGCTGCGATGGAACAGGAACCGGCGTGTTTTGCCGGCAGCTCGCGGATGGTGCAGATGCAGGATCCGTCAAAGATGGATAACTGTGGAGATTTTTACTGTGCACTTGGCTGGGCATTTACTCCGGGAAAGGGAAAACGCGCCGTGTTGTATGATCGTCCGCGGGAGGTGTTTTCTGCCTGTGCCGGTGCGGCAATTTACCGGCGCTACATTTTTGATGAGATCGGAGGGTTCGATGAAGCGCACTTCGCATATCTGGAAGATGTAGACGTGTGCTGGAGGGCGAAGATTGCCGGGTATCGCAGCATTTACATTCCGGATGCGGTGGTGCGTCACGTCGGAAGTGCAACGAGCGGTTCGATCTACAATGAATTTAAGGTTCGTCATTCTTCACGCAACAGTATTTATCTGATTTATAAAAACATGCCGTTTCTGCAGATCGTGCTGAATGTTCCATTTCTGATCATCGGGTTTACAGTAAAAGCACTGTTTTTTGTGAAAAAGGGACTCGGTGCGACGTATGCAAAAGGACTGATCTGCGGTGTGAAAATGTGCCGGAAGGAAAGTAAAGTGAGATTTCACTGGAAAAATTTAAAAAATTACGGAAAAATACAGCTGGAGCTGTGGCTGAATCTGATCCGGAGAGTGAAAGATTTTTAACATAGGAAACCGTAATCGGCCGGCGAGAGGTGAACAGATTGATAAAAGATAACCAGAAACATTTTAACAGGATGCAGGTAGTGCTGGATGGATGCGTGATTATTGTATCTTATCTGATATCCTGGTATGTGATGCTACGCAGCGTTGAAGGAAAGGCAATCGGAGTTCTGCCGCCGGAATTTTATATGATGGTACTTGTAATTCTGGTACCATTTTTTTTGCTGTTGAATTATGCGTGCGGACTATACACACCAAAACGGGTGCAGGGACGCCGGCTTGAAGGAAGCAATATTGTAAAGGCTAATGTGATCGGCGGCCTTGGTATGATGGCAGCGTACTTTATGCTGCGGCTCCCGGACGTGTCGCGTCTGCAGATCGGATTATTCCTGATCCTGAATGTTGCGCTGACGTTTGCAGAACGGAATATTGTGCGCGTCATGCTGATGAATGTACGCCGGATGGGGCTGAATCTGAAGCATATCCTGCTGGTCGGATACAGCCGGGCGGCAGAAGAGTATATTGATCGTATTACGCAGAACCCGCAGTGGGGCTACAATGTGCTTGGAATCCTTGATGACAGCATGCCGAAAGGAACCAGGTATAAAAACATCGAGGTGATCGGCCGTACCGATGCGTTAAATTCTATTCTGGAAGACAATCATCCGGATGAGATCGCAATTACGCTTGGCCTGCCGGAATACTATAAGCTGGAGCGGATTGTAGCTATGTGTGAAAAGGAAGGGGTTCATACAAAGTTTATTCCGGATTACAGCAAAATTATTCCGACGAAGCCGTACACCGAGGATCTGCTGGGGCTTGCCGTAATCAATATCCGGCATGTACCGCTTTCCAATACCTTCAATATGATGGTAAAGCGGGTGATGGATATTGTTGGAGCTTTGATCTGTATTGTGTTGTTTTCACCGATCATGCTGCTTACCGCATGCCTGATCAGGCTGACCTCAAAGGGACCGCTGATTTTTACGCAGGAGCGTGTAGGGCTGCACAATGTGCCGTTTCAGATGTATAAATTTCGTTCGATGGAGGTTCAGGACAAATCGGAGGAGAAGAAGGGCTGGACAATTAAAAATGATCCGCGTGTGACACCGGTCGGCCGCTTTATCCGAAAAACGAGTATAGATGAGCTGCCGCAGCTGTTTAATGTTTTAAAGGGAGATATGAGTCTGGTCGGACCAAGACCGGAGCGTCCGCAGTTTGTGGAAAAATTCCGGGAAGAAATTCCGCGTTATATGGTCAAGCATCAGGTGCGGCCCGGAATGACAGGCTGGGCACAGATTAATGGATACCGTGGAAATACTTCAATCCGGAAAAGAATCGAGTATGATCTTTACTATATTGAAAACTGGACGGTTGGTCTGGACATTAAAATTCTGTTTTTAACTGTGTTTAAGGGCTTTGTAAATAAAAATGCATACTGAAGCTGTGAGCTTTGGCAGAAAGGGGCAGATGGATGGAAGAGAAACGCAGCAGAACATCAAATCAGAATTACAGAAATCAAAAGGGGTACCAGCAGGGAAGGGATGACCAAAATGGTTATCACCAGCAGGGCGGCCCGCAAGACGGCTATTATCAGCAGGGAAACAATGCTCAAAACGGCTATTACCAGCAGGGAAACAATGCTCAAAACGGCTATTACCAGCAGGGAAGCAATGCTCAAAACGGCTATTACCAGCAGGGAAGCAATGCTCAAAACGGCTATTACCAGCAGGGAAACAATGCTCAAAACGGCTATTACCAGCAGGGGAACAATGCTCCAAATGGCTATTATGGACAGGGTGGTCCGCAGAACGGCTATTATGGGCAGGGCGGTCCACAGGGGTATTATGAAGAACCGGATAGCGGAAAAAACGGGCGCAGGAAGAAAAAGAAAAAAAAGCACAGAAAGCTGCTTTTTGCAATTGAGCTTATTGTACTTCTGATTCTGGCAGTCGGTCTGTTTGGCGTAGCACAGCTTGGACGGATGGGGCGTATCCACCTGAAGGATATCGTAGTGAATGCGGGTCTGACCAGTCAGAAGGGATATCGGAATCTGGCGCTGTTTGGCGTTGATTCCCGTAACGGCGAGCTGGATGGAGGTACGAACAGTGATACGATCATGGTATGCAGCATCAACCAGAAGACAGGGGAAATAAGACTTGTCTCCGTTTACCGTGACACGTATCTGGATGTAAATGAAGGTTCCTATTCAAAAGCAAACTCTGCATATGCAGGCGGTGGTCCGGAGCGGGCGATAAATATGCTGAATAAAAATCTGGATCTGGATATCACAGATTTTGCAACGGTTGATTTCAGCGCAGTTATCGAGGCGGTTGATCTGCTTGGCGGTATTGATATTGAATTAACCGACGAGGAAGTAAAATGGCTGAACGCTTATCTGGTTGAAACCTCCCAGGTTACCGGAGTTTCTTATGAAAATGTACAGTCATCCGGTATGCAGCATCTTAGTGGTATTCAGGCGATGGCTTATTGCCGGATCCGTTATACGGAAGGCTGGGATTATAAGCGTACCGAGCGGCAGAGGCTGGTTCTGGAAAAAATCTTTGAGGGTGCAAAGAGCCAGGGTGTGACAACACTTGCGAGCATGGTCGGTACAATGATGCCGTATATCAAGACAAGTTTGAGCAACACAGAGATCATCGCCCTTGCAGCTGATATCGGAAAGTATACGATCGCGGATACACAGGGCTTCCCGTACGATAAAGTAGCGGCTGATGTGGATGCAGGTGACTGCGTGGTACCGGTAAATCTGGCAGCGAATGTGAAACAGCTTCATGAATATCTGTTTGGCGAAAAGGATTATACGGTATCTGATACGGTACAGCAGATCAGCAACCAGATTATCAACAACACCGGAATTCAGTAACTGACAGAGAATGCCTGTTGGCGTCAGCTGCGGCTTTGAAATGCCGCAGTCAGGGAGAAATTCAGATGAATATACGAAGAGGTATACCGGAGATCGATGTTGTCATTCCGGTCTATCGTCCGGATGAACGGCTGCATCGCCTGCTTCTGCTTTTGCAGGAGCAGACGGTAAAGCCCTCCCGGATACTACTTGTGAATACAGAGAAGGAGTTGTTCGATCCGTCGGTGCTTGACGGGATCGACAATGTGGAAGTAATACACATCAGAAAACAAGAATTTGATCACGGCGGAACGCGGCACATGGCAGCTGGCAGGCTGCGGGGCGCGTTTTTGCTGTTTCTTACACAGGATGCAGTTCCGGCAGATACGAAGCTGATCGCAAATCTGTACCGGATGATGGAGACACCGTTACCGCAGGAGCAGGCCGGGCGTCTGCAGAAGAAGGCCAGGGAAAAATGGGAGAATCGTACATCGGAAGGAATCCCATCCGGCACTTCGAGAAAGCCGGATGAAGTATTTTGTGATGCCGGAAAGGTTTGTGTGGCCTATGCCTGTCAGCTTCCGGCGTCTGACTGCGGAGAACTGGAGTGTTTTACGAGACAGTTTAATTATGGGAGTAAGGATCGGATCAAGACGATCGATGATCTTGAGGAGCTTGGAATCAAGACGTATTTCTGCTCAGATGTCTGTGCGATGTATCGCAGAAGCAGCTATGAGCAGCTTGGAGGATTTGTACGCCGAACGATTTTTAACGAAGACATGATTTTTGCGGCAAAGGTGATTCAGAATTTCGGAGCAGTCGGATACTGTGCGCAGGCAAAAGTGGTACATTCGCATAATTACAGCGGAGCGCAGCAGTTCCACAGAAATTTTGACATGGGTGTTTCTCAGGCAGAGCATCCGGAGGTTTTTGAGGCAGTCCCTTCTGAGGGCGAGGGAATTAAAATGGTAAAACAAAGTGCCGTATATTTGTGGAAGAATAAAAAGGGATACCTTCTTCCGAAACTGATCTGGCACAGCGGCTGCAAATATCTGGGCTATCGTCTCGGAAAGGTGTATCAGAAGCTGCCGGGGTGGCTGGTGAAGAGGTGTACGATGAGCCCAGGGTACTGGGAAAGCAGCAGGGACAGAAGCAGATATTCCTGAGCATGCTTGCGATATCCGTTTTATCAAAACAGAAGACAGAGATAAAAATGCCGGCATCAGAGGAGGATGGCAGGATGGAAGAAACGAAGGACAGAACAGAGGAAAAAGAAGAAACAAAAGTGGAAATGAAGAAAGACAGTGAAAAGAAAAAGGATGGTACGCAGGAGCATTACTGTACCATGTGCCGCCGTCCGGAAAGTGTCACGGGAAAAATGGTGGAAATGCCGAACCACATGTATGTATGCCCGGATTGTATGCAGCGTACGTTTGATCTGATGCAGTCATCCGGTTTTCCGTATCAGAATATGATGAGCACAGCGAATATGGAAGATCTGATGAATCTGCTGAACCAGATGGGAATTCCGGGAATTGCACTGGAAGTGACACCGGAGGCGGAAGAAGAGAGGTCCGAAAAAAAGAAAATCGGGAAAACGCAGAAGAAGACGATTGAGAAAGCAGATGAGGATACACTGCCGGAAGCAGACGAAATAGTTGAAGATGGGCAGGTTATTGATGAAAAGAATACGGGTTCAAAAAAGAGCGGATTTCGGATGCCGAATATCGGTATGATCAATCTCGGCGATATTTTCGGTATGATGCCGAATCAGCAGCGGCTGAAAAAGAAAAAGCCGAAGGAAGAGGAAGGACCAAAGAAGGAGTTTGATATCCGCTCAATCCCGGCACCGCATAAAATCAAAGCAAGCCTGGATGATTATGTTATCGGTCAGGAGCATGCGAAAAAGGTGATCTCGGTGGCTGTGTACAACCACTATAAGAGGATTGCGGCAGATGACAGCGATGGGGTGGAGATTGAAAAATCAAATATGCTGATGATCGGACCGACCGGAAGCGGAAAGACGTATCTGGTAAAAACGCTTGCAAAGCTGCTTGATGTGCCGCTTGCAATTGCAGATGCCACTTCGCTGACAGAAGCCGGTTACATTGGCGATGATATTGAAAGCGTGATCTCAAGACTGCTTGCCGCTGCAGATAATGATGTTGACCGTGCGGAGCAGGGAATTGTATTTATTGATGAGATCGACAAGATTGCGAAAAAGAAAAATGCGACGCAGCGCGACGTCAGCGGGGAATCCGTTCAGCAGGGAATGCTGAAGCTTCTCGAAGGCGCGGAGGTCGAAGTACCGGTCGGAGCGACCAACAAAAACGCAATGGTGCCGATGGCTACAGTAAATACAAAAAATATTCTTTTTATCTGTGGCGGTGCATTTCCGGGACTGGAGGATATTATTAAAGAGCGGCTGAACCGTCAGGCTTCGATTGGATTTCTTGCAGATCTGAAGGACAAGTATGACAACGATCCGGATTTGCTGGCAAAGGTTACGGTGGATGATATCCGCAGCTATGGCATGATCCCGGAATTTATCGGAAGACTTCCGATCATCTTTACGCTTCAGGGGCTGACAAAGGAGTCTCTGGTGCGGATTTTAAAGGAGCCGAAAAATGCAATTATCCGCCAGTATCAGAAGCTGCTTGCTGTGGATGAGGTGGAGCTGACCTTCGATGAGGGCGCACTGGAAGCGATCGCGGAGCGGGCGCTTGAGAAAAAGACTGGTGCACGTGCACTGCGCGCAATCATCGAGGAATTTATGCTGGACATCATGTATGAGATTCCAAAAGATGACAACATCGGAAGTGTGGAGATTACAAGGGCTTATATTGAGAAGACCGGCGGACCGGTGATTTCAATGCGTATGGCTGGAATAACGGCAGACCAGAAGGGGAAAAAGGATAAAAATCAGCCGGAAAATGCAGCTGGAAATGAAAACCGTCCTGCAAATGATTGACAGTTATCGACAAAAATGTTATGTTAGAGTGTAATGATAAAAATGAGGAGAGAGTGCATTCATGAATGAAGTACAGGAGCAGTTTTTAAAGACTCTGGAAAGTCTGAAAGCGTCGGCCAAAGCAAAGAAGAACACATTGGAATATGATGAGATTCTGAATGCGTTTAACGGCATTGAACTGACAGAAGACAAAATGGATATGATCCTGGAGTATCTGGAGAAGAATCATATTGATATTCTTCAGGGAAAATCTCCCGAGGATATCCCGGACGATGATTTATTGCTGGAGTCAGAAGAAGATATTCTGCTGTCAGACAATGAGGAGATCGGACTGATCAGTGATGTGGACATTCTGGAAGGTGTCAGTACCGAGGATCCGGTAAGAATGTACCTGAAAGAGATCGGCAATGTACCGCTGCTGTCCGGTGAGGAAGAGGTTGAGCTGGCCAAAAGAGTAGAGCAGGGCGATGAAGAAGCCAAAAAGAAACTGACCGAAGCGAACCTCCGACTGGTTGTAAGTATTGCCAAAAAGTACGTAGGAAGAGGCATGCCGTTCCTGGATCTGATTCAAGAGGGCAACATGGGTCTGATGAAGGCCGTAGACAAGTTTGACTATACAAAAGGATACAAGTTCAGTACGTATGCAACGTGGTGGATTCGTCAGGCAATTACCCGTGGCATTGCTGATACGGGACGTACAATCCGTGTGCCGGTGCACATGGTGGAGACGATCAACAAGACACTGCGTATGACACGTACGCTGCTTCAGGAGCTTGGCCGTGAACCGACCCCGGAAGAAGTTGCGGCACGTCTGAATGTGCCGGTGGCAAGAGTGCGTGAGGTGCTCAAGATTTCAAGAGATCCGGTATCTTTGGATACTCCGATCGGTGAGGAAGACGATTCTCATCTGGGAGATTTCATTGAGGATGATACCGCGTTATCTCCGTCAGATTCCGCTGCATTTTCCATGCTGCGTGAAGAACTCAAATCTGCACTGGATTCACTGACAGACCGTGAGCGACAGGTCATTGAGCTTCGTTTTGGCTTGATCGATGGCCGGGCACGGACACTGGAAGAGGTTGGAAAGGAATTTAACGTTACGCGTGAGCGTATCCGCCAGATTGAGGCGAAGGCACTGCGCAAGCTGCGCCATCCGTCCAGAAGTAAGCGTCTGAAGGATTTCCTGACGTGATAAGCAGCACTGCGTCAGAGCGGTTTTTTCAAAACAAAAATTTATACGAAAAATTTATACGAAATAGGATAGGAAAAGGAGCAGTGTCAGCAGGCACTGCTCCTTTTATGCAGGTACACTCGCAAATACATGACGTAATCGCAAAAGCCCGGAAAGCCCTGGGCTTATACGTGATAGAGCAGCCGCTTGTCAAACGTATTGCGGTACTCACTTGGGGTAAGGCCGGTCACGCGCTTATAGGCGCGGGAAAAATTGTGGCTGTCGGAGAAGCCGAGGGCACGGGCGATGTCACCGATCGACTGGTTGGAGTCAGTGAGCATGAAGCTTGCGGTATCCATTTTCTGGTTCAGAATGAACTGCTTTAAGGAAATGCCGGTAAATTCGGCGAACAGATGGGAGAGGTATTTCGCGTTGTAGCCAAAATGCGCCGCAATGTCTGTCACCTTGATGTTTTCTGAAATGTGTAGCTTGACGTAATCCAGAATGTCGGAATAAATCTGCTTGCCGGAGCGGAAGGACGTATTTTCCGGGCTGTGCAGGTAAAGCTGGCTGTATAATTCCGTAAGTACGCAGGTGGCCATTGCATTGAGTGCAAGCTTCGGATAATTATTTTTTACAGAATCCTGCAGCTGTTTCATCAGAATGACCATTTTTTCCGGTTTTGGGATCTTTCCCTGCTGTGGAATCGAGAAGACCGATTCCTGGCAGGCACCTGGAAAAGCAGGAAGCGACGGCAGAGATGAGGCCTGAGCTTTATCGGAGGGCTCGTATGAGAAATGCAGCCAGTAAAATTCACAGTAGGCCGGCTGGAAGCCCTGCCGCCATGCGTTAGCCTTTGGCGGGAGCAGCAGGTATTCGCCGTTGCTGACCTGAAAATTTTCCTCTGCGTAGGAAATATACAGCGTTCCTTCTGTCATAACAAACAATTCAAAGTCTGTCAGGTCGAAGCGGGCATGCTGCCATGTATCAGACGGGGCCATAAATTTTCCGGTCAGATTGTAGGTCATGATCTTTCCGGAGGGGAAAAAACAGGATTTCATAGCTTCTCCTTTCTTTTGCATCATAGTTCCGCTTATAGTTTCGCTTATTTTTTGCTTATGTTGCTGACTGAAAAATAGATTATCCTTATCATATCTCAAAAGAAGAAAAAATCCTATAGTGAAAATAAAAAACGGTAGTTTGAAATCTCCAGAAAAAGTGTCAAAAAGGCAGTATGTGTGTATGTGAAAACACACGTAGTGACTTTTTGACACTTTATAAAGCAATTTGATATTTACGTTCCGAAGAGAAAATGGTATGGTGTTACAACAGTAAAAACGCACAAAACAATCGTGAAATAAAGGAAAACAGCTGACGAAATGACAGCGGAGATTGTTTTTTGCACACAAAATGGCAGTTGAAATTCATAAAATACCGGAGATGAGAGCAAGCGGCCGCGATAAAACTGACAGGTATTTTTGACACCTGATTGCCCAAAAGGAGGAAAAAAGAAGATGAAAAAGAAAAGCGTATCCATCTTACTTTCAGCTGTGATGGCAGCATCACTTTTATCAGGTATTGGCGTATCCGCTGAATCCAGTGAGCCAGTAAAACTCAAGGCACTTGCGATCCTGCATCCTTTGACCAAGGATATTCCGGATATGCAGTGGGTTCAGGAAATGGAAGAGGAAGCGAACGTTGAAATTGAGTGGGAAATGATTCGTGCAGACTGGGAGACTGTTAAGTCTACAAGATTTGCATCAGGAGATATCCCGGATATCCTGTTCAATGCAACCGTCGATTCTGACTATACCAAATACAGCGGACTGTTCCTGGATTTAAATGACTATCTTTCTGAGGATCTGACACCGAACATCATGACGATGTTTGAAGAGGAGCCGGATACAAAGGTTCTTGCAACGACGATGGAAGGAAAGATCTACGGTACACCGAAGTTCCAGGGGAAATGGCCGTCTACCAATACGGTAATGTTCATCAATCAGACCTGGCTGGATAACCTTGGGCTGGAGATGCCGACAACGTACACCGAGTTCAAGGAAGTACTGACTGCCTTCAAGGAGCAGGATGCAAACGGAAACGGAGACCCGAATGATGAGATTCCGCTTGACTATAACGCATATGGCGGAAACAATGCATGGTTCAACAGTGCTTATTCCCTGACGAATCTGCTTGGTTCTCTTGGAATTCAGCTGACGGACTGGGGTACCGATGCTTATTTTGCTGAGGACGGACAGGTAAAATGCTATGCAGTGGACGAACGGTACAAGCTTTTCATGGAGTACATCGCGGATCTGTATGCAAACGGACTGATTAATACGAATGCGTTAACGAATGATTACTCTGCGTACCAGTCCCTTTCCAGAGGAAATGAAGCAGGTGAAGCAGTTGTAGGCTGCGTATTTGGATGGGAAGAAACGGACAAGTTCGGACCGACACTTTACAGCCAGTACAAACCGGTACCGGCGCTTGCATATGATATTGACTGTGAGCCGGATACCTATGATACAAGATGGAGAAATGATTATACGGGAATGAACCTGTCTGCAAACCGTGCGTGCCTGAGCGCAAACTGCGCTGATCCGGAAGCAGCACTTCGTTTCATCGACCGTTTCTATGATCAGACACACAGCGTAGAGTCTCTGTTTGGCGGTATCTCAGACGGATGCATCGAGAAGACCGGCGACAACAGCTACAAGGTACTTCCTCCGCTCGATGAGAGTACGGATCCGGGTACATGGAAATGGACAAGCACCTTCGCAGACAATGGCCCGATGTATATCAGAAGATCCTCTGAGATCGAGATGGCACAGGATATGACCTATGCTCTGGAGGAAAGAAAGGTATATGATGAGGTAATCGCAAAGGCGGGAGCTTCTGATACTTATCCGCAGATGTTCATGAAGTATACGGAAGAAGATCAGAATACAATGGCTCTGACACAGGCAAACATCAACAATATTATTGACAATCAGTGGTCGCTTTGGATGACCGGCGAGCTCGATATCGAGTCTACCTGGGATTCCTACGTACAGAATGTAAACGATGCAGGGCTTCAGCAGATCCTGGAGATCCGTCAGGCAGCGTTTGACGAGTATCAGGCAGCCCTTTCTGAGTAAGAAAAAATGTAAAAGGCGGGGAGGTGCGGTGCATCTTTCCGCCTTTTGAATGAAATGTACTCTCGGAGTCTTTCCTGCACTTGCTTTTGTGGCCGATTTTCTGCCGGTTGCACCCGAATTTCATCAACGTACACACCGTGTACGCCTCAGAAATTTGGGCACAACTGACAAAAAATCTTCTCACAAAATCAAGCACAAAAAGATTCCGAGAGTACATTGAAAAAGAAAGAGGAGTAATCGTATGGTTGAGAAGAAAAGAGCAGGTTTTGGCGTGAGAACAAAGCGTTACTGGGCGCGTAGCTGGCAGCTGTGGGCGATGCTGTTTCCTGCAATGCTTTACATATTTGTATTCTGCTATGTACCGATGTACGGAGTACAGCTCGCATTTCGTGAGTACAGCTTTACAGCCGGGTTTACCGGCGGAAAATGGGTAGGTCTGAAGTATTTCAGGCAGTATTTTGAAAGTCCGATGTTTTTCACAACTTTAAAAAATACGTTTGTGATCGCATTTACGAGTATTCTGGTTGGATTTCCGGCACCGATCATTCTTGCTATGATCATCAATCAGATCAGAAACAAAACCTGGAAACGCGTTGTGCAGACAACGGTCTACATTCCGTACTTTATTTCGGTGGTCGTTATGGTTTCACTGATCAATATCATGTTTGCGAATGATACAGGAGTGATTGCAAACCTGCTCAAAGCGCTGCATCTGGTGGCGAAGGATACGAATATTCTTGGGAAAGAATCGGCATTTGTACCGCTCTACGTACTGACCGGGGTATGGCAGACCATGGGCTGGAACAGTATCATCTTTATTGCAGCCCTGTCTTCCGTAGATCCGCAGCTGTACGATTCCTGCAAGATCGACGGGGCAAACCGCTGGCAGACAATGTGGAACATTGATTTCCCGGCGATTCTTCCGACGATCATGATCCTGCTGATCATGAATATGGGAAATATCTTAAACGTGGCGTTCGATAAGGTATTCCTGATGCAGAACAGCCTGAACCTCGGTGCGTCCCAGGTTATTTCTACCTATGTATATACGGTCGGCATCAAGTCATCTCAGTTCTCCTTTGGTGCCGCAGTCGGTCTGTTTAATACAGTGATAAATTTTGTATTTCTTCTGATCACCAACCATGTATCGAAGAAAGCAACCGGTACCGGTCTGATGTAAAGGAGGAGCAGAAATGGCAAAAAACAGCAATAAAATCAAAAGTAAAAGCACGGCAGACCGGATTTTTGGTGCGGCGGTCATTATCCTGAGTATTGTGGTTTTCATTGCGATCGCATACCCTCTCTGGTTTATCGTGATTGCCTCGATCAGTAATTCCAATCTGGTCAATCTTGGAAAAGTCACGATCTGGCCGAAAGACATCCGTTTTTACGGCTATAAGCAGATCATGGATGATGCGCGTATCTGGAGGGGTTATGCCAATACGATTCTTTATGTAGTGGCAGGTACGGCTCTGAACATCGCGGTTACGATGCCGGCGGCCTATGCACTGTCTCGCAGAGACTTCAAGGCGCGTAACAAGGTCATGCTGTATTTCGTATTTACGATGTTTTTCTCCGGCGGACTCGTGCCGCTGTATATGACGATCAGCTCTCTGCATCTGATCTCCACTAAGACGATCCTCATCATCTTCGTGGCAGTCAATACGTATAATCTGATCATTGCACGTACCTTTATCCAGAATTCAATTCCGGAGGAGCTTTACGAAGCAGCGACACTGGATGGATGTTCTCATTTTGCGTATTTTATGAAGGTTGTCATGCCGCTTTCCAAGGCAGTCGTATCCGTGCTGATTCTGTATTATGCGGTATTTCACTGGAATGATTATTTTAATGCGCTGATCTTCAACAGTAAGGCAGAAAATCAGCCGCTGCAGATCGTTCTGCGCGAAATTTTGCTTTTGAACCAGGCATTTGCAAGTGGAAACGGCGGTGTGCAGGGAGGCTACGGTCAGTCCTCTGCAGATCAGGTAAAATATGCGGTTATCATTGTTTCGACCCTTCCGATCTTGTGTGTGTATCCGTTTATTCAGAAATATTTCGAAAAGGGTGTTATGATCGGAGCAGTAAAGGGTTGACAAAAACCTTGCATCCGTATTATAAAGCAACAAAGAAACAATGGTATGATAGCTGTATTATTGCAAAAGGAGACACAAAATGAATTATTTCAGTGAAGAAAACGGAAGCCTCATCTTCCGCGAAAATGGAGAGACAGTAATGGTGACGCCGTGGGGGACAAATTCCCTGCGTGTGCGCTCCGCGATTCTTGGAGAGATCAAAGAGACGGAAGCGGCGCTGCTGCCAAAAGAAGAGATTTCAGGCGGTGTGATTCATCTGGAAGAGGACGGAATGTCGGCGGTCATCACAAATGGAGCGATCGCAGCAAAGCTGATTGTACAGCCATGGGGCAGGGCGCTCCAGATCACCTTTACGGATGCGGATGGAAAAGTGCTGCTGCAGGAGATCGAAAACGGAGGTGCCCTGCAGCTAAAGGCACGTCAGTTTAAAACGCTTCCGGGCGGAAGCTTTCGTTTAAAGGCAAGCTTCATCTCAGATTCGAAAGAAAAAATCTACGGAATGGGACAGTATCAGCAGGAGCGTATGAATCTGAAGGGCTGCAGTCTGGAATTGGCACACCGTAATTCTCAGGCGAGCATTCCGTTTTATGTGTCCAGTCTTGGCTATGGTTTTTTGTGGAACAATCCGGCCATCGGCGAGGTGCATTTCGGGCTGAACACGACGCAGTGGGTGGCAGAGAGTACGAGACAGCTGGATTACTGGATCACGGCTGGAGATACGCCGGCAAAGATCATGGAAGCGTACGCGGATGCGACCGGAAAAGCTCCGATGATGCCGGAGTACGGTCTTGGATTCTGGCAGTGCAAGCTGCGCTATTACAATCAGGAACAGGTACTGGATATTGCGAAGGAATATAAAAAGCGTGATATTCCGCTGGACGTACTCGTGATCGATTATTATCACTGGAAGCGGTGCGGTGACTGGCGGTTTGACGAGGAATACTTTCCGGCACCGGAGAAAATGGTACAGAAATTAAAGGAGCTTGGGATCGAGACGATGGTATCCATCTGGCCGCAGGTCGACTGGCGCAGTGAAAATTATGAGGAAATGAAGCAGCAGGGCTTGCTCGTAAAGATCAATGCGGGCATCGACGTGCAGATGGATTTCCATGGAAATAATGTGTTTATGGATGCGACCAATCCGCGTACAAGAAAATACGTCTGGGAGAAATGTCGCAAAAACTATGGCTCACTGGGCATTCAGACGTTCTGGCTGGATGAGGCGGAGCCGGAGTTTACAACGTATGATTTTGAAAACTACCGGTATTTTGCAGGGCCGGTCGCAGAGGTTGGAAATATCTATCCGCGTGAGTATGCAAGATTGTTTTATGAGGGACAAAAGCTGGATGGACAGGAGGAGATTGTCAATCTGATCCGCTGTGCATGGGCAGGAAGCCAGCGTTACGGTGCGCTTGTGTGGTCCGGTGATATCATGTCGACGTATGAGGACTTCCGCAAGCAGATCTGTGCCGGTATTCACATGGGACTGAGTGGAATTCCGTGGTGGACGACCGACATCGGAGGCTTCCATGGAGGCGTGACGGAGGATGGGGAATTCCGGAAGCTTCTGGTACGCTGGTTCCAGTTCGGTACCTTCTGTCCGGTCATGCGGATTCATGGCTGCCGTCAGCCGGTAGAGCAGATCGTTGATGCGTCCGGCGAGGTACGAGAGGGAACCGGAGCGGACAACGAGATCTGGAGCTACGGTAAGGAAGCGTATCCGATCCTGGTGAAGCATATCCGGATTCGTGAGAGGATGCGTGATTACACCAGATCCCTGATGAAAGAGGCACATGAGACGGGAGCACCAGTGATCCGCGCGATGTTTTATGAGTTCCCGGAGGATGCGTCCTGTTATGATATCACAGATGCGTATATGTTCGGAAGCGATGTGCTTGTTGCGCCGATCTGCCATGAAAATGCCTACAGCCGCACCGTTTATCTGCCTAAGGGAGCGAAATGGCTGCATGCCGGTACCGGTATATGGTATGAGGGCGGCCGTACGATCGTTGCAGACGCACCGCTTGAACGGATGCCGCTGTTTTTGCGGGAAGGACGTCAGGCGTACCTGGATGAGATGCTGCGATAAAGGATGGGGAAAGCGCTGGACAGATCCGGATCTTTTTGCTACAATCAGAAACGAAGATGTGATAAAGGAGTGACGTCAGATGGCGCCACTCTTTTTGTTTGTAACCGGAAGCACTGAGTTGTCTGTATTGGAAGCAGAATGCCCGGTGTAACGGGCGTGAAGGAGGTACTTATGAAAAAAGCGTTGGGACTTGGAATTCTGGGATCATTTTTCTTTGCATTTACCTTTATCTTGAACCGGAGCATGAATTTATCCGGCGGCTTCTGGATGTGGAGCGCAGTACTGCGGTATGTGTATACGCTGCCGATTCTTGCGGTGATTCTGTGGAAAAATCATCAGATGCAGGAAATACTCGAAGAAATCCGGAAAAGGCCGGGCTTCTGGATTTTATGGAGTACGGTTGGCTTCGTGCTTTTTTATGCACCGCTGTCACTTGCCTCTACGTACGGGGAATCGTGGCTGATTGCATCGACCTGGCAGATCACGATCGTAGCGGGGGTTCTTTTAACACCCTTGTCGGGCAAACGAATCCCATTTAAAAACCTTGTCATGTCCTGCCTGATTCTGAGCGGGATCTTTCTGATGCAAAGTGCGCATTTCAGGGAAAACAGCACGGAGAATCTTGCGGCGGTATTGATTCCGATCGTGATCGCAGCCTTTTCGTATCCGCTTGGAAACCGCATGACGATGGACGGATGTCCGAAGCATCTGACTTCCATGCAGCGAATCTTCGGCATGACGCTGTGCAGTATGCCGTTCTGGGCGGTGTGTGCCGTCTGGGCAGGGACGCAGTCCGGGCTGCCGTCATCAGACCAGCATCTGCAGTCGTTTTTAGTGGCGCTTTTTTCCGGTGTGATTGCGACATGGCTGTTCTTTTATGCGACGGATCTTGTGAAGCACAATGCCAGATGGCTGGCGCTGATTGAGGCGACGCAGTCCGGAGAGGTGGTTTTTACCCTGTTTGGAGGGATTCTCCTGCTTGGCGATGCAATGCCTTCCGCGGCGGGATTTGCAGGAATTGCACTGATTTTGATCGGAATGACGGCGAACAGCCTGGCAGCAGGCGGCGACAGGTGATGTGAAGTCTGAAAAATTTTCCGGCAGATGATAATTTCGAAAGTTTCGAAAATTTTCCGGCAGATGATAATTTCGATTGAAGTTTTGTCGCAGAAAGGGTATAATGAAAGATCGAAAGAAGATTAGGGGGAATTTCCCCGGAATGGAGTATCATGAATTACAAAGAAGCAAGAGTATATCTGGAACAGGTATCCAGATACGGAAGTGTACTTGGCTTGGATAATATGAGAGAGCTGCTGGGCAGGCTTGGCAATCCTCAGAACGACTTGAAATTTATCCATATTTCCGGTACAAATGGAAAGGGGTCTGTTCTGGCGTATCTCTCAACGATATTGTCAGATGCAGGATATCGGACCGGAAGATATCTGTCCCCGACGCTGTTTTCTTACAGGGAAAAAATACAGGCAGATGGTGAAAAAATTAACAAAGAATCTCTGGCGGCACACGTGACAGCCATAGCGGAGGCCACCCGGGATATGCAGGAGAAGAATGCAGGGACTCCGACAATTTTTGAAGTGGAGACGGTCCTTGCCTTTTTATATTTTAAAGAGAAAAAATGTGACATTGTTGTGCTGGAGACCGGTATGGGAGGGCTGCTTGACGCAACCAACATCATTGAAACGACGGTGCTTGAGGTACTGGCCTCGATCAGTATGGATCACATGGAGTTTTTAGGGGATACGCTTGGGAAGATCGCAGAGCAGAAAGCAGGCATCATCAAGCCGCATACGAGTGTAGTATCCGCAAAACAGGAGCCGGAGGCGGAAGCAGTGATCAAAAATGCCTGTCTGGAGCGAGACTGCAGTCTGCAGTTCGTCGATCCGGCGCAGATCGCAGACGTTCGGTATGGGATTTCCAGACAGTCCTTTTCTTATAAAGGCTGGAAGCAGGTAGAAATTTCACTTGCAGGCAGCTATCAGATCATCAATGCAGCGCTTGCCCTGGAGGGAGTAGAAGCGCTTCGTTCGCTTGGCTATCGGCTTACGGATGAAACGGTGAGACGTGCACTTTTTGAGACGCAGTGGAGAGGGCGCTTTACGGTGATCGGTGAGGATCCGATTGTAATCATGGATGGTGCGCATAATCCGGCGGCGGCACAGACACTGAGAGATTCTCTGGAATATTATTTCACCGGAAAGAAGCTACATTTTATTTTTGGAATGTTTAAAGATAAAGATTATCATGAGGTGATCCGCCTGACAGCGCCGCTGGCAGAGGATATCATCACGGTGGAGACACCGGATAATCCGCGGGCGCTTCCGGCGCAGGAGCTGGCAGAGGCTGTGCGGGCGGTCAATCCGAATGTAAGAGCAGGAAGATCGATCGAAGAAGCGGTTCATGAAGTGCTGGACAATGCGAAAAAGGATGATGCAGTGATTATTTTTGGTTCGCTTTCATATCTTGGCGAAGCGGAACGCGCAATGAAGAACAGGGGGAAGAACTGATGGATAAGGAAAAAATCATGGAAGGCGTAAAACTGATCCTGGAAGGAATCGGAGAGGATCCGACAAGAGAGGGACTCCTTGAGACTCCGGACCGAATTGCGCGGATGTACGAGGAACTGGCAGGCGGCTATACGGACAGCGCGGCAGATCATCTGAGAAAGCGTTTTCATGTAGACAATAATGATATGGTCATTGAGAAGGATATTCATTTTTATTCCTTCTGTGAGCACCATATGCTGCCGTTTTACGGCACAGCAGCGATCGCTTATATTCCAAATGGTGAGGTTGTCGGCCTGAGCAAGATCGCACGGACGGTGGAAGTGTTTGCGAAGCGGTTTCAGCTGCAGGAGCGTCTGACCGCACAGATCGCAGATGTATTTATGGAAGAGTTAAAGCCGCAGGGCGTGATGGTACTCATCGAGGCAGAGCATATGTGCATGACGATGCGCGGCATCAAGAAGCCGGGGACAAAGACGGTTACAGTCGTGACCCGCGGTGTATTTGATGAGAATGACAAACTGCAGAACAAGTTTTTCCGGATGCTGGAGCATCACTGAGGCTGCAGATGGAAGATAAAAAGACAAAAAAATTACAGGGCGTAGATGAGATTGCAGCGCATCCTCTTTGGAGGGAAAGCGTGCAGCGGATCGCGCAGCTTGAGCAGACGAGGGAATTCTGCCGGCATGATATCACACATTTTCTGGATGTGGCGCGGCTTGCATGGATCGAAAACCTGGAGCAGGGCTTTGGCGTTGCAAAAGAAGAAATCTATGCGGCGGCACTTCTGCATGATGTGGGACGTCACCTGCAGTATGAAAAAGGAATACCGCATGATGAGGCCGGCATAGAGCTGGCCGGAAAGATCCTGGAGGACTGCGGGTTTTCGAAAGAGGTACAGGCGCACATCCTGGAAGCGATCGGCGGGCATCGGGATCCGAATGTGAAAACACGAGGTGATCTTTGTGGTCTCATTTACCGGGCAGACAAGGCTTCGCGGATGTGTCTTTTATGCAAAGCCCAAAAAGCATGCAACTGGAGTGAAGAAAAGAAAAATCATCATATCTGCTGAAAATTGTATGCAGCGAAATAATGGAAACAGCGCAGTGAAGGGGAAGGATCAGAAGAATGAAAATCGGAAATCGTGAATTTGATACAGCACATGACTGTTATATTATGGGAATTTTAAATGTAACGCCGGATTCCTTTTCAGACGGGGGAAGATGGAATGACCTGGAAAAGGCAAAAAAGCATACGGCGGATATGATTGCGCAGGGCGCATCGATCATTGATATCGGCGGCGAGTCGACAAGACCGGGCCACGTGCAGATCAGCAATCAGGAAGAGATCGAGCGTGTTGTGCCGATGATCGAGATGGTAAAGAAGGAGTTTGATATTCCGGTATCAATCGACAGCTACAAAAGTGAAGTCGTTGAGGCAGCCTTAAAAGCAGGTGCGGATCTGGTAAATGATATCTGGGGCTTAAAGTATGACCGCCATGTGGCAGATCTGATTGCACAGTATCAGGTGCCATGCTGTCTGATGCACAACCGCGAAAAGGCAGAATATCAGAATTTCCTTGATGAGATGTGCGAGGATATGAGAGAATCTGTGGCGATCGCAAAGGCGGCAGGAGTGAAGGAGGAACAGATCATTCTTGATCCGGGCGTCGGCTTTGGAAAGACGTATGAAAATAATCTGACTGTGATCCATCACCTGGAGCGTCTGATTGAACTGGGTTATCCGGTACTGCTGGCAACTTCAAGAAAGTCTGTGATCGGGCTTACCCTGGATCTTCCGACAGAGGAACGGGTGGAAGGCACACTGGTTACCACGGTACTTGGCGTACAGAAGCATGCATCATTTATCCGTGTACATGATGTGAAGGAAAATATGCGTGCCATCCGCATGACGCAGGCGATCATGGAGGAGCATAAGCCGGAGTTCTGAAAAATCTGAGCGTACCAAAGAAAGACAGGCTGCGTTCCTGTGAAGCGGCTTAGAAGTTCCATTTACAAAGAAGAATGAAAAAACAAGGAGATCCATGATATGAACATCGGAAAATACGATGAAATCCACATTGAAAATCTCGTCTGCTTTGCAAGACACGGTGTTTATCCGGAAGAGACAGCACTTGGGCAGCGTTTTGAGGTGTCTGTTACAATGTATACAAAAACACGCCGTGCAGGGATGTCTGATGAGCTGGAAGCCTCGACCAATTATGGTGAGGTAAGTCATTTTATTACGGAATGGATGAGAGAGCATACGAGGAAGCTGATCGAGGCAGCCGCAGAAGGACTGGCAGCGGCAATTTTGCGGCAGTATCCGTTGGTTGAAGGTGTGACACTGGAATTAAAAAAGCCATGGGCGCCGGTCGGTCTGCCGCTTGATACGGTTTCCGTGAAGATCACGCGCTTCTGGCATACGGCATATATTGCACTTGGCTCCAATATCGGAGACAGCAAGGAATATCTGGATGGAGCGGTATTCGCGCTGGATGCGCTTCCGGGATGCAAGGTGGAAAAGGTTTCTTCCTATCTTATTACAAAGCCGTACGGCGGTGTGGAGCAGCCGGATTTCCTGAATGCATGTCTGTGCCTGCGCACACTGTTGGAGCCGCAGGAGCTGCTTGATCAGATGCATGTCATTGAACAGGCAGCGCACAGAGAGCGATTGATTCATTGGGGACCAAGAACGCTGGATCTGGATCTTCTTTTGTACGATCAGGAGGTATTTGAGACGGATACCCTGATCGTGCCGCATGTGGAAATGCATCTGCGGGATTTCGTATTGCAGCCGATGGCTGAGATCGCACCGAATCTGCGTCATCCGATCCTGAAAAAGACAATGACACAGATGCTTGCGGAGCTGGACTGAAAGAACTATTCGGCCAGGCGCATTTGCGTTTATGAGCAAGTAGCGAAGCGGATTGCGAATGTCCGCTTTACTCGTGAACCAGTAACCCAAAACAGATCAGACAAGGTGGTATTTTTTTCTTGCATCAATGAGGCCGGAAAAGATGAAGAATTATAAAATGACAATGCAGCAGGCGGAAAAGCTGATGCTGCAATATGAAAGAATATTTTCAGCGGTACGGCTTCTGAATGCAGATACGATTCTGGAGGCGGTAAGAGGAGAAAAGCAGGCGGTATCAGCCGGGCAGGTCAGCAGCCTTGAGCCTGGAAAAACAGGACAGCGGTGTGTGGATGATGTTTTATTAAAAGCGCTCGAAGAAAAGGCAAAAAAGACAAAGCTGGAATTTCGGGAAAATGAGGTCTATCTGGTGACGGCCGAGTATGTTGAGGTGGACGGGAATCCCTGTATACTGGAGCTTGTTCAGTATCTGGACGATGTGGATGCAATTGATTTTGACGGAAATGAACAGCTGATCACGAAGCTGACAGGATTTCAGGATGAATTGTATCGTGATATACTTACCGGTGCCTACAATCGCCGCTATTATGAGGACCATCTGCGCAGACAGACGCTGTCTGCCGGAATTGCAATGATCGATCTGGATGATTTTAAGCTGTATAATGATACGTGTGGGCACAAAGCAGGCGATCTGGCGCTTTCGACAGTTGCCTCTGTGATCCGTTCGAAGATCCGTCGGATGACAGATATCCTGATCCGCTACGGAGGGGATGAATTTCTGCTGGTGATGCCGGGTGTGAAAGAGGAAGATTTTTCACAGAAGCTGCAGCAGTTGCAGGATGCGGTTCATGCAAAGGAGATTCCCGGATTTTCAAGGCTGCAGCTTTCGGTAAGCATTGGCGGTGTCCTGTCGCAGGAGCGGATGATTGAGCATGCAGTGGAAATCGCGGATAAGCTGATGTATCGCGCAAAGAACAAAAAAAATACGGTGGTGACAGCGGTCAACAGCCAGGTGACGGGACAAAACGGTGTTTTTTCAGAAAAAGACGAAAAAAAGAGACAGCAGATATTGATTGTAGATGATTCGGAACTGAACCGTGAGATTCTCTCAGAAATGCTGCATGAGGATTTTCGTATTCTGGAAGCATCAAACGGTGCAGAGGCACTGGAGCTGCTGCAGCAGCATGGCACCGGTATTTCACTGGTACTGCTGGATATTATCATGCCGGTTCTCGATGGATTCGGAGTACTGAGCTATATGGCAGGCGAGCATATCATTGAAGATATTCCGGTCATTATGATCTCCAGTGATGATTCGGAGAAAAATATCCGACGTGCCTATGAGCTTGGAGTATCCGATTATATCAGCCGCCCGTTCGATACGAAGGTCGTTTATCAGAGAGTGTTTAACACCATCAAGCTGTATGCGAAGCAGCGCAGGCTGATTACGCTGGTGACGGATCAGATCTATGAAAAAGAAAAGAACAGCCGTATGATGGTTGGTATTTTAAGCCAGATTGTTGAGTTCCGGAACGGAGAGAGCGGGCTGCATGTGCGTCATATCAATGTTCTGACAGAAATGCTGCTTGGGTGCCTTATGGAGAAGACCGGTCGCTACCATCTGAGCTGGAATGAGCAGTATCTGATTACACTGGCCTCTTCTTTACATGATATCGGAAAGATCGGGATCGATGAAAAGATTCTGAATAAGCCGGGTCGGCTCACCACAGAAGAGTTTGAAAAAATGAAGCGCCACACGGTGATCGGAGAAGAGATTTTAAAAAGTCTTGGATTTTATCAGAATGAGCAGCTTGTCAAAATCGCGCGGGAGATTTGCAGATGGCATCATGAGCGCTATGATGGAAACGGCTATCCGGACGGACTGAAGGGAGAAGAAATTCCGATTTCAGCACAGGTCGTCTCTCTGGCAGATGTGTATGATGCACTGGTCAGTGAACGGGTCTATAAAAAGGCATACTCACATGAGAAGGCGATCCGGATGATTTTGAACGGTGAGTGCGGCGTCTTCAATCCGTTGCTGCTTGAGTGCATGCTGGATATCGAAGATAAGATCAGAATCCGCATCCTGAGCGGAGATGTTTCAACGGAGATCAGTGAGCGGGGAAAGAAAGAACAGGTCGCCGTACTTTCCGAAGGTTCTCTGGAGTCATCGGGGGGGGGCAGAAGCTTCAGCAAATTTATGACCGGATTGTCTTATCATTAGTTGGAGGAGACGAAGGTTTCGGGGATGCATGACAGAAGTGTGAAGATCATCCTGAAAAAACGGATCGGGTCAGGTACGATAGAGCCGTGTGGGTATAGACGAAAAATGAAATTTGTATAGTTTATACTACAAATATATAGATAAAGAAGCAAAACAGGAAGAAGGGAGCAGCTATGACGGTAAGAGAGTGTTATGAAGCAGTCGGTTCCAATTTTGAGGAGGTTTTAAGAAGGCTTGGCAGTGAGGCATTTGTGAAGCGTTTCGCATTGAAATTTTTAAATGACACAAGCTTTCAGGATCTGAGAGATGCCTTGATGAAAAAGGACGGAGAGACCGCTTTCCGTGCGGCGCATACTTTAAAGGGTGTCTGCCTGAATCTTGGTTTTGACCGGCTTTACGAGGTGAGCGCGGAGCTGACGGAAAAACTCAGAGGACACGACACAAGCGGCACGGAGGAACTGTTCAAAAAGGTGGAAACGCAGTATCGGATTTTGACGGATGCGATCCGCGGAATGGATCAGTAGGAATCCACTGGTAACGAAGCGGATTGTAAATATCCGCCTGATGAGGGAGAAAACGATATGGAGACAGTAAGACTTGGAAAAACAGAAATTGTCACGAATAAGAATGGATTTGGTGCGCTTCCGGTACAGCGTGTCAGTGATGAAGAGGCAGTGAGGATCCTGCGCCGGGCGTATGAGGGCGGCATTACCTATTTTGACAGTGCGCGTTACTATACAGACAGTGAGCATAAGCTTGGACTTGCGTTTGAAGGGATGCGTGACAAGATCTACATTGCGACAAAGACCGGAGCAGTGACGCCGGAGGGCTTCTGGAAAGAGCTGGAAACATCCCTTACCAATCTGAAGACGGATTACATTGATGTTTACCAGTTTCATAATCCGGCATTTTGTCCAAGACCAGGTGATGAGAGCGGTATTTACGATTGTATGCTCGAAGCAAAGAAGCAGGGAAAAATCCGCCACATCGGTATTACGAATCATCGCCTGAAGGTTGCACAGGAAGCGATTGAGTCCGGGCTTTATGAGACATTACAGTTTCCGTTCTGTTATCTTGCGACAGAGGAAGATAAAAAACTGGTTGAAATGTGCAAGGAAGCGGATATGGGCTTTATCGCGATGAAGGCACTCTCCGGCGGACTGATCACAAACTCTGCGGCAGCGTATGCGTTTGAAGCACAGTACGACAATGTGCTGCCAATCTGGGGTGTGCAGCGTATGAGTGAACTGGAAGAATTCCTCTCCTACATCGTCTGTCCCCCGAAGATGACGGAGAAGATTCAGGCGCTGATCGAGAAGGACCGAAAGGAGCTGATGGGTGATTTCTGCCGTGGCTGCGGCTACTGTATGCCGTGTCCGGCCGGAATCGAGATCAATAACTGTGCCCGCATGTCTTTGATGATCCGACGCGCACCATCTGCTGCGCAGCTGACACCGGAAATGCAGAAAAAGATGATGAAGATTGAGGACTGCCTGCACTGCGGCTCCTGCATGAAGAAGTGCCCGTATCATCTGAACACGCCGGAGCTGCTGCAGAAGAATCTGAAGGATTATAAAGAAATCCTCGCCGGGAAGGAAATAGGATAATGTCGATCATGAGGAAGTAGCGAAGCGGATTGCGAATGTCCGCTTTACAAGATGCCCTGTGAATATAGAGATCAAAATGCAGGTCAAGTATCATAAAGAGCGCTCACTTGTGGGAGAATTGCTTATCATCAGCAAAAAGACAGAATCCATATCGTAAAGAGAATTTCTTATCAGTAATTATAAAGCAATATAATAGGTAGAAACACCGACAAAAATGCTGCGCCGTTTATTTCTGGCGCAGCATTTTTTCAAGTTCCCGTGCAGCGATACTGGCAGGCTGGGATGGATTTTTGACGAGGCAGATGGAGCGTGCCGGAAGCTCGCAGTCAAGCCGAATCTGAAAGACCTCTTTTTTGAGCAATGTTTCCATGGCGATCTGTTCCGGCAGAAAACCGATGCCAAGATCGTATTTGATCAGGGAAAGAATCTGCTCGGTTGTGGCAACTTCGATATCCGGGCGCAGAGAAACTCCATGCTCAAGGAAGAAGCGAGTGTGGTAATTGTGCGCATTAGTCTGGTTGTTGAGCAGGATAAATGGATATTTTGCAGCCTGCTCAAGTGAGATCGGATCTCCGGAAAGGTGCGCAAAGCGTGGACCGCCGATCAGGATCTCAGGAAGCGGCGCGAGGATGGTCTCATGGAGCGGCCTTGCGATACCGGTCGGTGAGGTGACGATCGCGAGATCAACAAGGCCATTCTTTAAGGAAGAGATGGCCTGCGGAGTAGTCACGCTGGAAATGTGGATCTTGATATCCGGGAATTTCTGATGAAATGCACGGATCTTTGGAAGCATCATCAGCTGCAGCGCTGTCTCACTTACTCCAAGGGAGATCGTACCGCTTGTCAGGCTTTTGGCATCGGCGAGCTCAGATTCGGCGGAAAGCAGCTGATGGTGGGCTGCGGCTACGCGGGTATAGAGCTTCTGGCCCTCTGGGGTCAGGGTGACACCGCGATTGGAACGGATGAAGAGTGTACAGCCAAGCGCGTGCTCCAGATTTTTGATCGCGCGCGAAATGTTTGGTTCGTTGTTCATCAGAATTGCAGCGGCGCGCGTGAAGCTCTGATGCTTGGCGACGAAGTAGAAGATACGGTAGTAATCATACGAAATATTCATAATGCACCTCTATTATAGCGATTGACCCAAGTCAGGCAAGTCCCCTGCGTGGTTGTGCGGAGCAATAAGCAGTGGGCTGGGTTCCCTTATGATCCTACAAGCAGCGAAGCGGATTGCGGATGTCCGTTTAAATATCTGGAAATATGTTTCTGATATATCATACAGACATGGCAGAGCGTATGTAAAATACTTCTGATATATCATTTTGATATAGTAGCCATTTCAATAATACATTTTACGAACGGACGTGTTCTGAGTATAATACAAAATCGGATAGAAAGCAAGAACGGCTGAAAAGCAGAAAGGAAGAGGTGCTATGGAGAATCTGGCAAGCAGCCTGCTCGAAGAGTTGAATTGTGAAACCGTATTTACAATTCCGTTTCTGGGCGGGATCGAGATTGCCGAATCAACCGTCATCACCTGGGTGATCATGGCTGTGCTGACACTTTTGGCATGGCTCCTGACGAGAAATCTGAAGGTCAATCACATCAGCCGGAGACAGGCGGCCGTAGAAAGCGCGGTGACGTGGCTGAACGGGTTTGTCGAAGGGATGATCGGTGAAAAAGGAAAACGATATGTGCCATATCTGGTGACAGTGCTCGTTTATATTGGCTTTTCCAATGTAATCGGACTGTTCGGGCTGAAGCCGCCGACCAAAGATATGAACGTAACGGCAGCTCTGGCGCTGATGAGTATTATACTGATCGAGGCGTCCGGCATACGGGAAAAAGGAGTAAAGAACTGGCTGAAGGGATTTGCACAGCCGGTAGCGGTGATTACGCCGATCAATATTCTGGAGGTATTTATCCGTCCGCTGTCGCTTTGCATGCGACTGTTCGGAAACGTGCTTGGTGCCTTCGTTATCATGGAGCTGATCAAGCAGCTGATTCCGGTAGGAGTACCGCTGGTATTCAGTTTCTACTTTGATATTTTTGACGGTCTGATCCAGGCATACGTATTTGTATTCCTGACTTCCCTGTTTATAAAAGAAGCGATCGAGGACTGAGTGCTTCACTTGGAAACAGGCGGTGAATCAGGCAGGTGGATGAGAAGTCCACTCTGGCAGCAACAAAAAAGAGCCGGGAACACCGGCACACAGTAAGAAAAGGAGAAAAGAAAGATGAGTACATTAATTGCAATTGGAGCAGGTATCGCAGTATTGACAGGTATCGGAGCTGGTATCGGTATCGGAATCGCAACCGCAAAGGCAGCAGATGCAGTCGCAAGACAGCCGGAAGCAGACGGAAAGATCAGCAAGATCCTGCTTCTTGGATGTGCGCTGGCAGAGGCAACCGCTATTTACGGTTTCGTAATCGCTCTTCTGATCATTCTGTTCCTGAAGTAATCACCGGACATGCAGTGAAGCGGAATGTGAAGTTCCGTTAAGATTTTTGTGTGCAGGGTTTGAAAGCGGATCTGGAATATCTGCTTTTACCCTACACGAGACAGGAAAAGAAATTCAGAGGAGAAAGGCAGGTGGAATCAGGTGCTCCGGTTAGACTGGAATTTATTATTCAACATTATCAACCTGATTATTTTATATGCACTGATGAAGCGTTTTCTGTTTAAGCCGGTAAACGCAATTCTGGAAAAACGTCAGCAGGAAGCAGACACCAGATTTGTACAGGCCGATGCGCAGGAGGCAGCAGCACAGGAAAAAGCACAGAAATACGATTCTCTGCTTGAGGATGCGCAGAATGAAAAGGAGCGCATCGTTGCACAGGCAAGAGAGGAAGCTTCCACAGAGTATGGCCGTATCGTAGCAGATGCGAAGGATAAGGCAGACGGAATCGTGGAAAAAGCAAAGACAGATGCGCAGGCAGAGAAAGCTGCAGTGATGCAGCAGGCAGATGCTGAGGTACGCGATATGGTCGTGACAGCGGCAGCGCGCATGGTGGCAGAGAAAAACGGCACAAGCAGTGACCGTGCACTTTACGACAAGTTCTTAAGCGAGGCAGAGTAGTATGATACAGGAAGTAGAAAAATATGCAAAAATGGTGGGAAACCTGGAGATCCCGAAGAGCGTGCTTGAACAGGCACTTGGTATCTTTCAGGCTGTTCCGGAAATCATGCAGGATTTCTCGAACCCGGCGAATGACCTGGCAGCCAAGCACAACGTGATCGATCGGGTTTTTCCGACACAGATCCGCAGCTTCTTAAAGCTGCTTTGTGACAACGACGCTGTCTCGCTGTTCCCTGAAATCTGTGAGGCATACCGGAATCTCACACCGGAGAAAAAAGGATCCGTTCGCGCAGTACTGCGCTATGTGACAGCTCCGGATGATGCGCAGCGCGGGCGGATCCTTGAATTTATCCGCAAAAAAAGCGGCGCACAGGACATCGATTTTCAGGAAAAGGAGGATGCATCCCTTGGCGGCGGCTTCATCCTGAATATTGACGGAAAAGAATATGACTGGTCTGACAGAGGAAGAGTGGATCAGGTCAGGGCACGCCTGGAGCAGACAGAAGTGCCGCAGGGACAGAGCCTGCAGGGCATCATTTCTATTTTAAAGAGTGAGATCGAGAATTTCGATCTGGAGGCAAAAGAGCAGGAAGTCGGTACCGTAAGCTACGTCGGAGACGGTATTGCAAACATTGACGGACTGGATCATGCGATGTACGGCGAGATCGTCATTTTTGACAACGGCGTGCGCGGTATGGTACAGGATGTCCGCCGCGATGAGGTCTGCTGTATCCTGTTCGGACGTGACACCGGAATCCGCGAGGGTACACGCGTGATGCGTACGTGCAAGCGTGCAGGTATCCCGGTTGGGGAAGGTTTCCTTGGAAGAGTTGTAGATCCGCTGGGCGGAGCAATCGACGGAAAAGAAAAGATCGTTGCATCCGGCTACCGTCCGATCGAGCAGGAGGCGCCGAGCATTGTGGCACGTAAATCAGTCGGCGTACCGCTTGAGACCGGTATCCTTTCGATCGATTCCATGTTCCCAATCGGCCGCGGACAGCGTGAGCTGATCATTGGAGACCGTCAGACCGGAAAGACCTCAATCGCAGTCGACACGATCCTGAACCAGAAGGGCAAGGACGTGATCTGTATTTATGTGGCAATCGGTCAGAAAGCATCTACGATCGCAAAGCTGGTCAATACATTAAAGAAAAATGAGGCACTGGACTATACGATTGTTGTTGCAGCTACGGCATCCGATCCGGCTCCGCTTCAGTATATCGCACCGTATTCCGGTACGGCGCTGGCAGAGTATTTCATGTATCAGGGAAAAGACGTACTGATCGTTTACGATGATCTTTCCAAGCACGCGGTTGCATACCGTGCCCTTTCCCTGCTGCTTGAGCGTTCTCCGGGACGTGAGGCATATCCGGGCGATGTGTTCTATCTCCATTCAAGACTGCTGGAGCGTTCCAGCCGCTTAAATGAAGAAAACGGCGGTGGTTCCATCACAGCGCTGCCGATCATTGAGACGCAGGCAGGAGACGTATCGGCTTACATTCCGACAAACGTTATTTCCATCACAGACGGACAGATTTTCCTGGAGAGCGATTTGTTCTTCTCCGGTATGCGTCCGGCGGTAAACGTCGGTCTGTCTGTATCGCGTGTCGGTGGTGCGGCGCAGACGAAGGCGATGAAGAAGGCGGCAGGAAGCATCCGTATCGACCTCGCACAGTACCGCGAGATGGAAGTCTTCACGCAGTTCAGTTCCGATCTGGATGCAGCGACGAAAGAGCAGCTGCAGTATGGCCGCTGTCTGATGGAACTTTTAAAGCAGCCTTTGTGCCATCCGCTTTCAATGGCGGAGCAGGTCATCACCTTATGTGCGGCGACCGGAAAGACCATGATGGAAGTACCGGTTGCACAGGTAAAGGCGTACCAGGGTGAGATGCTCACCTGGTTTGAACAGTCACATCCGGAACTTGGACGTGAGCTTGAGACGACCGGTCAGCTGCCGGATGAGCTCAAAGAGCGCATCACAGCAGCAGCAAAAGAATTTTATGCATCCTGGGCAAAACGCCAGAATGCCGCAAAATAAAGAAAGAAACAGAAGGGTGGTGATGAGATGGCGAATGCACGTGAGATTCAGGAAAGAATGAAGAGCATTCAGGATACGATGAAGATTACGAATGCCATGTACATGATTTCCTCCACGAAGCTGCGCAAGGCGAAGAAGGAACTGGCGGAGACAGAACCGTATTTCTTTACACTGCAGGGAATGCTGGCGCGTATAATCCGTCATCTTCCAGAAGTACAGCATCGGTTTCTTTCGGATGAAAAAGAAGCGTCCGGTGAAAAAAAGAAGGCGTTTCTGGTAGTGACTGCGGATAAAGGGCTGGCAGGCGCTTACAATCACAATGTACTGAAGATTGCAGAGGAAGAACTGGAAAAATGCAGCCAGAGCCATCTTCTCGTTGTAGGAGAAGTGGGACGGCAGTATTTCCATTCCAGAAAAATTCCGGTAGATGAGCATTTCCTCTATACTGCGCAGAATCCGACGATGCACCGTGCCAGAGTCATCACGGGCAAGGTGCTCAGCCTTTATGAATCCGGTAAGGTGGACGAGGTCCATATGATCTACACCTCCATGAAGAACGGCCTGCAGACGGAGACGAATGAGATCCAGCTGCTTCCGATCAAAAAGAGCATTTTCCAGACGGAAAAGATTCCAATGGATATGCTTCAGGAGGAATTTTTCTATCGGCCATCGCTGGAAGCGGTACTGAACAGTGTAATCCCGAATTACATTGGCGGATACATTTACGGTGCGCTTGTGGAATCATACTGCAGTGAACACAATGCGAGAATGGTGGCAATGCAGGCGGCAAACGACAGTGCGCAGGCGATGATCCATGCTCTCTCAGTGGAGTACAATCGGGTGCGCCAGGCAGCGATCACACAGGAGATCACCGAAGTAATTGCCGGAGCGAAAGCGCAGAAGCGGAAGAAACAGAAAAAACTGGAGAAACGAAAACAGGAAACATTCCAGAAGGAGTTTGAGATATGTTGAAAGGAAAGATCGTTCAGGTATCCGGACCGGTTGTCGACGTAGAATTTGAAGGCGGCAGCCTGCCCTATATCAAGGACGCGCTTGAGGTAACGAGCGGAGGAAAGCGCTGTGTCATGGAAGTGGCGCAGCATATCGGTGAGAATACCGTGCGCTGTATCATGCTTGCATCAAGTGACGGACTTCATAAGGATATGGAAGTAACGGCTACAGGAAGCGGCATCAAGGTGCCAGTCGGCGAGAAAACGCTGGGCAGGCTGTTCAACGTGCTCGGCGAGACGATCGACGGCGGAGAAAACCTCGATCAGGAGGAGCATTGGTGTATCCACCGCGAAGCACCTGGCTTTTCTGAGCAGAGCCCGGTTGTCGAGATGCTCGAGACCGGTATCAAGGTCATTGATCTGCTTGCACCGTATGCAAAAGGCGGAAAGATCGGTTTGTTCGGCGGTGCCGGAGTTGGAAAAACGGTACTGATTCAGGAGCTGATCCGCAATATTGCAACGGAGCATGGCGGATATTCGATATTTACCGGTGTAGGAGAGCGGTCCAGAGAGGGAAACGACCTCTGGACTGAAATGAAGGAATCAGGCGTGCTCGATAAGACAGCTTTGGTATTCGGACAGATGAATGAGCCGCCTGGATCCCGAATGAGAGTAGCGGAGACCGGACTTACGATGGCAGAGTATTTCCGTGATGTGGAGCATCAGAACGTGCTTCTGTTCATCGATAACATTTTCCGTTTTGTTCAGGCAGGGTCTGAGGTATCAGCACTGCTTGGACGTATGCCGTCTGCAGTCGGTTACCAGCCGACGCTGGCAACCGAGCTTGGTGAGCTGCAGGAGCGAATCGCTTCCACGACAAATGGATCCGTTACATCGGTACAGGCAGTTTACGTGCCGGCCGATGACCTGACAGACCCGGCTCCGGCTACGACATTTGCACATCTGGATGCGACGACTGTACTTTCCAGAAAGATCGTGGAGCAGGGTATTTATCCGGCCGTTGACCCGCTGGAGTCCAGTTCCCGAATCCTCGAGGAGGACGTCGTAGGAAAAGAGCATTATGAGACCGCACGCCGTGTGCAGGAGATCCTTCAGAAGTACAAGGAGCTGCAGGATATTATCGCGATCCTCGGTATGGAAGAGCTTTCCGAGGAGGATAAGGTCACGGTATACCGTGCAAGAAAGATCCAGCGATTCTTATCCCAGCCGTTCCATGTAGCAGAGAATTTTACCGGTGTTCCGGGCAAGTACGTGCCGGTAAAAGAGACCGTGCGCGGCTTTAAGATGATCATCGACGGCGAAATGGATGATTATCCGGAGGCAGCCTTCTTCAACGTCGGTACAATCGACGATGTGATTGCGAACGCGAAGAAGATGCAGGCGTAAAAAAGCATTCGGAAGAGAAGCCAGAGAAAAAGAAGCCTGATGCGAAAAAATAGAGAAGCAGCAGGAAAACTGTTGCTGTGGATAAAAAGGAGGACGGAGGATGGCAGAATTCAGTCTGAGGATCGTGGCGAGCGATAAGGTCTTTTACGGAGGTCCCTCCGAGATCGTGATCGTTCCGGCACTGGACGGAGAATATGGCTTTATGGCACACCACGATGACATGGTTGTGGCGATGAAGCCGGGCGAACTCCGTTTCAAAAAGCCGGACGGTACGTGGGAATATGCAGTTGTGGGCGGAGGTGTCGCACAGTCTGCGAACAACCGTGTCACGATACTGGTTGATTCCGCGGAGCGTCCGGAGGATATCGACGAAGTGAGAGCCCGCGAGGCAATGGAGCGTGCGCAGGAGCAGCTGCGCCAGAAGCAGTCGATCTACGAGTACCGGATGTCGAAGGCATCCCTCGCCCGTGCGGTGTCACGATTAAAAGAAAAAAAGAGAATGGATATCAATCTGTAAAAGCAGCGAAGCTGTGGAAAATCTGTGCATCTGCGTTTGCAGAAGAAAGAAAAACTCCCATGTCTGTACCAAGGAGGTGCGGGCATGGGAGTTTTTCGGGCATTTCAGGTGAAAACGGGTAGACGTTATACTTTCTTCCATCGATGATGAAAGAGGTTAATTTCAGCAATCTGGATCTGCTGACACAGAACTATCAAAAATTTGTCGTGACAGGAAAACCATTCTGAGCATGCTCATGACAGACGCATGTCACCGGTAGAAAATTTTTCAAAGAGATAGTTGTTACAGCCAAAGGCTGTCGATTTAAAGATCATGGATTAAAAATGGATCAAAAAGTGGCAGCTTTTTGCTGTCTGAATTGCATTGACGATTTCGCCCGAACCGTGTATGATGATACACAAAGTGTGCGGATAGAACAGAAATCCGCACAGGAGAAACGGAGGAGAAAAGTTATGGAACATAAGTGGAAGCGGCTTGCCGGCTATTATCGTCCGTACCGGACGCTTTTTTTGGCCGATCTGCTCTTTGCGATCATTGGGGCGGGCATATCGCTTGGTATTCCGCTGATTGTGAGGTATATTACGACAAATGTTATTATTCTGCCGGGAAATGAGGCACTGCAGATCATCGCAAAGCTGGGCGCGGTGATGCTTGCTATGGTGGCGCTGGAGTGCTACTGCAATTTTTTTATTGCATATTACGGTCATATCATGGGTGCGAAGATCGAGCATGATATGCGAAATGAGATATTTGAGCATTATCAGAAGCTGTCCTTTACCTTTTTTGATAATCAGAAGGTCGGGCAGCTGCTTTCGAGAGTGACGACCGACCTGTTTGATATCAGCGAGCTTTTGCACCACGGGCCAGAGGATGTAATGATCTCCGTGATCAAATTTGTGGGTTCCTTTCTCATTCTTTCGCAGATCAATCTGACTCTGACGCTGGTTACCTTTGCATTTGTTCCCGTGATCGGTATCTATGCGTTCGTGCTGAACAAAAAGATGAAGGTGGCATTTAAGACGAACCGCGCAAGAATTGCGGATATCAACAGTCAGATCGAAGACAGCCTGTCCGGTGTACGTGCGGTCAAGTCATTTGGAAACGAGTCAATCGAGCTGGAGAAGTTCCGAAGCGGAAACGAACGCTTTGTTGAATCGAAGCGGCGCAGCTATTGGTATATGGGCTGGTACCATTCCGGTCTTGGAGCCCTGACAACGCTTGTGTCGATCGTTGTCCTGCTTGTTGGTACGGCTTTGATTACAACAGACAGGATGGCAGTGACCGATCTGGTGACCTTCCTTTTGTATATCAGCAATTTTACAGAACCAATCAAGAAGCTGATCAATTTTACGGAGCAGTTTCAGAATGGCTACACAGGGTACGAGCGTTTTCTGGAGATTATGGATGTGGAGCCGGATATCACAGATGCAAAGGATGCCGTTTCGGTGGATACCGTAAAGGGAGCCATAGAGTTTGACGATGTGTCCTTTAAATACGAATCGAAGCAGGATCGTGTATTGACCCACATCGATCTGAAGGTGAATGCAGGGGATTATGTGGCAATCGTCGGTTCCTCCGGTGGAGGAAAGACAACGCTTTGCAGTCTGATCCCACGGTTTTATGATGTGGATTCCGGTAAAATCCTGCTGGACGGACAGGATATCCGAAAAATTAAACTGAAGGATTTAAGAAGACAGATCGGAATCGTACAGCAGGACGTGTATCTGTTTGCAGAAAATATTATGGAAAACATCCGCTACGGCAGACCGGATGCGACCGACGAGGAGGTGATCCGGGCAGCAAAGCTTGCGAATGCGGATTCGTTTATCTCTCAGCTGCCTGATGGTTATCTGACGGATATCGGACAGCGCGGTGTAAAGCTGTCAGGAGGTCAGAAGCAGCGACTCTCGATCGCGCGTGTATTTTTGAAAAATCCGGCGATCCTGATCTTTGACGAGGCAACATCCGCTCTTGATAATGAGAGTGAGAAAATTGTGCAGGACTCGATGGAGCAGCTGGCCAAAGGCCGGACTACATTTGTCATCGCACACCGTCTTTCTACGATCCGTAATGCAGGCCGGATTCTGGTGCTGACCGCAAATGGGATCGAGGAAGAGGGAACGCATGAGGAACTGCTGAAAAAAGGCGGAGCGTACGCAAAACTGTATCACGGCAGGTAAACAGAGCAAAAAGAAATAAAGCAGCAGAAAACCGGAGAAACGAAGGAGTGACAAAATTATGAGAGAATGGGAAAAGAATATCCGAAAGGTAACACCGTATGTACCGGGCGAACAGCCAAAACAGAAAAACGTGATCAAGCTGAATACGAATGAGAATCCGTATCCGCCTTCTCCGAAGGTGGCAGAGACACTTCAAAGGCTGGAGACGGAGCCGTTTCGGAAATATCCGGATCCGGCCGCACAGCAGCTGACCGATGCGATTGCGGATTTTTACGGTCTGAAGCCGGAGCAGGTATTTGTCGGCGTCGGATCGGATGATGTACTGGCAATGTGCTTTTTGACCTTCTTTAACTCAGAAAAGCCGATTCTTTTTCCGGATATCACGTATTCCTTTTACGATGTGTGGGCAGATCTGTTCCGGATTCCGTATCAGTGCCAGCCGTTAAATGATCGTTTTGAAATTGTGAAGGAGGATTATTATAAGGAAAACGGAGGTGTGATCTTCCCGAATCCGAATGCGCCGACCGGAGAGCTGCTTTCTCTTGAGGCAATCGAGGATATTCTTGTGCACAATCAGGATGTAATTGTGATCGTGGATGAGGCGTACATTGATTTTGGAGGAGCTTCCGCACTTTCCCTGATCGACCGCTACGAAAATCTTCTGGTAGTACAGACCTTTTCCAAGTCACGCTCCATGGCAGGGATGCGTATCGGCTATGCAATGGGAAATGCAGATTTGATCCGAGCCCTTTCTGATGTAAAATATTCCTTCAATTCTTATACGATGAATGCAACAACAATTGCACTTGGAACAGCGGCAATCCGGGACAGAGATTATTTCGAGGAAACAAGAGCAAGAATTATTGCAACGCGGGAACGCACGAAGCAGCGAATGGCAGAGCTGGGATTTACATTTGGAGATTCGAAGGCGAACTTTTTGTTTGTGACCAACCCAAACGTGGATGCGGAAAAACTGTTTCAGGCACTTAAGGAGGTCGGTATTTACGTTCGTTACTTTAAAAAGCCACGGATTTCCCAGTACTTGCGCATCACGATCGGAACTGATGCACAGATGGATGCGCTGCTTGCGTTTCTTGAGCACTATATAGCATAAAAGTGGAGCGCAGGCTTTACGATATGCGAATAGTGGGCAGGATTGGCACAATATTCAGAAAGAGAGAACAACAATGGCAAGCTACGAAAGTTTTGCAAGAGTTTATGATCTGTTCATGGACAATATTCCATATGAAGAGTGGAGTGTATATCTGCGAGAGCTGCTCCGGAAGAATGGCGTAAAGGATGGCCTGGTGCTTGAGCTTGGCTGTGGCACAGGAACGATGACCGAACTATTATCCAGAATGGGATACGATATGATCGGTGTGGATGCAGCGCCTGATATGCTGGAGATTGCACTTGAAAAAAAAGAAAAGTCGGGACTGGATATTTTGTATCTTCAGCAGGACATGCGGGAATTTGAGCTTTACGGTACGGTGCGCGCGGTGGTGAGTGTCTGTGACTCGATGAATTATATTACGGAGGAGGAAGATTTGCTGCAGGTATTCCGGCTTGTCAACAATTATCTTGATCCTGGCGGAGTGTTTATCTTTGATCTCAACACGAAATTTAAATATGAACAGCTTGGGGAATCGGTCATTGCAGAAAATCGCGAGGAAAGCAGCTTTATCTGGGAAAACTGGTACGATGAAGAAGAGATGATCAATGAGTACGATCTGACTTTATTTATTGAAAACAAAGAGGGTCTCTACGAAAAATACGAAGAGACCCATTATCAGCGGGCATACGATCTGGATACGATCTGTGATCTGCTGGAGGAAGCAGGAATGAAGCTGGAAGCCATTTATGATGCATTTACATTTGAAAAGCCAAAAGCAGACAGCGAGCGCGTGTATTTTGTAGCGCGGGAAATTCAAAAGCAGTCAGAAAAATGAGAACTGCGCGCCTCTTATACGGCAGGCCGTGAATAGCGGTTTACGTTCCGCTGCGAGGCGTTTCGAAGGTTTCATTATAATTAAGCTCTTCAGAAGAAATGTCTGCGATTTTTCCGCTGTTCCATTCAAAAACAAGATAGCGGTAGATGACATCGTGTTTTCGGAGATAATCCGGAGAACTGAGCAGGTCGTGAATCTCATCCGAGGAAATGTCGTGTTCCTGACAGAAGGCTTCCGGTTCAACCGGCTTTCCATCAATAAAAAGTGTGGCAATCATGACAGAAATTTCATCATCGTACGGGATCTTATCCGCGGACATAACCATAAAGTTGGATTCTGCATCATTCCAGGCGACCTGCAGGGTATAATCCCGGTAGGCAGCCTGAAATGCGTCAGGACCGTCACCAGGACGGATGCCATTGGCAGTCGTATCACCTTTCATTACAAAAAGAGAGGCAGGGGCCAGAAGCTCCTGCTTTTTTTCACAACCTGACAAAATCAGAAGCGAGAAAAGAAAAATATATAGTAACTTTTTCATAAGATCAGGAATCCCTTCTTTCTTTACTACATATAAATTATCACATTACAGAAAAAGAATCCAGAGAATCTTATGCTAAATTCTGTAAAAAAATCCGCTGCTTTATGTAAGGAAAGTGAAAAAAACCTTAAATTTATCCGAAGTTGGTTGACTTTTTACAAATTTTAGATTAATCTTTCAACTGTCTTAAAAAGACTTTACGTAAATTTACATACCATATAAAAAAGTAAAGGAAATGTGACATGACAACAAAGCCGGGTTGAAGGGTAGCCTGGTATGGGTGGAAGTAAAACGGATCGGGAAGGTTCGTTTTGATTGGGTGAGGAGAATATGTTGAGAAATAAGAAGGATTCAAAAGAAAAAGAAAGCAGAAAAGCGGCACGGGCAGAGGCAAGAAGAGCTGCAGATGAAAAGCTGCAGGAGCTGAAGACGCGCGCGGAGCATTCTCCGAAAAGTCAGGCAGTGCTTCATTTCCTGAATCGCTATTCTATCTTATTCCATGTGCTCCTGGCATGTGGCGTTTGTTTTGTGATTGAGTGGGTATCACGCCATTCTTTTCTGGAAGCGTGCAGCTTCGTGCTGGATCGGAATCTGGTCTTCCTTTATAATTCACTGATCGTATTTGCATCGCTTCTGCTGGTTTATACCGTGCGCAGAAGAGCGCTGCTTCGTACCGTGATCTCGGTATTCTGGCTTTTCCTTGGTATTATTAACGGCTGTATTTTGGCCAAGCGTGTATCGCCGTTCAGTTTTACAGATCTGAAAATGGTCGGAGACCTGTTTACGATGCAGAGTAATTACTTTACGGCAGGTGAAGCAGTGCTGGTGATTGTCGGTGTAAGCCTTGTGCTTTTGTTTCTCGTGGTACTGTGGTTTAAGGGACCGAAATATCAGGGAAAGACACACCGGGTGTTTGGACTTGCAATGACAGCTGCTGTGGTAATGATGATTCCGACTGTGACAGATGCGGCAGTCAGCAATAATATCCTGACCGATTATTTTGAGAATCTGGCACAGGGGTATAAGGATTATGGTTTTGTATACAGCTTTTCTTCCAGTGTGCTGGATCGCGGGATGAGCACACCGAGTACTTACTCGGAAGAAGCAGTGGATGCAGTGCTTGCCAAGATCGGCAACAGTACGGAGGAGCAGCTTGCACAGACATCCGCTGAAACAGAAGAACAGATTCCGGCCGAAGAGGGACGGATAGAAGAAATGAAAACAGGCACGGAAGCATCGGTAAGGGATGCTTCCGGCTTGTCCGTTAAAGGGGAAATACAGTCATCGCTTATACCGGAAACGAGCGTGAAGACAATGTCTGCGGATAGCGCTGCTTTGCCGGAAACGGAACCATCGACCGTGACAGATAGTGCTGCTTTGCAGGAAACGGAACAGTCGGCTGTGGCAGATAGCGCTGCTTTGCAGGAAACGGAACAGTCGGTTGTGTCGGATGATACAGCAGATGATGCATCAGATGGGGCAACAGCCGAGCATCCGAATATCATTTGTATTTTGCTCGAATCGTTTGTAGACCCGGAGCTTGTCAATTTTCTGCAGCTGAGTGAAGATCCTGTCCCGAATTTTCGTTATCTTTATCATCATTTTTCCTCCGGCTATCTGGAGGTTCCCGTTGTCGGAGCCGGTACTGCGAATACAGAGTTTGAAGTGCTTACAGGAATGGGAATGCAGTTTTTCGGACTGGGTGAATATCCGTATAAAACGATCCTGAAGCAGACAAACTGTGAGAGTATTGCTTCAGATTTAAGCGAGATCGGATATGGCACACATGTCGTTCATAATAACGGTGGTAATTTTTACAGCAGGCGAAATGCCTTTTCGATGATGGGCTTTGACACCTTCACGAGTAAGGAAATGATGGATATCCGCGAATATACGCCGCTTGGCACATGGCCAAAGGACGAGATCCTGATCGGTGAGGTCGAAAAATCGCTGGATTATACGCCGAATCAGCCAGATTTTGTTTATACGATTACAGTCGGAACACATGGTGATTATCCACAGGAAAAGATACTCGATGATCCGGAAATCCAGGTCACAGGCGTGGAAGGCGGAATGCAGTATGCCTGGGAGTATTATGTGAATATGCTCCACGAGACGGATAAGTTTATCGGTGATCTGATTGAGATGCTGAGCGACCGCGGGGAACCGACGATTGTTGTGATGTTCGGAGATCATTTGCCGACCATGGGACTGGAAGAATCAGACATGAAGACCGGAACGCTGTTCAAAACGCAGTATGCAACATGGAACAATTTCGGGCTTGGAAAATCAGATAAGAGCATGACCGCTTATCAGCTGATGGCAGATACATTGGATACGCTTGGAATTCATAACGGCACTATGTTCCGGTTTCAGCAGAACCGTTACAAATATGCGACAGAAGAGGAATATCAGGAAGCGATGGAGCTGCTGCAGTATGATATCCTGTATGGAGATCATTACGTTTACGGCGGTGGGAATCCGTATCCTGCCTCAAATCTGATCATGGGTACGGAAGAAGTGGTGATCGATCAGATTATGGAGACTGACCGTTATTATTATGTGATCGGACAAAATTTCACGAACTGGAGCCGCGTGTTTGTCAATGAGGCGAAGGTAAGCACAAAGTATCTTTCCTCGAAGCTGCTTAGAATTAAAAAAGAGGATATTCCATCCGGAGACAATGAAGTTGTGGTAAATCAGATGGGATCATCGGATACGCTGTTTCGTTCGTCCAATCAGGTAATCCTGACGAAGACAGAAGAGACAGAGAGCGAGAGCATGGAAACGAAATAAAATAGCGAAGCCTGATCAAAGCGAAGAAGTGTCTGCGTACAAAATAAGGTATAAAAGCAGGTAAACTGCGAAAAGAAAATACAGTTCCAAAATATGGGGCTGTATTTTTTTCACCCTTTTCCGTAAAATTTTGCATATTCGAAAAGAGAGAAACATGTTACAATTTACCTGTTCGTGAAGAGAATACCAGGATGCGGACTCCGAGAGTATTCTTGATGTACTCTCGAAGTCTTTTCTGGAAAAGGGAGAGAAGAAATGCTGAAAGTGTTTTTAGTGGAAGATGAAACGATTATACGGGAAGGCTTACGGGATATTATTCCGTGGCAGCAGTATGGATATACATTGGTTGGAGATGCGGGAGACGGAGAACAGGCTCTGCCGCTGATCCGTGAGACGAAGCCGGATGTACTGATCACAGATATTAAAATGCCGTTTATGGATGGACTGGCCCTGAGCAGTCTTGTGAGCAGGGAGCTGCCGAATACGAAGATCATCATTATCAGTGGTTATGATGATTTTGAATATGCAAGGCAGGCGATTCGGATTGGAGTCGAGCAGTATCTGCTCAAGCCGATTACAAAGGCAACGCTGACCGCCACCTTGAGTGAGGTGCGTGAAAAAATTCAAAGCGAACGTCAGGCGGAGGATTATCTGGAAAAATTCCGGAGCGAGGTGCAGGAATATGAACAGTTTTCAAGACGGCGTTTTTTTGAGCAGATCGTGACGGGACAGCTTTCCGTTGGAGAAATTTATGAGAGAGCGGGAACTCTGGGGATTACGATCGAGGCACAGTACTACAATCTGATTCTGTACAGCGTGCAGGGACAGAGTGATCAGGCCTTCTTTTCAAAGGAAAATACGGATCCGGCTGTGCAGGTGCGAGATACGCTGACCAGGTTTTTTTCCGGCGCTCCGGAGTATCTGATGTTCCGGTGGAATCTTCTGACGTATGCGGTGCTGATCAAAGGGGAGCGCGAGAAGATGGATACGCTTGTGCAGCACTGTATCGATACGATCCGTGCGCAGGCGCAGCCGTATGAAGGGCAGGTAGAGTGGTGTGTGGCGGTCGGACAAAAGACAGAACGACTCTCCGGTCTTGCGGAGTGTTTTGAGGTGCTCAGCCATACGTATTCCTACCGCCATCTGATGCGGGAGCACGTGCTGACGAAGGAAAATACGGCAGAATTTGCAGGAGGTGAGGATGAAAGCCGACTGAAGAATCTGGATATGGCAAAAATTGATCCGGCAGTAGTGCGTGGGTTTCTGCTAAACGGTACGAAGGAGGAGCTCTCTGATTTTATCCAGGAGTACGTCGGAGGATTGTATGAAGCTGCGGCATCGAAGATGTTCTGTCAGTATCTTGCTCTGAATGTACGGTTTACAGCAATCGCATATCTGGAATCACTGGGGCTGAAGCAGGAGGATTTTCTGGAGGAATTGCCGGGCGTTTCATCGGCAGGGACACAGGTGAAGCGGGAGGAGCTTGGAAATTATATCCATGAAGTGCTGGGCAGGGCATTGGATCTGCGGGATCTGGAGTCACGCAGTCAGGGAAAGGATATGATCCGCCAGGCGGTAGAATATATCAATCTTCATTATGCAGATGAAAATCTTTCTCTTCGGGAGGTTGCCGGCTATACGAATGTGAGTGCCAATTATTTCAGTGCCGTATTCAGTCAGGAAATGCAGCAGACCTTTGTGGAGTATCTGACAAAAAAGAGGATGGAACGGGCGAAAGAACTGCTTCGTCAGGGAGAGAAGCGTTCCGCAGAGATCGCAGCGGAAGTCGGATATAAAGATCCTCACTACTTCAGCTTTGTGTTCCGCAAAACGCAGGGCTGCACACCGAGGGATTATCGTGCCGGAGGAAGAAGAGGATGACGAAGGGCGAAGAAAATAAACAGAATGTGCATGCACCTGTTACGCTGGAAAAGCGTCTGCGCCATCTGATGTTCTTTTTTGCGCTTCCGGTGCTTGTGATGATTTTGATTTTGTTTGTGATTCTGTTTTCTTATGTCGGAAAGTATGCGGATATTCTTCATAATGTAACGATGGCATCTGAATTTAATCAGGATTTCAAAGAATCGATCGATCTGAAGATGTATTATTATGTGGTTGAGAGCCATTATTCGGAGGGACTTCCGATCGAAGAAGTAGAGGATGCGCAGAAGCTTGCGCAGAGCCTGCTTGATACAACGACCGACCGGGAAAGCTTTAAGGCAATCAGCGGGGTATTGAAGCTCTGCACGAATCTGGAGGAAAAAATCTGGCAGATTGAAGAGACAAAGAGCTATGATGAACGGCAGATCCAGCTGGAAAACAATATTTATGTGCTGACAAAGCTGATTCAGGAGTATATGTATACTTACCTGTATCATGAGGCTGCACTTCTGGACCGGCTGCAGACGGAGATGGCCAGGCGGCTGTATCTGGAAATGGCGCTGATCGCACTTTTGGCAGTTTTATTGCTTGTGCTGCTGGTACAGCGCTCGCTCCGTTTCGGTCGATCGATCACAAAACCGATCAGTGCGCTGTGCCGGCGGGTGACCGCGATCGGAGAGGGAGATCTGACACCCAAAACGCCGATCCAGGCGCAGGAGTATGAAATTCAGACCTTAAGCAACGGATTTGAACAGATGGTAAGCCAGCTGAATCAGCTGATCGAGCAGAATCGTCAGGAGCAGGTATCACTGCGAAAGGCGGAGCTTGCTCTTTTGCAGGCACAGATTAATCCGCACTTTCTCTATAATACGCTGGACGCGATTGTCTGGCTGGTTGAGATGGAAAAAAATGAGCAGGCAGTGGAGATGGTTACCAGTCTGTCTTCCTTTTTCCGCTCCTCCTTAAGCAATGGGCGGGATATTATTACACTGAGAGAGGAAGAACAGCATGTGCGGAGCTATCTTGAAATTCAGCACGTGCGGTATAAGGATATTCTTTCCTATGAGATCGAGATCGAGCCATCGCTTTGCAGCTGTCGGATTCCAAAGCTTACCCTGCAGCCGCTTGTGGAAAATGCACTGTACCATGGCATTAAGCTAAAACGTGGGCTTGGCCGCATCACAGTATCCGGTATGCGGGAAGGAAAGGATATTCTGCTTTTTGTTGAAGATGACGGTGCCGGAATAGAGCCGGACCGCCTGCTTCAGGTGCGCCATGCCCTGGAGGAGATGACACGCAGAGAATGCAGGGAAAAGAAAGAAATGGACAGGGTGCCGCTTGCCGGAAGGCTTCCGCAGATGGATCAGAACAGGGTCGGTTTTGGAATCGTAACGGTACATGAACGGCTTGTGCTTCTGTTTGGTGCGGAGTATGGACTGACAATCGAAAGTATACCAGGAGCAGGAACACGTGTCTGTGTGCGGATTCCGGCACAGGAAGAGCATGGATAAGGATCCGGTTCCGGGGCGAAGTGGATACGGGCAGGCGTGTGGTACGGATGGGAGTTGCTGAAATGAAAAATGGAAAAACAAAAAGAGATCAGGCAGGGGAAAATGAAGGAAGAAGGACGCTGATCGGAAAAGGAAGGAAACACCGGGCCATCGTATTTTTGCTTGTTAGTCTGGTTTTGCTTCTTTTGTCCGGCTGTACCTCAGAAACAGGAACGGATGAAACAGAGGATGAGGCACAGAAGCTTACAGTGATCGGTTTTTCAGAGGTTGGAGCGGAGTCGGACTGGCGCGTGGCCAATACCGAATCGATGAAGGCGACGTTTACGGAGGAAAAGGGATATGAGCTCTTTTTTGACGATGCAAAACAGAAGCAGGAAAATCAGATTGCTGCGATCCGGAATTTTATTCTCCAGGAAGCAGACTATATTGTTCTGGCACCGGTTGTAGAAGAGGGCTGGGACGGGGTTCTTCAGGAAGCAAAGGATGCGGGAATTCCGGTGATCGTTGTGGATCGTATGGTAAAGGTTGAAAATGAAGACCTGTTTGCCGCCTGGGTCGGCTCTGACTTTTATGAGGAAGGCCGGAAGGCAACCGTATGGCTGGAAAACTATTTAAACGAACAGGGAAGGCAGCATGAGCGCATTGATATTCTGAATGTACAGGGAACAGAAGGCTCATCTGCGCAGATCGGAAGAACGAAAAGCCTGATGGAGGCAATTGAAAGTCATGGAAGCTGGAGGCTGATCGGAAGCGTACCGGGGGAATTTACGCAGGCAAAAACGTATGAGGTTGTACGGGATGTGCTGGATGCGGGGAAAGTTCCGGACGTGATTTACTGCGAAAATGATAATTCCATGCTCGGGGCGCTGCAGGCACTGGATGAAAAGAAGATCACACACGGTGTAAACGGAAGAGTGATCGTGCTCTCGTTTGATGCCTCCAGGTCAGGCCTTGAGGCATGCAGGGACGGGCAGATCAATCTGGATGTGGAGTGCAATCCGGATCACGGCCCGCGTGTGGAGGCGATCATCAGAGCGCTGGCGGAAGGAAAGACACCGGAAAAATACTGTTATGTGGAAGAAACCTGCTTTGAACCGGAGGGTCTGAGCACGGAATTTATAGATGCACGGGGATATTAAGGACACTGTCCTTTTCCTCCAGCTGCCAGACGGGCTGCGGCTCACTGGCAGCTTTTCCGTTTATAGAAAGAAGCAGAAGCTTTGCGGCCTGTACCCAGAGCTTTACAGATCCGGTGGAGAGAGTTGTAATGCGAACCGGAGAAATATCACTGAAGTAGCTGTTGTCAAAGCCGGTGACAGAAATATCATCCGGGATGCGGATGCCGCGGCGCAGCAATTCCCGGATCAGAAAGTAAGCAGCTTCATCATCCTGACAGATCACGGCAGTGCATCTGGGCAGAATTTCATCCAGAAAAGAAGAAAGGGCAGATGGGTCAAACGGATCGGAAAGATTACCGGTCTGGTCAGTCTCATACCAGAAAAAATCCCGGTCGCAGGACAGAAGCGAATGATCGCGGAGCGCACAGGCACAGCCATACCACCGCAGAAGTCCGCGTCTGTCATCACGCCGGAAAATACCGGCAATTTTGGTATGATGGGAGCGGATCAGATGAGAGGTGATGCGGTAGCCGCCGGAAAATTCATCCGGAGAAAGCAGAGGAACCTCCGGAAGATCCGGGTAGCCGCTTCCGAAAAAGACAATAGAAGTACCAAGCGCAAGAAGCCTGCGGTACAGATCAAGATTCGGATTTGGAAACGCAGTGTGGGTTCCGACTGCAAGAATTCCGCGCGGAGGCATTTCCAGGAGGCTTTGAAGAATATTGCGTTCGCGGTCAAAGCGGTTTTCTGTAGAAAAAACTCGGGTCTGGAAATCGGAATCAGAAAGGATGGTCTGAATATCCCAGAGCATGGCAGGAAAGGTAGCATCCCCTGCAAAGGGTGTCAGAATTGCAATACTGCCGGAGGTGCGGGCAGGGGAAATGGCCCGGTCGGAGAGATAGGTGCCGCTGCCCTGTTTTTTTATAATAAGTCCTTCCTCAAAAAGTAAAGAGAGTGCCTGCCGGATGGTCTGCCGGCTGACACGGTAACGCTGCATCAGCTCCTGCTCTGTCGGGAGCTTTTTGCTTTTCAGATAAGTATCCTGTTCCAGAATTTCCGTACGCAGCTGATCTGCAACATTTTTATATTTGATTCCCATAAAGAGGGCTCCTTTCCGGTAAATATATTCGTATAAAAGGGGTAAAAATTTCTTTTCATGGTTATTGTAAAAAATTTTGTGATGTGTTCCAAGCGTAAAAATTTCACCTTTACCGGTTGAATTTGAACTTCCAAAACGGCTTTTGGACACTTTTACAATGCGAAAAAGGAAGAAAAACAGAAGAAAAAAGAAGTCTGGAGTGTAGAAAAACAAACTTCCTGTCCGGAAAATCGTAGAAAAATCATCTTTTTTCCGCTTGACAGTAATTATAATACAAATTTGTATGAAAAACATTGGTGATATGAACTAATTTGTATTGTGCGAATGGATGAAACTGTTCAAAATGGACAGTAATGCATTGACTTTTTGGGAATATTTAGCTAAATTATAGACACAAAGAAAACACATACGGGAACGGAGAAACGGAACAGAAGAACCGGTGTGGAGCAGTGAAACCAACCGCAGAAATGTGCGGGCACTTATAAGAAAGAGAGGAACAGAACATGAAAAAGAAATTTGCAGTTATGGCGATCGCAGGAGCAGCACTTTGCATGGCAGCACTTCCGGCATGTGCAGAGGAAGATCTGATTACCGTCGGATACGCACAGGTAGGACATGAGTCAGACTGGCGTACCGCAAACACACAGAATTATCAGGATGTATTCTCAGAGGAGAACGGCTACAGCCTGGATCTGGTTGACTGCGATAATGATAACGCTGCACAGCTTGAGGCAGTTCGTACCTTCATCAATAAAGAGATGGATTACATCATCATCGCTCCAATCCAGTCTGCAGGATGGGATACCGTTCTTCAGGAAGCACAGGATGCAGGCATCCCGGTAATCATTGCTGACCGTGAGATCGAGGCTGACGCTTCTCTGTATGATGCATGGGTAGGAACCAACACAAAGAACGAGGGTATCACAGCTGGAAACTGGCTGGCAGAGTACCTTGGCGATAAGGATGCAAACATTCTTGTGATCGAGGGTTCCGTAGGAGCATCCGCAACGATCGGACGTACCGATGGATTCAATGAAGTGGCAAAGGATCATGAGAACTGGAAGATTCTTGACTCTCAGTCTGGTGACTTCACACAGGCAGGCGGCCAGGAAGTTATGGAGTCCTTCATCAAATCCTACGAGGGACAGTTCAACGTAGTTATCTGCCAGAATGATAACGAAGCATACGGCGCAATGGATGCAATGGATGCAGCAGGAATCACCTACGGTGTAGATGGCGACGTTACCCTGATTTCCTTCGACGCAACACATGACGGACTTCAGTATACACTGGATGGAAAGATCAATTGTGACGTAGAGTGCAACCCGATCCAGGCTGAGACCGTTAAGGGCGTAATCGAGAAGATGGAGGCAGGCGAGGACTACGAGGCAACGACTCTTGTTGAGGATCAGGCATTCGTAGCACCGGGCATCACAAGCGAATACGCAACAACCATGACGGACGAGGTTCTGGCAGGACGTGCTTATTAATGACTTCTGATTAAAGAAGACAGGGAGGGAGAAAGTCCCAGAGCGGATTTTCTCCCTCCTTTTCATGAGGAGAACTGGAAGGGAGGAATCGCGTTGGAAGCAGGAACAGTTTTGAAAATGCAGGGAATCTGCATGACATTCCCCGGAGTAAAAGCGCTGGAAAACGTGGATTTTACACTGAAAAAGGGTGAGATCCGGGCGCTGATGGGAGAAAACGGTGCGGGAAAATCCACACTGATCAAATGTCTGACCGGCGTAAATAAATTTGAAGCCGGAGAGATTCACCTGGAAGGATTTGATCATCCGATCGTAAATAAGGATACCATGGATGCCCAGAAAAAAGGAATTTCCACGGTATATCAGGAAGTAAACCTCTGTCCGAATCTTTCGGTGGCAGAGAATCTTTACATAGGCCGTGAGCCGCTTACAAAGCTTGGTACGGTCAACCGCAAGGTCATGAACCGTCAGGCAGCAGCGCTGATGAAGCAGCTGGAGCTTGACATTGATGTTACAAGAAATCTTGAAGAATATTCACTGGCGCTGCAGCAGATGATTGCAATCGCCCGTGCTGTAGATATGGACTGCAAAGTCCTCATTCTGGATGAGCCGACTTCCTCACTGGATGACCGTGAGGTGGAAAAGCTCTTTACGATGATGCGAAGCTTAAAGGAAAAAGGCGTTGGCATCATCTTTGTCACGCATTTCCTGGAGCAGGTGTATGCGGTCTGCGACGGCATCACAGTGCTTCGGAATGGACAGCTCGTCGGAGAGTATGAGATCGCAGATCTGCCGAGAGTCAAGCTGGTCGCCGCAATGATGGGCAAGGATTTTGATGATCTGGCATCCATCAAGCCGGAATCGACTGGCGACAAGCGAAAGGAACCGATGGTGATCGAGGCGAGAGGCATCAGCCACGCCGGCACGATCAAACCGTTTGACCTTGATATCCACAAAGGCGAGGTGATCGGACTGACCGGACTGCTTGGCAGCGGCCGAAGTGAGCTGGCACGTGCGATTTACGGTGCAGACCGTGCTCAGACCGGTACCCTGAAGGTAAAAGGAAAAGAAGTAAAAATCAAAAACCCGATCGATGCGATGCAGCTTGGAATGGGCCTGCTTCCGGATGACCGCAAGGCAGAAGGCATTATCGGAGATCTGTCAGTAAGGGAAAATATTATTCTTGCCATGCAGGCAAAGCAGGGAATTATGAAAAAGATTCCAATGGCCAAGCAGTGCGAGATCGCAGATAAATACATTGATCTTTTGCAGATTAAATGCGCAAGCCGTGAGACATTGATTAAACAACTTTCCGGCGGAAATCAGCAGAAGGTAATTCTGGCGAGATGGCTGGCGACGAATCCGGATTTCCTGATTCTCGATGAGCCGACGCGAGGCATCGATATCGGTACAAAGACAGAAATTCAGAAGTTGGTGCTGCAGCTGGCGGATGAGGGGAAGAGCCTGATCTTCATTTCCTCTGAAATTGAAGAGATGCTCCGGACATGCAACCGCATGGCAGTTCTGCGTGACGGCCAGAAGGTTGGAGAAATTGATGAACGGGATATGAACCAGATGAATGTCATGAAAGCGATCGCGGGAGGTGACAAATGATGAGCAGTATCAAAAAACTGACGCAGAAGCGTCTTTTCCTTCCAATTTTCAGTATGATTCTTGTTATGCTGATCAATGTCGTTTATGATATCGCGATGGGCGGAGCGCCTCTTGGATTTTTTATGATTTCCATCAAAAATGGTGTGCTTTACGGACGACTGATCGATATTTTGAACCGCGGCAGTGAGATTGCGATTCTGGCAATTGGCATGACGCTGGTTGTATCTGCGTCCGGAGGTACCGATATTTCCGTGGGTTCCGTCATGAGTCTCTATGCAGGTGTCTGCTGCCTGATCCTGGCAGGCTATGGAAATGTAAATGTGCAGCAGTATGCACATCCGCTTCTGGCCGGGATAGGAGTTGGTCTTCTTGTAACCCTGATCTGCGGTATCTTCAACGGATTTCTGGTTGCCTATATGAATATTCAGCCGATGGTCGCGACGCTGATCCTATGGTCGGCGGGCCGTGCGATCGGACTGCTTCTTTGCAACAGTCAGATTGTATACGTACGTGTACCGTCCTTCCAGAAGCTTGGCGGCTATTGCAGTATCATTCCGACCCCAATCATTGTGGCGGCGGTCTGTGTGGCGATTGCAGCAGTGATCCTTCACTTTACCGCACTTGGCACTTATATTCAAAGTGTCGGCATCAATAAGAGAGCGTCCCGGATTGCCGGCTTTAATTCTGCGAAAATTATTCTGATGTGCTATGCAATCTGCGGTCTGTGTGCAGGACTTGCAGGTATGGTGGCAACCTCGAGAATCTATTCTGCCGATACGAACAACATCGGACTGAACATGGAGCTGGATGCAATTCTTTCGGTAGCACTTGGCGGCAACAGCCTTGGCGGAGGTAAGTTCTCTTTGGCAGGCTCCATTATCGGCGCTTATACGATTCAGGCGATCACCACTACACTGTATGCGCTTGGTGTTTCCTCTGCACAGGCTCCGGTATTTAAGGCAATCGTTGTTATCATTATTGTAGTGATTCAGGCAGAGCCTGCAAAGGCATTCTTTAAAAAGCTGACGAAAAAATCCGGAAAGGAGGCGGCACGGGCATGAAAAAGAAAAAAATCAACAGCAATAACCTGCTGCTTCTGATTACAATTGTTCTGTTTTTTGTCATGTACGCAGCCGGATGCGCGGTATATGCAGACAAGGGCTTTACACGTCTGCAGACCTTTTTGAATATTCTGATCAATAATGCAGGACTGATCTGTGTGACAGCCGGTATGACATGTGTTATGCTGACCGGAGGCATCGATATTTCCGTTGGTTCTCTGATCGCAATGGACTGCATGATCCTCGCAGTCGGAATTGAGCAGTGGGGCTGGTCGAGTCCGGTACTGATGTTTTTGATTCTTGCGATCGGTATTGTTTTTGGCATTATGCAGGGATTCTGTATTGCATATCTGGACATTCAGCCGTTCATTGTGACAATGGCGGGCATGTTCTTTGCAAGAGGCATGACGGCAGTGATCTGTAAGGAGCAGGTAAGCATCGTTTCCGATAAGATTTTTACGATGCTTTCCAGCTTTAAAATTTCACTTCCGTTTGGCGGATACATAAACAAAAAAGGAATCATGCAGTATCCATACCTGCGTGTGACCGTTGTGGTGGCACTCATTGTGGTGCTTGCGATCTATCTGATGCTCAAATACACCAGATTCGGCCGCAGTCTTTATGCGGTCGGCGGCAACCAGCAGTCCGCAACGCTGATGGGACTGGATGTGAAGAAGACAAAAATGAAAGCGTACATTCTCTCCAGCTTCCTGACCTCGATCGGCGGTATCTGCTACTGCTTAAATACCATGGCAGGTACGACAACGCAGGCAACCGGACTTGAGATGGATGCGATTTCTTCCGCGGTCATCGGTGGTACGCTGCTGACAGGCGGTGTTGGAAACGTGATCGGATCGCTGTTCGGTGTGCTGATCAACGGTACGATTTCGACGCTTGTAAAGACGAACGGAAAGCTGATCAGTTCGTGGTCGAATATTGTGACCGCGGTTCTGCTGTGCTTCTTCATTGTACTGCAAAGCGTATTTGCACTCGTAAAGGAGAGAAAGAAGTAAATCCAATAAATGGGACGATAGCCCCCGGTTCCGTCTCCATTGTTTACTTAGTCTGTGCTAACAGCTGTATGCTCCTGGCGGATTGTATCCGCCTGGATCACACACCTGTCGCCAGACATGTGAACAATCGGAGACGGAACCGGGGGCTGTCTGCGCAGCAGAGCAGACGAAAAGCGCTCCTGAAAAAACAAAAGACAACCCAAAGATAAAATATTGACAAATCTGCCCCTATCCTGTTATCATATCAGGTGGACAAGGGCGTTCTTTCGTATTTATGATGGTGATAGAACGCCCTTTTTGCAATTGTTCAGAGCCGGATAAAATTTCGGAAACAGGCATAAAAATTCTTGTATTTTCAGGACTGTTTCTGAAATTTTATGTGACGGATACGCCACAACGGAAAAATGTGCAGCATTTTTGGGGAATCTGAACAGTCAATTACATCGGATCAGCCGAAAAGAAATGGAGAGGTGGAATCATGAGCAAATATACAAAAGAAGATATCTGTCGCATGATCGAGGAAGAGGATGTAGAATTCATCCGCCTTCAGTTTACGGATATGTTTGGTACCTTGAAAAACGTAGCCGTCACGACGAGCCAGCTGGATCGTGTGCTGAATAATGAGATCATGTTCGACGGTGCGTCCATTGCCGGATTTGCGAAGGTGGAGCAGTCGGACCTGTTTCTGCACCCGGATATTGATACGTTTACGATTTTTCCGTGGAGACCGCAGCAGGGCAAGGTAGCGCGGTTCCTCTGCGATATTTATTATTCAGATGGGACTCCGTTTAAAGGGGATCCGAGATATATGCTGAAGCGAGTGCTCGCTGATGCAAAAGAGATGGGATACCGGTTTGATGTCGGTCCGGAGTGTGAATTTTTCCTGTTCCACACGGATGATGAGGGAAATCCGACGACGATCACGCATGAAAAGGCAGGCTATTTTGATGTCGGGCCGCTGGATCTGGGCGAAAATGCGCGCCGCGATATGATCCTGACCCTGGAGGAGATGGGATTTGTCGTGGAAGCGTCGCACCATGAGGATGCGCCGGCACAGCATGAGATTGATTTTCATTATGACGAGGCGCTGAACATGGCAGATGCGATCATGACGTTTAAGATGGCGGTCAAGACGATTGCAAAGCGTCACGGACTGTATGCGTCGTTTATGCCAAAGCCGAAGACCGGTGTCAACGGAAATGGCATGCACATCAACATGTCTCTCTCAAAAGACGGTGTAAATGCATTTTATGATGCAGATGACCCGGCACATATCAGCCAGGAGGGATACTGGTTTATCGGCGGGATCATGCAGCATATCCGTGCGATTACAGCGATCACGAATCCGCTGGTTAACTCTTACAAACGTCTGGTCCCGGGCTATGAGGCACCGGTGTATATTGCATGGTCGCTGAAAAACCGCAGCCCACTGATCCGGATTCCGGCGCAGGCAGGTACGGAGCAGGGCAGAGTGACCCAGCGTGTGGAGCTTCGCAGCCCGGATTCTGCGGCAAATCCGTATCTGGCGCTTGCGGTATGCCTTGCGGCAGGCCTGGATGGCATCCGAAATCATATCGAGCCTCCGGCAAGTGTGGACGGAAATATCTTTGAGATGAGTGATGAAGAGCGCAGATCGCAGAAGATCAAGTGTCTTCCGGAGAACCTGATGGAGGCGATCGAGGCGCTTGAGAAGGATCCGCTGATCTGTGGTGTGCTTGGATCGCATATCTGCAAACGGTACATTGAGGCAAAGAAAGAAGAGTGGAAGGACTACTGCGCAGCTGTGAGCAACTGGGAGATCGACCGCTATCTGGTAAATATCTGAACCCCGTTTTATGGAAGCCGAAGTGTGCAATCAGCGCTTCAGTCAGGAAACAGGATTTGGCATATCCGCTTGACGTACTTCTGCTCCTGCGTTTGGCAGGACGGAAGTCTGTGAGAAAATTTACACAATGTACTCTCGGAGTCTTTCCTGCACTTGCTTTTGTGGCCGATTTTCTGCCAGTCGCCACAAATTTCATCAACGTACACACTGTGTATGCCTCAGAAATTTGTGCACACCTGACAAAAAATCTTCTCACAAAATTAAGCACAAAAAGATTCCGAGAGTACATCACAGAAAAACGGAGGATACAGATGGCAGGTGTAATAGTAGTATTTCCCAAAAGCGATGACGCGAAAAGCATCCGAAATCTGCTGGTGCGAAATGGGTATGATGTCGCTGCCGTATGTACAAGCGGCGCACAGGCCTTAAGTGCGGCGGATCGGATCGGAAGCGGCGTGGTGGTGTGCGGTTATAAATATCCGGACATGCTGTATGAAGAACTGTACGAAAATGTGATGCCTTCCTTTGCGATGCTGCTGCTTGCTTCGAGCCGTGCGCTTGGCGAAGGTGTCGCGGAAGGAGTAGTCAGCGTGGCAATGCCGCTTCGGGTGCAGGAACTGTTAAGTACGCTTGATATGGTGGTGCATCAGCTGGATCGGCGGCGCAGGAAGCGCAGGATGATGCCGCCGGCAAGAAGCGAAAAAGAGAAAAAGACGATCCAGGAGGCAAAAGCGCTGCTGATGGATCGTAACCATATGTCAGAGGAGGAGGCGCACCGCTACCTGCAGAAGACGAGCATGGACAGCGGGACAAATCTGGTGGAGACAGCAGAGATGCTGCTGGCTCTGATGGATCGGTAGATAGAGCGTAAGTAATCTTCCTGCTGACAAGGGTGGCTTATAAGGGATTCTCCCACTGTCGTGTGTCCCTCCTTATGAAATTCCCTCTTTATAAGAGTAAGTGTGTATGATAGAAAGGTATTTTCTGGTTATGAAATTTACGAAGATGCATGGAATTGGAAACGATTATGTCTATGTAAACTGCTTTAAAGAGCAGGTTACAAACCCGTCTGAGGTCGCAAAAAAGGTCAGCGACCGCCATTTCGGAATCGGTTCGGATGGACTGATTCTGATTAAGTCGTCTGATGTGGCTGATTTTGAGATGGATATGTACAATGCGGACGGTTCGCAGGGAGCTATGTGCGGAAATGGGATCCGCTGTGTGGCAAAGTATGTGTATGATTATGGACTGACGGACAAAACGCAGATCCGTGTAGCGACAAAGAGCGGAATCAAGGTGCTTGATCTGATGGTAAAGGATGGAAAGGTGCAGGAGGTATGCGTCGATATGGGCGCACCGATTTTAAAGCCGGAGGAAATTCCGGTCGATGTGCAGGCAGCAGAAGCAGCCGGAGAAGAGCGGCTTGTAAATTGGCCGATTCAGGTCAATGGGACACAGTATCACATGACGTGTGTCTCTATGGGAAATCCGCATTGCATCGTGCCAGTGGAAGATCCGGGCAAGCTCATTATTGAGGAGATCGGACCGAAATTTGAGAACCACTCGGCCTTTCCAGATCGCGTGAATACGGAGTTTATCCGTGTTCTGGATCGAAAAACGGTGGAAATGCGTGTCTGGGAGCGCGGCTCCGGAGAAACGCTTGCGTGCGGCACAGGTGCCTGTGCGGTGGCGGTTGCCTGCATTTTAAACGGCTGGACGGAGGATGAGGTAACGGTAAAGCTGCTTGGCGGACCGCTTCGGATCCGCTGGAACCGCGAAAAAAATACGGTGTTTATGACAGGATCGGCGACGGTAGTGTTTGACGGGGAGATCACGCTGTAAGGAAGTGCGTGAACTGCCGGCAGGTTCCAATTTACTGTTTATTGCTGCTTATAAGTTTGCAGGAGGTCTGACTGGGCGCAAAGAAGAAATTCGCAATTCGTTTCGCTGCCCGGGTCAAATGGATGTACTCTCGGAGTCTTTCCTGCACTTGCTTTTGTGGCCGATTTTTTGCCAGCTGCACCCAAATTTCATTAACGTACACACCGTGTACGCCTCAGAAATTTGGGCACAACTGACAAAAAATCTTCTCACAAAATCAAGCACAAAAAGATTCCGAGAGTACATACGGTGATAAAGGAGGAATTCACATGTTCAAAATCAATGAAAATTATCTGAAACTTCCGGGAAGCTATTTATTTTCCAACATTGCAAAGAAGGTGGCTGCGTTCCAGGAGGCAAATCCATCAAAATCCATTATCCGGCTTGGAATCGGCGATGTGACACAGCCATTGGCTCCGGCGATTATTGATGCGCTGCACAGTGCGGTGGATGAGATGGCAGACGCAGCGACATTTCATGGTTATGCGCCGGATCTCGGTTATGAATTTTTGAGAAATGCAATCGCAAAAAATGATTTTACGGATCGTGGCTGTGAGGTTTACCCGGACGAGATCTTTGTGTCCGATGGAGCCAAGTGCGACTCCGGAAACATCCAGGAAATTTTCAGCCTGGACAATAAAATTGCAGTGTGCGACCCGGTCTATCCGGTTTATGTGGACTCAAACGTGATGGCGGGACGCACCGGAAGCTATGACCCGCTGACCGAGCGCTGGAGCGATGTGATCTACATGCCGTGTACGGAAGAAAACCAGTTTGCACCGGATTTCCCGAAGGAGACGCCGGATCTGATTTATCTTTGCTTCCCGAACAATCCGACGGGTGCGACAATCACGAAAGCACAGCTGCAGGACTGGGTAGACTATGCGAATAAGATCGGAGCGGTCATTCTTTTTGATGCCGCATACGAGGCGTACATTTCCGAGGAAGATGTGCCGCATTCGATTTATGAGTGCGAGGGCGCGCGAACCTGTGCGATTGAGCTGCGCTCCTTCTCCAAAAATGCGGGATTTACCGGCACGCGCCTGGGCTATACCGTTATTCCAAAAGATCTGAAATCGGACGGCATCATGCTGCATTCGCTCTGGGCGAGACGTCACGGCACAAAGTACAACGGAGCACCGTACATCGTGCAGAAGGCCGGTGAGGCAGTTTATTCTGACGAAGGAAAGAAACAGATCATGGAGCAGGTCGCTTACTATATGCGCAATGCGAAGACGATCAAGGCAGGACTTCAGGATGCCGGATTTTCCGTTTACGGCGGTGTGAATTCGCCGTATGTATGGCTGAAGACGCCGGATAAAATGAGTTCCTGGGAGTTCTTTGATTATCTTCTGGAGAAGGCAAATGTGGTCGGTACGCCGGGATCCGGTTTCGGACCAAGCGGAGAAGGCTATTTCCGTCTGACCGGATTTGGAACGTATGAGAATACAGTGGCTGCGCTGGAGCGGATCAAGGCGCTGTAAACAACAGTAAAAAAGAAAGAATAGAGGAGAGTGTGTGATGAGAATTGGTATTTTAGGATATGGAAACCTTGGAAGAGGAGTAGAATGTGCAATCAGACAGAACCCGGACATGGAACTCGTGGCGGTATTTACGAGACGTGCGCCGGAGAACGTATCGATCCTGACAAAGACGGCGGCGGTGTGCTCCGTATCAGAGATTGAGCAGTGGAAAGACAAGATCGACGTAATGATTCTCTGCGGCGGCAGTGCGACCGATCTTCCGGAGCAGACCCCGAAGTATGCGAAGCTGTTCAACGTAGTAGACAGCTTTGATACGCATGCAAGAATTCCGGAGCATTTCGATGATGTGGATGCAGCAGCAAAGGCGAGCGGACACGTCGGAGTCATTTCTGTTGGCTGGGATCCGGGACTGTTTTCTTTGAACCGCATGTATGCAAACGCAATCCTGCCGGATGGCCACGACTATACGTTCTGGGGCAAAGGCGTCAGCCAGGGTCATTCTGATGCAATCCGCCGGATCAAAGGCGTAAAGGATGGCAAGCAGTATACGATTCCGGTAGAGGCGGCACTGGAATCAGTAAGAAACGGAGAAAATCCGGTACTGACCGCAAGACAGAAACACACAAGAGAGTGCTTTGTTGTCCTTGAGGAAGGTGCAGACGCTGCAAAAGTAGAGGAAGAAATCAAGACAATGCCGAACTACTTCGCAGATTATGACACGACCGTGCATTTCATCAGTGAGGAAGAACTGAAACGTGACCACAGTGGAATCCCGCATGGCGGATTTGTGATCCGCACCGGAAAGACAGGCTGGGAGCAGGAGAACAATCACGTGATCGAATACAGCCTGAAGCTGGATTCCAACCCGGAATTCACCTCCAGCGTCATCGTGGCCTATGCCAGAGCAGCATACCGCCTGTACAAAGAAGGACAGAGCGGCTGCAAGACCGTGTTTGATATTGCACCGGCTTACTTAAGTGCGAAGGATGGCGCTGAGCTGAGAAAAACACTTCTGTAAAAAGGCTGTCGGCAATATTTACCCCTCCGGCGGACAAGCTTCCCATCCGGGGAGCGCATGTCCGCAACAAACACAGGCCGGGGGAGGATGGCGGCTCCAGTTGTACACATGCCTGGCGACAGGTGTCTCGTCTGAGCGGACGAAGTCCGAATCAGAACAGACATCTGTCAGTCCAGACAAGGTGAACAACGGAACCGCCATCCTCCCCCGGCCGTCCTGTCTACAACACGCGAACTCTACAGCAACTGAATTCCGTGTGCGGTTGCTTCTTTTACAATGTCCTGCGGCCAAAGCGAGCACTGTACCTCGCCGATATGAGCCTTCCGCAGATAAAACATACAGATACGAGACTGTCCGATACCGCCGCCGATCGTATACGGCAGCTCGCGGTCCAGAATTGCCTTCTGGAACGGCAGCTTGGCACGCTCTTCACATCCTGCTTCCTTAAGCTGGCGCATCAGAGAATGCTCATCGACACGGATGCCCATGGAAGAGAGTTCAAGTGCGATATCCAGGACCGGATAATAAACGAGGATGTCAGCATTTAACTTCCAATCGTCATAGTCCGGAGCGCGTCCGTCATGCGGTTCGCCGGAAGCAAGCTTATCACCGATCTGCATCAGGCAGACAGCGCCCTTTTCTTTTGTGATACGGTATTCACGCTCTTTGTGGGAAAGCTCCGGATAGAGGTCCTCAAGCTCCTGAGCGGTAATAAAGAAAATCTCCTTCGGCAGGATTTCCTCTATGTAGTCATACTGGATGGACATGTAGGTTTCGGTTTTACGGAGTGCCTTATAGACAGAGCGGACCACTTTTTTGAGTGTGTCGATACAGCGTTCATTTTTCTGGATGACTTTTTCCCAGTCCCACTGATCTACATAAATAGAATGGATATTGTCTGTGATCTCATCCCGGCGGATTGCATTCATATCCGTGTAAAGACCTTCGCCGTGTGCAAAACCATATTCCTTGAGGGCATAGCGTTTCCACTTTGCAAGAGACTGCACGATCTCTGCTTCAGAGCCTTCCTGCTCCTTGATGTCAAAACTGACCGGGCGCTCTATGCCGTTTAAGTTATCATTCATACCAGATGCAGGATCAACAAACAGTGGAGAGGAGACACGAAGCAGATTCAGCTGCTTTGCAAGCACGCTCTGAAAGAAATCCTTAACTGTTTTGATCGCAATCTGCGTATCATAAAGAGAGAGCGGAGAGATGTAATTCTCCGGAATAATCAGATGTTCCATTTTTTTCTTTCCTCCGATTTCTGGCTGGACTGTTATTCTGCCCGGATATCAGGCAGGACTTCATGTCACGAAACCTCTTCTATTATAGCAGATGAAAAGGAAGATACAACCTAAAATTTTGAAAAAAATATTAGCAGGATCTGAAAAAAAATCTTGCACATCAAAAAAAACTGTGCTAGAATTGCCCCATCGAAAAAGCAATGAAGGAGACTCTGTTTCTGAAACTTGACAGGAATTCGGCATCACCGACTGAGAGTGCCGATGGAGGGAAGGAGACAATAGGGAACACTCCGGAGCCGATCATCTGAATGCGGATCAGTAAATGCAGCTGATTCAGTAGGATGGTACGCCGCACACGTTACGTGCACAAAGAGGGGTAGACGAGGATGTCTGCAATGCGGGTGGTACCGCGGGTATTGTGATTATCCGTCCCGGAATATCATTATATGTGATGTTCCGGGACTTTTTTGTTGCATAAGCAGTAAAAAAGTCCCGGAAACGGAAGGAGACCATTATGGAATTTTTAAAAGGACTGACAGAAAAAGAAACACTGGAGCTGGAAGAACTGAAGGACGCATCAAGAATCGGAACAACGGTCAAAGTAAATGGAGCTGTGCACACAATTCGTGACATGGGAGAGTTTTCCTTCGTGGTTCTTCGGAAACGGGGAGGTCTTCTGCAGTGCATCTTTGAGGATGGCTTTACAGCATTTGACGGAAAAGCGGTAAAGGAAGAGGAGGCGCTGGAGGTAACAGGAGTACTGGAAAAAGATGAGCGTGCTCCGCATGGAATTGAAATCCGTGTAAAAGAAGTGAAAGTGCTTTCCACTCCGTATGAGGTACCGCCGCTTCCGGTCGGAAAATGGAAGCTGACCACTTCTCTTGAGGCAAAGCTGAATTACCGCAGTGTTTCGCTTCGCAATATGCGTGAGCGTGCGAAATTCCGGATTCAGGAAGGAATTGTAAGAGGCTTTCGTGACTTTCTGTACAGTCAGCAGTTTACGGAGATCCACACACCGAAGATCGGAAGCAAGGGAGCAGAGGGAGGCTCTAACGTTTTTAAGCTGGAGTACTTTCACCGTCCTGCGGTACTGGCGCAGAGTCCGCAGTTTTACAAGCAGATGATGGTTGGTGTATTTGACCGTGTGTTTGAGACCGCTCCGGTATTCCGTGCAGAAAAACACAATACAAAGCGCCACCTGAATGAATACACCAGCCTTGACTTTGAAATGGGTTATATCGATGGCTTTGAAGATATCATGAAGATGGAGACTGGTTTTCTGCAGTATACGATGAAGCTTCTGAAGGAAGAATATGCAGAGGAATTGAAAATCCTTGGCGTGACCTTGCCAAAGACAGACGAAATTCCGATGGTTCGCTTTGATAAAGCAAAGGAGCTGGTATCCGAAAAATACAACCGCCGGATCCGCAATCCATATGATCTGGAGCCGGAGGAGGAAACACTGATCGGTCAGTATTTCAAAGAAGAGTACGGTGCGGACTTCGTGTTTGTCACTCATTATCCGTCAAAAAAGCGTCCGTTCTATGCGATGGATGATCCGGCGGATCCGACCTTTACTTTAAGCTTTGATCTTCTGTTTCACGGACTGGAAATTACGACCGGCGGACAGAGAATTCATGACTATGAAAAGCTCCGTGAAAAAATTGCGGCACGCGGCATGACAGAAGAGGGGATGGAGCAGTATCTGGATACGTTTAAGTACGGCCTTCCGCCTCACGGAGGACTTGGTATCGGACTGGAACGTCTGACCATGAAGCTGTGCGGTGAGGAAAATGTCCGTGAGACAACGCTGTTCCCGCGTGATCTTTCCAGACTGGAGCCGTAAAAAGAAAACTGATCTGTGAACCTGAACAAAACGGTGCAAAATGCTGTGCAGTATGGTATCATGTGCATAAATAGCTGGCATAAGTAGTTCAGTACAGACTGATGCAGGTCTGAGGCTGAGCATCCGGTAAAAAAGAAACAGGGGGATCAGACATGGAAAGATGCAGACTGTGTTATGGAAGAGTCGTCAATGGCCACTGTGTGGACTGTGGACTTGATAATTCCAAAAGTGATAAAAATTACCGTTTAAACACACATAACCCTAAAAGCGTGCGCATGCACAGCGGCGACTGTAATACGCATCTGAACAAAGAAGCAGGGAATCCTGCAAAAAAACAGACAGCCAATCATACCACGCAGTCAGCTGCAAAAGCGCAGAAAAGTACGACGGCTGCCCGTCCTGTTCAGGGAACCGGCAGGATTCCGACCGGCAGTGCACGGGCCCGTCAGCTGAAAAAACGTCAGGCAACTGGTACGGTGCAGCATCGCAGAGGAAAAAAGTGGGTGGCACTTCTGGTGATCGCAGCGGTTTATGTGATTCCGGCCGTGATTGAGGTCGCAGAAGATCACATAGAAGAAATCCGGGAAGTGGGAAGCAGATGGAAGGACGGCAGTCTGGGTGATGTGTTTTCTGGAATTTTCGGAGAGGATGGAGCCGAGAATCAGGTGACTGCAGATTTGTCGGAGCCTTTCGCTGATGAAGCCGGTGAATTGCCGCAGAAGATCCAGTGGGATACCGAAGATCCGCTTTACTATGAAAAGGAATTGACCGCAGGCTTTTATACGGCGGGGTATGATTTTCCGTCCGGTACGTATCAGATGACCTGTACGCTTGGAAATGCACTGGTGGAATGGTATGCAGCAGACGCAGAAAGCGAAGAAAACGGATATGCACTGTTGCTTTCAGATGCATGGAAAGAATCGCTTGATTTGGAAGAGGATGAAACGTATGCGGAGTACGGGGCTCATACCGAGGCACTTACGTTTGAAGAAAATACGATGATCTACGTTCAGGACGACGGTGATGTCGTGCTTGCGGGAATGAAAGATAGCCCAAATTCTATAAAAGCGCGTCAGACGCAGACAGGGCTTCCGAAATCCGTGACTGTTTCAAAGGATGGTCTGGAGTCCGGGAAAGATTTTCCGGAGGGTGTCTATGATATTTGTTATCAGGGAAGCGGTTTTGTGGCGTTTGAGATAAATTATGATGAGGGCAATACCTTTTATATGGATTTGGGCGCGGATCATTCAGTGATCCAGAGAGTTCCGTTTGAACAAAGCGGCATCACAATTACCATGGATGAGTACGATATGAACGAAGGAGATCTGGTTCTGAAGCCGTCCTGGTAAGTGACGAGATTCCGGAAATGGCTGTCTGGCCATAAGACGGAGCGTGCATAGCTGTCCGAACGAGGTGATGTAGAGTTCAAAAGAGCAGGAGCGCTGCATAATGAGAGGAGTAAGATTATGGCAAATATTATCAGTGATGAAACGATTGAATACGTCGGAATTCTGGCGAAGCTTGAGCTTTCCGAAAGGGAAAAGGAACAGGCGAAGAAAGATATTGGACGGATGCTCGATTATGTGGACAAATTAAATGAGCTGGATACTGCAGGTGTGGAACCGATGTCTCATGTATTTCCGGTACATAATGTGTTTCGGGAGGACGTGGTGACAAATGCGGATGACCGTGAGAATATGCTGAAAAATGCACCGGCTGTCAAGGACGGCTCCTGGAAGGTGCCAAAGACAGTTGAATAATACGGAGGAGACACGATGCAGACAAAAGGTATGACGGCCCTGGAGCTTGGGCAGAAGATAAAAGAAAAAGAAATTTCGGTAAAGGAAGCAGTTTTGGAGAGTCTGGAGCAGATTCATCTGCTGGAAGGAACTCTGCACAGCTTCGTGACAGTAGATGAGGAAGGCGCGTTAAAACGCGCAGAGGAGGTGCAAAGAGGGCTTGCGGATGGAACCGTCACAGGCGTGCTTGCCGGTGTGCCGGTGGCAGTCAAGGATAATATCTGTACAAAGGATCTGCTGACGACCTGCAGCTCGAAGATCCTGTATAATTTTGTGCCGCCGTATTCTGCGCAGGCGGTGGATCAGTTAAAAGCGGGCGGTGCGGTCATGATCGGAAAAACGAATATGGATGAGTTTGCGATGGGAAGTACGACAGAGACCTCCGCATACGGTGTGACAAAAAATCCATGGAATACAGCACATGTGCCGGGAGGATCGTCAGGAGGTTCGTGTGCTGCGGTGGCTTCGTGTGAGGTACCGTATGCACTTGGCTCAGATACGGGAGGATCGATCCGTCAGCCAAGCTCTTTTTGCGGAGTTACCGGACTGAAGCCGACGTACGGTACCGTGTCGCGATACGGACTGATTGCGTATGGTTCTTCTCTGGATCAGATCGGGCCGATTGCAAAGGATGTTTCGGACTGTGCTGCGATTCTGGAGATGATCGCATCCTATGACAGAAAGGACAGTACTTCCGTAAAACGAGAAGGATACGATTTTACATCAGCCCTTGTGGATGATGTGAAAGGAATGAAGATTGGTATTCCGTCTGACTATCTGAGTGCAGGATTGAATGAAGAAGTAAAAGAGGCGATTCTCAAGACGGCGGAGGTACTGAAGGCAAAAGGAGCAGAGGTAGAGGAATTCCCGCTTTGCCTGGTAGAGTATGCAATCCCTGCCTATTATGTGATTGCCTCGGCAGAGGCAAGCTCAAACCTGGCCCGCTTCGACGGCGTAAAATATGGATACCGCGCAGAGGAATACAACGGGCTTCACAACATGTACAAAAAAAGTCGCTCAGAGGGATTCGGCGAGGAGGTAAAACGTCGGATCATGCTTGGCTCCTTCGTTTTAAGCTCCGGTTATTACGATGCTTATTATCTGAAGGCACTGCGGACAAAAGCATTGATTAAACAGTCCTTTGACCGTGCGTTTGAAAAATATGATGTGATTCTCGGACCGGTAGCCCCAACCACTGCTCCGAGGCTTGGAGAAAGTCTTTCCGATCCTTTGCAGATGTACCTTGGTGACATTTACACAATTTCCGTAAATCTGGCAGGACTTCCTGGTATTTCCGTTCCGTGCGGTACGGATGCAAAAGGACTTCCGATCGGTGTACAGCTGATCGGTGACTGTTTCCAGGAGAAGAAGATTATCCGTGCTGCGTATGCGTATGAGCAGGCAAGAGGAAGCTGGCAGGCGCCGGAGCTTGCACAGAAAGGGGTGGAGTAAATGTCAAAACAATATGAAACAGTCATTGGACTTGAGGTTCATGTAGAGCTTGCGACAAAAACAAAAATTTTCTGCGGCTGTTCCACCGCATTTGGCGGGGCGCCGAATACCCACACCTGTCCGGTCTGCACCGGTATGCCGGGATCGCTGCCGGTTCTGAACAGGCAGGTAGTAGAATATGCGATGGCAGTAGGACTTGCAACAAACTGCCACATCCATCAGTTCTGCAAATTTGACCGGAAAAATTACTTTTATCCGGACAACCCGCAGAATTATCAGATTTCCCAGCTGTACCTGCCGATCTGCTACGATGGAGGAATCGAGATCGAAACATCGGCCGGAAAAAAGGTGATCGGAATCCATGAGATCCATATGGAGGAGGATGCCGGAAAACTGATCCACGATGAGTGGGAGGACTGTACGCTGGTAGATTACAACCGAAGCGGAGTACCGCTGATCGAGATCGTATCCGAGCCGGATATGAGAAGCGCAGAGGAAGTGATCGCATATCTTGACAAGCTGCGTCTGATCGTGCAATACCTTGGCGCGTCAGACTGCAAGCTGCAGGAAGGCTCGATGCGTGCGGATGTCAATCTTTCCGTGCGGGAGGTTGGAACTAAGGAATTCGGCACAAGAACCGAGATGAAAAACCTGAATTCCTTCAAGGCGATCGGCCGCGCGATAGAAGGTGAGCGTGCCCGCCAGATCGAACTTATTGAGGAAGGAAAAAAGGTCATTCAGGAAACGAGACGATGGGATGACAACAAGGAATACTCTTATCCGATGCGTTCGAAAGAGGATGCCAATGATTACCGCTATTTTCCGGATCCGGATCTGGTGCCGGTCATCATCAGTGATGAGTGGCTGCAGGAAGTACGGGACCGTCAGCCGGAACTGCGCACGGAAAAGCTGGAGCGTTACGAAAAAGAATTTGATATTCCGGCGTATGATGCAGAAATTCTGACCGGTTCCAAGCATCTGGCAGATCTGTTTGAGGAGACTACACAGCTTTGCAAAAAGCCGAAAAAGGTGTCAAACTGGCTGATGGGTGAGACACTCCGGCTTTTGAAGGAGGAAGGCAAAGAGCCGGAAGAGCTTGATTTTTCACCGGAGCATCTGGCTGCTTTAATTGAACTGCTTGATGCAGGGACAATCAATCAGACAGTTGCAAAGGAAGTATTTGAAAAAATTTATTATGAAAACGTGGATCCACAGGCGTATGTGGAAGCTCACGGACTGAAAATGGTAAATGATGACGGTCTTTTGCGCGGTGTAGTGGAACAGGTAATTGCTGGAAATCCGCAGTCGGTAGCAGATTACAGGGGCGGAAAGGAAAAAGCGCTTGGTTTTCTGGTCGGACAGACAATGAAACAGATGAAAGGAAAGGCAAATCCGGGTGCCGTAAATAAACTGCTCAGGGAGCTGCTGTAGACTGAAACAAAAAAAACTTGTATTTAAAGATATGGAAAGCTATAATGGGGATAATATGTCACTATTATAGCTTTTCGTTTGCAGGGCAGACTGATTGGAACAGGCTGCCGGAGTGCTGCTGCCGAAGAGCGGGAATGTGAAGCGGATTGCGGAAATCTGCTTTGCTTGAGTCAGTCAGGGGAAGAAAATGCGAAATAAAAATATCACGAAAAAGGCAGTATTTGCCGTTGCGGCACTGGCAGTAATGCTGTTTGGCGGCGGCTGCAGCAGAAAGGTACTGAATTATCAGGTAGCGGAATGTATTGGTACGCTGAATCAGTACGAGAATAATGAACCGGTAGAGACACCGAAGATGAAAGCAGAGCGGGAACAGAAGGAGTCCGAATCGGAGTGTGAATCACAGAAGCAAAAGGTGCTGGAGGAAGCAGCAGTATTGGCAAAGGAATACCGGTATGATGAAGCAATTTCGTGTCTGCAAAGCGCAGATGTTCTTGCGGAAGATGAGCGTATGAATGAGGCGGTTGCGCAGTATGAAGCTGCAAAGGCAGATTTGTATGAGTACGAAGGGGATATCCCGAATTTCTGTTTTACGAATCTCGTGGTAGATCCGTCGCGTGCATTTGACGGAGATGATTATGATTCTACGTATCGAAACAATATGATTACGCTGACGGAGTTTCAGAATATCCTGCAGGCTTTGTATGACAGCAATTATATTCTGGTGGATCTGCACAGCCTGGCCACCGAAACGGAAAATGGGAAAAATGTGACGATGAGTCAGCAAAATCCTGTGATACCGAAGGGAAAGAAACCGATGGTTCTTTCAATCGACAATTTAAGCTACGGTTCTGTTCGGAATGGAGACGGAGTTGCGACCGCGCTTGTTGTAGATGAGAATGGAAAGGCAGCGGCGAAATATACGGATGAGGGCGGCCACGATCTGATTGGCGCGTACGATGTCGTACCGGTACTGGAGGCATTTCTGGAGGAACATCCGGACTTTTCTTATCAGGGGGCACGCGGAGTGATTTCCGTAGCTGGTGTCGGCGGTATTTTTGGCTATGAGGTGGATGAAACTGCTGACGATTATGAGACAAACCGGAAGACAGTACAGGAGATTGCGGATGCTTTAAAGGAAGAAGGATGGACCTTTGCAAGCAATGGATATAATTATCAGTATCTGGGAACACTGTCTTATGACCAGCTGACTTCAGAGCTGACGGCATGGGAGGAGGTAAGTGGCGCACTTCTTGGGGAATGCGATACGCTGCTCTATCCTTACGGCTCAGAGATTGATTATACCTCTGAGAAGGCAACACTTCTTGCCACGATGAATATGCGCTATCTCATCGGTCTGTGGGCAGACGGAGATCATCTGGAGGTGACGGATGAATATCTGCGTCAGACGAGAAGAAACATTACCGGTATGCTGCTTACGACGGCACCGGATTCGCTTTCTTCCTATATAAATGTATCGGAGATTCTGGATCCTGAGCGGAATTAACTAGTGTACTGTATCATTCACTTTCAGTATAATGGCGCAGGATGAATTTTCAATCTGCAAGGCGGAGGAATGAGGCGATGCGGTGGCATCGTCGATTGACGATAACGCAGCAGATGGAAAT
>Ga0129317_1000140_pt1 | contig 92816 bp, 64 predicted proteins | sample Cm1ome_FD_94430 | JGI IMG/M metagenome (GOLD analysis project Ga0129317, IMG submission 94430) | Eastern black-and-white colobus group fecal microbial communities from Wisconsin, USA - Cm1105 metagenome | ecosystem: Host-associated > Mammals > Digestive system > Large intestine > Fecal | place...
AATGCTGCGCATTTCGTCGGTGTGGCGTATCCGCCAAATAGATTTCCATGTAAAAGTGTTCATTCATGCAAGCATGATTCACACTTTTGCATGAAAATCTGCTTGGCTCTGAACAGTTACAAAAGAAGAATCAAAGGATAGAAGGGAGAGGAAAACAGACATGTTTCATTTTTGGAAAAAGGCAGAAGTAGATAAGAGCAAAGTCACAAAGTTTGTTGACTGGTTCTTCGAAAACGAAGCGGGCATACGGAGCAGTGTCGACAACAGAGAAACAGACCGCGACATCATGATGAAAATACTGGACGAAGTGGAGGCGCAACTGGCAAAAGTATATCGTGACGGATATCGTGGCCGCATTGAGTTTGATTATGGCGGAAAAGAGAAGGACTGGGAATTGAACTTGTATCACTTAAATAAGAAATATTTGATCGAAGCTACGAAAATGATAGCGGAAGAATTTGCAAGTCGGGCTTCTGATATCTGGAAAATTAATGTCAGCCAATAAAAGTCGAAGCAAGTCCCCTGCCGGAAGCGGGGGACTTGTTCGCGTCATAAGTGAAAACTCGCTCATGATAATGAGAGCAAAGCGAATTTTTCTTTACATTCCATCAGAATTTCATAGATTTCATCTTTGGTCAGATTATAGATCAGCAGTATGCTCCGCTTCATCGTTTGCTGCATCCTCTTCGGAAACGGATTCATTTTCTGGTTCGGAATCTGCTTTTTCCTCAGCTTCCTCACCTGCGACACCGGTGTTTCGTTCCAGCACCTCATCCCAGTGGTGCACTGCTTCATTCATCATGGCGCGCTCATGAAGACTTTTTTTCTGTACCGGCGTGGCTGGTTTTTTCTGCTGTTCGCGGGCCTTCTTTGTATTAACGGCGGTCTTGCGGTCGGGATAGATCTTCGCAAGCTTGCGCAGCCTTGTGGCGCTCCAGAGCAGATAAGCCGGAATGACGATCGAGGTGATCAGAAGAGGAAGATTCATCAGACCGGTCAGGAACAGAAAGACCTGTATCAGAATCTCAACACCGAGCAGGAGTGCTGCGGCTCTTACAGTAAAGATTGCCTTGTCAAGCCGGTTGGAAAGCGCTGCACAGACGGCGCCGACGGCAAGCTCTGCGATGGCGGCGATGACGAAGCAGACCGCTGCGATCTGAATCATGGAAATACTGACATTTGCACTCTCCAGAATTTCGAGGCATTCCGTGTCTCCGCCGGATGCCTTGGAAGCCAGAGAAAAAAAGTTGATTCCGTACATCAAGGTGGAGGAGAGGGCCGTGAAGATCAGCAGCACACCACCGGCCATCAGCCCCATCCGGCCGCTCATGGCCATTTTCAATTCTTTTTGATCCTTAAATTCACCCATATACAAGTCCTCCTGTTCGCTCCAAAAGCGGCAGATGGGAATGACTGCCGCAGGAATTTTGTGTGTATTTTGCAGACGGGGCATGTTCTTTGACGGATGCGGAAGGACACGCCTGGAATGCGGACACATTGTTTTTATTATAAGGCGAAGCAGGGGGGATTGCAAGGATTTCCTTGGAGAGAAGCCGGGAAGAAATGTACAGGTCAAACTGCTCATTATAATAACAATTCTTCAAAAGGTCTTGATCAGATTCACATCAATGCTCTTTATTCTGTCTTGGATAAACAATTCCTGGATGCCCTTGCTCAGCTTGTAAGAAAACGCAATGAATACAGTTCTCTTTGTTGGTTTGTACTATTTTACAAGTTCAAGTTTGATTTTCCATTCTCATTAATATTTTGGATTGCTATAATGAACGTATCTTTTAGAAGACGTGACAGAATAGGAATTGACTGTATAGGGAGGAATTATTCAATGGTTGAAAACAAAATGTACTGTGAAACAGTAAAAATCGTTCCGGATTTTACGAGAAACGATACTGTTTCTCCACTTCTGTTTGGTAACAATCTGGAACATACCAGATCTTGTGTGAATATGGGAATTTCGGCACAGATGCTGCGAAACCGTAAGTTTGTTGGAAAGCCGGCATGTTATGATGGAACACCAGAAGGCTGGTTTCTGATTGGTAACGACGTAAATATCTTATTTAATGAAAATGAAGATACGATCGGAAATCGTGTGAATGAAGTATATACACGTCATGCCAATGCTTACCACATGAAACGCCGCCATGAATGCAATGCTGTTACAATTACGAATTACCATAAAGGAGTTGCAGGAATAGGCCAAAAGAATATTCCGGTGCAAAAAGATATGGAATATGAATTTCGGATTGTTGTAAAAGCATGGCAGATGACAAGGATGTGGATCGTATTATCCGACAGAGATGGAAATGTATGCTACGATAAAAAAGAAATTGTTTTTGATAAAAAAGAGTATGAAACAAAAACAGTATTTTTACATACAGCAGAAATGGATGAAAATGCAAAACTTTCAATAACTTTTTGTGAAGAAGGTACGATATCGATAGGCGCAGTTTCATTAATGCCGAGAAATAATTTCCGGGGAATGCGTCCGGATGTTGTAAATTTGTTAAGAGAGATGGGAGTTAAACTTCTGCGCTGGCCAGGAGGAAATTTTGCTGGTGAATATAATTGGAAAGATGGTTTATTACCAGTAGATATGAGAGCACCATTAGAGTCGTATATGGGTTTAGAAACACAGCCGCACTCTTTAGGATATGATTTTAATGAGATTAATACAGATGATTTTGTGGCCCTTTGTAAAGAGATTGGAGCAGAACCTTTTATCACTATTAATCCAACCTGGAACACAGAAGAAGAATGTGCCCAGTGGGTTGAATACTGTAATGGAGATGCAAATACGGAATATGGTCGAATAAGAATAGAACGAGGATATAAAGACCCATACAATGTAAAATATTGGTCTCTTGGAAATGAATTCGGTTATGGCCATATGGAAGGTGACAACACAGCTGCGGGATATGGAAAGAAGGGAAGGAGTTACGGAACAAAGATGTTAGAAGCTTCTCCTGATTTGATATTATGTTCCTCAGGTCCATATCCGAATAAGGAGTGGGCAGAACAATCTGCAAGACAGCTGGTGGATATCGCACCGATGGTTTCACTTCACTCATACGTTGCGCAACCATTTTTTATGGAAAAAGAGCAGTATAAGGAAGAATACTATGAATGTATTGATAAAGTAGATACACAATGCAGGAAACTGGTTCATCAGATGAGAGAAGAATTGGGAGATGATAAACTTCGAATCTCATTTGATGAATGGAATGTATGGTATGGATGGTATAGAGCCAAGAGTGTAAATGACGGTATTTTTACGGCAAGTATGCTGCATATGTTAATTGAAGAGGCGGGACCATCTGGAATAGATATGGCGTGTCATTTTGAAGCTGTTAATGAAGGGGCAATTCGTGTGGAGTGGGATCACTCATTCCTTACACCGAGTGGAAAAATGTTTTCTGTTATGAAAAACCATATTGGTGGAAAAATACGATTTACATCAAAAGATGCAATTATGACAGAAAAAGACGAGATTTATACTATCACGTTAGTCAATCGTTCTTATTCAGACGATAAAGAATTTGTGCTTATGAAATATGGTGATCCGGTCACTGCTCTATTATTTTCTTCAGAGGATGTACTTCCGCATTCTGATTTTGAAATGAATAATGTAGAGCTTAACGTTGTTAATGACACTATAAGCATTCAGCTGCCAAAGCACAGTGTAATGCTTTTGCAATTTAAAAAATGATGGTTTCTGTAACCATGTTTCTCATTTTATAATTCTATAGCGAAAATTTATTTTCTGCGAAATGAAAAAATATTAGTGTGAATGTACAGTTAACTGAAAAAAGAAGCTTCTTGTATAATTTAAACGTAAGGAATTCCAAGAAAGAAGGTGAGAAAAAATACCGCAGATCAAAATAAGAATAAGGACTTTGCAAGGTTAGTAAAAAGAATAGTGAGATATCAAAACTTGATTATAACAATAGGGAGGAAGAAAGTGATGAAGATTAATAAGAACATTATGTGTACTGTGTTGAGTTTTGGACTTATTGCGAGTCTTGGTTCTGGAATGGCAGTAAAAGCTGAAGGAGAATACCAGACAACAGGAGAAGATTATGAAATTAATTATATTGCAATAAATGAGACAGGTGCGACGACAAAAGCGCTTCTTGATGTAGTCAAAATGTATCAGGAACAGGTAAATCCCAACTTTAAAATGAATATGGAATATATCAATGATCAGCAGGCTCGTAATCAGAAAATCCGTACATTGGCAGCAAGCGATGAACTGCCGGATTGGTTTACGTGTGATATTGATTCTTTCTATGAACAGTTATGGGATGCCGGTGTGGTTGCAAATGTTGGAGAGATTTATGATGAACTTGGTATTACCGATAAATTCTATCCAATTGCACTTCATTATCCGAGCCTGGAATCCGGGGAGATTGCCGGAATTAGCTGGCAGAGCCAGTCAGAATTTTTCTACTACAATAAAGATGTTTTTGCAGAGGCGGGTATTGAAGAAACACCAAAGACTTTTGATGAATTATTAGATGCCTGCGCAAAAATTGAAAGTATCCAGAAAACACCGATTGCAATGGATGGTGCATGGCGGTTGTTGCGTTATCTTGCATTTATTCCATATAGAATGACTGGAAATGAATTCATAGAATCAGCGGCAAAAGGTGAAATTCCATTTTCTTCAGAAACAGGCCTTGCCGGAGCAAAATTTATTGAAGAAATCGGACAGTATTTCCAGGAAGGCTGGACCACAGCTGATTCAACAACAGTGGCACAGTTAGTTGTGAATGGTGATGCAGGTATGTACTATTCCGGATCATGGGATCTTAATATCTTTGGTACAGAGGATATGGAACTGTTGGATAATATTGGTGTATTTACCTTACCAATTCTTGGAGAAGATGATGCAACTACTGCAGCAGATGGATTCTTTAATGGCGGTACACCTACTGTAATTAGTGCAAAATGCGCAGAAGACGAAGAGTTCAAAAATTTCTTCAGATTCTTATGGGATCATTATAATGATAGATGCTTTGTAAACGGTACACTTCCTCCAGGAAAACCTTCCAGCATGGATGATGCAAGTGAATTTCAGAAGGAACTTCTGAACAATTTTGCAAATGCTAAGAGTTTCGCAAAGTGTTGGGATGTTGTGGCAGATGTTGCTACTGCAGAAGTGATGTTGAACGAAACCCCTAGCCTGACATTAGGTGCTCTTACACCGGAAGAATGGGCAGCACACCTTGATGAAGCAATCAAACAGAATGTGCAGTAAATGCTGTATGGAAGATAAATACCGGTCACGAAGCACTGCTTCGTGACCGGATTGTTTTATAAAGGAGCTTGTTTGAATATGAAAAAAAAGAAAATAAATTATAAACCATGGTTATTTTTGAGTCCGGCTTTATTTGTATATATTGTAGTTGTAATAGCTCCAATTATTTATTCTCTTGGCTTTAGCTTTTATAATTACAGCGGAATAGGAAAGATGACTTTTGCAGGGCTTGGCAATTATAAACGCATGTTTTGTGACAGTACTTTTATAACTGCGATTAAAAACAATCTATTGTTAATGGTAGGTAGTACAGCAATACAGATGATATTAGGTTTAGGACTGGCAATTTTGTTAAGTAATATCCGTAAGTTTGCCAATGCGTTGAGAGTAGCATATTTTATTCCATGCATTATCTCATCGGCAGCTATTTGTCAGATTTTTTCAAAAATGTTTTCAATTTTGCCAGAAGGAGTCATTCCTGCAATTATGAAAATGCTTGGAATGACACCGATTGCATTTCTGTCAAACTCAAAGTTTGCCTTACTTGTAATTATTATTCTTGATGCATATAAATATGTTGGAATGCATATGCTGATTTTTTATTCCGCACTTATGGACATAGATACTTCTGTTATAGAAGCAGCTATCGTAGATGGATGTGGATGGTGGAAATTGCATACAAAGATTAAGATACCAATGATAATTAATATTGTGGTTATGGAATTGGTGCTGCTGGTTAATGGTACGTTAAAAGCGTTTGATATATCCTATATTCTTACTAAAGGTGGTCCGGGAACAACGACAGAACTTGTGGCTACTTATATGTATAAAACTTCTTTTGGAATGACTAAGCTTGGGTTAGGTAGTGCAATGTCAGTTTTTCTGGCATTAGAATCTCTGTTAGCGGTTGGAATAGTCAGATATATCGGTAACAAATTACAGAAAAAATATTCATGATCTCTGGCAATGGAAAAGCTGGAAGTAATCCATCACCCCTTTGTATATATTCAGGAGATTATGATTCTTAGTTAGGAGGACAAAGATGAATAGTAATTTATTATCAATGAAGAGATGGGTCCGGGGGATATTCTATATAGTGTTGATTACGGTTGCATTGATTCAGATTTATCCTTTTTTTTGGGTGGTTACATCAAGTCTGAAAACAAATGCTGATCTTGCCAGGGCAGCTTATTTGTTGCCGAGTGAAATCTTTATTGGGCATTATAAGGAAGCATTACAGTCGGATTTGCTGAAATATTTTTTTAACAGTATGGTGGTTGCAGTTAGTGTTTTATTCTTTTTAGTAGTCATTTCGGCACCCGCAGGATATGCACTGAGTAAGATGAAATTTCGTCATAATGAAAAAGTGATGACTTTTTTTCTCCTTGGAATGATGATCCCGGCATTTGCATGTTTAATTCCTATGTTCCAATTTTACAATATGCTGAAACTGAGAAATACTTATTGGGCACTTATTATTCCTCAGGTAGGGTTTGGATTGCCGGTATGTATATATCTATATAAGAATTTTATGTCCAGAATACCAGATTCCCTTACAGAAGCGGCAGAAATTGATGGAGCTGAACATGGATATATATTGGGAAAAATTATTTTTCCAATGTCTAAAAATATAACAGTTACAATTCTTACCTTTAATTTTGTGAATATTTGGAATGAATTTACATATGCGAACACGTTCATGTCTTCAGGGAAGATGAAAACACTACCGGTAGGACTGAATGATTTTGTTGGTGAAATGGGAGGCGTAAACTGGGGAGCAACATTTGCGACAATCACTCTATCGATGCTTCCGACTTTAATTATATACGCGGTTTTAAATAAACAGGTTATTGAAGGGATGACTGCGGGTGCGATAAAATCTTAAATAATTCACTTTGATTTTTACTACGTATCTATCGTCATTTTGACAGTAATATCAAAAGAATACGATTTGCTTTTGGATCATTTTCTGTTAGAATAAAGGTATCAAACTTAAGGAATCTTTTATAGAGTGAATTGCACGATAGAGAGGAGAGAGACTATGAAAAATACACCTATTCGCTTCAGGATATTTTTTTCGTACTCTTTTCTCCTCATTTTTGCTATTTTGATAACGCTATTGGTGAGACAGAAGATTGGACGTGATTATTATAAAGAGGTTGTACTTTCAAGTTACGGGAGAGAACTGGTTTATATTATGAATCAACTGGAAACACAATTAGATTTTGTTGAAGATTATCAGAAATCAATATCATTGGATCCGGTTGTTATGGATACATTATCCAGAAATCAAAAAGCACCAGAGGAGGAATCGAAATATTATAGTATGAATCGGACATTAAGAAACAGAGTTACTGCGATTCTTGGTGCCAATAAGTATATTTATCAATATATCTTTATCACGCTTGACAATGATTTTTTGTCCTTTCGGGATGAAGCATTTCCTTCTTTGGTCGAAGAAATTCTTGGGAGTGATTATTTTGAAAAGAATAACAGGGATAAAAGAGGATTGGTGCTGAAGGGTCCTTATGAGTTAGAACAAATAAATCATGACAGACTCCAATTCTTTGTACTGTCTAAACAGGTGGTAGATCTGAATACTTTTAAACCTTTAGGCTATATTGCCTTTATTATTCGGGAAGACTTTTTTTCAGACATCTTTGAAAATAATCTATCTAAAGAGCATCAGATAGATTATTACATGATTTCTGATGATAATATCGTATTGTCAGCAGCAAACAAAGATGCAATAGGTGAGAAATTTATGGAGCAGCAAGGGATGTCTGATGATGCTTTTACAAGGCTGCTGGAAAATGGAAACTATGAGGTTAAAATAAATGGAAAGACAGTTTTATATTCATTACTTGAAATGAGTAATAACAGGAAGATTGTATATCTGACTTCAATGGATGAATTACTAAAAGAGCAGAGAAAAGTAATGTGGCTGAGTATAATTGTCGGAAGCATTGCATGCATGCTTGCGTTGTATTTAGCGTTTTCAATTGCAGATCATATCACAGCGCCGATTGGTGTTTTATCAAAAAAGATGATCAATTATTATCAGATGAAGGAATCCGTTGAAGAAAATGTACAGTTTTCCGGAAATGAGATAGATAATCTTTATTTTGCATTTGAGCAGCTCTTGAAAAACGCGGATTTGATGTTGCACCAGATATATATAGAACAACAGGAAAAAAGTAGTTATCAGTTTCAATTAGTTCAAGCTCAGATCAAGCCTCATTTTTTATATAATACCTTAGAAATGATTAAAAGTCTCGTGGATTGTCAAATGTATGAAGAGGCCGGAGAAGCAATAATGGCAGTGTCGCAATTTTATCGTCTGACTTTAAATCTTGGTAAAAACATTACAACGATTGCACAGGAATTAGAACTGACAAGGATGTATATGTATATTCAGAGCTTGCGTTATGCCGAATATATTGAATACTCAATTGAAGAAAAAGAAGGGATGGAGAAATACTGTATTCCAAAACTTACGCTGCAGCCTCTTTTGGAAAATTCTATTTACCATGGAATAAAAGCAAAACAGGAAATGGGTAGAATTGAGGTGAAAATCTTAGAAAATGAAGATACGATTAATATCGAAGTCTGGGATAATGGAGTTGGGATTGCTCGGGATCAGCTGGTAAATATGCAGACGGCACTGAAAGAAGCAGAAAAGAAAAAAGAGAATTCATTTGGATTGTATAGTATTAATAGAAGGATAAAATTGTTTTATGGAAATGAATTTGGAGTGTCTATCGATAGTGAACTGAACAGATTTACACGTGTTGTTTTGACGATTCCCAAAATTGATATTACTGAATATAAGGAAGACATACGAGGAGTTTGAAAGTACATGTATACGGTAGTTTTAATAGATGATGAATTTTATTTTCGTAAAGCAATAAAAGTATATTTTGCGGATTGGGAGAATCAGTATCAGATTATAGGAGAAACAAAGGATGGAAAAGAAGGACTTGAAATGATCAGAAGGCTCCAGCCGGATATTGTACTAATGGATATCAATATGCCTCTTATGAATGGTCTGGAGGTTATCCAGATACTTTTTGAAGAAAGTATGAAAAATGGGTTAAATAGAAAAATTATCTTTCTGACAGGTTATGGGGAATTTGAATATGCACAAAAAGCACTTCGTTTTGGTGTGTTTGATTATCTTCTGAAGCCCATCGACAAAAATAAATTAAAGGCGTGTCTTGACAAAGCTGCTGCTCAGATAACAAAGGAAAAGGAGCAAAAAGATAACCTGGCAGAGCTGACGAGATTACAGATTAATGAAAAAAAATTACACAGGGATAAATTCATAGCTGAAGTTTTTGATTCGGACAGAACGAAAAACTTGAATGTTATCGAACAGTTCTCAAGAGTCAAAGGGAATTTAAAGCTGCATGATAAATGGATACCATTGATGCTTTATGTTTATCTTGAGCATGTTGAAGAAAAACAGGAAGAAGCAACTTTTCATTATTTGATAGCAGATAATATTCTGACAGAACTCCTGGAAAGTAGAGAGATCCAATGTATGACAAGCATATATAAGGATAGTTTATGTATGATTGCAACCGGGAATATGGAGGCAGAAGATCTTTCAAATGAAATGAATGAAACATTGAATGAATTTCTGGCTTATGTAAATGAAAAATTTCCAATGAAAGTACTGATCGTGAAAGGCCCGGTTATTGGTGACCAGGATGATATGGTAAGATCGATTCATCAGTTGGAAGATATGCAGAAATTTTTGTTAATGTATCAGAAGCAAGGAGTTTTTAGCAGTAATGATTCAAAAACAGGATATGCAAAAGCAAATGATTTTTTTGAACAAAAAAACGCCCAGTTATATTTGAATTTACGTATAGCGAATGAGAATGCGGTTCAATCATTGGTAAAGGATATTTTTACTGAAATGAGAGAGAATGAAGTATTACCGGAAACGGTAATAAAAAGGGCTGTAGATATGGTTTCAGGTGCTTTCGATATTTATCAATTACAAGAAAAAGAGACAGAGTCAATTGACGAACTACAGCTTCTCCCACCGAAATTTACAGAATATGACATATCTCTTATTGAATCGAAAGTAATGGCGTACCTTACTTTGATCATCCGGCATGTGAAGGCAACGAAAGAAAATAAAAGAAATTTCTTATCTGTCCATGTTGAAGAATACATAAAAAAGGAATATTACAGATGCGATCTTACATTACAAGATATTGCGTATGCGTTTGGAGTAAGTAAAACAGCTATCTGTAATCAGTTTAAAGAGGCAACAGGAATGACGATAGGAGAGTATTTGTTTCAAACCCGAATGCAATATGCGCATAAAATGTTTGATGAAAATTACGGGAATGTTTCATATGTGGCTGAAAAATGTGGTTATGAAGATGCGGGATATTTTAGCAAGTGTTTTAAAAAATACTACGGTATTTCGCCAAGAGAATATATATCGAAAATATAGTGCTATTCTTGGAAATATCAATTATAAATTGACGAAAAAAATGTTGGATAAGCAGAAGACGCTACAAAGTGAAGAACGGATGAAGGCATAACAACTTTATAATCGGGAAAAAACAATCCTTGACAAACTCCGGTCCCTCCGCTAAGATAGCAGGTATGAGAAAAGTGATGAGAAAGAGGAGTACGCCCCAGGCGCCGTCAGAGAGGATGATCCACCGGCTGAAAGGTTATCCGGGAGAGCAGGAGCGGAAGGTAGCTTTTGAACTGAATCGCTGAAGCGGAAGCAGAAGGAATGCGTGGAGAAGACGCGGCAGAGTAGATCCGAAAGAAAGTTTAAAGTAGGATGCTTCCAGGTGAGTAGGTGATTCCGGGACTTCCCGTTACAGAAGAAAGAGATGCGAAGCAATGCTTTGCAAGAAAAGGTGGTACCGCGAGACATTCGCCCTTTGCACATCTGTGCGAAGGGCGTTTTTTGCGCGTTGGCAATGAGACTGACAGGATTTTCAGACACGGGAAGAGGGAAGCTTGCTTCCCGAAACCCGTGCATGAAAAGACTGACAGGGCGAAGCCCGCGACCGAGATTCGCCGAAGGCGAAATCGAGGGTGCGCACGGCGTGCCAGTGCCATGCGACACAACAAGGAGGAAATTATGAGCAAAGAATTAGCCAAGACCTACGACCCGAAGGGGCTGGAGGACAGACTGTATCAGAAATGGCTGGATAAAAAATACTTCCACGCAGAAGTAAATCCGGACAAGAAACCGTTTACCATCGTTATCCCGCCGCCAAACGTAACCGGCCAGCTGCATATGGGCCATGCGCTGGATGAGACGATGCAGGATATCCTGATCCGTTTCAAGAGAATGCAGGGATATGAAGCACTGTGGCAGCCGGGTACTGACCATGCGGCGATCGCAACGGAAGTAAAGGTAACGGCAAAATTAAAAGAGCAGGGCATCGACAAGGATGAGATCGGCCGCGAGGAATTCTTAAAGCATGCATGGGCATGGAAGGAAGAGTACGGCGGAAAGATCATCAATCAGCTGAAAAAGCTCGGTGCATCGGCTGACTGGGACAGAGAACGTTTCACGATGGATGAGGGCTGCTCCAAGGCAGTACAGGAGGTATTTATCCGCCTTTATGAAAAAGGCTATATCTACAAAGGTTCCCGCATCATCAACTGGTGTCCGGTCTGCCAGACATCGATTTCTGACGCTGAGGTAGAGCATGTGGATCAGGACGGATTCTTCTGGCACATCAATTATCCGATCGTCGGCGAAGAAGGGAAATTTGTGGAAATCGCAACGACACGTCCGGAGACGCTGCTTGGCGATACCGCGGTGGCAGTCAACCCGGATGATGAGAGATATCAGCATCTGATCGGAAAAATGCTGAAGCTGCCGCTCACCGACCGTGAAATTCCGGTTATTGCGGATGCATACGTAGATAAGGAGTTCGGAACGGGCTGCGTGAAGATTACACCGGCACATGACCCGAACGACTTTGAGGTAGGAAAGCGTCACAATCTGCCGGAGATCAACATTATGAACGATGATGCGACGATCAACGAGCTTGGCGGAAAATATGCGGGCATGGATCGTTATGAGGCAAGAAAGGCCATGGTAAAAGACCTGGAAGACCTCGGACTTCTCGTAAAGGTTGTACCGCATCAGCACAACGTCGGCACACACGACCGCTGCAAGACGACGGTAGAGCCGATGATCAAGCCGCAGTGGTTCGTTAAGATGGAAGAGATGGCAAAACCGGCGATCGAGGCACTGAAAAAAGGTGACCTGCAGTTCGTACCGGAGCGTTTCGGAAAGACATACCTGCACTGGCTGGAAAACATCCGTGACTGGTGTATTTCCAGACAGCTGTGGTGGGGACACCGGATCCCGGCGTATTACTGTGACGACTGCGGTGAGACTGTAGTGGCAAGAGAGATGCCGAAGATCTGCCCGAAGTGCGGAGGCACCCATTTTACACAGGATGAGGATACACTGGATACGTGGTTCAGCTCTGCACTGTGGCCGTTCTCGACACTTGGCTGGCCGGACAAGACACCGGAGCTGGAATATTTCTATCCGACTGACGTACTCGTTACCGGCTATGATATCATTTTCTTCTGGGTAATCCGTATGGTATTCTCCGCGCTGGAGCAGACCGGTGAGGTACCGTTCCATCACGTGCTGATCCACGGACTGGTACGCGATTCCCAGGGTCGCAAGATGAGTAAATCACTTGGAAACGGAATTGATCCGCTGGAGATCATCGATCAGTACGGTGCTGACGCGCTGCGTCTGACGCTGATGACCGGAAATGCCCCGGGTAACGATATGCGTTTCTATATGGAGCGTGTGGAAGCATCCAGAAACTTTGCAAACAAGGTATGGAACGCATCCCGTTTCATTATGATGAACCTGGAAAAAGCAGAGGTTCCGGAGCAGATTGACCTCGACACTCTGACCGGAGCGGATAAATGGATCCTCTCCAAGGTGAATACCCTGGCAAAGGAAGTTACAGAAAATCTGGACAAATACGAGCTGGGAATTGCCGTTCAGAAGGTATACGACTTCATCTGGGAGGAGTTCTGCGACTGGTACATCGAGATGGTGAAGCCGCGTCTGTACAGCGAGACCGACACAACAAAGGCTGCTGCGCTGTGGACCCTGAAGACCGTTTTGACAAACGCGCTCAAGCTGCTGCATCCGTACATGCCGTTTATCACAGAAGAAATTTTCTGCACACTGCATCCGGAAGAGGAATCCATCATGATTTCTGCATGGCCGGAGTATCAGGATGCATGGAACTTTGCAAAAGAAGAAAAAGAGGTTGAGACGATCAAGGAAGCGGTTCGTGCGATCCGTAACGTGCGTACCGGCATGAATGTACCGCCAAGCAAGAAGGCGCAGGTATTCGTCGTTTCCGAGAATCCGGAGGTACGTGAGATCTTTGAGACCGGAAAAGTATTCTTTGCGACACTCGGCTACGCAAGCAGCGTTCACGTACAGGCAGACAAGACCGGTATCGGAGAGGATGCGGTATCCGCAGTGATTCCGGAGGCAGTGATCTACATGCCGTTTGCAGAGCTGGTTGATATCGATAAAGAGATCGAGCGTCTGAAAAAAGAAGAGGAGCGTCTGACAAAAGAGCTTGCCCGTGTTAACGGAATGCTCGGCAATGAAAAGTTTGTCAGCAAAGCACCACAGGCAAAGATCGATGAAGAAAAAGCAAAGCTTGAAAAATACACGCAGATGATGGATCAGGTAAAAGCAAGACTGGCACAGCTGGCGTAAGGAAAACAAGGGCAGAAAAAGAGTCCTCCGGTGGAAAATCCGGAGGACTTTTTGCTCATTGCAGCCCGATAATAAAGACGATCAGTGCCACAAGCGCCAGGAGCGTCCAGCTTATGTATCGTTCTGCTATCTGCCAGTCGGACGGTTTGGCATCTTCCACATTTTGAATCTGAAACATCAGATTCCACCGGAACAGTTCATCTGCGAACAGAATAGACAGAATATTAAGAATACAGATGAAGACGCCTCCAAACCAGACGAGTCCTTCTCCCTTATGCGTCAATTCAGGCGTGTTCATAAGTTCATAAATTGTACCTGCAGATGGTTCCAGGGGATCAATTACATTGCCGTTTTCGTCCTTTTCAATGCCATCGCTGTCCGTAAAAGTAAGGCTGAAGTCAGCAAAATCCCCATTCTCATCAAAAAGCCAGTAACCGTTGCCGGAGTATGAAACGCCGCCGCGAAAAAATACCTGATCTCCATTACGGATTTCGATGCCGGTCATGTACCCTTCTTCTTCCTCATTCTTTGGGACGGCAGTAGGGTCTTCCTGCATCGTGTAAGGACCGTAGGTTTTGTCGCCGTACTGCAGCACAACAGACTGATCCTCCGATACGATGAACTGCACCTGCGTTCCATCAATTTTTCCGGAATACACGGTGGTGCCGTTTTCATCTTTTGGAACAAGGATTGTGTCATTGTACAGATATCCCACTCTTGAGATTGTCATGGGATAAATCACTGCAAAAATGACGGACATAAGAAGCATGAGAAGAATGATGCCTTTTTGACAGGAATTCAGATTTTTGATTCTTTCCATAATAAACGTTCCTTTCAAGAGGGATGGATGAGGTGGGACAAAAGCAGCTCTGTATGTCGGAAGACGATACAGATGAAACGGAAATACATGTTAATGTAAACATAGCACACGAAAGAAGATATGCATAGAAGTCTGAATGAAAATAAGAAAAATTTAAGATACGATAAAGCGTTATAGAGGATCAAAAAGCGATCGGGAGAATTCATTTCCCGGCCGCTTTTTTTCGGTATTGTGACGGGGAGATCCCGTATTTTTTCTTGAAGAGAAGATAGAAATTCTGCCTGGAATGGATGCCGACCAGCTCATCAATATCGCCAACGGGATAATTCAGGCTGGTGAGGTAATAGGCGGCACGTTCCATGCGGACATCGTTTAAGTAATTCCAGACGCTCATGCCGGTCTCCTGCTTAAAGAGGCGTTCCATATAAATTTTATTTAAGGACAGATGTTCTGCGATCATCTCAAGACTTTCAATCTCAAAATAATGGTAGTGAATATAATTTTTGATCTGTTCCGTATAGGTGCGGGATGGCGTCTGATAATAGGCGGCGTTCATGATCGCGATCAGCAGCCGGTTTGTGAGAAGATTTAAGTACCAGGCGGGCTCTCCGGCTCGAAAGACATCATTGATCTCACGGACTGCGGAAAACAGTGTTCCGGCATTTTTCAGGACAATCCCCTGGTCAAGCCGTCCGAAAAAGCTTTGCATATACGGAAAAACATCCGCAAGATTTCTGAAAGAACCGGAATTTGGGCAGAGAGATTCCTGTGAGCAGAGAATGCTCATATTCAGGCAGGAATCTGGTACCTCGTAATCATGGGGATTCGCTCCGTTGTGAATCAGAAGTGAGCGGCGGTTCAGTTGTACGGCATGGTCGCTGAGATGGTAGATGCAGGAACCGTCAACAATATAATCAATTTCAATACAGCCTTCCTTATGCTGATGGAAATCCTGATAATATTTTTTCCAGTTTACGTAATAAATTTCTTTTGGAATCAGACAAAAGTCAGGATTAAGAATTTCAAATGACATAGAACCTCCCGTGATAAATACAATGTTTAACCAAAGCAGAGGTTTTCAGTCTGCCCTGCAGCTTTACAGCTGTACATTTTGTGCGGATAAAAATGTAATAAATATAAACTATATACTACATGAGATGCGTTTGTATTGCAAATAGTATTTTCAAAAAGATGGTGCTATACTTATGTCACACTTAAGAAAAAGGCGTGAAAACAAAGAAAAAAGGAGAAAAACACTTTATTTTTTTGCGCATTTTTCAGGGGAACGGTTTAAAATCACCATGAAGGGAGATAAGAAAAAATGAAAAAGAAATTAAACAATGTAATGTGCAAAGTGCTCGTCGGAGCGATGGCGGTAAGCATGATGCCGGCAGTCGCAATGGCAGATGATGAGGTAACGCTTACGTATTGTACGTGGAATGAGAATCAGAGAGATTCGATTCAGGCGACGATCGATGGATTTGAGGCAGAGAATCCGGACATTAAGGTTGAGCTTCAGATCACGCCGTGGGGCGAGTACTGGACCAAGCTGGAGGCAGCAGCAACGAGCGGAAATATGCCGGACATCGTGACAATGCATACAAACCAGATCGAGCGTTACGTAAACGGCGGAGTAATGGCTTCCATGGACGACCTTGCGGATTATGATGATACATTCAGCTATGACAATTACAATGAAGGTATCACAAATCTGTACGTTTACGATGGAGTCCATTATGGTGTGCCGAAGGACAAGGATTGTGTCGTACTGGTCTACAACAAGAAGATCTTTGACAATGCCGGTGTGGCTTATCCGACTTCTGAGTGGACATGGGATGATCTGAAGGATGCGGCGGAGAAGCTGACGGACAAGGACAATGGTATTTACGGATTTAATGCATACAACAATGATCAGGAAGCATGGGGCGATTTCCTCTATGCAAACGGCGCAGATTTCCTGAATGAGGATGGAACAGCATCCGGACTGGATACACCAGAGGCGATCGAAGCAATGCAGTTCTTTATGGATCTGAATGCAAACTACTCGCCATCAAAGGAAATGCAGGCCGAGGTTGATGCAGTTTCCATGTTTGCGACCGGAACGGTAGCGATGCAGCCAATCGGAAACTGGCAGCTTTCCTACTTTACGGACAATGAGAACATCAAGGATGATTTCGCACTTGCCATGCTGCCGTCAACTCCGGACGGAAAGCGTGCAACGGTAAGCAACGGACTTGCACTTTCGATTCCGGCAGACTGCCAGAACATGGATGCAGCAAAGAAATTCGTGGCATATGCAAGCTCCAAGAAGGGAATGGAAGAAGCAGCAGAAGGCCCGGCAATTCCGTGCTATAACGGCGTAGACGAGGTATGGGCAGAGGCACATAAGGATCTTTACGATACGCAGGTTATCCTGGACAGTCTTCAGTATGGCAAACAGCTGCGCGGAAGTGAAAAGAAAAATGAGTGGGGCGAGATCATGTACAGCTACGTAGGAAAGATCTTTGACGGCTCCATGAGCGTAGAAGATGCATTTACTCAGGCATCAGAGGAAATGAACAAGGTGCTTGCACAGTAACAGCCGTCTGAAAGGTTGAGCGTTGTGAAAAAGAAATTAAAACACTGGGGTTGGGGCTATCTGTTCGTAGCCCCGACCATGATAGGACTTCTTATTTTAAATATCTGGCCGATTATCGAGACCTTTCTTCTGAGTTTCCAGAAGAGTCTCGGATTTAATCGGTATGAATTTGCGGGATTTGAAAATTTTGCAAAGCTGTTTTCTGATGCGGACGTCTGGATCGGACTGAAAAATACGTTTATATTTGCACTGGTTTCTGTTCCGCTTGGCATTTTTTTAAGCCTGCTGGTAGCGTGGCTTTTATGCAAGCCGATTCGTGGTGTGTCCACGTACCGGATGCTGTTTTTTCTGCCGATGGTGGCGGCTCCGGCGGCGGTGACAATGGTGTGGTCGTGGATTTACAATACGGAGTTTGGCGTGCTGAACTACCTGCTTGGATTTCTTGGAATTCAGAAAATTTCTTGGCTGAATGATCCGCATTACACGATGTTTTCGATCATTCTGATCGCGATCTGGAGCAGTATGGGTCAGCAGATCATTATTCTGATTGTGGCGATCAAAAATGTTCCGAAGGTCTATTATGAGGCAGCGGAGCTGGACGGAGCCAGTGAACGGGCAAAGTTTTTCAAAATCATGATACCGCTTGTATCGCCGAATATTTTTTTCCTGACGGTAACCGGACTGATCGGGGCACTCGGACAGTTTGATATTGTTTATATGATTTACGGAACCGGAAATTCTGAAGCGGTTGATTCGGTCAAGACCATTATGTACCAGTACTATCGCGCAGCTTTTGTTTCCCAGGATAAATCGTATGGATCTGCGATTGCGGTTGCAACACTGGTGATTATTCTGGCACTGACGGCTGTACAGATGAAGCTGCAGAAAAAGATCGTATTTTATGAGTAGGAGGCGTACTGTGATGAAAAGTAAAAAAAGATATCCGACAGTACATCTCATATTGGTGCTGTTTGGAATTATAATGGTATTTCCTTTCATTTGGATGATCCTGTCATCTTTCAAATCAGTGGGAGAGCAAATGACGCTTCCGGTTAAGATTTTTCCGTCAAACTTTAAAAATACAGATAATTACAGGCAGGCGCTTCAGGCAGTTCCGTTTGTAAAACTGTACCTGAATACATTTCTGATGATTGCCGGAAGATGTATCTGCGCCGTATTGTTTTCCAGTATGGCGGGCTATGGATTCGCAAGATTTCAATTTCCGGGGAAAAATCTGTTCTTTACACTGGTGCTGGTGCAGATGATGGTACCTGGTCAGGTATTTATTATTCCGCAGTATCAGATGCTTTCAAAGCTTGGAATGCTGAATACGGTATTTGCACTGATTTTTCCGGGTCTGGTCAGTGCTTACGGTGCATTTCTGCTGCGTCAGCAATATATGTCATTGCCAAAAGAGCTGGAAGAGGCGGCTGTGCTGGATGGTTGCAATCCATGGCAAACGTTTACCAAGGTTATGTTCCCGATCACACGTTCCAGCATTTCCGCGCTTGGCGTATTTACAGCACTGTTTGCGTGGAAGGATCTGATGTGGCCGTTGATTGCAAACAATGATATCAATAAGATGTCGCTGGCACCGGGACTTTCCGTACTGCAGGGTGTCTGTATGACGAATAAGGGAGCCATGATGGCGGGAAGTGTGATTGCAACGGTTCCGATGGTTATTTTGTATTTCATATTTCAGAAACAATTCATGGAAGGAATTGCCCAGTCGGGCATTAAAGGATAAGAAAGATGAACAAGAACGATTTTGCACTTACTCCGCCGATGGGCTGGAACAGCTTCGATTACTACGATGCAAACGTCCGAGAGGAAGAAATCCGGGCCAACGCAGCGTATCAGGCAGAGCATTTAAAACAGTATGGCTGGGAGTATGTGGTTGTGGATATTCAGTGGTACGCATATGATACCGGAACGCAAAGAGAGCAGTTTGAATACATTCCGTTTTCACGGCTGGAGATGGATGAATACGGGAGACTGCAGCCATGTACGGAACGGTTTCCGTCTTCAGCAGGCGGAAAAGGCTTTGCACCGCTTGCAGAGTACGTGCACAGCCTTGGACTGAAATTCGGAATCCATATCATGCGGGGAATTCCAAGGGCAGCGGCAGAGCTTCATTTGCCGGTAAAAGGAAGCAGACTGCGGGCGCATCAGATAGCGGATCCCGGTTCGGTCTGCCTGTGGAATCCGGATATGTACGGACTGCGGAATCTGCCGGAGAGCCAGTGCTATTATGATTCCCTGATGGAGCTGTATGCGTCCTGGGGTGTTGATTTTGTCAAGTGTGATGATATCTGTAATGCAAGATTAGTAAATGGAAGCGATGATGCGCAGGAAAACGAAATCCGGATGCTGCATGCGGCAATCCAGAAATGCGGCAGACCGATCGTGCTGAGTCTTTCTCCGGGTCCGGCGCTTTTGGACCGCGGCAGCCTGTATGCAAAATATGCGAATATGTGGCGGGTGACCGGAGATTTCTGGGACAACTGGGAGCAGTTAAAAGACATGTTTGACCGCTGCGAGAAATGGGCATCCTTTGTGAAAAAGGGCTGTTATCCGGATTGCGATATGCTTCCTCTTGGCTGGATTGGAAAAGAATTCCTGCAGGAACGCCGGACCAGATTTACAATGGCAGAGCAGGAGACGATGATGACGCTGTGGTGTATCTGCCATTCCCCGCTTTTCCTCGGAGCAGAGCTGACTAGGCTTGAGAGCGATACACTGGCATTAATCACAAATAAAGAAGTGCTGCATCTGGATCAGGCCATGGATAATACCGTGCTTCAGCTGTACAAAGATGAGAAGAAAGTGATCTGGATCAGTGAGGAGAAGGATGACGAAACATTCTATGCAGCGTTGTTTAATCTGGAAGATGTTGCCGCAAAGCTGGAGCTTCCGAAAGAACTTCTTGCTGAGAACCATATCCTGACGGATGATGAGGCTAATGTAATCGATGTCTGGAGCAAAAAAGCAGCAGAAGAAAAAGATGGATATGAAACGGCACCACATGGTGTAAGACTGCTACGTTGCAAAAAGAGATAGCAGACAGGAGAAGACAAAAGAGAACCCACAGAATTGCCCGGAGGCGATTCTGTGGGTTCCTTTTTATGATAATAGAAAAAGAAATGTCACAATCTTAAGGAAAAAAGCACTATTATTCTTTTCACGAACGGCGTATACTTGGCAAAAAGAACAAGGAAAGGCTGTTCAGGGCAGAGCCTGACGGAAGAAGAACGAGGGAAAGAGTATGCTGTACATTAAAAATCTTACAAAAACGTATGGGGAAAAGAAAGCGGTTGACGATCTGTCGCTGCACATCGCGCCGGGAGAGATTTATGGGTTTATCGGTCATAACGGGGCGGGAAAGACGACAACGCTCAAATCCGTGACAGGGATTCTGCAGTTTGATTCCGGAGAGATTACGATCGGAGGAAGGTCGATCCGTCAGGATCCGATTGGCTGTAAGGCGCAGATGGCTTACATACCGGACAATCCGGATCTGTATGAATTTATGACAGGAATCAAATACCTGAATTTTATTGCAGATATTTTTGGAATTCCGTCGGATGTGCGTTTGGAACGAATCAGAAAATACGCGGATCTGTTTGAACTGACGGATGATCTGGCAGAGCCGATTGCTGCTTATTCACACGGCATGAAACAGAAGCTGGCGATCATTTCCGCATGGCTGCATGCGCCAAAGCTTGTGATTATGGATGAGCCGTTTGTCGGTCTGGATCCGAAGGCATCCCATATCTTAAAAGGGATGATGCGGGAGCTGTGCGATCAGGGAGGAGCAATTTTCTTTTCCACGCATGTACTTGAGGTGGCAGAAAAGCTCTGTGATAAGGTAGCAATCATCAAGGGAGGAAAACTGATCCGTTTTGGCACAATGGAAGAAGTGCGCGGGGATGATTCACTGGAGGAGGTATTCTTGGAACTGGAGGATGAGTCATGCTGAAAACACTCGTAAAAAAGCAGCTGATGGAAATCTTCCGCAGCTGGTTCTACAATTCAAAGAAAAATAAAAAACGTTCCGTAGAGACGGTCATTGCTTTTGCGGTGCTTTTTGTACTGCTGATGGTCGGTGTGATGGGAGGCATGTTTGCACTTCTGTCGCTTGTAATGTGCGAAACGCTTGCAGAGGTCGGAATGAGCTGGTTTTACTTTGCGCTGATGAGTCTGCTGGCGGTACTGCTTGGCGCTTTTGGAAGCGTGTTCAACACGTATTCCAGTCTGTATCTGGCAAAAGACAATGACCTGCTGCTGTCACTTCCGATTCCGGTGCGCACGATCATGGCGGCTCGGCTGCTGGGTGTGTATCTGATGGGGCTGATGTATTCCGCAATCGTTATCATTCCGGCCGTGATCGTTTACTGGGTTACCGTATCAGTCAGTCCGGCAGAAATATTCGGTGGAGTGCTTCTGACATTTCTGCTTTCCGTATTTGTATTTGTTCTGTCCTGCCTTCTTGGATGGATCGTGGCAAAGATCAGTCTGAAGCTGAAGCATAAAAGCTTTGTGACAGTGCTTGCTTCGCTGCTTGGGATCGGTGCTTACTATTTCTTTTATTTTAAGGCACAGACGCTGCTTGGAGAAGTGCTTGCAAACGCGCTGGTTTATGGGCAGAAAATAAAAACGGCTGCGTATCCGCTGTACCTTTTTGGATGTATCGGAGAAGGAAAAATCCCGGCGATGATCGGTGCGACAGCGGTGATGGCTGTGCTGACGGCAATTACTTTGGGCTGTATTTCACGCAGCTTTATCGGAATGATCACTTCCAGCGGAAAGACTGTCCGGATAAAATACAAAGAGCGTACCGCAAAAGCAAAGGGGCTGTATCGGGCTTTATTTGGAAAAGAGCTGGGACGATTTACGGCAAGTCCGAATTATATGCTGAACTGTGGACTTGGTTCCCTTTTTCTTGTGGGAACGGGCGTATTTCTGATCGTGAAGGCTTCCTGGATTCAGCTTACGTTGGCATCGTTTCTGGAGCAGGGCAGTGTATTTATTGCCGGTATCGCCGGCTGTATTTGCCTTGTGTGTGCAATGAATGATATGGCGGCGGCTTCCGTTTCACTGGAAGGCAAAAATCTGTGGATTGTGCAGTCGTTGCCGGTATCACCGCGGCAGGTGTTGATGGCAAAGGCAGGAGTACAGCTTCTTGTGACAGGTGTCCCGACGGCATTTGCCTGCATTTGTGTTCTGATTGCATTTCGTCCCTCCATTCTTTCCGGAATTTTTGTGTTGGTGATACCGCTTCTTTATGTGGTACTTCTGACATTTTTTGATCTGTTTTTGAATCTCAGATTTCCAAATCTGACATGGACAAGCGAAATCGGACCGATCAAGCAGTCGCTGCCGGTCACGCTTGGAATTTTTGGCGGCTGGGGATATGTGCTGCTGCTGTTTGGCGGCGGATATCTGATGCGGAATCTGCTGACGGTGGAAGTGTACCTGGCTTTGGTATGTGTGGTGACAGCCGGGCTGGCAGCTGTTTTGTACCGGTGGGTCGGCACAAAAGGTGCACGGATATTTGCAGGGCTGTAAAAGAAGGACGTAAAAAAGGAACTGTGAAAAGCAGTTCCTTTTTTGGAGTCATAAGGAAAATAAAGAGAGTTTAGTAAAATGTTTAGCTGAAAATTGCTTCGTATCCAGCCAATTGATCAAAGCTTGCACAGAAAAGTAAAAAAACAGGGTAAAACAGGATTGAAAACAGAACTTTTTTTTAAGGAAAAGCTTTGCTATAGTAATAATGGAAAAGAAGGTTTAAGAAGGAAGTGGAGGAAAAGTGATGAAACTGAATCTGGAAAGTCCATTGTTTGACTATATCAACACAGCGATCAATTTTATTCTGCTGAATCTTATTTTTATAGTAAGCTGTCTGCCTGTTTTTACAATCGGACCTGCAATGACAGGGATGTATCAGGTTACGTTGCGTGAGGTAAAAAAGGAATATGGATATATGATCCGCACTTATATCCGTTGCTTTGTAAAATCATTCTGGCTGGCACTGCGGGCAGAGCTTATGCTGGCAATTCCGTTTTTGATCATAAGCTTTTCAGCGCTGTTTTGGAAAGAGACCGGCGGGATAGCAGGAGAAGCAGCATCTGTGCTGCTTGGGCTTGCAGGCCTTGTGCTGATGATATCCGGAGCGTATCTGTTCCCGCTTTTGGCAAGATACGAAACGAACGCTTCTGCGGCAGTACGTAATAGTATCTGTCTGGCGCTTGGTTATCCATTTTATACAGCACTGCTGTTATTGGTTTCAGCTGTTTTGATGGCTATATTGTATTTTACAGATACAGGAAAGATTTTCATGTGCATTGTCGGTTTTTCTTTTGCAGCAATGTGCAAATCTGTTATTTTAGTAAAGGTTTTTGATCGGTATGAGCTTGATGAGGACAAAAAGGACAATTAACAAAAAGGTAAAGAGCCAGATGATGATGGTTTTTGTGGCGGTTGCCATGATACCGATGCTTTTGCTGGGGATTTTTTCTGTGCATCTTCTGCGCAGTCAGATGAAGCGCAGCTATGAAATGCAGCTGGAGGCAGAGTGTACAAGGGTGAAGGGAACATTGTTTGATATTACTGCTTCCATGTACAGCTGTAGCGAGCCAATCGTTTCGGTGCAGACATACCGTGATCTGTTTGGTGCAGAAGGGCTTTCAGAAAATGAAAAAACAATCCGCAATGCCCTTACCCGTTCCATACTTTCTCTGAAACAGAGCACAGCAGCGATTTCATCAATCCATATTTATCATAATAATCCCCACTTTTCTTCAAACACAGCACTTGAATATGTGGTGTCATTTGATGGAGAGGAATGGTATCAAAAGCTGAATAAAGAGAACTGGGATAACTGGATATGGACAACGGCGCAGATTAACCGTACACAACAGGATGAAGAGCTGACGCTGGTGTGCAGGATCAATACCGGGTTTTCAGGTTACCGTGCATACCTGGTACTGACGATCAGTTCTAATCATTTAAGAAACAGAATTTTGACAACAGACAGCTTTATCATGGCATCGCTAGGAGATTTTAACTGTATTTTTTCTTCTGATTACAAAGAGGAAGGAAAGATTATGCCACGCTCTGAAATGGAAGCAGAAGACCATTACAATTATCTTGGCACGTATCAGATCAGGGGAAAAAAGGCATTGGTGAAAACATCAACCTTTCAGGCTTATAATATGCCAATGGAACGTTTTTATATTTTGACTGCTGATGAAAAAGCATACGGTCAGATTGATGCGCTGACGAAGCTTCTGGTCGTAATTTTGTGTTCGGCATTTGCAGTGGTCGGTACATCGTCCTGGATTTTTACTTCATCATTTTCAAGACGGGTGGAAACCCTGCGCAGCATGATGAATCAGGCAAGCCAGGGAGATTATGATATCGTAGATGAATTTTGGGGAGAAGATGAGCTGGCAGAAATATTTGATGATTTGAAGCAAATGATCTGTACGGTGCGTGAAAAAGAAGCACAATATTATAAGACTAAATTGGAAGAACAGCACCTTTTGAATATGCAGCAGGAAATGGAATTTAAGATGCTGTGCAGCCAGATCAATCCACATTTTCTGTATAATACACTGGAGCTGATCCGGATGCAGGCAATCAGCCAGAAAAATAGAAACGTGGCAGATTCAATACTGCTTCTGGCCAAAAGTATGCACTACGTATTGGAGAATACGGGAACAGATGAAACAACGCTGGAAAAAGAGTTTGATCATGTAAAAATTTATCTTCAGATTCAGCAGATGCGGTTTGGGAGCAGAGTTAACTGGGATTTTTATGTAGAAAGTGGAATGAATCCAGGCGAATATCAGATACTTCCGCTGCTGATTCAGCCAGTCGTAGAAAATGCAATCGTACATGGACTGGAAGCGGTAACAGAGGAAGGCCATATCAGTATTATTGTGGAACGGGAGAACGGAACGCTTGTGATTACAGTGCGGGATAATGGTGCAGGACTGGATGGAGAGCGGCTAAGCCAGGTAAAGGAATATCTGAAGAAAAAGCAGAGGGATCAAAGCCGCAGCATTGGATTATATAATGTAAATCAGAGGATAAAAGTACGTTATGGGGAAGAATATGGTATTCAGATAGAGAGTGAACCGTATGCGGGGACTTCTGTAATTCTTACCATACCGCTCATACGGAGAAATGAGGCAGACAATGTTAAACAGAAAGATTAGCGTATTAATTGTAGATGATGAAAAATATATACGGGAGGGGCTTCAGGCGCTTTTGGAATGGGAAACGATGGGTTTTTCTGTATGTGATGAAGCAGGAACGGGAGAGGAGGCACTGGAAAAGATCTTTCTGTACCAGCCGGATCTGGTATTGATGGATATCAAAATGCCAGGAATGAGCGGAATCGATGTGATTAAAACAGTGCGTGAAAAAGGCTATGTCGGTGAAATTATTGTATTGAGCGGATATTCTGATTTTCAGTATGCACAGTCTGCCATGCATTATGGAGTGGAAGAGTATATTGTAAAACCGGTTGAGGAAAAGATCCTGTTGGATGCAGTTCTGCGGGCAAAAGAAAAAATCAGCCGTGTGCAGGACCGGGAAAATTTTATGCAGCAGTATTTGAAAAAAGCAAAGTCTATGGTATTGCATGATCTTCTGACAGGAAAAGAATTTGATCCTTATATGGACTATGGTGAATTGAAGCTGAATGCATCTGTGTATCAGGTGATTATATGTGAGAATCGGATACCGCAGCTGCAGTTGAGCCACTTTGGAGATCTTTTGCTTCTTGGAGATTCGGAAGATGAATATATTGAGCAGCTGAAAATACAGAACAGGGATGTGATTCTTTTGAAGCATCGCCTGGCGCTGGAACGTTTTCAGCGCTGGCTTTCCCATTACGATGGGGAATATCAGAAAAAATCCTTTATGGATCTTGTATTTTGCGTGTATGGTGAGGCTGTGACAGATCTTTCAAAAATCTCGCTTTCCTATATGGAGTGTCTGGCTTTGATGGAACGGAAATTTTTCTGCGATGAGGATCAGAGAGTCTTGTCCTGGCAAGAATTGCCGAAAAAAACGGAGGCAGTAAAGCCGGAGTCAGACAGAAGCAGATATTATAGTGAACGGTTTGCAGGCTATATACAGACTCACAATCGAAATAGAATCGAGCAGCTTTTAGAGGAACTGAAAAATTATCTTTCGAAGAATAATTTTCAGGTGCAAACAGTCCGGCACTTTCTGATCGATGTTTTTCTGGAGATGAAGCACCTGATTATTTTAAGTTATGGAAGCAGCAAGGAAATTCCGTTTCAGAAAAATGCAGTAATCATTGAGTTGATAGAGCGAAAAAAGTATTTGTATGAAATATTTGATTATTTTCGGGAACAGTATGAAATGATCATGTCTTATGTAGGCATTGAAAAAACAGATAATATATTTGACCAGATATTGGATTATGTACAGAATAATTATGCATCACAGCTGAAGCTGGAAGGTCTCAGCGAGATCTTTGGATACAGCAGTTCCTATCTTGGCAGGCTTTTTACACAAAAATGTGACTGCAGCTTCAAAACGTATCTGGATCAGATCAGAGTGATACAGGCAGAAAAATTATTACTTGAGACGGATCTGAAAGTATACGAGATTGCTTCTATCGTTGGATATCGGTATGTGGATGTGTTTCATCAGAAATTCCGAAAAGTATTTCAAATGAGTCCGGCAGAATATCGGAAAGAAAAAAAGGAAAGAGACTTCGGAAACGCATGAATAAGAGTGGAAAAACGTTATTTTTTACCTGAAAAATCGGACAAATAAAAAATATTACCCGAAAAAGCAGCAGAAAGCGTATTTTTTGCAGGCTTTTTCGGGTATTTTTTTTCTGATGTTCCTGCTAGACTACAATCAGCCGTTGAAAAGCAGACAGAAAAATGCAGGACGGCGGAAAGGAGCACAAAGGAAAAATGAAAGAAAGCGGAAAAAAACGGCAGGGAAGAAAGATGGTGTTGCTGATCCTCCCATTTTTAATACTTTGTTTTTTGTTTTCCTATTTTCCGCTGCATGGGTGGATTTATGCATTGTACGATTACCGCGCGCCATTGAAGCTGTCGCAGTGTGAATTTGTCGGACTGAAATGGTTCCGCATGTTGTTTTCCAATCCTATGCAGGTCAGGCAGCTGATGCAGGTGCTGAAGAATACGTTTGCAATGAGCTTTCTTGGAATTGCATTTTCATTTCTTCCGGTACTGTTTGCGGTATTCCTGAATGAAATTAAGTGCCGCTGGTTTAAAAATATTGTACAGACAGTTACGACTATACCGAATTTTATAAGCTGGACTTTAGTATATGCAGTAGCATTTGCACTGTTTTCTTCAACCGGAATGGTGAATTCTGTACTGCAGCAGACGGGTATTACAGATCATGCCATCAAATTTCTGGACAGCAGCAATCACGTCTGGCTGTCTATGCTGCTCTGGAATCTCTGGAAAAGTCTTGGATGGAATTCAATCATCTACCTGGCGGCTATTTCAGGAATCGATCAGGAACTGTATGAAGCCGCGAAAGTAGACGGAGCAAATCGTTTCCAGCTGATCCACAGTATTACAATCCCGTGTCTGTTACCGACCTATTTTGTAATGCTAATGTTATCCATCGCAAATTTTCTTTCGAATGGAATGGATCAGTATTACGTTTTCCAAAACGCTTTCAATAAGACAACAATCCAGGTGCTCGATTTATATGTTTATAACATTGGTATGACAGGAAAAAGTATGTCGCTTGCTACTGCGATCGGCATAATGAAAAGTGCAGTAAGCGTTGCGCTGCTTTTTACAGTAAATACGATTTCAAAGAAAGTGCGCGGTGAATCCATAATATGAGGCCAGGGTCAAAATCCTGAAACCACGATGTGCTTGCACAGGAGTGGTTTTATGGCTTAATGACCCGCCATGATATGAGCATAAAAGTGGAGCGCAAGCTTCACGATATGCGAATATCTGGCAGGATTGTAGGAGTACGAAGTACGGAACAATCCGTAAGGCATCTTTTAATATACGGCAAAGCAAATCGAAAAGAAGGAGAAAAAGATGGGACAGAAAAGGGAAGAAAAAAATAAACGGAAAACAAACAGGAGAAAAAAAGGGGATCTCATTTTTTCGGTATTCAATTATTCTCTTTTTGCAGTGCTTACATTCCTGTGTGCGTATCCTTTTTATTATCTGATTATTAATTCGATCAGTGCGAACGACTTAAGTGCACAGAGCAGGATCAATTTTCTCCCAAAGCAGATTCATTTTCAGAATTATATTGATGTAATGAAACTGAGTGGAATTTTTGATGCTTTAACTGTTTCTGTTGCAAGAACAGTGATCGGGACATTTTGTACCGTTATGGCATCTGCGTTTCTTGGATTTATGTTTACTCAGAAGAAGATGAGCCACAGAAGTTTTTTTTATCGGTTTATCGTAGTGACGATGTATTTTAATGCAGGATTGATTCCGATGTTTATGACAATGAAGACATTGCATCTGACCAATACTTTCTGGGTCTACATCATCCCGGTGATTGTTCAGCCATTCAATATCATTATGGTAAAAACGTATGTAGAATCAATCCCGGCCTCCCTGCAGGAAGCCGCGGAGATCGATGGGGCGGGCATTCTGGCAGTGTTTTTCCGTATCATTCTCCCAATCAGCACACCGATTCTTGCAACAATCGCAATATGGGCAGCTGTCGGACAATGGAATTCCTTTCAGGATACGCTGATCTATGTGACGAATCAGAAACTATATTCTTTGCAGTATTTACTGTATATTTACATCAATCAGGCAAGTTCGCTGGCGACAGTTGTAAAGTCTTCTTCTGGAAATGCAATGGCAGCAGCTGCAAGTCTTGCGACCAAACAAACTCCAACTTCAATCCGAATGACAATTTCAGTTGTGGTAATTTTGCCAATTATATTTATCTATCCGCTGTTTCAGAAGCATTTTGTAAAAGGAATCATGATCGGGGCGGTAAAGGGCTGAAAAAGGAAACACGTAACTGTAAAATACATATAAAAAGGAGAGACAAAATGAAAAAGAAAGTGGTAAGCAGCATGTTGGTTTTGAGTATGACATTTTCTGTACTGGCAGGAGGCGGGATGTCAGCGTCAGCTTCGGAAGGAGAGGAGAAGTATCCGGAATTCCTGACGATCGATGTGTTTGACAGCGTGTCGAATTATCAGGGACTTCAGTCTGGCTGGTTTGCCGAGCTGGTAAAAGAAAAATTTAATATGGAGCTGAACCTGATTTCACCAAATGTAGCCGGGGGCGGCGATACGCTGTATCAGACGAGATCAGCAAATGGCAATCTTGGTGATGTGATCATCACAAAGCTTGATAACAGTCGTCTGAAAGATCTGGTGCAGGCAGAACTTGTCCTTGATATGAGTGATTATCTGGATGGGGAGGAGAATCTGAAGAAGTATGAGGATGCGATAACACAGGCAAGCAAACTGGCAGAAAAGGACGGGCTGTGGGCCGTGCCAAGCGGAGTATCAGAATTGGCAGCGACTACTCCGAATGAGATTTCGGAACCGACAAATGCGGCTTCTGTACGTTGGGATCTCTATAAAGAACTGGGATATCCGGAAATCGGTACATTGGAGGATCTGCTTCCGGTTTTAAAGGATATGCAGGAACTGGCGCAGAAAGAAGAGCCGGACAAAGACATTTATGCATTTTCACTGTTTTCTGACTGGGATGGCGACCTGATGCATAATGGAGCAGCACTCAGTGCATTATACGGTTATGATCCGCAGGGATTTACTCTGCTGAACATTAATACGGGGGAAGCTCAGAGCATAATCGATGCAGATTCCTTCTACGTAAGAGGACTGAAGTTCCTGTTTGATGCCAATCAGATGGGATTGGTAGATCCGGAATCAACGACTCAGAATTTTGATACAGTATCTGCAAAATATACAAATGGCCAGCTGGTCTATTCTATGTGGCCGTGGCTTGGAACCGGTTATTATAATACGCAGGAGCATATGGATGCCGGAAAAGGTTTTCAGTCCGCAGTGATTGGAGATGCTTCGTATCTGTGCTGGGGACTTAGCCCGGATGGACAGATGGGAACGGGGATTATGGTTGGAAGCCAGACGGAAGATCCGCAGCGAATGATGGATTTTGTGGATTGGCTGTATTCGCCGGAAGGTGTTCGGGCCGGTGGATCTGATACAAGCACAGTAAGTGGACCAGAAGGGCTTACCTGGGAAGTTAAGGACGGGCAGCCACAGTTTACAGAACTCGGCAAAAAAGTCTTTATTGAAAAAGATTCAAATGCGACTGTTCCGGAAGAATGGGGCGGCGGTTCTTATATGGACGGTGTGTCCGCAATAAATTATGGAGCGATTGGAAACAAAGACGTCGATTCAGAGACAGGAATCCCGTATAATTATGCTATGTGGGACGCTTACAAAGAAATGACAGAAACAGCGCTTTCAAAGGACTGGTCAGAGCATTTTAATACGCAGGAATCACCAATTGACTATTTCCAGCAGCTTGGTAAGATTTGTGTCATTCCTGGAACGGCATGGGCAACGCCGGAATATACAACGGAAATCAGTGCAGTCAAGGAACAGTGCAAGCAGACTATTATCGATTATTCGTGGAGAATGGTATTTGCGGAAGATGAGGATGAATTCAATTCTCTCCTTGGTGAAATGCAGGAGATCGCAAATGGACTTGGATACGAGGATGTTTTGAAGGTCGATCAGGAAAATGCGGCGAAGCGTTTTGAAATGTTCCAGGAGGCAAGGACAGAGTAAATTTATGAGAAATGCAGAAGAAATCCGGAATGCAATCCGGGTCGGCTGGAATCTTGGAAATGCACTGGATGCATTTCCAAGACCGGGAGGCGGAGAAAAAGAAGGAGAAACCGGATGGGGCAATCCGACCACGACGAAGGCGATGATCGATGCAGTAGCTGCAAAAGGATTCAACATCATCCGTATCCCGGTGACCTGGTTTCCATATGTGGATGACGCAAACAATTACAGGATTGATCCAACACATCTGGCCCGGGTAAGGGAAGTCGTGGATTATGCGATGGAAAATCAGGTGTTTGCGATCCTGAACCTGCACCATGAAAATCAGTGGCTGATCCCACAGTGGAAGCGATATGAAACAGTGAAAAAGAAGTATTGCCGCATCTGGGAACAGATCGCAGACTATTTTAAGGATTATCCGGATCTGCTTTTGTTTGAGGCAATGAATGAACCGAGAATAGAAGGTGCAGAAAATGAATGGGAAGGCGGCACCGGGGAAGTGCGGGAAGTGTTAAATTCATTGCAGGGAGAATTTATAAAACTGATCCGTAATTCCGATGGTAATAATAAAACACGCAGCCTTCTGATCACAACAGCCGGAGCATCTGCGGCAGAGTCCGCACTTGCAGGTCTGGTACTTCCGAATGATGAAAATGTTATGGTTTCTCTCCATATTTACCTTCCGTTTTGCTTTTGCACGACGACAAAAGAAAATGGCGGAACTGCAGTATGGGATGGAACATATAATTCCGTGCTGGAGGAGACTTTTGAGAGAATTGACAGGATGATTCTTCAGAAAGGGTCAGGAGTACTGCTGACAGAGTTTGGGGCAATTGCCCAGAATAATGATGCAGAAATCGGTAAGTGGATTGAGAAGCTTCTTTTTGAAGCATCCAGCCGCGGAATCAAAGGAATCTGGTGGGACAATAATTATGAAGATACGCCAGGTGACAGCTTTGCAATTTTCCGGAGGGCGACGTGTGAATGGATTCGCCCGGATGTGACAGCGTGTTTGTTGAAGTGCCGGGTGTAAAGCGAATGTTCATAGCAGGAGCAGGGGCTTGCCCTGTTTGGTAAAAAATAAGGGGAACCAGCATAATTGCTGTTTTCCCTTATTTTGTATAGTCTTCATGTGTGGTATCATGAAATTATAGTTTCCAAAGCAGATGGAGGAAGGACAATGAAGATAAAAGAAATGCTGGGCACGCTGCAGTCGGGCAAAAAACAGGAAAAACCGGTACAGCTGTGGACAAAATGGGGCGAAGAGGTAAAGAAGGAGTGCGAAGCTTTGGATTATGTGCCTCTTCCGGAATATCCGAGACCACAGATGAGGCGTGGGGATTATACGATCTTAAACGGATGGTGGGAGTATCGGATTGTACCGGGCAGGGAGAGGGAAAATCATATCTGTGGGAAAGAATATGATGACAAAAAATCGGATCAGCCGGAGAAAACGTTTTCTTGGAATTGCAAAGAAAAATGCCGGGACAGACAAAGCGGCTGCCGCGGAACAACAAGTTCCCAGGGAAAGATTCTCGTTCCATTCTCTCCGGAAAGTGCTCTTTCCGGAGTCAGCCGTCAGCTGCAGCCGGGTGAGGAACTGTGGTATCGAAGAAACGTACAGATTTCAGAGGATGAATATCAGACGCATCGCGCAAAGAAGGACCGCCTTTTGCTTCAGTTTGGCGCAGTTGATCAGGAATGCCGTGTTTACTGGAACGGTCATCTTGTGGGCAGCCACCGGGGTGGTTATCTGGCGTTTACAGTGGAGGTAACAGAATTTGTGCGGCCCGGGGCAAATGAACTGCAGGTCATCTGTACGGATGAAAGTGATACCGGGGCAGAGGCGCGCGGCAAGCAGAAGCTGCAGCCGGGCGGGATGTTTTATACGGCGCAGAGCGGAATCTGGCAGACGGTTTGGATGGAATGGATACCACAAAGAAGCGTAGAGTGGATTAAGATAATGCCACAGCCGGATGAGGGCGTGGTAAGGATTCGGGTGCGGGTGAGCGCACAGGGACAAAGCGCCGAACTGTTGAATACAGAAAAGGGTATAGAGAAATTTCAGACAGGGAATGGAAAACGGGAGAAGATAGAAAGTGATAAAAATGGGACACAGAAAAGGAATGTAAATGAGACAGAAAAAAACAGAACAACAAAAAATAGTGATCTTAACAAAGAGAATGCTGATGTGGGTAGTGAAAGTATAACTTGTACGTATATGCCGGAACAGATTTTTATTACGATATCATACGAAGAAAACGCAGAGGAGAAGCTGCAGATATCCTGCATCCCGTCGCGCCGGAGCACTGGCTGGACGGACTACGATGCAGCAATTACAATTCAGAATGCAAAGCTCTGGAGTCCGGAGCATCCCTTTTTATACGATCTGGAAATCCGGGCGGGAGAAGACCATGTGAAAAGCTATTTCGCAATGCGGACGTTTTCGGTAGAGCCGGATGAAAGTGGAATCCCACGTTTCTGTCTGAACCATCGGCCTTATTTTTTAAACGGTGTGCTCGATCAGGGCTACTGGCCGGAAGGATTGTACACGGCACCGACTGATGAGGCGCTCGTAAGTGATATCGAACGAATGAAAGAGTGCGGCTTCCGTCTGCTGCGCAAGCACTGCAAGCTGGAGCCGATGCGCTGGTATTATCACTGCGACCGTCTCGGAATGCTGGTCTGGCAGGATATGGTAAACGGCGGCGAAACGTACGATATGAACCGTATTTGCTATCTGCCGACGCTGCTGCATTCATTTCAGACAAAAAAAGGATACAGTGAAGCTGCATGCGGACGAAAAGACCGGGCGGGCTGCGAAGCGTGGAAACGGGATTGTATGCAGACCGTGCAGCAGCTTTTCAATGTGGTAAGTCTGGCAGGCTGGGTGATCTTCAATGAGGGCTGGGGACAGTTTGATACAAAAGAAATGACGACACTTGTAAAGAAGCTGGATGGCAGCCGTCCGGTGGATGCGGCAAGTGGCTGGTTTGATTTTGGCGGCGGCGATTATCGCAGCGAGCACAATTACTTTTTTAAGCTGCAGGTGCCAAAGAAATGGAAAAAGAATCCGAAAGGGCGCGCCTTTGTGATCTCGGAGTACGGCGGACTGACCTTAAAGATTCCCGGACATATCTGGAAGGAGCAAAGTTATGGATATGGAAAACTGTCATCGCAGGCAGAATTTCAGGAGCAATTCCGGAAGCTGCAGGAGGAGATACTGGCATTGGAAAAAGAAGGCCTTTCCGGTGCGATTTATACGCAGGTGAGCGATATCGAGGAGGAGATCAACGGAATCTATACGTATGACAGGCGGGTGAGAAAATAAAGCAGTGCCGGATCTTCCGTTCACCGCTTAAAACAGACCGAATACCGTCATTTCCAACACAGTCCTCAAAATATGTGTATAATGGAAAGCACAAGGAGGGAAGAGGCGAATGAAATTTCAGATGATCCTGGATCAGGAAAAGGAGGAGGCGGTATTCGCCCGTGTGCATAAGCGGACGGCGCTTGTGGATGAAATCGAAAAACTGGTGCTCGAAGGTGGACAGGGGAGGACGATCGCCGGTTATGATGAAGATGGAATCCGGATGCTGGAGATCGGGGCAGTAGAAGCCTTCTACGTGGAAGGAGATAAAACGTTTGCTGCGTATCAGGGAGGAAAGTACCGTGTTCGGAAACGTCTCTACGAACTGGAGGAAGTGCTGCCGGAATATTTCAGGCGAATCAACAAATCGAATCTTGCAAATATGAAAAAGATCGTCCGTTTTAATGTGACACTCAGCGGTGCGGTGAATGCAGAATTTGAGAGTGGATTTTCCGATTATATTTCGAGAAGGTGTTTTGCGGAGCTGAAAAGGAGGTACTCATTATGAAGAACTTTTGGATATCCTTTGTCAAACGAGGGATGGTGGCTGCATGGGGAGGCCCGGCAATTTTGTGTATTGTGTGGGCGTGTCTGTGGCAGGCGGACGTGATGCAGAAGCTGGAAATGGGAGAGTCTATCTTAAGTGTGGCATCTTCTCTTGTAATGGCATTTATTGCCGGGGGGATTTCGGTCATCTATCAGTTGGAGCAGCTGCCAAAAGCGATGGCGGCACTGATTCAGATGGCAGTGCTTTACGTGGATTACCTGGGAATCTACCTTTTAAATGGATGGCTGCCGCTTAATGCGATCCCGGTTTTTACACTGATCTTTGCGGCGGGATTTGCAGCAATCTGGGCAATGATTTACCTGTACGTGAAAAGAACGGTTTCAGATCTGAATGAGAAAATAAAAAAATAGGTTAAACCGGGTGAAAAAAACAGATGATTTCTGTGAAGAATATCGCAGGAACCATCTGTTTTTTTGCTTATAACAAGACGACAGAGAAAGAGAACTGCAGAAGGAGAACTGCAGAAGGGCAGAAGAAAAAGAAGCGCTTGGAAAATCTGCGTCCTGCGAGTATACTGGAGAAGATGAAATGAAAATAGTGGCAACGGTTCAGAGGGGTAGAAGCTTATCTGTGCCTGAATCGTTACAGATGGAGAAATATATGCTGGACAAAGACATCCGGGAGCCACTCTTTGACTTCCTGGAAGAATTTTATGGAAAAATCCGTATTTTTGAGGAAAAGGTGACAGGAATTTCGCGCACGGATGCGCTTGGCGTAATCGACGGACAGCTGATCGGGTTTGAGATCAAGAGTGACAGCGATACGTATACACGGCTGAAACGCCAGACGGCAGATTACGATCTGTTGTGCGATGTGAATTATCTGGTGGTCGGAAAGAGCCACCGCAGGCAGGCAGATCAGCACATCCCGGCGCACTGGGGAATTATCTGTGTCTACGAGGAAGACGAGACAGAAAATGAGATGACGGAAGCGAATACAGGAAAAGGAAAAACCAGAGGAAAAGCAGGGCCTGCGCCTGATGCAAAAATGCTTCCGAACAGGACAGGAGAAGAAATTTCCGAAATAAATATGGCGGCAGATATTAAGGAAGAAAAGCTGCCACCAAAAGAGAAAAAAAAGATCATCGTCGAGATTGACCAGATCCCAGGGGTCAATCCGAATGTAAGGCTTGAGCGTCAGCTTGATCTTCTGTGGCGGCCGGAGCTGGCAACGCTTCAGGAGTGGAATGAGATGCCAAAATACGCGCAGAAAAGCAAGGCATTTGTACGGGAGAAGATATTAGAGCGCATTCCGCAGGAGACGCTGAAACGTCAGATCACAGATCTTCTATTTGAGAGGGATTATGAAGCGCTTCTGGCGCAGATCCGGGAAGTGCAGAAAAAGACAAGACCGCGGAAACGGAAGATGAGCAAGAAGCGAAGTGTTGTGAAGGCGGTGCGGAAGAAACGCAGGGCTGCGGCAAAATAATAAGAAAAAATTGCAGAACAGAAATGGAGAGAGCGTTTTTTGGAGCAGGAAAATTATTTTAGAGGATTGCTATAGATTAGCGATAGCAGGAGGAAAAAAGATATGTTAATAAACGGAATTCATCACGTCTGCATCAAATGCAGAATGGATCAGGTCAAAAAAGTAAAAGAGTTTTACACAGAGGTGCTCGGGCTGCCGGTAGTGCGCAGCTGGGGCGAGCCGGAGCTGGCAGGCTTTGTGTTTGACAGCGGAGCCGGGCTGATTGAGGTGTTTACAAATGCGCAGGAGGACCTGCCGCAGGGCAGCATCCGTCACTTTGCGTTTGCCACATCAGATGTGGATCAGTGTGTGAAAGCAGTGCGCGAGGCAGGCTATGCCATTACGGTCGAGCCAAAAGATGTCACGCTTGCGACGACTCCACCCGCTCCAATCCGCGTGGCATTCTGCATTGGACCGGTTGGTGAGGAGATTGAGTTCTATCAGGAAAAATGATACTGCAGTTTGCAGCAGGACAGCAGTAAAACCCTGAGGCAGGAAGTTTTTGGTGTCAGAAAAGAAAAAGAGCGAAATTCATGGAAAATACCGTTTTTTAACTGATTATGCCAATTAGGGAAAACTCCCTGGTTCATGTGTTGAAGTAGCACGGATTTCGTGGTATGGTAAGAGAATCTTTTACCGAAAAGCGAAAGTCAGTGTTCTCGAAAATATATACATGGATCAGGGAGGATTTTTTATGGAAAGAAATGAGAGAGAATGTCGTACATTTACAACGGATCGTCTGCTGCTCCGCCCGTGGACGGAGGCAGATGCAGAGGATCTGTACCGTTATGCGAAGGATCCGCAGGTAGGACCGGCAGCCGGATGGCCGGTGCACACCAGCGTGGAAAACAGCAGGGAGATCATAAAGAATGTGCTCACGGAGCCGGAGACGTATGCGATCTGTCTGAAAGAGGACGGGAAAGCGATCGGGAGTATCGGGCTGATGGAGCCTCGGTGTGAGTCGGGCGCAAAGACGGACGTGGCAGAAGTGCCGGAAGAGAAAATGGCTCCGGCATCTGGCAAAGAGGCAAAAGAGAAAGAGCTTGAAATTGGCTTTTGGATCGGCAGGCCATTCTGGGGAAGGGGATATGTGCCGGAGGCGGTGCGATGCCTGCAGGCGTATGCCTTTGAAACCCTCGGCTGCAGTGCACTGTGGTGTGGATATTATGACGGAAATGCGAAGTCGAAGCGGACGCAGGAAAAGTGCGGATTTACATTTCATCATACGGAAAAAAAGGTGTACTGCTCGCTGATGGACGAAACACGCACAGAGTACTTTAACCGTCTGACGAAAGAGCAGTGGGAAAAAATCAGTTACGATAAAATCGTGTAAAAGGAGAAGAAGATGTCTCTGCAGTTTATTTTCGGAAATTCCGGAAGCGGAAAATCCACGTACTTGTATCAGAAGATCATAGAAGAGTCGATGCAGCGGCCGGATGGCAATTTTATTGTGATCGTGCCGGAGCAGTTTACGATGCAGACGCAGAAGGATCTGGTCATGGCGCATCCGCGCGGCGGAATCATGAACATTGATGTTTTGAGCTTTCGGCGTCTGGCGCACCGCGTTTTTGAGGAGGTAGGCGCGGACAGGCGAAGTGTACTGACGGAGACCGGAAAAAATCTGATGCTGCGCAGGGTAGCGATTCAGGAGCAGGAGAAGCTGAAGGTTCTCGGAAGCAGAATGAACCGTCCGGGCTATGTCTCAGAGGTGAAATCCGTGCTTTCGGAGCTGATGCAGTATGAGGTATCGGATTTTGAATTGCAGGAGATGGAACGAAGGACGGAGAACCGCCCTTTGCTGCATGCAAAGCTGGAGGATCTGCAGGTGCTCTACCGGGCATTTCTTGCATATCGCAGGGATCGCTTTTTGAAGCCGGAGGAAATTTACGATGTGCTCTGTCAGGTAGCGGGAGAGTCTGCGCTTTTGAAGAACAGCGTGCTGGCATTTGACGGCTTTGCCGGTTTTACGCCATCGCAGATCCGGGTGCTGGAGGAGCTGCTGCTCTATTGCCCGAAGGTATACGTGACGGTTACGCTCGATGCAAGAGAGACTGCGTTCGGGCGGCTGCAGGAGCACGATCTGTTCGCACCGAGCCGGCGTCTGGTGCAGGCGGTGAGTGAAGCAGGGCAAAGTGCGGCACGGCGGATGGCTGGAAGTGGCACGAAAAAAGACAGAATGGAGCCCGCTGAAAGCGAGGAGGCAAAAATAAGAGAAAGAGAGAATTTGCCGGAAAATATAGAGGGAGTAACTGCCCCGAACGATGATATGTTTTTTCCTCCGGTCATCCTCGGGAAAGCCTCCCTTCCGCGTTTTGAAAAAGGCGGCGCGTTGTTCCACCTGGAGCAGAATCTGTTCCGCAGCAGGAGACAGGTTTACGGGAGCGAACCGGAAGAAATTTCGATGCACATTTCCCGAAATCCGGCTGCGGAGGTACATTTTACAGCGCGGACGATCTCACGCCTGGTGCGGGAGCAGAACCTGCGTTACCGGGATATTGCAGTGATCACCGGCGATCTTTCCTCTTATCATAATTATGTGAAGCGTATTTTTCCGCAGTATGAAATACCTGCATTTGTGGATGAGACAAGGCAGATTCTTTTAAATCCGTGTCTGGAATTTGTCCGCGGTGCACTGGAGCTGGTGCAGCATGATTATGCAGCAGAGGCGGTCTTTCGTTGTCTGCGCACGGGAATGGCTGGCTTTTCGCATGAGGAGACGGATGAACTGGAAAATTATGTGCTGGCAGCCGGAATCCGTGGATACCGCAGATGGAAAAAGCAGTGGGAATACCGGCCGAAAGGGATGTCGGAGGAGGCGCTGGAGAGGATCAACGGATACCGGGAACGCATGGTGCTTTGCTTTGAACCGTTTGCAGAGAAAATGCGTAAAAAGGGCAGCACGCTGGTCTGGTATGAGAAGGCATTGTATGAGCTTTTAAGGGAATGTGAGATTGAAAAAAAGCTGCGGGAGCGTGCAAAATGTTTGGAACAGTCCGGAGATGCGGGACAGGCCAGAGAATATGCCCAGATATACAGGATATTGATCGGATTGTTTGATGAGATGGCGGAGCTGCTTGGGGAAGAGACGATGGAAGCAGAGGAATTTGCCGGAATCCTGGAGGCGGGCCTTTCAGAAGCAAAGGTCGGTGTGATTCCGCCGGGGATCGATCAGGTACAGGTGGGCGATATAAGGCGAACACGTCTGGCACATGTAAAGGTTCTTTTTTTCCTGGGACTCAATGATGGTCTGGTACCGGCAAGGGGAGTGGATGGAGGAATCGTGTCGGATATGGAGCGGGAGCTTCTGAAGGAAAACGGTATGGAGCTGGCGCCGACTGCGCGGGAGAACAGCTATATTCAGCGTTTTTATTTGTATCAGAATCTAACGAAGCCATCCGGGCATCTGTATCTTTCCTGGTGTCTTGGCAGCAGTGATGGTACTGTGATGCGTCCCTCCTACCTTGTTTCGACCATTCGGAGGCTGTTTCCGAAGCTGCAGGTAAGCGAAGAAAAGGAACCTGGCAGCGAGCTTTGGCAGACGACGACTAGAAAAAACGGAATGCAGTATTTTCTGTATGGCCTGCAGGAGGCGCGAAGCGGGAAGCTTTCGCCGCAGTGGATGGAGCTGTATCGGGCATATGATCGGGAGGACGAATATCGGGAACGTGTAGAAATGCTGATACAGGCATCATTTTCCGGGCGGAGGAGAGGAGCGCTGTCATTTGCGGCTTCAAAGCAGCTGTACGGAGAGGTGATGACGAACAGTGTCAGCCGCCTGGAGCAGTTTGCAGCGTGTGCCTTTGCACATTTCGCCTTATATGGACTGAGGCTGAGGGAGCGTGAGCTTTACGGAGTGAAGCCGGCAGATCTCGGTATTTTATTTCACCGGTCACTGGAGCTGTTTTCCAGACGGATTGCAGGAAGCGGACGTGACTGGACCGAGCTGACCGAAGAAGAAGAGACGATACTGATGGAACAGTGTGTGGATGAAGTCAGCACCTCATATGGTGCGGATGCGCTTCACAGCGATGCACGAAATGCCTATACCATCAACCGTCTGAAGCGGATTCTCTGCCGGTCTGCGTGGGTGCTTCATAAGCAGCTTGCGGCCGGGAGCTTCCGTCCGACCGGGTTTGAGGTATCGTTTGCGGATGCAGGGGAGCTTGAAACGGTAAATGTTTCACTGAAGGACCGCAGCCGGATGCATCTGCAGGGCCGGATTGACCGGATCGATACGGTGGAAACGGAGAATGCCGTGTATGTCAAGATTGTGGATTATAAATCCGGCATGGCAGAATTTGATCCGGTTTCGCTGTATTACGGTCTGCAGCTGCAGCTGGTGGTGTACTTAAATGCAGCGCTTGAGATGGAGCAGCGGCTGCATCCGGAACGGGAGATTGTGCCGGCCGGGATTTTTTACTACCGGATGCAGGATCCGGTGCTGGAAAAGGAAAGCGGGGCAGGCGAAGCAGTGATGCGTGAAAAGCTGCTGAAGAAGCTGCGCCCGGACGGTATTCTGAATGAAGACGATGAGGTGCTTGAGCTTTTGGATCATGGATTTTCCGGTGATTCTCTTGTGATTCCGGCCGGAAGAAAGAAAGACGGAAGTCTGAAGGCTGCATCGAAAACGGTTTCGCCGGAGCAGTTCCGGATTCTTTCTATGTTTGCCAAACGAAAGCTGACCGCGCTTGGTGAGCGGATGCTGGACGGAGAGGTGGCTCCAAATCCATACGAGGCGGACGGAAAGACGCCCTGCGATTACTGTGCTTATGCAGATGTGTGTGGCTTTGACCGGAAAATCCCCGGAAATTGTCCGCATCATCTGGAAATGCTTGGAAAAGATGAGATATGGCGGAAGATGGAAGAGGATCTGAGGAGCCTGTATGAGAAAGAAGCGTATGGGCCGGGAGAGGAAGATTGATATGGGAGTAAGGTGGACACAAGAGCAGCAGAAAGTGATTGATACACATGGCGTTGATGTGCTGGTGTCGGCAGCGGCCGGTTCCGGAAAGACAGCCGTTTTGGTGGCTCGTATTCTGGCAATGGTTACGGACCCGGTGCATCCGGTGGATATTGATCGGCTTCTCGTGGTGACGTTTACGAATGCGGCAGCTGCGGAGATGCGTCAGAGAATCCGGGATGCCCTGGAGGTGCGTGCGGAGCAGGAGCCGGACAACGAGCATCTGCAGCGGCAGCTGGTCCTAATCCACAATGCGAAGATCACGACGATTCACAGCTTCTGTCTTCAGGTGCTGCGCAGCCATTTTCATCTGATCGGGCTGGATCCGGCCTTTCGAGTGGCGGATGAGGCAGAAATGCAGCTTCTGCGGCAGGATGTATTAAAGGAAATTCTGGACGAAGCGTATGAGATAGAGGCAGAAAATGAGGGATTTCATGAGTTTCTGGAACAGTTTTCTCCGGGAAAGAATGACCGTCCGGTGATGGAGGCAATACTGTCATTGTACCATTTCTCGATGGGACAGCCATGGCCGGAGGAATGGCTGCAGGAATGCCGGGAGATATATGAAACCGGAGGGGCTGCACTTACAGATCAGAATAAGCATACAGAAAGTGACTGTGAAAAAGCTTCCGATCCGCTTTGGCTGCTCGCGGCAGTGAATGACACAAAGCAGGTATTGGCAGAGGCAAAGCACCTGGTACAGAGGGCCTGTGATGTGACGATGGAGCCCTGCGGGCCGGCGGCATATGGCCCGGCACTTCTCGATGACCTTGAGCAGATCTGTCAGGTGGAGCGGGCGCAGGATTACCGTGAGCTGGCGGAAGCATTTCGCCAGATGCATCCGTACAAACGTCTTTCAACGAAAAAGGAGCCGGATGTATCGGAGGAGAAAAAACAGCAGGTGAAGGATCTGCGGGAAGCGGCAAAGACTGTGCTTGCAGGTGTAAGGACGCGTTATTTTTACGACAGCCCGGAGGTGATCCGGGAGGAATTCGAGCGAAGCGGCCTTTGCGTGTACTGGCTGACCCATCTGACAGAGCTGTTTTCCAGGCGGCTTATGGAGCGCAAGGCAGAGAAAAATCTGCTTGATTTTTCAGATTTGGAGCATCTTGCACTGCAGATCCTGGTGGTGCGAAAGGACGGGACGGATCAGCCCTCTGCGGCGGCGAAGGAGTATGCGGAGCAGTTTGAGGAAATTATGATTGATGAGTACCAGGACAGTAACCTGGTACAGGAGCTGATCCTTGGAAGCGTATCCGGAAGAGAAGGCGCACATAATCTTTTTATGGTAGGCGATGTAAAGCAGAGCATTTACCGGTTCCGTCTTGCAAGACCGGAGCTTTTTCTGGAAAAATATCATACGTATCCGCAGGCGGAGACGGCATGCCGGATCGACCTTCACAAAAATTTCAGAAGCCGCAGGGAGGTATTAAACAGCGTAAATTATATCTTTCGTCAGATTATGACAGAAAATCCGGGCGGGATCGTGTATGATGAGGAAGCAGCGCTGTATGCGGGAGCTGTATTCCCGGAGATGGAGACTGCCATGCAGGGAATACAGCAAGGGGAAGCACACAGCGAAGCTGCAAAGGAGCAGAAAGAAGAAAGCGGGTCTGTCGGCGAAATATGTTCTGCGAAATTGCATGCGGGCGGAGATTTATACACCACCGAGGTATGGCTTACCGAGTCGGATACCGCCGGCCGCCGTGAGACGGAAGCGCGCATGGTCGGAAACCGGATCAAGGCGATGGTCGGAAAAGAACTGATCTGGGATAAGGATTTAGAGCTGGAGGGATCGCCGGAAGGGACGCGCGGCGGTTATCGAAGCATACAGTACAAGGATATCGTGATTTTGCTGCGCACGGTAAGCGGATGGGCGGATACCTTCGGGTCGGTGCTCACAGAAATGGGGATTCCGAATTTTACCGGTTCGCAGAGCGGATATTTTTCGGCAGCTGAGGTGCGTACTGTGCTTTCCTATCTGCAGGTGGTGGACAATCCGCGGCAGGATATTCCGCTTGCTGCAGTGCTGCACAGTCCGATCGGCGGACTTGATGAGGAGTCCCTGGCATGGATCCGAAGTGCATCCGAAGCGGACAGCTTTTATGAATGCTGTACGTCTTATCTTACAAACGGAACGGATGCAGCGATAAAAGAAAAGCTTGCAGCTTTTTTCGGTCAGCTGGAATACTTCCGGGCACGTGCGGAGTATACACCGGTACATCTGCTTCTTTGGGAGATTCTCGATGAGACAGGCTACGGTGCGTATGCGCAGGCACTTCCGGCCGGCAGTCAGAGAAAGGCAAATCTTGACATGCTTGTGGAAAAGGCGATTGCATATGAGGCAACAAGCTACCGGGGGCTGTATCATTTCATCCGTTATATCGAGAACTTAAAAAAATACGAGGTAGATTACGGAGAGGCAAACATTGGCTCTGAGTCAGATGACACTGTACGGATCATGAGTATCCATAAAAGTAAGGGACTGGAGTTTCCGGTCGTATTTGTCTGTGGGATGGCGAAGCAGTTCAATGAGACAGACCTGCGGGCCAAGGCAGTCATGCATCCGATATTCGGCCTTGGCTGCGACTGTGTGGATACGAAGCTGCGTACAAGGCAGGCAAGCCTTTTGAAAAAGATTATCCAGAAAACGACTTCTATGGAAAATCTTGGAGAGGAGATGCGTGTGCTGTATGTTGCGATGACGCGTGCGAAGGAAAAGCTGATCCTGTCAGGCTGCGTTGGCAGTATGGAGGAACAGGCAGCAAAGTGGGCACAGGCAGCACAGGTGCAGAGTGGTACGCTGTCGTATTCCTGCCTGACCGGTGCATCCTCTTATCTGGATTGGGTGATGCCGTCGCTTTGGCGGCACCCGGATGCGTGGGTGCTTGCCGCCGCTTTGTACACACCGTATGAGGAATTTGACCAGAATGTGTGGAAAAGCGTGGAGAAAGGCGAGAACTCTGTGGATAAAGAGGATGCCTTTGCGACGCACTATGAATTTTATGCAATGAGAGCGGAGCAGTTTGAGTCAGAGGAGCTGCGGCAGTCCGAAGAGGCGCAGGAGCTGTTTGAAAGACTTTCCGATCCGAATCTGCCAGGTGGAAGAGATGATGCGGCAGCTGTATATCTGGAGCATGTTTTTTCGGAGGATTTTGCATACCGCTATGAAGCAGGAAGGCGGATTTCGGGAAAACTCTCTGTTTCAGAGCTGAAAAAGCAGTCACAGGAGACGGAGGAAGTGGAGGCAGAGCAGTTATATCCGGAGCAGGAAGAGGAGACTGTGCCGGACTTTTATCAGACGGAAGCACCGATCAAGGGGGCAGCCAGAGGTACGCTCTACCATGCTTTTATGGAAAATTTAGATTTTTCTAAGAAAGAGGAATTACAAATACAGTTGGAAGAACTGGTGAGTTGTGGTAAAATGACCCGGGATGAAGCGTCTGTGATCCGGCTTTCGGATATTCGGCGTTTTCTGAAAACAAAGACCGGGAAAGAAATGGAGCAGGCGTTTCTTGCAGGAAAGCTTCACCGGGAGCAGCCGTTTGTGCTTGGAGTTCCGGCGAAGACGGTCCGGCAGGAATGGGACAGCGATGAGACGGTGCTTGTACAGGGAATCATTGATGCGTGGTTTGAGGACGAAGACGGGGATCTCGTCCTGGTCGATTATAAGACCGATCACATCGCAGACGGTGAGAGGCTGACAGAGCGTTACCGGGGACAGCTTTCGTACTATGCGCAGGCGCTTGAAAAGCTGACGGAGCGCAGGGTAAAGGCACAGATACTGTATTCGTTCTTTCTTGGGCGAGAGATTGTACTGTCTGAAGCCGGTACATCGCATGAAGTATTCTGGAGAGGCTCGGAACAGCCGCTAAAACATGAGGAGTAAACAAAATGAAAAAATGGATTCAAACAAAAAGAACGGGAAGCGGAGCATTTTTTCTGGCAGGATTTTTCCTGACACTTCTGATTACTGCAATCGGTTTTGCAGCGATCAGCATCTGGCCGACCGGCGATAAGATCCTGCTGATTATCGATTCTTTGCACCAGTATCTTCCGTTTTATACGGATATGCATAACAAGCTGGTAAATGGTGAGTCGCTGTTGTACTCATTTTCCGGCGGACTTGGGTACAACTTCTGGTCAACGTATGCGTACTACCTCGCAAGCCCGCTGAATTTTCTGCTTGTACTGGTTCCGACAGAAAATGTCTGCGATTTTATGGATTTGATGATTCTTTTAAAGATCGCACTGTGCGGCGGCTGTTTTTCCTGGTATCTGCATAAGCGTGATGAAAACAGAAAATATCTTCCGGTTGCGTTTGGCGTCATGTTTGCCTTAAGCAATTTTATGATTGGCTATTACTTCAATCTGATGTGGCTGGACAGCGTGGCAGTGCTTCCTCTGATCCTCTACGGCATTGAGCGTATTGTGGATGGAAAGAGCGGAAGGATCTTCGGACTTTCTTTGTTTTACGGCCTGTGGTGCAATTATTACATCGGATTTATGTTGTGTATTTTTTCCTGCCTGTACTACGTGGTGCGGTGGATCTCGGCAGAGAAGATCACCTGGCACGCCATCTGGAAAAGTGCGCTTACGTTTGCATGGTATGCGCTTCTGGCAGGCGGAATGGCATCTCTGGTGCTGCTTCCGGCGTTTATGGGACTTTCTGCATCCGAATCGATGCAGGGAAATAAATTTCCGTCCGTAATAAAATTCTATACCAGTCTGTTTGACATGCTGAAGAACCACCTGGCTTTTCTGGAGCCAGTCAATATTTCCGATACTCAGGTCGGGCTGAATGCATACTGCGGTGTTGCCACGATTCTGTTGGCTCTTTTGTATCTGTTTGACGGAAAGCTTCGCCTGCGGGAGAGGCTGGCACATTATGGGCTGTGCGCACTTTTGCTGTTTAGCTTTTCCTTCAATATCCTTAATTACATCTGGCATGGCTTCCATATTCAGAACGGGCTGCCGAACCGGTTTGCATTTTTGTATATCGCTGTGCTTTTGATGATGGCGTATGATGCAGCCGCGCATATCCGTGATTACTGGCTGCCGCAGCTGCTGTTTTCGTTTGCGGTGCCGGTCGGCTTTGTCGTATACTGTATATTCTTTCCGGGAGAAGAAAGCAGCATTGAACCATGGGTGTATTACGTATCGCTTGGGCTGCTTACGCTGTATTTTGGCCTTATGCTGCTGGGGCGTTATCTCAAAAAGAGCCGGGCTGTCTGGACGGCTGTGCTTTCCGGTGTGCTGATCGCTGAAGCGGCGGCAAATGCAATTTATGGAATTCAGTGTGATGGAAATGTGACAAGAAGTATTTATATTGCGGATCAGGTTTCCTATCAGAATATGATGGCGCAGCAGAAGGACAGCTCCTTTTTCCGCAGTGAGGTGGATCGCCAGAGAATGCGTAATGTGACGATGTACTGTGGCGGAAATGCCCTTGTCATGTTTAATTCAACGATGCAGGAGTCGATTATTGATTTCTGTGACCGGCTTGGAATTGAGGCGAGGACAAATAAAAACGGTTATCTTGGGGTCACGAAGCTGATCAATGATATACTTGGCATCAAATATCTTGCATCGCCGTCGAAGAAGTCAGATACGATGTATCAGTTCACCAAATTGACGGAGGACGGGGAGCTGGCGCTTTATTATAATGAAAATGCGCTTTCTCTTGGCTTTATGGTAAAGGATGATATCAAAGACTGGGACATTGAGGCCGGAGAGCCGCTTCAGGTGCAGAACAGCTTTGTGGAGCTTGCAACGGGACTTGATCCGATCTATGTGCTGGACCGCTATATCGACATGGAGGACGGCGGAAACTACGGAATCAAAATCCCGGAAAATAAGCAGGTGTATCTTTGCCTGGATACCAGGGTGGCAAAGCTCAGCCTGACAACGCCGGAATATGAAAAGGAATTCAAGGATTTTACCGATCATCTGTATGTCATTAACGGGTCATCAACAGATAACATGGCGAACTTTACCGTGGAACTGAAGGATACGCAGAAAGGAAGCACAGTGCGTGCAGAGGTTTATACCTGCGCGAACGATGCGTATCAGAAGGTGATCGATCAGCTGTCGGAAAGTCAGCTGACGGATGTGGAGGCCGGAGGAAACAAGGTAAGCGGACAGATTCAGGCAAAAGAAGAAGGCACACTGCTTCTGACGGTTCCGTACGACAGTGGATGGACGATCACAGTCGATGGAAAGAAGACAGAGGCTTACCGGATCGGAGAAGCGCTGACCGGCGTTCATGTAAGTGCCGGAAGCCATGAAATCCGCATGAAGTTCACACCGCCTGGATTTACGCTTGGACTTGTACTGTCACTTGTATGCCTGTTTTTGTATCTTGTAACGATTTTAATCGAGCACCGTCATCCGAAGTGGTTTGCACAGGGACCGCACCTGGGACGGACAAGCGGAAAAACATTTTCAGATTTCGCAGAGGATGCGAGATCCGGAAATGAAAAATATAAAAGGGGAAAGTGTGTTACAAGAGGAGGAAATGAAAAAATGGCGTTTGGATTTTCAGACAAGGCAAATCAGATTCAGGAGGGCATTTTTGCAGTTCTGAACACAAAGAAGAATGAGATGGAGGCGCAGGGGAAGAAGACGTATAATCTTTCGGTGGGCACGCCGGACTTTGAGCCGGCACCGCATGTGATGGCGGCAGTCAGCGAGGCGGCAAAGGATCCGAAAAATTATAAATATGCGCTGACAGATCTTCCGGAGCTGGTCGATGCAGTGCAGAATTTTTATAAACGGAGATTTGGAGTCGGACTCGCAGCAGACGAGATCATGTCGCTTTACGGTTCTCAGGAAGGAATGGCGCATCTTGCATGGGCACTTTGCAATCCGGGAGATCTGGTGCTTGTGCCGAATCCGGGATATCAGATCTTCCGTATCGGACCGCAGCTGTGTGATGCACAGACATGGTCGTATCCACTTCTGGAGAAAAACAAATTTCTGCCGGTGCTTTCAGAGATTCCGGAGGAAATTGCCGTGAAGGCGAAATATATGGTAGTCAGCTATCCGGCCAATCCGATCTGCCGTACGGCACCGGAGTCCTTCTACCGGGAACTGATCGCATTTGCCAGAAAGTATGATATTATCATTTTGCATGATAATGCATATTCCGACATCGTTTATGGAGGAAGAAAGGGCGGTTCCTTCCTGCAGTATGAAGGGGCGAAGGAGATCGGTATTGAATTTTATTCGCTTTCCAAATCCTTCAATTACACCGGAGCGCGGATGTCCTTTGCCGTCGGTAACAGGGAGATCATCCAGAAATTCAGGGCGCTGCGCACACAGTTTGACTATGGAACCTTCCTTCCGGTGCAGTATGGAGCAATCGCTGCGTTAAACGGGCCGTTTGACGGCGTGGAGAAGCAGTGCAGGCTTTATGAGGAGCGTAACCATGTACTGTGCAGCGGACTGCGGGAAATCGGCTGGAATGTTCCGGACAGCGAGGGAACGATGTTTGTCTGGGCACCGCTGCCGGAGGGCTATACAAATTCCGAGCAGTTCTGTATTGAGCTGATGGAGCGCTCCGGCGTGATCTGTGTGCCGGGAAGCAGCTTTGGCAGTCTTGGGGAAGGCTATGTGCGCATGGCACTCGTTCTCCCTCCGAAGGAACTGAAAAAGGCAGTAGAGAGTATCCGTTTGAGCGGAATTCTTGATAAATAAAAAATAAAAATGTACTCTCGGAGTCTTTCCTGCACTTGCTTTTGTGGCCGATTTTCTGCCAGTTGCACCCGAATTTCATCAACGTACACACAGTGTACGCCTCAGAAATTTGGGCATAACTGACAAAAAATCTTCTCACAAAATCAAGTACAAAAAGATTCCGAGAGTACATAAAACAGAAAAAGGGGAAAACATGCAGGAAATTTATGAATTACTGTGCGGCTGTGCCGGAGCGGAAAATGTCCGGAAGCAGGAGGCAATGAATTTACATACGACCTTCCGGATCGGAGGACCGGCAGATCTGTTTGTAACGCCGGAAAGTATTCAGGCAGCGGCAGATACCATCCGTGTCTGCAAAGAGCAGAAGATGCCGTATGCAATCATCGGAAACGGAAGCAATCTTCTTGTGGCAGATGAAGGCTATCGTGGTGTCATTATTCAGATCGCGCGGAATCTGAACCAGATTTCGGTAAACAAAGAAGAGCTCAGGGCACAGGCAGGAGCAATGCTTTCGGTGATCGCGAAGACGGCGCTTGCAGAAGGTCTGACCGGACTTGAGTTTGCTTCCGGAATTCCGGGTACGCTTGGTGGGGCGGTTATTATGAATGCAGGTGCATACGGCGGAGAGATGAAGGATGTGCTGAAAGCGGTGACGGTGCTGACTGCAGAAGGTGAGATCCGGACTGTTCCGGCAGACAAATTGGAGCTGGGATACCGTACAAGCCTGGCGGCAAAAAATGGATGGATCATTCTGGAAGCAGTGATGAAATTAAACAAAGGCGACACAGATGCGATTCGCAGCCGGATGGAAGAGCTGAAGGTGCAGCGCGTTACAAAGCAGCCGCTGGAGCTGCCAAGTGCAGGAAGTACGTTTAAGCGTCCGGAGGGCTATTTTGCAGGTAAGCTGATCATGGATGCAGGCCTGCGCGGATTTTCTGTCGGAGGGGCACAGGTGTCCGAAAAGCACTGTGGCTTTGTCGTCAACCGGGGCGGTGCGACGGCAGACGATGTCCGTGCTTTGATTCGCGCGGTGCAGAAAAAGGTGTTCGAAAACAGCGGTGTCATGCTGGAGCCGGAAGTAAAATTTCTTGGGGATTTCGCAAAAGCGGATGAACACGGTTGGCAGCAGTAAAAGAAAGAAGCCCATGGAAAAGAAAACAGAAGAAAAGGGACGGAAAATACCATGAGATTCGTAATCGTGACGGGAATGTCAGGAGCGGGAAAAAGTACCGCACTTAAAATACTGGAGGATGTCGGCTATTTCTGCGCCGACAATCTGCCGATTCCGCTGGTTGAAAAGTTTGCAGAGCTGGCATGTGCATCGGACAGCAAGTACGACAAGGTAGCGCTTGGCGTGGATATTCGTACAGGAGAAGCGATCCGTGGCATGCAGGAGGTGCTGGAGCAGCTGATGATCCGCGGAATCCGGTATGAGATTCTTTATCTGGATGCAAGCGATCCTTCCCTGCTGCGCCGTTACAAGGAGACGAGACGCAGTCATCCGCTGGCGCGGGACGGAAGGATAGATGACGGAATTCGTCTGGAGCGTGTGGCGATCCGCTTTTTGAAGGAACGGGCAGACTATATCATTGATACTTCAAATCTCCTGACGCGGGAGCTGCGCAGTGAGATGGAAAAAATTTTTGTAAACAGCAAGGAATTCCGGAATATTTTTGTTACGGTACTGTCATTTGGCTTTAAGCATGGGATTCCGGCAGACTGTGACCTCGTATTTGATGTACGTTTCCTGCCGAATCCGTTTTATGTGGAAGGTCTGAAGCATAAGACTGGGCTGACACAGGAGGTGCAGGAGTATGTGATGAGCTTTGAGGCATCACGTGTATTTCTTGAAAAGCTGGAGGATATGGTCGAATTTCTGCTTCCGAATTATGTGGCGGAGGGGAAGAATCAGCTGGTGATCGGAATCGGCTGTACCGGTGGACAGCACCGGTCGGTGACGCTGGCAGAGCAGCTGTACCACTATCTGAGCCGTCATGAGGAATACGGCCTGAAAATCGAGCACCGGGATATCAGAAGCTGACCGGACTGTGGAATCCGGCCCAAAGCAGGAAGGGGCGTGGTGCTTCCTGACGGAGTCGCGGATATGAGGAGGACAAAAGAGCAATTGTCAAAAAGTCCGGAAGATCAAAAAACAATACACGGCAATACGAAAAGAAGGAGGAGATGCAGATGTCATTTTCGTCAGAAGTAAAAGAAGAGCTTTCTGTGCTGGATACACCGGCAAGACACTGCCAGCTTGCGGAGCTTGCGGCGATCGTCGGTATGTGTGGCGATGTCTGCATTTCGGCGGCGGAGAGGTTTCGCCTGCGAATTCATACAGAAAATGCAGCAGTTTCAAGAAAATGCTTTACATTATTACGAAAAACATTTAGTATTAATAGTGACGTGTCCGTGCATCTGAACAAGAAGTATGGAAAGAGCAGTCAGATCTATACAATCCTGGTCCGGAACCACGATAATGTGGTTCGTATCCTGCAGGCGCTTAAGCTTCTGGACGGAAACGGAGAAATTGCAGAACAGGTTTCTCCGGCAAATCAGCTGCTGGTACAGAAATCCTGTTGCCGCAGAGCTTTTATCCGCGGTGCGTTTCTGGCCGCAGGTTCTATCAGCAATCCGGAAAAATCCTATCACTTCGAGATCGTTTGTATTTCAATGGAGCGGGCTGTGCAGCTTCAGCAGCTGATCCGCAGCTTCGGTCCGGATGCGAAGATCGTGGAGCGTAAGAACCATTATATTGTATATATCAAAGAGGGTGCTCAGATCGTTGATATGCTGAACATTATGGAAGCACATGTTTCCCTGATGAATCTGGAAAATATCCGGATTGTGCGGGAAATGCGGAATGATGTCAACAGAAAGGTAAATTGTGAGGCCGCAAATATTAATAAAACGGTAAATGCGGCAGTGAGGCAGATGGAGGACATTCATTATCTGGAGTCCGCCGGATGCCTTGAGAGTCTGCCCGAGGGGCTTGCAGAGATTGCTGGTCTGCGTCTGGCAAACCCGGATGCATCTTTAAAAGAGCTGGGAGAGATGCTGACGCCGCCTGTTGGAAAATCTGGTGTAAACCACAGGCTTCGAAAAATCAGCGAGATGGCAGAAAAGCTAAGGGAGAACAAGGAGGAATACAATTATGAGTAAAAAGGAGATTGTGATTCAGCTTTCAAATGGTCTGGAGGCACGTCCTGTGGCAATGCTGGTGCAGGTAGCGAGTCAGTTTGACAGCGAGATTCACGTGATCAGCGGAGAGAGGACAGTCAATGCGAAGAGCATTATGGGAATGATGACCCTTGGTCTGGCAGCCGGTGAAAAGATCATCGTAACGGCAGAAGGAGCCGACGAGGAGAAGGCAGTCAGTGAAATAGAAAAATATCTGAGCTGCGCAAAATAAAGGCAGGGCGGAACACAGGTATTCTGCGGGAAGGAACAGACGCGCAGGATACCTGTTTTGTTTCACCGGAAATTTGTTTGGTGAAACAAAAAATGCTCTAGGATCGCGCTGCAGGGAAAGATGTTGCAGGAAGGATTCTTTTTTACGAAAGGAGAAGCAAGAATGAAGAAACCGGTACTGGTAGTAATGGCAGCAGGAATGGGCAGCCGCTATGGCGGACTGAAGCAGATCGATCCAATTGATGAATACGGTCATATTATCATGGATTTTTCTGTTTACGATGCCGTCCGTGCAGGATTTGAAAAGGTAGTCTTTGTAATTAAGAGGGAGAATGAAGCAGATTTCCGCGCGGCGATCGGTGATCGGCTTGCGAAGCAGGTAGAGGTATCCTACGTTTTTCAGGAACTGACAAATCTGCCGGAAGGATTTTCAGTGCCGGAGGGCCGGGTGAAGCCGTGGGGGACAGGACATGCGATCGCAAGCTGCGCAGGAGTGATCGACGGCCCGTTTGTTGTGGTCAATGCGGATGATTATTACGGAAGCCGCGCATTCCAGATGGCATATGAATATCTGACGGAGCATGAGGATGATGAAAAATACCGTTATATGATGGTTGGCTACCAGCTGGAAAATACATTGACTGACAATGGTCATGTGGCGCGGGGCATCTGCGAGACAGACACAGAAGGATATCTGAGGGATATCACAGAGCGGACACATATCGAAAAGCGCGGAGCGGAGACTGCGTACACAGAGGATGAAGGAAAGACCTGGGTGACAATTCCGGAAGGAAGCACCGTATCAATGAATATGTGGGGCTTTTCTGCGAGTATCTTAAAGGAACTGAATGAGCGGTTTGCCGCATTCCTTGCTGCAAATCTGGCGACAAATCCGCTGAAATGCGAGTACTTCCTTCCATTTGTTGTGGACGAGCTGCTGCGCGAGGGAAAAGCAACCGTTCAGGTGTGCAAGTCTATGGACAAATGGTATGGCGTGACCTATAAAGAAGACAAGCCGAATGTGGTAGCTGCAATCCGAAAGCTGAAAGCACAGGGGCTTTATCCGGAGCGGCTCTGGGAGGTATGAGCGTATGAAAACAGAAAAAATGTCAGCGATTTCAGAGTTTCAGTTTGAGGGAAAATTGCAGGAGTGTATTTCGTTTGGAAATGGCCATATTAACGATACTTACCGTCTGACATTTGAAACAGAGCATGGGATGCGGCGCTATATTCTCCAGCGGATGAATACGCAGATTTTCACAAAGCCGGAAGAGCTGATGGAAAACATGGAAGGCGTGACAAGCTGGCTGAAAAGAAAAATTGCGGAGCAGGGCGGCGATCCGAAGCGGGAGGCGTTGAATCTTGTGCCGACGCTGGATGGAAAGAGCTACTGCAGGGATGCGGAGGACAATTACTGGAGAGCCTTTCTGTATGTAGAAAATGCAACCAGCTACGATCAGGTGAAAAATGATCATGATTTTTATGAAAGCGCAGTGGCATTTGGACGCTTTCAGGGGCTTCTGGCAGATTATCCGGCAGAAACGCTGCATGAAACGATTGAAAAATTCCATGATACCGTGGATCGTTTTGCAAAATTCCGGGCAGCCGTAAAGGCAGATATCTGCGGACGTGCCGCAGCGGTACAGCCGGAGATTACGTTTGTACTGGAGCGGGAGGCATTTGCACATACACTGATGGATCTGCTGGCAGCCGGAGAGCTTCCGCTTCGTGTAACGCACAACGATACGAAGCTGAACAACATCATGATTGATGATACAACCGGAAAAGGCATTTGTGTGATCGATCTGGATACCGTTATGCCCGGACTTTCGGTAAACGATTTCGGGGATTCCATCCGCTTCGGAGCAAGTACGGCTGCGGAGGATGAAGTGGATCTTGCGAAGGTATCGTGTGATCTGCATCTCTTTGAGGTGTACGTAAAGGGCTTTATCGAAGGCTGCGCAGGCGCTCTGACGAAGACCGAGCTTGATCTGCTTGGAATCGGAGCGCGAATGATGACCTTTGAGTGCGGCATGCGTTTCCTGACCGATTATCTGGAGGGAGACCATTACTTTAAGATTCACCGCGAAAACCATAATCTTGACCGCTGCCGGACACAATTCTGCCTGGTGGCCGATATGGAGGCAAAAGAGAAGGAAATGCAGGAGATCGTGACGAAGTATCGATAAAATAAAGCGGAAGAAAATTAAAAAGCAGAATACAAAGAACCGGCGTGAAAATCGCCGGTTCTTTGTATTTACGGATTATGCATGTGCTGTTTACGAAAATTTTCACGATAAGTGCCTGGTGGAATAAGCTCTCGTTTTTTGAAAGCGCGTGTAAAGGTGCCGATATTGTTAAAGCCAACCTGAGAAGCAATGTTATTTAGAACATCATCGCTTTCACGCAATAGAAGTTTTGCTTTATCAATTCGAATCCGTTCCAGATAGTTAGAAAATGTGGAACCAGTCTGTTTACGGAAAAAGTGAGAAAAATTGGAATAAGAAAATCCGAATTTTTCAGAAATCGTTAAAAGTGAAATATTTACATCCTGATAATTGTTTTCTATATATTGCAGAACCTGATGAATGGTAGCAGAGTCATTTTCTGGTTCTGGATATTGCTTTAGTTCATTTAAAAGTTTTGCGTGCAATTGTTCCAGGCAGGTGAGCATTGTGGTGTGATCTTTGGGAATATCCTGTGGAATATATACAGGACTGAAATTTTCTCCTGCCTGTTTTAGATGATGGACGATTGTGTTATGAAGATTCATATACAGAGTTTGAGTGGCGTGGTTGCTTCGAAAACTGTAAAAAAGTATTTTTAATACTGACTCGAACATCGCCTGTGCCTGTGATGCACTTTTCTGTGTAATGGCGGAGTCGTACAGCGAAATTTGTTCCAGAGCTTTGCTTAAATATTTGACATCTGCAATCGGAATGTCAAAATAATTAATCACATTTCTTGTGTTTTCCAGCTTTGAATTTTCCAGTGCGGCTAATGCGAGGGCGTTACTTCTGGAAGGATTATTAAGAGGCTCCTGGCTGCCGATTCCCGCATGAATAGTATCCTCAAGACTATTTACTATTTGTAGAAATGGTTGAAGTTCCTGCGGATCGTCATAAAACAAAATTAAAATAATTTCAGCAGAACGCAGCGTTTCTACAAAATAGCAGGAAACGGTTGCAGTAGCAGCATTATGAAAAGTTAAACGATAAAAACGTTCCTTTAATTCTGTAATAAACTTATTTGCAAAAGGTTGTTCGGACAAAGAAGAAAAAGCAATGCAGGTAACATAATCATGAATGAAAAGGGTATAGATATTAGCCATTTCAATGATTGATTGCTCGTTGCGTATATCTCCATATAAATAGCGGCACAGAAAAAGCTCCTGGGCCATTCTTTGAAGCTGATTCAACTGTTCGCTCATGATAAAATTACGGTTATTTAAATGACGAATAGACATGGAAATGATATTCCAGTCGTTCAGAGAATCTAATGATGGCAATTCTGCATTACTGCTTAAAAGTTCCTTCTTAATGCGTTTTAAAGGAAGATAGGTAAACAGAAGGCTTCCTGAAATCAATAAAAAGCCAATAATAAAAATAGCAATGCAGTGGAGAGCTGTCTGCTGGTAAAGTATATAGAATGGTCGCAATGCAGTGTCGTATTTATAAATACTGATAATTCGAAAACCGTCAAGATTGATGTCGGCCTGATGCAGCAAATAGCGAATTCCATTGATAGAGCGTTGTTGAACGGTGTTGTTTCGGATGAAATTAAAAAAACAAATATCATCATACGATGACTTTTCAAGCGTTAAAGTTCCGCCAATGATTTGATCTTCATTATTAATGACAAGCAAAGTACCATTGTCTGTATAGGTAGATATGATATTATCAACGGGAAGTAACGCAAGTAAAACAAAATCTGTTTTTTGAACCGGGAGAGCAATGGTAAGGCAGTTTAAGTACTCACCCTGAAATAGTACTTTTTTTTGTTCCAGTATTGTAAAAGCGTTAATGTTGTCACAAAACTGTTTCAGTTCAGCTGAAGAAAAAGCAGGATAATATAAAGCTGAGGTAGAAGAAGAATTCATCCATTCAGCAGGATAGGAAGTATTGTTTGCATAATAGCGCTGAAATGATTTATTGTAGAGAAAAAGAAAGGTCAGTTCATTTTGGCTATTTATGATTTTAGAGAATTCTTCCGTGATGATAAACCTGTTTAACGGAGTATCGTTATTTAAGACATTGGTTGAAAGGGTGGAATTTTCAGTCAGAGAAAGAGCATAATTATTTAAGGTTACAATAATATCATTAAAATGTGATGCATTGACCGCTACTTCAGATTGCAGAGATTCCTCAAGCTGTGAACTCAGTTCCTTTTCAAGTTTGGGAAACATGAACTGAAAGAGAGCGATAAGTGGAACTGTAAGGGTTAAAATATACGTGAGCAAAATAATGAAAAAGGTTGATTTCTTTTTTAAACGATAATTCATAGATGTCTCCTAATAGTAGAAATATTAAAGTAATTCTAAAATTCAACATAACAAAAAGTCAATATCAAATATTTGAATGAGAATCAAAAAATTGAAAAATGTTGAAATTGGAGAAAAAAAGGATATAATAATTAGTAAAAAATGATAAGAAAGGAAGAGCAGTAATGAAACGGTATGAAAAATTGTTTTTTTTCGTCCTGCTATTGTGGATGCATGGAATTGTCGGAAACGCTGAGAATAAAGATGTGCTGAATGTCGCAATTGCAGTCAACTATAGCTGGAACGGGATAGAACCGGAAAAATTGCCGTTTATCGAGAATCTTACGGAAGAAGCGAATGTAGATATTAAATGGAGTATATATGATCAGAATGAATGGAGCAGACAATTACCGCTCTATATGCAGGAGAAAAAACAGCCGGATATTTACATTAATTGCTTTTCTGAATCTGAGTTTATCGAATACCAGGATAAATTTATGCCATTAGATGAGATAATGGAAAAATATGCCCCGGATATAGAAAAAGCGTACCGTGAGGATGCACAGTTAAGATCGTATTCGGAACAGAGAGATGAGCATATTTATGGACTTGCCGTACGAAAACCGTATAGACCTAGTGTCTGGCAAAAATGGATCATAAATCAGGAATGGCTGGATCGATTGAATTTGAAAGTGCCAAAAACATGGGAAGAGTTGAAAATTGTATTGCGGGCATTCAAAGATCAAGATGCGAACGGAAATGGGGATGTCAATGATGAAATCCCGCTTGTGTTCCGTTCATTTTTGTCGAGTTCTTATATTTTAACTGGAGGGACAGGAAGTTACAGCAGTTGGAATACAGGTTTGATTTGTGATAAGGGAGAATTTATTTATTTACCTAATACAGAGCAGTGGCGAGAAACGATATCATTTATACATGAATTATACGAGGAAGGGCTGCTGTGCGAGGAATCAGCAACGATGAATTATGCAGAACTACAGAATATTGGAAGAAACGGTACAGAGTCCAGGGTGGGAGCTAGTATTGGATGGTCTGCAAATGAAATTTTTGGACCAGAGAGAGAAAAGGAATATAGAATCATGGATCAGCCGGTTGCCCGAGAAGGAGAGGTCGGAATTTACAATAAACAGTTTTATGATGGGTTGACTTATGAAAATCATTGTGCACAGATTTCTTTAGCATGTAAAAATCCGGAAGCTGCCATGCGTTTTCTGAATTTGTTTTACAGAGAAGATTATTCGGTACAGGCTTATTACGGAAGCTATGATGTAGGGGTGAAAAAAAACGAGGATAATACATATAGCGTATTGACGCCAGATACTTATGGAAACGAAGAATGGCAGAGAATAAATAGTATGGTAGATAATGGGTTGTATTATTTCCCTAAGGAACTGGAACAACGTATTGAAGCTCCGGAATCTATTATGAGAATTTTAGATGATGAGAATAAATTCCTTGGAAAGGTGGAACTGACAGATACTGTTGCATTACTGCGAATGAAGATAGACAGTAAAAAATTAATTGAATCTGATCGTATTTTAGATAGCTTGGAGAATATTTCATTGAAAGCGGCAATAAAATTTATGGTTCAGGGTGTAACTGAGGAGACGTGGAATGAGTTTCAGAACGAACTTTATGCAGCTGATCTGGAAAAACTGATAACAATTTATCAGGATGCTTATAAAATCAATAAATAGTAAAGCAAATATAAAATTCAAAATAAGCTTTGTATTTTTCAAAAAGTAGAAAATTGAAAAATACAAAGCTTATTATTTTGCACTAATAGGGCAAAATTAGAAGAAAATGGTTGCGAAGCTACAAAAATATTGGACGAAATGCATAAATAACATTAAAAAATTGAAACAAATATTGAAGATTTACACAAAGATGATTGGGTGATAGTATGGCGGTGCAACAAAGGAACGCCTGATTAACTGCAAGATTATATAAAGTTATCAGGAAAAACAATAAACAAAAATAAGTAATGGGGAAGGTACTTACATATGGCAAAACGAATTTTGGAAATGAAGGGAATCCATAAGTATTTTCCTGGTGTACATGCTTTGAACAACTGCTTTTTTGAATTAAACGCTGGTGAAGTCCACGCGTTAATTGGAGAAAACGGAGCAGGAAAGTCGACATTGATGAAAATTCTGTCTGGAGTCTACACAAAAGATGATGGATTGATTCTGCTTGATGGAAAAGAAATTAATGTAAGCAGTACACTGGAAGCACAGCATCTTGGAATCAGTATTATTCATCAGGAAATCAATTTGATGCAGGATCTGACAGTGGCGGAAAATATTTATATTGGAAGGGAATTTAAAAAAGGATTTCTCCTGAATCAGAGCGAGCAGGATAAAAAAACAAATGAGTTGTTGGATTCATTACATTTGCAAGACATCAGAGCAAATACGAAAGTAGCTACATTAACAGTAGCAAAACAGCAAATGGTAGAGATTGCAAAAGCATTGTCTTTTGATAATACGCGAATTTTGATCATGGATGAACCAACAGCAGCACTGACACAGTCTGAAATAGAAGAACTGTTTGTTTTTATCAGAAGATTGAAAGCGAAAGGTGTTGGTATTGTATACATTTCGCATCGCATGGAGGAACTGAAGATTATTTGCGATAGGGTTACTGTAATGCGTGACGGGCAATATGTCGGAACACATGATATGGCAGATGTGAGTATCGGAGATATTATCCATATGATGGTTGGAAGGGTAATTTACACCGAGCCGAAAACTTCATCAGGGGTATGTGCAGATGCACCAATAGTTCTGGAAGTAAAAAATCTGAAATCACCGGATGTAAAAAATGTAAGTTTTAAACTATTAAAAGGAGAAATACTTGGTTTTGCCGGGTTAATGGGAGCTGGACGTACAGAAACGGCAAGATTAATTTGTGGGGCAGATCCACTGGAAAGTGGAGAGATTTATATAAACGGCAAAAAAGTTACGATTAGAACCCCATATGACGCGGTGCAGGAAGGAATTGGATATCTGTCGGAAGATCGAAAGTTGTTTGGACTTTGTCTTGGGCTTTCTGTTGGTGATAATATTGCACTTCCTAATCTTGCAACACATAAAAAAGGAATCATTATTGATGATGTCAAAATAAAAAAGACTGCTGAGAAATATATACAGAAAATAGGAATAAAAACACCAGGATTTTATACCATGGCAAGAAGTCTTTCTGGAGGAAACCAGCAAAAAGTAGTCTTGGCTAAGTGGTTGGAACGTGACTGTGATGTACTCATATTTGATGAGCCGACAAGAGGAATTGATGTGGGTGCTAAGAGCGAGATTTACAGGCTGATGCAGGAACTGGTAGAAAATGGAAAATCAATCATCATGATTTCGTCGGAAATGCCGGAGTTGCTGCGTATGTCAGATCGGATTGTTGTAATGTGTGAGGGCAGAGCGACAGGTGAGCTTAGTATAGCGGAGGCAAATCAGGAAAATATTATGGAGCTGGCGACAAAAACAATGGAGGAGTAGAGATGAAAACAAAAAAAATAAACATGCAAAAAATACTGGCACCTGCAGCGCTCGTAATTCTTTATGTATTCTTTTCAATTACCGGAAGAAACTTTTTCGGAATGGATGGTCTTAGGCAGATATTGCAGTCATGCTACTACATAGGTTACATGGCATTTGGCGTAACATTTGTAATTATTACAGGCGGAATCGATCTTTCACTTGGATCCTTAATGCTATGTTCGGCATTGGTAGGATGTTGCGCGTACAGTGTTTGGGGATGGCCATTATGGATTGCATTAATTTTGATTCTGGTCATTGGAGCATTATTTGGACTTTTTAATGGAGTAATGGTAGCAAAGTTAAAACTTCCGCCATTTATTGCAACACTTGGAACACAGATGATTACACTTGGGTTTGGTTCTATTATTTCAAAAGTAAGAACTATGTATTTTCCGTCAGTTGGTTCAAATGATGAGTGGTTTCGTTCTGTTTTTTATATCAATGGACAGTTTCCAACAGGTGTGTTGTGGCTGTTAGGAGCTTTTGCCATTGCGTGGTTTTTACTGAATAAAACCAGCTTCGGAAGGTATGTATTTGCAATTGGATCAAATGAAGAGGCGGCACGGCTTTCCGGTGTGAAAGTTGATCGATATAAAATCGCAGTTTATGTAGTCTGCGGGTTGTTCATTGCGATGGCAGGTATTTTTTATGGCGCAGCGTATACAACTGTATTGCCTGGAAAAGGAAATGGTGAAGAAGTAAATGGTATTGCGGCAGTAGTAATTGGTGGAACTTCTATGGCTGGAGGTTCAGGAAGTATTTTTGGAACACTGATCGGCGTATTGATTATGGCAACATTAAAAAAAGGACTTGCTTCTATTGGACTGCAGGCGCACTGGCAGACATTTTTTACCGGGTTTGTAGTAATTGGTGCGGTATTGCTTGACATTGTACGCAACAATGCTGCACTAAAGTCGGCAAAGAAGCAAGTAAAGTAATCATTGTAATTTTGCCACGTGTGGCAGAAAATATATAATTTTTAAGGAGGTTTTCTTTATGAAGAAGAAACTTGTGGTAGCAGCATTGACACTTGCAATGACTCTGGGTGGAATTTCGGCGATGGCAGCAGATGATCAGCTGTATATTTCCGTAATTTCTAAAGGAGAGCAGCACGCATTCTGGCAGGCAGTCAGAAAAGGATGTGAGGCAGCGGCAGATGATTATGACGTTGAAATGTTCTATTATGGACCGCCTTCAGAATCGGATATTGCGCTTCAGGTAGAGGCACTGAATACAGAGATTCAGAAATCACCGGATGCAGTAGCACTGGCAGCACTTTCTACAGAATCTGTTATGGCACAGATCCAGGAGTGCCTGGATGGTGAAATTCCGATTATTGGATTTGATTCTGGTGTACCGAACGCTCCGGATGGTGCAATCTATGCAACGGCTTCAACCGATAATCAGAATGCAGCAGCCCTTGCAGCGGAAAAAATGATGGAAGAAGAGAGTTTTGTTGAACTGGTAAAGAATGCAACAGCAGAAGCTCCAGTTGTAATTGGAGTTTTATCACAGGATGCAACAGGAGAATCAAATGTGAATCGGACCACTGGTTTTGTAAACAGAATGGTGGAACTGGTGTCGGAATACAATGAGGTTTCTGTAACAGGTCATGAACTTTGGAAGGCAGAGAAAGAAAATGCACCGGTTGTAATTAACGTAGAAATTCCTGCTACGCCGGAAGTTACGGATGTTACTAATGCAGCAAGTGCATTACTTAATACGAAAGGCATTTCTGCAATCTTCTGCTCAAATGAAGGAACGGTAGCAGGACTTCTTGCAGCAACTTCTTCAGGTGCCGATCTGGCAGATGGAGCTGCATATGGTGATCTTTTGGTTGCTGGTTTTGATGCAGGTGCTCCACAGAAAAATGCAGTACGTAACGGTTGGTTTATTGGTTCTGTAACACAGGATCCATATAGAATCGGGTATCTTTCTATTGAACTTGCTGTAAAGGCTGCAAAGGGAGAAGAAGTAGAGGATGTAGACACAGGTGCTCAGTGGTATACGGCAGAGAATATTGATGATCCGGATATCGCAATGCTGGTTTACGATTGATAGCAAGAACGGAGAGAGTTTAAAGACAACTATCTGAAGAGGAACAGATGTCGAAGTGAATGATGAAATATTCGCTTCGACTGAAAAAATAAAAAAATAAGAAAAGAGGTATGCAAATGAACAAAAAAATGAAAAAAAATCTGGTCAGAACTATGTGTGTATTATCAGCAAGTGCAATGGCATATGCAGCACCTGTAATGGCAGCAGAAGAGGAAGAAGGCCCGGGACCCCAGAAAATTGTGAATGCGGAGGTGATTGCTTATACAACTGATGAGGCGTTGTCAATTGCTGGTGTGAGGATTGAATATGATACAGATATTGAAGCTGGTACTTACAGTCCGGACAGTTACTATGTAAATGGGTATGACAATACAGCAGTTTATGTTAGCGACAGTGGAGAATTTAAAGACGCATCCAGAACAGGAAAATACGTGTTTGTAGAATTTGAAATGTCAAATGTTCCAGGATATTACAATGGAAAAGCGAATTTCTGGACAACAGATAATACTTATACAGATATGACGCTTGATGTTTTCTGCGAGGATGATAATTGCTGGTTTAAGACAACAGATACGATCCATTTTGAGGCGGATGATTACATTCCTGGTACGATTGTAAGTAAAGGAGGCATAGAAACAAGATATCAGCTTTACATTCCGGAAGGATATGAAACTGCAAATGAAGGCAATGAAAAACTTCCGCTTGTTATTTGGCTTCACGGAGGTGGAGAAAGTGGAACGGATAATTATGAGCAGATGATCGGAAACCGCGGTGCACTGAATTATTCTTCCAAAGAATCACAGGCAGAGCACCCGTGCTTTGTATTTGCTCCGCAGACAGATATTGGCTGGGAGGGTGATGCACTTGAGAATATTAATACCAAGGTGCTTGAACTGATTGAGAATTATGATGTAGATCCTTCACGCATTTACTGCTCTGGTCCTTCCATGGGAGGAATGGGAACCAGAAGACTGGCGCAGGCATATCCGAAGATGCTGGCAGCAGCAATTCCGATTGCAAATAATGGATTTGATGATCTTGGCAAGGGTGAAGATCCGGAAGATCGCAGCTTATATGAGGGATTGCCGATGGTATATGTAACAGCGTCTGATGATCCGGTGTTCTCAGGAGCAAGTAAGGTTGCTGAGGGACGTACCGAAGAGGAAATGACTATTGAAGGACAGATGGAACTTGCTAAAGAAGATTTTGAAGCACTTGGTATGAAAGCTTATTCCAGTATGGGAGATAAGGCACTGAATGGTTTCCTTCGCGGAAGACTGGCTGCTTTGGAAATGCAGGAAGTTTTGGATGCAGCGGAAGAGCAGGGCGCAGATAAGATCTTTATTACCTATCTGGCGGGTACGGTTTTACCGGCACAGCATTCTTCCTGGATGCCGGCAACAGAAAATACAGCGCTTCATGATTGGATGTTTTCACAGGTAAATGATGCACCTTATGAGGGCTAAAAGTAGCTTGACTGTCAAAAAATAGGTTTAACTGAAACAGTGGGAATAGCGGCTATTTGGCGATAAGATTGACTGCAAATATTCGTTCTAGTGATCAACAGAAGCAATCTGTCAGACAGAAGATAAATACAGACTGTAAAGGTCCAATTTACTTTCTGGCTGACAGATGTGAAAGAAAGTTACTAAAAAATAGATGTATAAAGGGAAAAGGTTTTTAGTTTGAGACATTGATTGGCTGTACAAAGGCAGAAAAGGAGAAGGTGAAAAATGAGAAAAGCTAATAAGAAAACAATAGCAGCAACAATGGCAATACTTCAGATGTTTGGAATGGGACTGACAATGTCAGTTTCTGCAGAAGAGATTGAATTAAAGAAATTCTCTGCTGAGGCAAAAGCAGATACTTCGGAAAATTTATATGCATCGGCATTTTACGGGCTGTGCGAAAGAGAACTGGAAGTAAATGGAGAAACGCGTTCTATTAGTATTTACACGCCGGCAAACTATGAACCATGCTGCGAGATGCTGCTTGTATTTGTGCCAAATGGAAAGACGGCGGAGGAGTTTGCAAATGAGTGCGGCTGGCCTGCGTTGGCAGAAAAATATAATTTTGGTATTACATTTTATCAGCCGAAAGATGGTGTATGGGATATCGAAAATCCACAAAGTGAAATTGATTATTATATTGCGGCAGCTGGTGTTGTTGGTGAGCGGGAGATTATCGATTCTTCTGAGGCTGCTCTTTACATTACTGGTTATGGGGAAGGTGCAACAGTTGCGCAAAGTATTGCCTTAAACTATTCTTCTATGTTTGCTGGAGCAATGTTTATGGGTGGTAATGATGCGATATCAGCTTCTTATCTTGAAGAAACCGGAAATAAATTAAGCTATCCGTTTGCGATTAACAGTGACTTTACATTGCAGATTGAAGGCTCATATAATAAAGATGTGCCAATGCCAATTTGGATTGTGAATGATGGAGATAACAACGAGGCATTGACGGATTACTGGAAAAAAGCAAATCAGGTAACAGATGAAGGATTATCGAATGAATATGCAAGAATTTACAATGAAGATATAGCTACGAAAAATCAGAGTATAAATAATCGTCCATACAGCCGTGTTTGGATCAGCGATATTGAAAATGCAGCAAAATATTTTGATGCTGATTTTGAAGAATTTGCCTGGACAAACTTTTTTACAAAAATTCGTCGGTTTACGTCTGAGGCAAACGGGGCACTTCGCGCAGCAGTAACACCGGAGAGTATCGGTGCCGTCAGATACGATATTGATGTGCAGGGGGATAAACGTTTCTGGTATGCTTATGCACCAGAAGGATATGATGGAAGCGAAGCACTTCCACTGGTACTTTGCTGTCCTGGTCATTCTATTGCAGCGCGCCTTTTTATTGAACAGACAGAGTGGTGGAGAGTAGCGGAGGAAAGAAATATTCTGATTGCATTTTGCCAGGGTGGACGGTGTGCAAGTCATGAATTATCAGGATGTATTGCATGGCAGTCATCAGAAGAAGGACTTGATTATGAAATGGATTATTTTAATCAGGTAATTGCAGGAATGAGTAAAAATTATAATGTAGATAAAGAACGCATCTATATTACAGGTCATTCTAACGGTGGAATGATGACTGGATTACTGGCGAAGGAACATCCAGAATTATTTGCAGCAGCGGCAAACGTTGGTGGTATGTTTGGAAAGGAAGAAACCGTAGAACCAAGTGAATATTTGATTCCGTATATTGGAATTGCAGGTCAGTATGACCTTGGAAATCAGGGTGATTACAAAGAAGGATCATACAGCTATCTTGATGTGCAGATGCATCTTGCAAGAAATGATATGTCTGATACAAAAGAAGAAGTAGGTGAGACAGGTGGATATACACTTGTAAGTTATCGTGGTTCAGATTTGCAGATCCCGTTAGTTCAGTATCTGCGAATGAGTAATTTCCATCATTCTTATACACCGCAGTATGCAAGATATGTATGGGATGATGTTTTCAGCAATTATTCGAGAAATGAAGATGGAACGCTGTACTATCGGGGGATACCGGTAACGATGGAATAGTGGGTAGAATGTGTAAGAAATGATTATTGGTAAAATGATGGTATAAATTTAAAATAGCTATATTGAAAAAATGGTGAAAGCTGCACGTTGTCTTATACTGATTTGGTGATGAGGCGAACGTGCAGTTTTTTTGTAAAACAGAGCAAAGATCATATGAAAATAATTTGATATGAAGTATTTTCTTCTGTTATATTAAATGTGTTATTTGGCTTTTTTATATTAAAAAAGTGATGGAAATTAACAAATATAGAATAAGAATTGAAATTTTGAGGAGGATAAGATATAATATTGAAAAGGAAATTGAAAGGGAGACTGGCAATGAAGTATACTGTCCGGCTTTTAAGAATAGAAATCAATAACGTAAAAAATGTAAAATATGGTGAGATCGAGATGCCTCATGGTAAAAAAGGAAGTATTTTAGGGATTTATGGTGCGAACGGTTCGGGAAAAACAGTAGTTGTAGACTGTATGGTACTGTTAAAATGCCTTCTTTCCGGACGCCAGATACCGTCGAATTTTTATTACTACATTAATGAGCTGAGCGATACGGCCAATATTAAGTATCGTTTTGAGATCAAGCTTCAGGAGAAAAGATATTTAGCTGAATATGAAGTGGAACTGCAAAAGAATGGTAAAAAAAGTTTTTGCATCTCCAGAGAGAAAATGAGCCAGAGGGAAATGACAGAGGGAAAGCGACTTACGCCTGTATTTGATTATGAATATGGTAGGAAGGAACTTTTTCGTCCACTAAAATTGTATGCATATTTTGCAAAGAATATGCAGGATATGATTGCGCTTGGTGTTGCGCAGCAGGCAACACAGAATCTCAATGAGGAAAAAAGAATACCAGAAGTAGCTTCCTTTTTATTTTCGAAAAGAGCGCAGGATGTTTTTGAAAAGGCCAGGGGAGACGCACAGGAAATCTTTTTGCTGAGCCATTATCTGCAGAAGTATGGGATTTATGATCTTGCAGTTGTCGAAAATGCGCAGTATGGTTATTTGTCGCTGAATTTGGAAAATATGCCGGTAAATATAGACTGGCCGGATACGATGCCTAAAAGAGGAGAAGGCGTTTTTTTACGCTTTACGGATACAAATGTAGTTCCCAAAGAAGTTTTTCCGTGCATTGCCAATACGGTCAAACAGATTAATATAGTGATGAAATCACTGATTCCGGAGATTAGTATAGGAATTTATAATGCTTTTGATAAATTAATGCAGGATGGAAACGACGGTGTACAGTTTGAACTTATCGCTATGCGTGGAGAAAACAGAATCCCGCTTTTATATGAATCTGCCGGAATAAAAAAATTGATCTCCATCTGCACGAATCTGGTAGCCTGTTATAACCGGGAGAGTTACTGCCTTGTAGTGGATGAACTGGACTCTGGTATTTATGAGTATTTACTGGGAGAATGTCTGGAAATTATGCAGGACAAAGCCAGAGGCCAATTGATTTTTACATCACATAATTTGCGGCCGTTAGAGATTCTTGAGAATGATTCATTGCTTTACACGACTGTCAATCCGGAAGATCGTTATGTAAAATCTGCATATATAAAAAATACACAAAATACGAGGCTGTCTTATTTGCGGACAATCAAGCTTGGTGGGCAGAAAGAAAAACTCTACAATGAAACAAATATATATGAGATGGAGCTGGCTATGAGGCGGGCAGGAAGGGTACGTGCGGATGACTAAGAAAATTATTTTATTTCTTGTGGAAGGCCCAACAGATGAAGATGCACTGGCGGCAATATTTACCAAACTGGTAGCAGAACATGACATAGAATTTGATGTACTTCATACGGATATTACGGCAGATGAAGGAATGACTGCGAAATATAGCGAGAAAAAGATTAAAGAGGAGATTGGGAAATATCTGCGTAAGAACCCATTTCTAAAGGCGAAGGATATCCTCAAGATAATTCAGATTATAGACACAGATGGAGCTTTTATTGCACCGCCACTGGTGAAACAGTCGGAAAATGGAAAGACGGAGTATTTCGACACATATATTTCAGCTAAAAATAAAGATCGTCTGGTACGCAGAAATATAAGTAAGAGGGGTATTGTTTATTCTTTGTATAATTGTAATACCGTGGCAGGGTATCCTTATGAGATTTATTATTTTTCAAGAAATATGGAGCATGTACTGCATGATAAAGCGGAGGATCTGAAGGACGAAGAAAAAGAAGATCTTGCATTTGAAATTGCGGATCAGTATCATGAAGAGCCGGAAAAGTTTCTGCAGTTTTTATACGACGATGCTTTTCACGTTCCGGGAACATATAAAGAAACCTGGGAATTTATTATGAAAGAAGACCATTCATTAAAACGCTATTGTAATGTGGCAGTATTTTTTGAGCAGTTAGGATATTGAAAATCTTTATGAAACGAAGAAAAACAGCAGGAACTCAAAGAAGCTTCTGCTGTTTTTTTTGTTTTTCTGTCGAAAAAGAAAACGTTTTAGTTTAAAGTGAAAAAAATAGAGGTTTAAACTCGAATTATCAAACAATAAAGACTAGTGTTTCTGGAAAACGAAACATGATAAAGTAAAAGTGCACAATAAAATGGTTATAAAATTAAATAAAATAAACAAAACACAAAAAAGTAGAAAAAAACAATTGACAAATCGGGTAGATTGCTGTTTAATAGGAATCAGAAAACGATTAAGTAAAGGCGAGTTAAACAAGCAAAGGAGAAAAGCATGGTTTCCATGAAAGATGTTGCGGCAGCCTGCGGAGTATCTGTAGCAACTGTCAGCAAAGCATTAAGCAATCACCGTGACATCGGTGAAAATACGAAACAACAGATCAGAGCAATGGCAGAGGAAATGGGATATCACCCGAATCAGTCTGCAAGATATCTGAAGACGAACAGAAGCTATAATATCGGTGTACTGTTCGAGGATGCAGCGGGAAGCGGACTCACACATGACTTCTTTTCCGGGGTTCTGCAGGGCTTCAAAAAAGCAGCGGAGGCAAAGGGATATGATGTGACATTTCTGAATAATACGAGTTCGGATATGTCGTATGTGGAGAGAGCCAGATACCGGGGATTCGATGGAGTTGCGATCGTATGCTGTCTGGATTATACGAATTCAAAGATTGTAGAGCTTTTGCAGAGCAGTCTGAAGGTTGTCTCCATTGATTATATTGCAGACAACCGCACAGCAATACTTTCCAATAATGCGGACGGCATTGCAAGGCTGATGCAGTACATATTTGAACTGGGACATACGAGGATCGCTTATATCCACGGTGACAGCAACCGGGTTACAAGGCAGAGACTTGCATCCTATTATACTTGTATGGAAGAACGAGGACTTCCGGTACCTGATGGCTATGTACTTCCTGGATTATATCGGAATCTTGACAAGGCATATGAGCAGACAGAACGATTACTGGATATGAAGGAGCCGCCGACCTGTATTTTATATTCTGATGATATTGCGTGCTTCGGAGGAATCAATGCAATCAAGGCAAGAGGGCTGTCGATTCCGGATGATATTTCGGTTGCCGGTTACGATGGCGTCAAGGCAGCTCAGTATGAAGCACCGAAGCTCACGACCTTTTACCAGAATGTGGGGGAAATGGGACGGCAGGCAGCAGTAAGGCTGATCGAAGAAATCGAACATCCGATGACAACGATCCCGGCAATTCATACGGTAGACGGCTATCTGATCGAAGGACAGACAGTCCGGAAGATCTGAACAACAAGCAGCCGGTGTAAATGAAACAAGAATGTTCTCGCGGGTAACGCGAAGCAGATAGAGAGGAAAATCATTTTTTATAATTTTAAAGGAGGAAACAAAATGAAAAAGAGACAGGCTTTAAGTGCAGTACTTGCAACAGCTATGGTTGCTTCCCTTGGGATGACAGCAGCCGCAGCAACGGACGTGGCAGCAAATGATCTTGCTTATAAGGGCGAACTTGAGATCATGCATTATTCTACATCAGAAGAGTCCGAAGGAAACGGTGGATCTGATGGATTCCGTACCGTACTGGCAGCATGGGATGAGGCTCATCCGGACATTACACTGAATCAGAACGTTCTGGCAAACGCAGAGTACAAGACACAGATCGCTACATTGGCAGCAGCTGGTGACCTTCCGGATGTATTCCTTCTTCAGGGTATGAATACAAAGGACTGGGCAAAGCAGGGACTGGTATATGATCTGACTGACGCGATCAAGGCTTCTCCATATTATAACGATTACGTACAGAACTACTTCACACCGTTTACAGACGGCGATTCCATTTACGGATATCCGGTACTGACAGGCGGTACCTGTACAGTAGTTATTTACGACAAGGCAATGTGGAAGGATGCAGGATTTGATGCATTCCCGACAACATGGGAAGACGTAGAGAAGGCTTCTGAGTACTTCAACGAGCAGGGCATCACAACCGTAGCATTCGGCAATGGCGGTAAGTGGCAGGCTAACTCAGACTTCCTTTCCACTCTGGGCAACCGTTACACAGGTCCGGACTGGTTCTTAAGCCTGATCAACAAGGGCGGCGCTGCTTTCACAGATGAAGCATTCGTAAAGGCTCTTACCGAGATGCAGCACCTGTTCACAGAGACCTCAATCTTCAATGAGGACTTTAATGCAGTAACAAACGAGGATGCTCGTGAGTACTATATCTCCGGCGATGCAGCAGCATTCATCGGCGGCAACTGGGATGAGTCCTACATCTGGGCTACACTGAAAGAATCTGATGAAGAGAAATGGAACAACATGGGATTTGCAGTTCTTCCGCAGCCGGCAGACGCTACAGAAGCTCCGACATCTCAGAACATTGGTCTTGGATATGCAGTAGCAATCAGCTCCAAGGTTGCTGAGGATCCGGACAAGCTCGCAGCAGCAATCGATCTGGCTCAGGAAGTTACAGGACCGGCATTCGCAAGCTACGTAGCAGAGAACTATGCACTTGGCGGACTGACCAAGGTTGGCGATGTTGACCTCTCTAGCTTCGATCAGATCACACAGGATTTCTACAACTACTCTTATGTTGATACAGAGCCGTGCGAGATCTATGACTCCTACATCACAAACGCTGTATGGGATGTTCTGAACACAGATCTTCAGACTATGATGAACGGTGAGATTTCTCCGGAAGAAGTAGCAGCAAACGCTCAGAAGGCATACGAAGAGAACTACTAAAATCAAAAACCAAGGCAGAAGCCTTACAGGGAATGAGAAGACCGTTCTGCCCGCGGGAGCGGGCGGGGCGGTCTTTCTTAAAGGGTTTCCCTCTGCACACAGCAGGAAAGAGAGGAATGTTCTATGTTAAATGCAATTAAGCCCAAGACAAAAACAGTAGTATTGTACCTGCTGGTTCCGGTCGTCATGTTTATTTTTACGGTTTTTGTACCGCTGGTTACGGCGCTGGTATACAGTTTCTTTGAATGGAAGGGTGGCCCGCAAAAGACATTTACAGGTCTTGACAATTACATAAAGCTGTTCCATGACGCAACGTTCTGGGAGGCATTCGGGCATAATATTTATCTTGTAATCGCATGTATCATCGGTCAGATCGGCATCGCATTTGTTCTTGTTATGATGGTAAATTCCAAGCTGGTAAAATGCAAAACGATCCACCGTACCTTCGGGTTTTTCCCAAGCACCATCGCAGCAGTTTGTATCGGTTTGATCTGGAATATGATCTACCACAACAAGTACGGTATCCTGAACTGGTTCCTGACCGCCATCGGACGGAAGGATCTGTGTCAGGTATGGCTGAATAATACCGATCTTGTCATGCTGCTTGTTACGATTCCTCTGATCTGGCAGTATATTGGTTATTATATGGTAATCATCCTGTCAGCGATCGCATCTATTAGTACGGATATTTTTGAGAGCGCGGAGATTGACGGCGCAAACGGATTCCAGAAAGCCGTTTACATCACGCTTCCTCTTATTAAAAATACAATGCTGGTATGTATTACTCTTTGTATCGCCGGCAACATGAAAGCATTTGATAATATCTTCGTTATGACCAAGGGCGGACCTGGTACGGCTTCCATGGTTATGGCGATGTACGGATACCAGATTTCCTTCAATCAGAGCAATATGGGTTACGGAAGCTGTATCTCAGTTGGAATCTTTGTTTTGTCACTGATTGTAATCGGTGGTTCTCAGGCACTGATCAAATATGTGACAAGAGAGAAGGAGGCGTAGAAAGATGGCTAAGACAAGTACTCCTGGAACACATAAAGCAAAAAAAAGCTTTCTTGCAGTGTTTATGAATCTGATTCTCTGGATTTTTTCTCTGTCCTGTATTTTCCCGATCGTGTGGATGATCTATTCCTCGCTGAAAGAGAAACGGGCGTTTAACGCAGACATCATCGGACTTCCGAAGAGTCCGACCTTGGTCAACTATATCCGGATTCTTTCCAACCCGGATTACCATCTGGCACAGTCAATGTGGAACAGCCTTCGTACCACGGTCCTGTCGATCATTTTGATCATTGCATTCAGCTTTATTGTCGGATATATCCTGGCACGTGTCCGTTTCAAACTGAACCGTGTATTGTATATTATGTTCCTGATGGGTATGCTGATCCCGATTCACTCCCTTCTGGTTCCGATTTATGTTGTATTCAGACGCTGCGGAATTTCAAACCACTGGTTTACTCTGCTTCTGCCATACGTATCGTTCGGACTTCCGATGGGAATTTTCCTGGTAGAAGGCTTCGTAAAGACCGTTCCGGTTGATCTGGAGGAGGCAGCGGCCATCGATGGAAGCAGCTTCAGCCATACGCTGTGGAATATCATTTTCCCGATTTGCCGTCCGATCCTGGTAACGGTAGCAATCATTCAGGTATTCAGCTGCTGGAATGAGTTCTCTTTCGCATTGGTTCTGATCAAGGACGTCGGACTGCAGACCGTTCCGCTTGCACTGACTCAGTTCAAGGGCCAGTTCGCATCGGATTACCCGAAGCAGATGGCAGCAATGCTGATCACAATGGCGCCGATCGTTGTTCTGTACTTTGCATTCAGTAAGCAGATCATCAACGGAATGGTAGCCGGAGCGGTTAAGGGCTGATCGAAATTATAAATAGTAAAAAGGCGGGAGCAGGGCAAGTGAAGTGTCCTGCTCCTTTTCCATTTGACTTCAGTCGAACAGAGCAACGGAAAAGGGAGGTGTGGTATATGGAGTATTACCAGGAAATGGTCGAAACGGAGGAGGGAATCCCGGCGCGGATTTATTACGGAGGAACGGGCAGGGACAAGCTGTATTATCCGCTTCACTGGCATCGAAATCTGGAATTTAACCTGGTCCTGGAAGGAAAAATTCGTGGCCGCGTAAACGGAAGGGAGCAGGTGGCGTGTGATGGTGAGATCTTTTTTGTAAACAGCGGGGAGCTGCATGAAACGGATGGAAGCTGCGGGCGTGTGCTGCGTTGTATCACGCTGTTGCTGGATGAGCATCTGCTGGAGGAATACTGTGAGAATTTTGGCCGTATTCGTTTTGAGATCGAAAAGGGAAGCAGTCAGGAAAAACGGATTGCAATGCTGATTCAGGAATGCGCACGAATCTGTCAGAAAAAAGAGCTCTACTATGAACTGGAGCTTGCAATCCGGCTGCGGCAGATCTGCTGCATCTTACTGCGTGAATGTGCCGGTCTTTGCGAACAGGATGCCAGAACAAAGGGGCAGGAGTATCAGAGACTGAGAAGAATCAAGCAGGCGATTTCCTATATGGAGCAGAATTATGAGAAAAATCTTTCAATTCAGTCGATGGGAAATTATATGGGAATGACCCCTTCCTATTTTTCCAGATTCTTTAAAAATTCAGCGGGGCAGAATTTCCATGATTACCTGGAACGTATTCGTGTGTGCCGGGCCAGAGAGGAGCTGGAGGGAGGCGATGGGGCAGTGACGGAAATTTCCTTTTTATGTGGCTTTCCGAATGTAAAGTCTTTTATCAACGCATTTAAAAAGGAATACGGGACAACCCCGGCGCAATATCGGAAAAATTGGAATAAAGAAGAAAAAGATAAAAAATGACTATAAATGCACGAAAAACGGATAGACAGAGCCGGGCAACTGTGATAAAAAAGACATAGAATTGAAAAACTGAAGTAACTGTTCAGAGCCAACCTCCAAAATGCTGCGCATTTCGTCGGTGTGGCGTATCCGCCAAATAAAATTTCAAAAACAGACTTAAAAATGCGAGCATTTTACGCTTGTTTTATGAAATTCTGCTTGGCTCTGAACAGTTACAAACTGAAAAAGGAGGAGATTGCATATGAAATTTACAGAAGGTTACTGGCTGCGCAGTGAACGTGCAAACGGTTTGTTTGCGGCAGAGGGCTATACCGTTGACCGGATTCCGGGCGGTATGCGTGTGGTTGCACCGGTAGGAAAGATTAACGGGAGAGGCGATACCTTAAATATGCCGACCATTACGGTAGAATTTAAAGCGTGTGCAGCGGGTACGATTTCCGTGAAGGCTTGGCATTATGAGGGATACGACAATCATCTGCCGCAGTACGAAAAGAATGAAATAACGATGGAACCGGAAGTGGAAATCACGGACGAAGAGGCAGTTCTGGATACCGGTGTGCTGAAGGTTCGTGTAGACCGCAAAAATTTCAGCTATTCATTTGAGGCAGATGGAAAAGTGCTGACGACCTGCGGTTTCCGCAATCTCGGCTACATGAGATGGGACAGACAGCCATCTACGATGTTCCCGGCCGACAATTATCTTACGGAGGATCACAAGCCGTATATGATGACGGAGCTTTCCGTCGGAGTCGGCGAGTGTGTTTACGGCTTTGGCGAGCGCTTTACAGCATTTGTAAAGAACGGCCAGAGTGTGGATACGTGGAATGAGGATGGCGGCACAGCTTCTCAGATCGCTTACAAGAGCATTCCGTTCTATATGACGAACCGTGGCTATGGTGTGTTTGTGGACAGCTCGGATAATGTATCGTTTGAGGTTGCAAGTGAGAAGGTGGAATACGTGGGCTTTTCCGTTCCGGGCGAGTCGATCTCCTATTACTTCTTCTACGGCCCGACACCGAAGCAGATTTTAAACGGCTACACGGCACTGACCGGCCGTCCGGCACTGCCGCCGGCATGGTCCTTTGGACTGTGGCTGTCGACCTCCTTTACGACCAATTATAACGAAGAGACGACGAGCTCCTTTATCAATGGAATGATCGACCGTGGCATTCCGCTCAGTGTATTTCATTTTGACTGCTTCTGGATGAAGGCATTCCACTGGTGTGATTTCGAGTGGGATAAGGACTGCTTCCCGGATATCCGCGGCACACTGCAGCGTTATCATGAGAAGGGACTGAAGATCTGCGCATGGATCAATCCGTACATCGCGCAGGGTACTGCATTTTTCCGTGAGGGCATGGAGAATGGTTATCTTCTGAAGCGTGCGGATGGAAAGGGCGTATGGCAGACCGATAACTGGCAGGCCGGCATGGGACTGGTGGATTTCACGAATCCAGATGCTGTGAAATGGTACACAGACAAGCTGCGTACGATCCTGGAGTGTGGCGTGGATTGCTTTAAGACGGATTTCGGCGAGCGTATCCCGGTCAATGTGACGTACTACGATGGCAGTGATCCGCAGGCGATGCATAATTATTATACGTATCTGTATAATAAGGCAGTATTCAACCTGCTTAAGGAAGTAAAGGGAGAACAGGAAGCAGTGTTGTTTGCAAGAAGTGCAACGGCAGGCGGACAGCAGTTCCCGGTACACTGGGGCGGCGACTGTTTCGCGAATTATCCATCTATGGCAGAGACGCTGCGAGGTGGCCTCTCCTTTGCGATGAGTGGTTTCTCGTTCTGGAGCCATGATATTTCCGGATTTGAGAGCACGGCAACGCCGGATCTGTATAAGAGATGGGCGGCATTCGGACTGATGTCTACACACAGCCGTCTGCACGGATCAGGAAGCTATCGTGTGCCGTGGCTGTTTGATGAGGAAGCATGCGACGTGGTGGCTGCATTTACGAAGCTGAAATGCCGTCTGATGCCGTATCTGTATGCGAAATCGATCGAGGCACATGAGGAGGGCACTCCGGTGATGCGGCCGATGGTATTTGAGTATACAGAAGATCCGGCTGCTGCTTACCTCGACACGCAGTATATGCTTGGCGAATCTCTTCTGGTATCTCCGGTCTTCCGCGAGGATGGTGTAAGCGAGTATTACCTTCCGGCAGGAAAGTGGACGCATCTTTTAAGCGGAGAAGTGCGTGACGGCGGATGCTGGCAGAAGGATACGTACGATTATTTCTCCATGCCGCTGTATGTGCGTGAGAATACGCTGCTTGCAATCGGTGCGGAGGAAATGCGTCCGGATTACGATTATGCAAAGGGCGTTTCTCTGCGTCTGTATCAGCCAAAGGATGGTGTGGTATCAGAGTGTGTGATCCCGGCAGTGGATGGAAGCATCGTAAACCGCATTACCGCAGTAAAAGACGGCGCGAAGGTAACGGTGACAATGGAGAAAGCACTTGAGGAAATCGAACTTACCGTTTACACAGGAACAGAAGTGAAGAAGGTAACGGTTCCGGCAGGTGTGACGGAGTTTACGACGGAAGTATAAGAGTTGCTTTTTGTACAAGGGTACAAAGCGGATAAAATTTCATAAATAAAGTATTTTGATTATAAAGCGTTTCGTTTATAAGGTAAGAAATGAGGAGCAACTGATGCAGAGGAATTGATGTCCATCAGGATGCTCCTCATCTTATTTGCGCAGATTCAGAAGAAATGTCGGAAGTTGCATCTTATATAAAAAAGAGGTAATCTTATATATATCAGATATGGATGAGAAGAATCTGCCGGATAAAAAGGGCATGTACTCTCGGAGTCTTTCCTGCACTTGCTTTTGTGGCCGATTTTCTGCCAGCTGCATCCAAATTTCATCAACGTACACACTGTGTACGCCTCAGAAATTTGGGCACAACTGACAAAAAATCTTCTCACAAAATCAAGCACAAAAAGATTCCGAGAGTACATAGGGCAGGAAAAGGAGAATGATTATGCAAAGATATACAGATTATGATGAAACAACCGTGCGCCTGATCCAGCCGGTGCACGATGAACTGACATACTGCGGACGAATTGATCATTCTGACCCGGATGCGCCGGTGTTTGTGCAGCCGGGCAGCTTTGTGCGCATGTCGTTTACTGGATCTTCCTGGGTTCGGGCAGTTGTGATGAATCATCGCAGCTACAATGATTCATGGGTTGGTGTGCTTTCAGACCGGAATCAGTACCGGGTAAAGATCGAAAAAGACGAGGAACCGGTGGTACTGACGCTGGTGGAAAATCTGGAAAAAGAAACGACACATGAAATAACATTTTTTAAACGGATGGATCAGTGTCACACGTATCAGTTTCTTGGATTTCTTGTGGAATACGGGGCACGTGTAGAAAAGGCACGTCCTCTGCCACGTAAAAAAATAGAGTTTTACGGAGATTCTGTGACGGCAGGAGAAGTGTCAGAGGCACAGAACTATGCGGGCATGCCGGATCCGCCAAGCGAGGGCGAATATAACAACGCCTATTTTTCCTATGCCTGGGCGACGGCGCGGCGGCTGCATGCGGCGGTGCATCTTGTTGCGCAGGGAGGGATCGCGCTGTGTGATGGAACGGGATACTATGAGAATGGAACACGCGGCATGGAAAGCTGCTTTGACCGGATTTATTTTTCAGGCGAAAAAAGTGGAGAACCCCGGTGGAATTTTGCAAGGTATACCCCGCATGTGGTTGTCGTTGCGATTGGGCAAAATGATGCCTGGCCGGAGGATATCATGAAAAATGATTATTACGGGGAGCAGGCGCAGCAGTGGCGGGAACATTATAAAGCTTTTCTTTGTCGGCTGCGGGAAATTTATCCGCATGCGTGGATTGTGCTCGCCACGACGATCCTGAATCATTATCCGGGCTGGGACCGCAGCATCGGAAAAGTTTGTACAGAACTTCGTGATCCGAAGATCGTCCATTTTCTGTATCAGGAAAACGGGCGCGGCACACCGGGACATGTGCGGGCATCGGAGGCGATGCAGATGGCGCTTGAACTGAGTGGATTTATAGAGGGGCTTGCACCAGACGTGTGGGATTGACGGAGAAAGCTGTTTTTGGTGACGGCGTTCGCGGGTAAGCTATAAAAGTAAATGATAACGTTTGCTTTACGCAGAAAAACATAAGATACCTTTAATTGTTCTTGTAGAACACAAAATGGACACAAAAAACATACAAAAAAACGAAAAAAGATGCGACAAAGCAAAAAAACAATACAAAATACTTAAACAATAAGACGAACGACGTAAAAACGATACAATAAAATATACAATAGTAAACGAATTAGTCTTGGTTTATTTGAATAAAAAGACTATAATACAATCAACACGGAAAGAAGCCATTGGGGGGTTTTCTTTCTGAAAAAAAGAATATGGAGGTCAGGTATGAAGAGAAGAATGATCAAGGTGGTAGCAGCACTTGCATCGGCGTGTATGGTAGCATCCAGCTTTGCCGGCGCAGCATTTGCAGCAGAGGGAGACGGATCCACTCCGAGAAACGAGACACTGTATTTTGCAGGACAGCAGTGGGGCGCGATCAATGACTGGAATCCGATGTCGGCAAATTCCAACAACGCAATGGGAATTCAGCAGAAGGATGCGACACGTACTCTGATTTACGAGACACTGTTTATGTACAACCTGCTGGACAACAAGATGTATCCGCTTCTTGGTACAGAGTATTCCTGGGATGATGACAACATGTCATCCATGACCGTAAAATTAAACCCGGATGCAAAATGGAGCGATGGTACGGCAGTGACAGCAGCAGATGTTGCAGCGACATTTGATTACAATGTAAAATGCCAGTCTTCTTATGGTGTTGAGATGACAGCATATATCGAGTCCATGACCGCGGTGGATGATCAGACTGTTACGATTAAAACTGTAGTTGGTGAGGATGGCAAGGCAGTGAATCAGCTGATGGTTCAGCAGATGCTCGGCAAGATGTACATCATGCAGAAGGCATATCTTGAGACCGTGGAAGCAAGATGTGAGTCTCCGGAAGCAATGAAGCTTGACCCGATGGATGATCTTGTGGCATCCGGTCCGTACAAGCCATACTATGATGACGATCAGAAAGTTGTATTCGTAAGAGATGACAATTACTGGGGCCAGGCAGAATCCATGTGGGGCAAGCTCCCGGTACCGAAGTACATCGGACATACGATCTTTGGCGACAATGCAGCAGCACTCCTTGCACTGCAGAATGGCGAGGTTGACGTTTCACAGGCATTTATCACCGGTGTAGAGAAGCTCTGGGAGGAGCAGGATCTTCCGATTACGACTTATATCGACGAGCCGCCGTACAACCTTGCCGGTACAATCCCGTCCTGTTGGTTCAATCTTGACAAGCCGGGCCTTGACCGCGTAGAAGTCCGCAAAGCGATCGCTATGGCAACTGACTATGACCAGATCCTGACTTCCGCAATGACCAACCAGTCCCCGAGCTTTAAGGACGTACCGCGTACCATGATGAACCCAAGTGATCCGGAGCAGGCGCTCTTTGACCATGATGCACTGAAAGATCTTCAGTGGACCGGCAATGATATCGACGGTGCAAACAAGCTTCTTGACGATGCAGGCATCGTAGATACCGACGGTGACGGCATTCGTGAAGCAGACGGCACAAAGCTTTCCTACAAGGTAGAGTGCCCGGCAGGCTGGACCGAGTGGAATGCAGCGCTTGAGATCGTAGCAGCAAGTGCAAAGAACATCGGCATCGAGCTGGAGACCTACTTCCCGGAGGCATCCGTATGGACCGACGATTACACCACCGGCAACTTTGAGATCATGATGAACTCCGTAACCGGAGCATCCATCACCAACCCGTTCTATCGCTGCAAGCAGTTCAGGTATGGTCCGTATGCAGACGCAGAGATCAACTATCAGGGTAATTACGGACATTATCACAATGATGAAGCAGATGAGATTCTTGACAAACTCGCAACTGAAACTGACGAAGCAACTCTGAAGCAGTACTACACAAGACTGAATGAGATTTATTTAACTGACGTTCCGTCCTTTGGCCTGATGTACAGACCGGATATGTTCTATACCGTAAATGAAACCGTATGGACAGGATATCCGATGCAGGATGATGGAAGCAATATCCCGCCGGCAGACTGTACAGACGGTTACGGTATTGCAGCTCTTTACAACCTTGAACTCGTAGAAGGCTGAAAACAAGAGAATACGAACGACATTTGACAGCTTACAGGGGCAATGCGATGAGTCTGGTGGCCGGAGAAAGCATCTCCGGCCACTTTTGCGAATAGCTGCATTGGAAAGGTTGTTTTTGGACTTGGAGGTTCGTTCTGAACAGACGAAAAAGCTAATCTGAGCGGTAAGAGAGAATGAGGTGAGTCAGTTTGAAAGGGTATAAAAAATATTATACACAGAAAATAGTGTGGTATCTGATTACATTGATTTTTGCGGTGGCGCTGAATTTCGTACTCCCGCGCCTGATGCCGGGGGACCCGGTATCGGCAATCGCAGGCCAGGCTGCGGAGGGTATGACCGATGCGCAGGCGATCAAGAAAGTATACGATGAATATATTGAAAAATTTGGCGTAAACCAGCCAATACCGGTGCAGTTCGCAAAATGGTTAAAGGGCGCTGTGCATGGTGATTTCGGCGTTTCCTTCAGTCAGTATCCGAGAACCGTGGCGGACATTATCAAGTCATCGGTCGGATGGACACTGGCGCTGCAGCTTCCGGCGATTTTGCTGGGCTGGCTGCTTGGCAATGTGTTAGGAGCAGTGGCTGCTTACATAAAGGGTGTTTTTGATAAGGTAATTCTTCCTACATTTCTGTTTATCAGCAACGTTCCTGCATTTGGTATGGCAGTCGTTTTGCTGACGATCTTTGGCGTAACGCTTGGCTGGGCACCAACAAGTGGTGCATACGGCTACGATCTGATTCCGAATATGAGCTGGACGTTTGTAAAATCTGTATTTGCTCATTACCAGCTGCCATTCTGGGCGATCGTTCTGACCACAATCGGAGGCCAGGCAATCGGCATGAGATCAATGTCTATTTATGAACTGAATGCAGATTACGTAAAATACAGCCGTTTCCTTGGCATCAAGGACCGCAAGATTGTTGGCTACGTGTTCCGCAATGCAATGCTTCCGCAGATCACCGGCCTGGCAATGTCTCTTGGTACAATGATGGGCGGCGCTCTGGTATCTGAGATTATTTTCAGCTATCCGGGCATCGGTACGACAATGATGAGCGCGATCAAGGGAAATGATTATCCGCTGCTGTCGGCCTGTACACTGATCATTACGGTCATGGTACTGGTGGCAAATTTGCTTGTGGAAATTATTTATGGTGTGATCGATCCGCGTATCAAAGCGGCACAGCAGGATTAAGGAGGGAGATGCATCATGAAAAATACAATCAGAAATATCTTTCATTCTCCCAAATTTGTGATCGGATTCATTATTTTCTTCGGTCTGCTTCTGTTTACCTTTGTGTATCCATGGGTTGTCACAGCAGATCCGATGGAAATGATCGGTCAGGGAAACTTTTTCAAACCGGGTACCTATATTTCTGTAAAGGATACGGTGGAATCTAAAAATTATACCCTGAATATTGAATCAAAATCGAACAACGTAGGTGCTCATGTCGAGGATAAGGACAAAGCGAGCATGCGTGAGTGGCTGGTCAAATACGGTGGAGTCTCCCAGGAAGACATGGATGCAACTGACGATAATGCGCTTGTGGAGCTGTGGTTTGAAAAATATGATTCCAAAGCAGACCAGAAGGGGCTGACTGCTTCTAAGAAAAAATCATATGTCCGCCTGACGGAAAAGCTGAAAAAGCTGGCAAGTGATGCGGATGTGATCCTTGCCCAGGAAAACGAGGACGGAGAGCTGGAGGCGACCGGAAGCTTCGATTCGCAGACGTATGTGAATGTAGGAGATGTCGGAAACAAGCGCCGCCTAGTGCTTGGTACGGATACCTTCGGACGCGATGTGCTGACCGAGCTGGTAGCGGCTACGAAGACATCCCTGAAGATCGGACTGATCGCAGGTACGGTTGCGACACTGATCGGACTGATTCTCGGACTGCTTTCCGGTTACATCGGAGGCATGTTTGATGATATCATTATTTTCATTACAAACCTGTTTACCGTGATCCCGTCATTCGTGCTGCTGATCCTCATCACATATTCGGTTGGACAGAGTGCGAGAGGTGTCGGCACGATCGCTGCGGTCATCGGACTGACCTCGTGGACATGGACGTGCCGTTCGGTTCGTTCGCAGGTAATTTCCCTCAGAAACCGTGATCACGTGAATCTCTCCAAGCTTTCCGGGCACAGTATGTTCCGGATTGTGCTGACGGATATTCTTCCGTATGTGGCTTCCTACGTTGTCATGGCGTTTATCCTTCAGATTTCTTCCGGAATCCTTTCCGAAGCACAGCTGTCCATGCTGGGTCTTGGACCATCCACGACGAACGTGGCGACGCTGGGACAGATGATGAACTGGTCGACGCTTTATGCAGCACATCTGAATGGTTCCTGGTGGGCATATTTCCCGGTAGTTCTTGTCATTGCACTGATTTCATTTTCGCTGAATCTGATGAATACAGGTCTTGACCAGGTATTCAATCCGCAGCTTCGAGATTAAGGAGGAACGGTCATGGGAAAAGTAATGCTGGAAGTAAAAGATCTGAAAACAAAATATGTGACCCGTCTGCGTGAGGATGTTTATGCAGTAGACGGCGTTTCCCTTAAAATTGAGGAAGGAAAGTCGCTTGGTGTTGCAGGAGAGAGCGGATGTGGTAAGTCAACGCTGGCGCTTTCTCTGATGGGATATTATTTTCCACCTCTGCATTATATGAGCGGAGATATCATCGTAGACGGAAAAAATATTTCCGGAATGAAGCCGGACGATGTGCGTAAGAAGGTGCTTGGAACGGAGATTGCATATATTCCGCAGGCAGCAATGAATGCATTAAACCCGACACAGAAGATCATCCGCTTCATCGAGGATGTGATTCATGCACATGAGCCAAATATGTCAAAGAAGGACATTTATGATCTGGCCAAAGAGCGTTTCGGAATTCTTGGCCTGCCGGCTGAAGTACTGGAAAAGCATGCGGTAGAGCTCTCCGGAGGTATGAAGCAGCGTACCGTTATCGCGATTTCAACCATCCTTTCACCGAAGGTGCTGATCGCGGACGAGCCGTCCTCTGCACTTGATGTAACGAGCCAGAAGATGGTAATCAAGATGATGCGCGACCTGATGGAAAAAGGCTATATCAAGAGCATGATTTTTATCACTCATGAGCTTCCGCTTCTTTATAATGTTACGGACGATATCATGGTCATGTATGCCGGGCAGATCGTAGAGATTGGCACAGCAAAAGAGATGGTATTTGATCCGCTGCACCCGTATACAAAAGGCCTGATGGGATCGATTATTGTACCGGAGGAAGGTGTGCGTGGCAAAAAGCTTGCGGCGATCCCCGGTACACCGCCAAACCTGAAGCATCCACCGAAAGGCTGCCGGTTTGCAGAGCGATGCAAGTATGCAACACCGACATGCAGGGGAATGGAAATCCCGAATATTGAGACGGCTGACGGACGCGTTTACCGCTGTCTGATGTCCGAAAGAAAGATCCGGGGGGTGTATGAGAATGAGTGAGACAAGAGCAGAGTGCCTGAGAGGAAAAGGGCTGACGAAGGTTTTCGGCAGTGGAAATAAAAAGACGGTCGCAGTAGACCATGTGGATTTTGATTTCCGGGAAGGCGAGATCATTTCAATTGTAGGAGAGTCGGGAAGCGGCAAAACAACGCTTTCCAAGATGTTGCTCGGCCTGATCAGCGTCACAGAGGGTGAGGTTTATTATCAGGGCAAGCTGCGTGATATCAGCAGCGGCCGGAAAAAGAAAGAATACTGGAAGGGAATTCAGCCGATTTTTCAAAATCCGTTTTCCTCTTACAATATGTTCAATAAGATCGACTCGGTGCTGCTTGACTGCATCAAGATGCGCGGCATGGGCAAGCTGCCGTATGAAGAGAAATTTAAAATGATGGAGGAAGCCTGCAGCTTCGTCAATCTGGAATTTAAGGAGCTGACAAACAAGTATCCGTTTGAGCTTTCCGGCGGACAGATGCAGCGTCTGATGATTGCACGTATCTTTCTGCTTCGCCCGAAGATTCTGCTGGCAGATGAGCCGACCTCCATGATTGATGCGTGCTCGCGCTCGACAATCCTGGATATGCTGTTAAAGCTGAGAGATGAGATTCAGATGACCGTTATCTTTATCACGCATGACATTGGACTTGCGTACTATATTTCCGATAAGGTCTATATTATGGAGCATGGCAAATTTGTGGAGTCAGGACCGGCAGAAGAGTGTATTCTGCATCCGACGGCAGATTACACGAAGCGTCTGATCAGTGATGTGCCGAAGATCTATGAAGAGTGGGATCTGAGTACGGTGTGATTCCTGTTCGGGTCAAAGCGGATATTCGCAATCCGCTTCGCTGGTCGGTCAAAAAAGAATACCCTGCATCAGAGGCAATAAGACGCCAGTGATGCGGGGTATTCTTTTTTAACCGAGTCAAGCAAGTCCCCTGCTTCAATTGTGTGCAGCAATAAGCAGTGGGGAGGGACTTGCTTGCGGAATCTCGCTTTGGCTGAATCAGACGTTTCCGTCCGCGGCTGCCCGGAACTGTTTTATAATGCCATCCATTTCCTCGCCGCTCATACCGGTAAAGCTTCGCAGTGCGCGAAGCGGCATGGAATCGATCATTGCGGTATTCATCTCATCGGAAATTGCTTCAGAAGCGGCTTCAGAAGCACCGGCGCCCATGCCTGCGAGGATCTGATTCGCAAGCTTCTCTGCGATTTCTTTCGTACGCGGGTTACGGCAGAGTTCCCCGAGCGTTGTGTTTTTGTGTACATGAAGCGGAAGTACACGTGCAGTCTTAAGCGTGACCTTTGAAAGAAGCCGGATATCACGGGAGGAAGAACCAACCTGGATCTCATAGCTGCCGCCTGCTGCATACCAGTCGCCAAGATTGGTGCTGTACCATGCGAAGCTGCGGTAATCAAGCTCTATGGTAACTGTTTTTGTCTCGCCGGGCTCCAGAGAGACTTTTTCGAAGCCCTTCAGTTCTTTGAGCGGCCGGTTTGTACTTCCGGTCAGATCCCGGATGTAAAGCTGAACGATTTCTTTTCCGGCAGTACTTCCTGTGTTGGTGATGTCGAATGACACATGAAGCGTATCAGAATCAGTCATGGTCTCTTTATCGAGGCGGAGATTACTGTAGGCAAACGTTGTATACGATAAGCCGTAGCCAAATGGATAGGCAACCGGCATTTCTTTTGTGTCGTAGTAACGGTATCCGACATAAATCCCCTCACGGTATTCTACCTTATCACCGTCTCCGAAGAAAAGGTAGGACGGATTGTCCGAAAGCTTTTCAGGGAAAGTCTCTGCGAGTTTTCCGGAGGGATTGACTGCTCCGAACAGAATACGTGTAACTGCTGCACCGCCTGCCTGGCCGCCAAGATATGCTTCAAGAATTCCCTTTACTTCATGGCGCCACGGCAGTTCGACCGGAGAACCGTTGTGCAGAACGACAATGGTGTTTGGCTGTACCTTCAGGATTTCCGAAATCAGGCGATTCTGACAGGAAGGCAGCTGCATGTGGCCGCGGTCATAGCCTTCCGATTCAAAGCTGTCCGGGAGTCCTGCAAAAATGACTGCTTTGTCAGCATTTTCTGCTGCTTTTATTGCTGCTGCGGCAAGCGTTTCGTCATAAGCATCACGGTCTGCCGGGAACCCTTCTGCATAAGTGACCTGAGCATGCTCAGGCAGGGAGTCAAGAACGCTGGCCGTACGGAAACAGTTGATATGAGAGCTGCCACCGCCCTGGAACCGCGGGCTCTTTGCAAAGCCACCGATAAATGCAATTTTTTCTGAAGGATTCAGCGGAAGGACGCCGTCGTTTTTCAGAAGTACCATGGATTCCTCCGCGATACGGCGAGCTTCTTCGTGGTCGGCTTCCATCGTAAATTCCTGAGGGGTATGGTTGTCTGCGTAGAGGTAGATAATGCGCAGAATACGTTCTACTGCCTGGTCAAGTACCGCTTCATCAAGGCTTCTGTCTTTTACTGCCTTTACGATCTCGGCATCATTGAATCCGCCGGAACCGGGCATTTCCAGATCAAGACCGGCAATAAGTCCTGGAACACGGTCGTTGACAGCGCCCCAGTCAGACATTACATATCCTTCAAAGCCCCAGTCTCCGCGCAGCACATCAGTCAGAAGCCATTTATTTTCGGAAGCAAAAGTGCCGTTGATCTGGTTGTAAGAGCACATAAACGTATACGGCTGCGCTTTTTTGACGGCTGTCTCAAATGCCGGGAAATAGATTTCGCGCAGCGTGCGTTCATCAACCTCGGAGGAGCCGCTCATACGGTGGTACTCCTGGTTGTTAGCTGCAAAGTGCTTGATTGATGTACCAACGTGCTCGGACTGTACGCCGTTTATGAATGCAGCGGCGATTTCACCTGCAAGGTACGGGTCTTCCGAATAGTACTCGAAATTGCGGCCGCACAGCGGAGAACGCTTAATGTTGACTGCAGGACCGAGGACAACGGAAACATCGTTTGCCTGCGCTTCCCGTCCGATGGCACTTCCCATTTCGTGCATCAGATCACGGTCAAAGGAGCAGGCAGCAAGGCAGGCAGGCGGAAAGCAGACCGCCTTGATGCTGTCGTTCATGCCGAGATGGTCGCCTTTGTCATCCTGCTTGCGCAGTCCGTGCGGGCCGTCGCTGACCATTACTTCCGGGATGCCAAGACGGTCTACATGCTTGAGATGCCAGAAATCCAGTCCGGAGCACATGCCGGCCTTTTCCTCCAGTGTCATTTGACTGATGATTTTTTTCAGATCGTGTGCCATAAAAAACCTCCTATCACATGAAAAATAGTACCGCACAGATACGGAAAAAGGATTCAGAGTTTTGCCGTATTTCACGGGCGGGTATTTGTTACATTATAACATAAAAGGCACAAAAAGAATACGGAAAAAATAGAAAAATAGACAGAAAAAGAAGAGAAATGGAGAAAAAACAGGCGAAATTGTGCAAAATGATTGACGGGATTTCGTGGTGGCTTTATAATGGAAAAGACAGGGGCGTGCCTGAAAAATGCTTTCTGCAAAATGGTGTGCAGGCTGCAGAAAGGATTTTTCAGACACGCTCTCAGAAAAGAAACAACAGGACGTCCGGCCGATCGTTTACGGCAGAACAAAGCTGTGGCTGAAAAAAAACAGCCGGGTCCGGCGGCCTGAAATGACACAGAATAAATGAAATCAGGAGGAAAACAAGATGGTTCAGCAGAAGATTGACAGCAGCTGGCAGATGCGCCGTGTGGGCGATGAAGCATTCAGCCCTGCCGTTGTTCCGGGCTCTGTTTATACAGACCTGCTTCGCAACGGACAGATGGAGGATCCGTTTTTCAAGGACAATGAGCTGAAGGCGTTAAAGCTCATGGATGAAGATTATGAGTATGTTACGAGCTTTGATTGCGAAGAAGCCATTTGCAGCTCAGACCGCAAGGTACTCCGTTTTGACGGAATCGACACGATCGCAGACGTTTATCTGAACGGAGAAATGATCGGAAGCCCGGACAATATGCACCGTACCTGGGAATACGATGTGACGGAGGAAGTAAAAGAGAAGGATAATGAACTGCGCATCGTGTTTCATTCACCGACAAAATACATTGCAGAGGCCTTTAAGGTAAGCAAGACACACGGCAGTGAGGATGCGATGGAGGGCTTTGTAAACATCCGTAAGGCACACTGTATGTTCGGCTGGGACTGGGGCGCACACCTTCCGGATGCGGGACTGTTCCGTCCAGTGACGCTGCTTGGCATTGATGAGGCAAGAATTGACAGCGTTTATGTGACACAGGAGCATGCAGACGGAAAGGTGACACTGCACTTTGCAGTGGATGTGGACTGCTGCCCGGAGATGGAAGATCCGTCAGGAATGTGGAATGCGGAGGCTGAGGGCGCATCTGAGAACGAGGCAGATCCGCAGGAAAGCGGCCTTTATTATACGGTAAAAGTGACAGCACCGGACGGCACACAGGTAAGTGCGAACGGCAGCCCGGAGCAGCTTGTGATCGAGGATCCGCAGCTGTGGTGGCCGAACGGTTATGGCAGACAGGATCTGTACACGGTAGAAGTGACGCTCTATTTTGAAGGAAAAGAGCTGGACTGCTGGAAGCGCCGCATTGGTCTTCGCACAATGACAGTAGACCGTTCAAAGAATGAATGGGGCGAGAATTTTGCGATCTGCGTCAATGGAGTGGATATCTTTGCAATGGGTGCAGATTACATTCCGGAGGATCACCTGCTCGGACGAGTCACACCGGAGACGACGCGCAGCCTGCTGGAGAAGTGTAAATGGGCGAATTTCAATGCGATCCGTGTCTGGGGAGGCGGTTATTATCCGGAAGACTGGTTCTATGATCTTTGCGATGAGCTGGGATTTGTCGTATGGCAGGATTTCATGTTTGCATGTGCTGTGTACGATCTGACGCCGGAGTTTGAAGAAAATATCCGCGCTGAGTTTATTGATAACGTGAAACGTCTGCGCCACCATGCAAGTCTTGGTCTGTGGTGCGGCAACAATGAGATGGAGGAATTTGTCTACGCAAAGAACAGCTGGCTGACAAAGCCGCAGGAGGTACGCGATTATTATCTGATGTACGAGCGCATCCTTCCGGAGATTGTAAGAGAATACGATCCGCAGACGTTCTACTGGCCATCCAGCCCGTCTTCAGGCGGATGTATGGATGAGCCGCAGGATCCGGAGCGCGGTGACGTGCATTACTGGGATGTATGGCACGGAGACAAGCCGTTTACAGAGTATCGGAAGTTCTATTTCCGTTTCCTGTCGGAGTTCGGATTCCAGTCCTTCCCGTCCATTAAGACGATCGAGACATTCACGGACGATCCTGCTGATATGAATATTTTCTCCTATGTGATGGAGCGTCATCAGAGAAACGGAAGTGCAAACGGAAAGATCATGAACTATATGCAGCAGACGTACCGTTATCCGTCAGATTTCCGTACAGTACTGTATGCATCTCAGCTTCTGCAGGCAGATGGCATCCGCTACGGAGTGGAGCATTTCCGCCGCAACCGAGGACGCTGCATGGGAGCCGTTTACTGGCAGCTCAATGACTGCTGGCCGGTAGCATCCTGGTCATCGGTTGACTACTGCGGCAGACTGAAAGCACTTCATTATTATGCAAAGCGCTTCTTTGCACCGCTGATGCTCTCCTGTGAGGAGCAGGGCATGATGTCGAATGCACAGCCGCTCAACTGGCAGCATTCCGGTGAGTTCGAGAAGTCGATCCGCTTAAATGTGGCAAACGAGACGAGAGAGGATGAGAAGGTGACGGTTCACTGGGCACTGCGCAGGGCAACGGCAGAGGTGATCAGGTCCGGTGAGGAGACAATCACGGTACCGGCTCTGAAGAGTGTATGGCTTGACAAGATCGAGTTCCCAGAGGCAGATCCGTACTCAGAATACATCAGCTATGAACTGGAAAAGGATGGCGAGATCATTTCAGCGGGAAGTGTCAACTTCTCCTATCCGAAGTACTTCCGCTATGAGGATCCGCAGCTTACGTGCCGCGTGATCGGGGATGAGATCGAAGTGACGGCGAAGGCTTACGCGAAGAGTGTTGAGATCCTCAACGAGAATGAGGATCTGATCCTGTCAGACAACTACTTCGATATGAACGCAGGCACAAAGCGCGTGAAGATCGAGAGCGGCGATGTCAGCAGGCTGACGCTGCGCAGTGTATATGATATCAGATAAATAAAGTGTATAGGATATCAGATAAATAAATAGAACAGAGAGCTGCAGCAGACAGAACCATATCTTGACGGATTTCTATACTGCTGCAGCTTTTTATGTTTGTCATTCAGCCAAAGCTGCTTCTGGTGATTGACCGTGTAAAAAAGGCTCCGGAGATGGTTTTGTTATAAACAAAACGGTAAAAAGATCATGTTCATGAAACAGAACGGTAAGAAGATCATGTTCGTGAAATGGAACGGAAAGGGTGGACTTATATGGAAAGAATGAGAACCGCAGTCGTCGGCTGCGGTGCGATCAGCGATATTTACCTGACAAATATGACAGAGCGCTTCGACAATCTGGAGGTTGTGGCATGCTGTGCGAATCATGTTGAGCATGCTCAGAAAAAGGCAGAGCAGTACGGGATTGAAGCACGGACTTATGAGGAAATCTTATCGGATCCGTCGATTGAGCTGGTGGTGATCCTGACACCTGCACCGACGCATGAAGGACTGATCCGTCAGGCTCTGCAGGCAGGGAAGCATGTTTACACCGAAAAAACAATGACACTCTCCACTGAGTCGGCGGGAGAACTGATCGCACTTGCAAAAGAGAAAGGGCTGTATCTTGGTGCGGCACCGGATACATTTCTTGGAGCGGCGCTGCAGACGGCGCGGAAGGCGATTGATGACGGGCTGATCGGAGAGATTACATCGTTTGAGGCGTGTGCCAACCGTGACCTGGATCTCCTGGCCGGGATGTTTTCCTTTCTTCGGATGGAGGGCGGCGGAATCTGCTATGATTTCGGCGTGTATTACCTGACGGCGCTTGTCAGCCTGTTTGGACCTGTGGATTCACTCGCCGCTTCGGTGCGCAATCTTGCCGAAAACAGAACCAATACAGCGCCGGGAAGTACGGGCTATGGAGAGACATTTTCTTATCAGAATGAGAGCCAGGTCTTTACGATCCTCCGGATGAAAAACGGAGTGACCGGTACGTTTTCCGTAAACGGAGACAGTGCGATCAACGACCAGGCAGTCTTTACGGTTTACGGAAAGAAGGGAATCCTGAAGCTGACGGATCCGAACTGCTTCGGCGGAGAGGTGATTTATATTCCGGCGGTAAAAGGATTTGATGAGGTGATTACACCGCAGATACTGGATTATGGCTTTGCATACGGAGAAAACAGCCGCGGTCTCGGACCGGCTGAGATGGCGGCGGCCATCCGGGAGGGCAGGACGGCAAGAGCGGACGCGCAGATGGCGTACCATGTACTGGATGTGATCGGCAAGATCATGGAGAGCAGCGAAGCGGGAAGGTTCGTGAGCGTCGCATCGACGTGCCTGAGACCGGAAGCATTGCAGGCAGGTCAGAAGAATTACAAAACGAACATGCCGGATGAAGCGGAGCCAAAAGGGCTGCTTCCTCTTTTAAACACTTCTTTTGAACCCGTCGATGGAAAAAAGACGGTGGAAAGCTTTTCAGATCCTGACCTTCGAAGAATTGCAGAGGCAGAACTTTATTATTTTTCCGGTGAAGCGGAGAAGTGCACGGCGATCACAGAAAGCTATCTGGAGGAGGAAGAGATCAGCATACGGCTTTCTGCCTGCCTGCTGTATTCCTTTTCCAATTTCACTCTTGGAAATGCGGAGGCGGCACAGATCGGTTTTCAGAAGATACAGGAAACTTTGAAGACTGTGTTTGCCGGAAATGAAAGCAGGGAACTGCAGGCCAGCTGCGTTTTTGCGGCCAGTATGACCTGCATTCTGGTCCATCTTCCGACCGATGATCTGCCTCCTCTTCGGGATTATGTCCGGTATTTACCGGCAGGGCTGCGGATCTTTGCGGCTTATCTGATGGCTCACAAGCTTTATCTGGAGGAAAAATATGAGCGGGCTCTTGGGATTTTGGATGCGACAGTGATGTCTGTCAATAAGCCGTATCCGATACCGGAAATCTATCTGAACTGTATGATTTCCATATGCAGAATCAAAAACAAGGATCTGGATGGAGCGAAAGAAGCGTTTCTGAGGGCATGGGGGATGGCAAAACCGGATGGGCTTCTGGAGGCGTTTATTGAGCATCATGGTCTTTTACAGGGGATTGTGGAGTCCTGTCTGAAAAAAGAAGAACCGGAGGCATATAAAGCACTGACCAGAGGCGTCCTTCGTTTCAGTCGTGGCTGGATGAAGCTTCATAACCAGAAATCCGAACGGAATGTAACGGATGCGCTGACACCGCAGGAATTTGCCATTGCCATGCTGGCCTGCCGGAACTGGACCAATCAGGAGATTGCAGATTGTATGGGCATCTCTGTCAATACTGTGAAACATATCATTTCCGATATTCTGTCTACCCTTCATGTGAACAGCAGAAAAGAACTGCTGCAGTTTGTAAACAGATAAGGTAACTGTTCAGAACCACCTCCAAAATGCTGCGCATTTCGTCGGTGTGGCGTATCCGCCAAATAGATTTCCATGTAAAAGTGTTCATTCATGCAAGCATGATTCACACTTTTGCATGAAA
>Ga0129317_1000143_pt1 | contig 92303 bp, 103 predicted proteins | sample Cm1ome_FD_94430 | JGI IMG/M metagenome (GOLD analysis project Ga0129317, IMG submission 94430) | Eastern black-and-white colobus group fecal microbial communities from Wisconsin, USA - Cm1105 metagenome | ecosystem: Host-associated > Mammals > Digestive system > Large intestine > Fecal | place...
CGTCACACCGGGTCAGGCGGGAACTTCCCCCGCCGATTCAGATACAGAGTTCAGATTATTCTTTCATAATCTGCCTTGTTTTATTGCGCATTTCTACGCAGATTGTCAAGGAACAAGGCGCACCGGGTTTACGCAGTACGCAGGAGATTCCTTGGTGCTCCCATCATTGGATTCATACAAAAAGTAGGTGTATTTCTGCTTTTTGACCGCGCCGTTGATGGCGAGGTAGCCCAGCTCATACTCGCCGTTGTAGATGTTCACTTCGCCCAGGGCTTCCTCCTCAGAGCTGGCCGCAAAGGCCGCCGTTGGCAGGAGGCTGAGCATGGTTACAAAAGCCAGGAACAGGGACAGTAATCGCCGTTTCATGGTCGAAATTTCCTCCTTAAACGCAAAATAGCGGCCCCCGGTGCAACACACACCGGGGGCCGCTTGGGGAAAACGCAATATTTTCTTACAGGGTTTGCAGGTATGCCAGGTAGTCCAGGGAGCCGGTCAGCAGGATAGCCATATCCCCACGGGTGATGGCGTCTCCCTCCAGCGATTCCGCCGGGGCAAGCCCCAGCTCCGCCGCCTTGTCACAGGCAGTGTCGTAGGTCCAGCCATCCCGTTCCAGGTAGCGGAGTATGACCGTGCAGGCCATCTGCGGGCTGACCGGGTCCGAGGGAGCGAACCGCCCGTCCCCATATCCGGCCATCATACCCATGGAGGCGCACACACCCACGGCCACCTGCGCCCACTCGGGGACATCGTTGAAATTGGTGGTACACATCCGGGTGTACCAATCCGTTTCCCAGGCCACGTGCTCCGGGTTCAGGACGATGGGGCTGATCAGGCAGGCCAGTTCTGCCCGTGTCAGGACGTCCTCCAGGTGCAGTTCGCCGTTTTCATCTCCCTTCATGAGTCCCTCGGACTGCAGCCGGGCGGCGGCCAGCTCCTGGGGGCTGGGGACTTCTGCCGCCTGGGCGGGGCCGGTCAGCATGGCTGTGGCCGCGGCGGCGGCCAGGAGCAGGGATGCCGGTTTTCTGCCTTTCATGCTCGCTTCCTCCATTTCCTATATGGCGTGGGGTCTACACTACGAACCATATCACAGTTTTGGCGGAAAGTCGAGCCCAGTCGGCAGACAGCGTTACTTGGCCACGGCGGTGACGCACCAGCGGTAGTCCCGCTGGTTCCGCACACAGGTGTACAAGGTCAGTCGATTATCGCTGGTGGGCGCGGTGCCGCTGGTGTCGGTCTCCTTGACCTTGGAGACGCTGGTTACCTCATAGGTTCGGGTCCCCAATTTGGTGGTCCAGGTAACGGTGTCGCCTATCTCCAGCGTGTGGAGCTTGCCAAAGTCATTTCGGACGCCCCGGTTATGGCCGGCGATACAGCAGTTGCCGTCCCATAAGCTGGTGTCCTCAAAGTGGCCCGCCCCCTTGGCCAACGTGGAGCTACCGGTCCCCTCATAGACCTTGACCGTTAGGCCGATGGCCGGGATCTTCAGGGTACCTAGACTGCCGTTGGTGTAGTAAAGGTCTGATGTGACCTCTGTAAAGCCTGTGGACTCCGAAATAGAGGAGGATGTGCCGCTGTCAATAACAGGATAGTTTACAGCTCCGGTCTGAGGCACCAGCCCTCCGTCCAGAGCGCCGGGAACCAGATTGGGGGTCAGGGCTGTGCCGGAGCCTGGGAGATAGCTGGTGGGGCTGCCAAAGCCGGGCGGGATCAGGGCCACATTTTTGCTTCGATCCACATTGGGATCGTCCCACTCGTAGATCGTATCATCGCTGGTGGGTCTGCCGAACAGGTAATCCTCTGGGGCGTCCATCGTGTATTCCAGCGCGCTGGCCTGACCAACGCACAGGGTGCATATCATTGCCGTCAGCAGAAAGACGCGCAGTTTCAATTGAAACTCACCTCCGTTCCTTGAGCTTCTTGAATACGAACGCACCGCTGGCCGCCAGTACGGCGATCCCGCCGCCGATCAACAGCGGCAGCTTCAGGGTGGACAGATCCACGCCTGCGGACGCTGTACTGCTGCCCGACTCAGGCTCTGTGGACTCCTCCGGGGCCTCCATACTGCCGAAGATGGCGGTATAGGTCACTACGCTGCAGCCGGTCTTGGCCACCTCGCCGGTGTAGTTGGCAGTGACTGTGTAGCCGGTGGCGTATTGGTAGCTGCTGGTGCCGGTGTAGCTGGCTGTAGCGGTGTAGCGGGTAACTGTGCCGCCCGCGCCGTCCGTCTGCTCGGAGCTGCTCCACTGGACATCCGCCAGGGTCAGCTCCTTCCCGTTGTCCTCGATGGACTTGGGGATCAGGGCCAGATCCGCGTCGGACAGATTGGGGTAAGTGCGGGTGGCGGAGAGATTGCGGGTCTTGGTGGCGTAGCCGTCTGTGGTCACCTGGACGCTGGTGTGGTCCAGGCGGAGCACCCCGATGTACCCTTCCTCGGTGGTGACCTCCAACTCGGCCTCCAGCCCCTGGAGGATCTCCTCCATGTTGTCGGTATCGCTGGGGCGGGTGACGGTCTCAGTATGGGGCTTGGTGTCCACCCCCACCTCATCCTTCCGGGTCATATCCAGCAGGTAATACAGCCGCCCATTCCGCACAAAGTCCGACCTGGGGATACCGGAGGGATCGTCTGAGAGGGAGAGCTGATACACCTTGTTGATGCGGGGCTCATTCTGTTCCCCGTAGGTGTACTCCTCCACTGAGATGGGGTAATAGCGGGCGCTCTCGCCGGTATCCGCCTCGGCGGCCAGGGCGGGGATGCTCCCAGTTGTGACCAGGGCCAGGGCGCACAGGGTCGTCAAAAGGTGTTTGATCATGATCGTTCCTCCATGTTTTGTTCTTTTCAGCCTGAATGATCATCTGGTTACAGTCTGTCGCAGATCCCCCCTTTCCCGGATGGGGCCTCGCTGCTGTAAATACTCATTCCAGTCCTTGCCGCAAGGAGGCGTCCGGGACTGCACCATGTAACCTGCGGCCTCGTACTTGGCCCGCAGGCGTTCCACTGCAGACTGGCCCGGCTCATCTGCGTCCAGGCACAGGACAATGTGCCTGAGCTGCGGATTCTCCCGCAGGTATGTATCCAGCGCCCCCTCATGGAGTCCGCACAGGGCCACCGCGTTGCTGGTGACCTGCCGGTGCAGGGTACAATAGCTCATGAGGTCAATGGGGGCTTCAAAGACAAGAACCGCATTCAACTCCGGACGGCAGGGGAGGCGGAAGGCCGTATTCTTGTCGCTGCCAGTTACGTCGCCTTTGAAGCCGGGGCCGCTCCGGTCATAGGTGCCGCGCTTGCTGGCGAACACCGGAGTTCCAGACCTGTTCCGCCCCACAAACACGCAGTTGTGGTGTTCGGCGTCCTCGTACAGCAGTCCTGCCTGGATAAATCCCCGGATCACCTGGGGCGCGATGCCCCTTTTTTGAAGATAGGCAAACACGCGCCGCTGATCCGTGTTGGGGAGTGGCAGGGCAAAGGGAGGCGGGGGCTCATCCTTCTGTCTGTCCTGGCCTTTGGACGGCACCGACTTTTGAGGGGCGGGGGAATCCCGCGCCCAGCCATGGTAGTCAAGCAGATATTCCACCGCCTCCGGGAAGCTCTTGCCGCAGAACCGCTGGAGGAAGGTGATGGCGTCTCCACCGACGCCCTCTGAGTAACGAAACCAGGTGCGGCGGTTCTTGATACGCAGGCTGTCCATCTCTTTGGTGGTATGGTAGCGGCCGACCCGCCTGACCTGGTAGCCCAGGGACTCCAGCAGGTCTGGGAGATCGGTCTCTTTGGCGATCTCCATTTCTGCGTCTGTAAAGCGGTTCTTCTGTTGCTCGATGGTTTTTCCCTCCTTCCACAGAAGCGCAAAAAGCCCCCCAGGGTACCCGATTCTACGTTCGGGCACCCTGGGGGGCTTTCTCTGACTTATGTTATAGGGTTGTTTGGGGGCGCACTCCGGCTGCTATGCGTCCTCACCACACTTTTCCTGCGTGGCCTCCTCCTCTGCGGCTTCCTCCCCAGCCTGTTCCAGGGCCTCCTCGATCAGACTCAGGACGAACTCCCGTTGGGTCACCTTGCGGCCACTGCGGGCGCTCTCGCGCTCCAGGTGCTGCTTGATCCGCTGGAACAGTTCCTCCGGGATTTGGAAGGCCATCGTCCTGCTGCCATTGTTCGCCATAGTCGTCTTACCTCCATTTTCTTTCATCTTGTAGTATTCCATGAGTAACTCTGTGATGTACTGGCTGGTGGTCTGTTCCCGCTGCTCCCGCTCACCGCATACTTTGGCGTGGAGCTCCAGAGGAATCTGGGCGCATAAATTTTTCGTCTCTGCCATAGTCTGTCGGCCTCCTTCTTGTCGTTTGCAACGCAAGTATAGCCGGAAAGCCAGGGAAAAGCTATTACCAACACCATCAAGGAATGGCGAACAGACGAAGCATAAGCACTAAAAGGAACAGTGCTGCGGGGAATGAAAAAAGCTGCCTGTGGGCTTCAGGTATTCTGAGGCCAACAGGCGGCTTGATTTTTCTTCTTGCATGCCCTGGCCGAATGCTCATATGTCATAAAGTAACAAACAAAAATTTGATAGATAGCAGCCCACTATTCCGGGTTACATTTTTTGTTATGTGTTTCATTTTTTAAAAATCATGCGATAAATATAATAAAGCAGATAAAATTCTTTGTTAAACAAGCAGAATAAATTTGTGTTTTTGTAACGATAAAATCTTGTGCGGATATTATATTTTTGACAAAAGTGCCGATTATATCTGTAGGGGATGTTTCTGCAGCAACGGCTCGTATAACTGTAAACTATGGTTATGACAGTTATTCTTAAAACAGGGTTTATTATTATTTGGAGGTGTTCTTATGACGATTACAGGAATGACACGATTTGTGCAACAAAATTATAAGGTTCAAAATTCGCACTTAACCCCTAAACTTCCAAATGGCTCTTTGCCGCCAAAGGGTCATGTTAACCCATATTGTCCGGAGGGAATGGATATTACAGGTCGAACGGATTTTCGCCGCATTGTCCCTGTTGACGAGGGCGTTGCAAATAAGATAAAATCTTTGGTGTTTGAGAGAATGGAAAAGAACGGCGGCATGAGTGGTGGAGAGATTGAGAGCGAAATTATAAAGGATTACGTTATGTCATTGCCACCCGAAGAACGAGCTGCCGCTGGGTGGACATTAAATCAGATTAGTCTGCAAGAGGCTGACCGGTTGGGAGAGTATGTACATCAGCGAGACCCCTCATGGAATTGGGGAAAGCCAGTCAAGCCCGATATCTTGGATGACTACAAATCAGGCATGAATATACTAATATGATGTGGTTGGAATAGTAATATTACAACTATCCATTTGTAGGAGGGTAGCCCAAAATGCTACCGCCCTCTTTTGTTATTTACAACTGAATATCCGCCGCCCCACAGTGGCACATGAAGCAGTAAATCTGAAACCGATTTGCTGCTTTTTTGTTGTCTGTTTGGCAAATTTCCAAATGCCCAGTAGTAAGGAGTGAAGCCCGAAAAAGTGGCAGTAGGAAGTGAGCGGCAGTCCGGCAGTTTCTTAGAGCAAGATTCTACCGAGGTGCCAAAATTCACTTTCTGCTCATTTTTGCCCCTGCGGGAATCTTGTTGGGGAGTGACTTCCCCAAACCCTGCCATGCGGCTTGTGTTGCTGAAAATCCCTCAAAATATTTTTTCGGATTTTTCAAAAATAGTTCCGCTCCACACCCTGTTTTTCTGCTATTACCCGAATACCCTGCCGCTGTCAAAGAGCCGTTACAGAGGGAGAAAGCTTCAAAACCACCCCAGTAGCCAACACCTTGCAGCGCATGGTTGATCTGGAAGCCAAGCGAGCCGAGGGCAAAGGCATGGGCTATGACCGCTGGGCGGCAAAGCACAACCTAAAGCAGATGGCGGCTACCGTTACTGCCTACCAGCAGTCCGGCTTTTCTTCCCCGGAGAAATTGGACGAAGCCTGTTCCGCAGCCTATACCGCCATGCAGAAAAGCATTACAGAGCTGAAAAATGTGGAAAAGAGGCTGAACGGGAAAAGGGGCTGCAACGGCAGGTGCTTGCCTATTCCAAGACCCGCCCCATCCTGGACGGGCTATGACGAAAACAAGCCCCGCAGACAAGATATTGAGACTTTTGTTGGCAAGGTGGGCTTGCCCCAATAACTGCACGACCTATCCGACACAATAGCTAAGTGCCGGATAGGAACGGCAAAATTTTTTACACTTCTATTACTTCTTTATCACACATAAGAAAATGCGGAGGAGTTCGAAACACTCACTTCCCTAAAAACTGGATTTTGCATCACCCCCAGGGCCCTTCTTTGAAAAAGTTTGCTCTGACTTCTAAAATTAAACTTTTTTGTGCTAGTTTCCTCTAAAACCTTCTAAAATGGCAGAAACACCGCACTTCCGTGCGGTGTTTCTGACGTGTATCTTTTTTGTCTACACATTTTGGTGACCCGTCGGGGATTCGAACCCCGGACCCACTGCTTAAAAGGCAGTTGCTCTGCCGACTGAGCTAACGAGTCATTTGGCTGGGATGGCTGGGCTCGAACCAGCGAATGCGGGAGTCAAAGTCCCGTGCCTTACCACTTGGCTACACCCCAATCTGGCTGGTTCTAAAAGCAAAGGACCGGAGCGGACGCTCCGGCCCTTCCGCCTTAAGGGCTTATGGGGTGGGTGACGGGACTCGAACCCGCGACACTCGGAACCACAATCCGATGCTCTACCAACTGAACTACACCCACCATATCGAATGGCTTTAGAAAACGATGGCACGCCTGAAGGGACTCGAACCCCTGACCCACTGCTTAGAAGGCAGTTGCTCTATCCACCTGAGCTACAGGCGCTTATGGAGCGGGTGATGGGAATCGAACCCACGCGACCAGCTTGGAAGGCTGGGATTCTACCATTGAACTACACCCGCATGGGCGCTGATCTCTTTGGCATGTCAGCCAGAAAATAATAGCATATCTCCGCATTCTTGTCAATGCTTTTTTCGAAAGATCTCGCACTTTTTCCACCGCCATCGGCCTACTCCCGTCGCAGCCGGGGATACATGGCCCCGCTGCCGCAGACACGGAAAAAATGCCGCCTTTGGGCGGCATTTTTCTAGTCGTTGGAGAGCAAAATGCGGTCGTTGTCCAGGTTCTTCCCCGCGCCGGCACGGAAGCGCTCCAGCAGATCGTCCACGGTGAGGCCCTTACGCTCCTCTCCGCCGATGTCCAGCACCACCCGTCCGGCATCCATCATGAAGGTTCGGCTGCCCAGCTCCAGGGCGTTTTTCATGTTGTGGGTGATCATGAGGCAGGTAATGCGCTCCCCCTCCACGATTTCCCGGGTGAGGCGGAGCACCTTCTCCGCCGTGGCAGGGTCCAGTGCGGCGGTGTGCTCGTCCAGCAGGAGCAGCTTGGGGGGCACCATGGTGGCCATGAGCAATGTCAGGGCCTGCCGCTGACCGCCGGAGAGGAGGCCCACCGGCTGGCGCATCCGGTCCTCCAGGCCCATGTCCAGCCGGGCGAGCTGCTCCCGGAAGAACGCCTTGTCGGCCTTGGAGACCCGGCTGAAGAAGGCACGCTGGTGCTTGGCGGTGCGGAGATAGGCCAGGGCCAGGTTCTCCTCGATGGTCATGTGGGGGGCGGTGCCCCGCATGGGGTCCTGGAACAGACGGCCGATCTGGCGGCTGCGGCGGTAGGCGGGCAGATAGGTGATGTCCGCCCCGTCCAGGCGGATGGAGCCCTCGTCCACAAAGAAGTCCCCCGCCACGGCGTTGAAGAAGGTGGACTTGCCCGCGCCGTTGGAGCCCACGATGGTCACGAAGTCTCCCTCGGCCAGAGTCACGGACAAGCCGTCCAGGGCCTTCTTCTCGTTGACGGTGCCGGGGTTGAAGGTCTTGGAGACCTTGTTCAGTTCCAGCATTTACTTCTCCCCCTTTCGCCCGGCCAGGGCGCGGCGCTTTCTGGTCTGGAAAGCCCACCACTGCCGGATGGAGGGGGCCGCGATGGCCAGGGCCACCACCAAGGCGGTCACCAGCTTGAGGCAGTCCACTGGCACCACCTTGGTGTAAAGCACCAGAGCGTAAACGAGACGGTAGAGGATGCTGCCCGCCACTACCGCAATGGCTCCCCGGAACATGGCGCCCCGGCCCACGATGGTCTCACCGATAATCAGGCAGGCCAGGCCGATGACCACGATTCCGGTGCCGCTGTTGATGTCAGCTGTCTTCTGGGCCTGGCCCACTACTGCGCCGGACAGGCCGGTGAGGGCGTTGGCCACGCACAGGCCGATGGTGATGGTGAAATTGGGGTTGATGGAGGAGGAGCGCACCATGTCCCGGTTGTCGCCGGTGGCGCGGATGCTGAGGCCCAGCCGGGTGCCCAGGAAGGCCACCAGCAGCACACCCGCCAGCACGGTGATCCCCCCGGAGAGGAGGATGGGGTTCCAGTCGCCGCCGATGCCGGTGGCGCGGAAGAGGGTGAAGATGGTATCCTGCTTGAGCAGGGACTGGTTGGCCTTCCAGCCCATGGCCATGAGGTTTACGGTATACAGCCCCGTGTTGGTGACGATGCCCGCCAGGATGGAGGGCACTCCCAGCTTGGTCTGGAGGAAGGCGGTGACAAACCCGGCGCAGGCCCCGGCCAGCATGGCGGCGGGGATGGCCAGGAAGGGGTGTCCCGCGGCGGTGAGGGTCACCGACACGGCGCAGCCCAGGACGAAACAGCCGTCGGTGGTCAGGTCGGCGATGTCCAGCACCCGGTAGCTTAGGAACAGGGCCATGGCCACCAGAGCGTACTGGAAGCCCAGCTCCAGGGCGGTTTGGGCGACGTAGAGCACGGAAAAACGCTCCTTTCACAGGCCAGCGCCCCCGGCGGGAGCCGGGGGGCTGGCTTTGGTTTGATCTCAGTCCTCAGTGGTGGTGACGGTGGTGACCTGTCCCAGGCTTTCAAAGACGGCGGGGTCGATGGCCAGGGCGGCGGCGGTCTCGGAGTTGACGGTGATCAGGCCGCCCGCCACCTGGTAATAGTCCTCCAGGCCGTCCATGCCCCCGGTCATGGCCTGGTAGGCCAGATCGGCCGTTTCGGCACCCAGGTCGGTGTAGTTGACGCCGCAGGTGGCAAAGGCGCCGTTGCGCACGAAGGAGTCGGCCCCGGTGTAGTGGGGGATGCCGGCGGCGATGAAGTCCTCATAGATGGCCAGCTCGGCGGCCATGATGATGTTGTCGGTGGGGGTGAAGACGGCGTCCACTCCGTCGGCAATCAGGGAGCTGGCGGCGGCGATGACCTCGTCGTTGGTGTTAGCGGTGGCCTCGGTGTAGGCCACGCCCTTGGCGTCCAGATAAGCCTTGGCATCCGCGATGGGCACCTCGGAATTGGGCTCGGACAGGGAGTAGAGCAGGCCCACAGACCCAATGTCCGGATTCTGGGTAAACATCATGTCCAGAATCTGATTGGTGTCCAGGGCATCGCTGGTGCCGGTGACGTAGTCCATGCCGGTGAGCTCCACGGTCTCCGGATAGGAGATGGCGGCGAAGATCACCGGGGTCTTGCTCTCCTCAGCGGAGACGGCGGCCACCTGGGCGGCGGTGGTGGCGATGGGGATAATGGCGTCCACACCGTCGGCAATGGCCTGGTCGGACAATTGGCGCAGGACAGTCTGATCGCCCTGGCCTGAGGTCACCTCATACTCGATCGTGATGCCGTTTTCCTCCGCGATGGCGTCCAGCCGGGCGGTAATCGCGTTGGCGATCTCGTCCAGGGAGGCGTGATCCATCTGCTTGATCACGGCCACCTTATAGGTTTCACCGGTGGCGGGAGCGGCAGTGCCGGACTCCACCGGCTCCCCCTGCGCACCGCAGGCAGAGAGGGACAGGGCCAGCGCGGCCGCGGCGGAGAGAGACAGGATCCGATTCAGCTTTTTCATGTTTGGTTCCTCCCAATCAAAAATTGGGGCGGCAGATGGTGCAGGATGTAAAAAAAACGCTTCTGCCCCATTGCTGGGACAAAAGCGTTTCAACACTTCTGCGATACCACCCAAATTGACGTCAATGACGTCCACTCGCTTCACGCACCATCATGCGTGCCCGATGGATAACGGGTGGGGTCCCGTCGGCATCTACTAGGTTGCCCGTTCAAGCCGCCCTCGGAAGGCCATTCGCCGGTCTCCTCTGATCCCGATTCCACCCTCCGGGACTCTCTTTGCATCGGAAACGCCGGGTACTTCTCTTCCTCACTGGTTTACCATGTGTGGTTGTTGTACCGTATTATACGCACCTGTTCCGGCTTTGTCAACTCTTTTTTTTGCGCAGGAAGGAGAATTTGGTCTCGGAGCACACCACGGCGATGAAGATCAGCGCAAAGCCCACGAACATGAGGGGGGTGGGCCGCTCATTGGCGAAGAGGATGGAGAAGAACACGCCGAAGGGGGCCTCCAGGGAGAGGAGCACGGCGGCGGTGGAGGGGGCGGTGTACTTCTGACCGATGTTCTGGAACAGGAGGGCGCCGCAGGAGGCGCAGATGACCAGGTACGCCAGGCCCATGATCAGGCTGCTGTCAAATACCCCGGGCGTCAGCGCCGGGCGGGTGATCAGTACCCCCAGCCAGGAAAAGAGGGCGAAGGAGGCAAACTGGAGGGTGGTGAGGATGAAGATGTCCCGTCCCTCGGAGTACCTGGACACGGCCACGATGTGGGCGGCGAAGAAGAAGCCGCCGATGAGGGTGAGCACATCGCCCATGTTGAAGGCGGAGGCGTTGTCCCCGGTGATGGACACCAGGGCGATCCCCCCGATGCACAGGAAGGCGGCAATCAGGTTGAACCGGTCGGGGCGGCGCTTGGCGATGAACCAGTACAGGAAGGGGACGATGACGCAGTAGACGGCGGTAAAGAAGGCGTTCTTGCCGGAGGTGGTCTGCTCCAGGCCGAAGGTCTGGAAGGTGTAGGCCAGAAACAGGCAGAAGCCCATCACCGTGCCGCCGATCAGGTACTGCTTATCCAGCACCTTCCACCGCCGGATGAACACCACCGCCAGAACCAGGGCCGCGAAGGAGAAGCGGATGGCCAGCAGCCAGAAGGTGGGCAGCACGTCCACGCTGGACTTCATCACCACGAAGGAGCTGCCCCAGATGATGGTGGCCAGGATCAGTAGCGGGCTGGCGAAGCGGGCCAGGACGCTGCTCTCTTTGTGTTCGGTCATGGTTGTACCTCTCCTTTGACTATGATAAAATCAGGTTTACACACATTCACCGGGAAACGAGGGTTTGAGCATGCATTTATTCGACTTTGACGGCACGCTGGTGGACTCCAACGGCGTTTGGGTGGAGATTGACAACGGCTTTCTGGCCCGCCGGGGGCTCACCCCCACCCGCGAATACAGCGACACCGTGGGCCACTCCATCTTCCCCATCGCCGCCCAGTTCACCAAGGACTACTACTGCCTGGACATGACGCCGGAGGCCATCATGGCCGAGTGGCTGGACATGGCCCGGGACGCCTACGCCCGTGAGGTGCCCATGAAGCCGGGGGCGGAGGCGTTCCTGGCCCAGTGCGCCGCGGCCGGGGAGCCCATGGCCCTCCTCACCGCCTGCGTGCCCGAGCTGTGCCGGGCCGCCCTGACCCGCCACGGGCTGGAGGGATACTTTCGGCAGATTATCTTTGTCCAGGAGCTGGGCCTGGAGAAGCGCAACCCGGAGGCCTTCACCCGCTCCCTGGCCCTGCTGGGGACCGAGGCCGGGGACTGCACCCTCTTCGAGGACTCCCCCGGCGCCTGCCGGGCGGCCCAGGCTGTGGGCATCCGGGCCGTGGGGGTGTTTGACCCCTTCTACGCCTCCTACGAGGCGGAGATGCGAGGGTTCTGTGACCGGTACATCACCAGCTTCACCGAGCTGCTGTAGGGGCCGCGGCTCAGAGCTTCTTCATGTACTGTGAGGCGGACTTGAGCATCAGCTTCTTGGTGCCCACGCTGTCGAAGGCGATCTCCACCAGGGCGTCGCCCCCCATGGGGGTAACCTTGGTGATGAGGCCCCGGCCGAAGGCCTTGTGCTGGACGCTGTCCCCCATCTTGAAGCCGGGCAGGGCCGCGCCGGCGGAGGCCCGTCCCGCCGCGGGGCTCTTCCAGTCGGGGGCGGGCGCGCCGGCAGAGGCCGGGGCGGCGGCGGAGCCCATGGAGAAGCCCCGGTCGAAGGTGCGGCGCAACGGCGTGCGGCGGGCGGGGCGCTCGGTCTCCCGTTCGGCCCGCTCGGCGTAGGGCAGGCGGCCCGACTTCTCCACATACTCCGGCGGGATCTCCCCCAAAAAGCGGGAGGGGCGGTTGGAGTTGGTGCGGCCGAAGAGCATGCGCTGGGAGGCGCAGGTCATATAGAGCTTCTCCTTGGCCCGGGTCATGGCCACGTAGCACAGGCGGCGCTCCTCCTCCATCTCCTCGGCCTCGCCGATGGCGCGGATGCCGGGGAAGATGCCCTCCTCCACGCCCACCACAAAGACCACCGGGAACTCCAGGCCCTTGGCCGAGTGCATGGTCATCATCACCACGCAGTCCTCGCTGGGATCGTGGCTGTCCAGGTCGGTATAGAGGGCGATCTCGTCCAGGAAGCCCGCCAGGGAGGGCTCATCCACCGCATTCTCCAGGTAGTTCTGGATGGAGGAGAGCACCTCGTGGACGTTCTCCAGCCGGGTGCGGTCTTCCACGGTGTTCTTCTGCTCCAGCATGACGGCGTAGCCGGTGCGCTGCACCAGCTCCTCGTAAAAGTCGGGCAGCTCCATCTCGCCGGAGAGCTTCCGCAGCTCCGCCATCAGCTCGGCGAACTGGGACAGGCGGGGGGCGGCCTTCTGAAGCTCCGGGAAGTCCTTCGCGTGGCTCACCACATCCCACAGGGAGCGGCCCTCCGCCTGGGCGATGGCCTGGGCCCGCTCCACGGTGGTGGCCCCGATGCCCCGGGGCGGGTTGTTGATGATGCGGGACAGGCGCAGATCGTCGTTGGGGTTGTTGACGGCGCAGAGGTAGGCCATCATGTCCTTGACCTCCGCCCGGTCGAAGAAGCGGATGCCCCCGATGATGCGGTAGGGGATGCCGTTGCGCTTGAAGGCCTGCTCAAGCTGGTTGGACTGGGCGTTCATGCGGTAGAGCACCGCGTGCTCCCGCCAGCTCCGGCCCCCGGAGAAGCCGGCGAGGATCTGGGCGGCCACGAACTGGGCCTCGTCGTGCTCGTTCATGGCGGTGTAGCAGTGAACCTTGTCCCCCGCCTCGTGCTCCGTCCACAGCTCCTTGCCCTTGCGGCCCTCATTGTTGCGGATGACCGCGTTGGACGCCTCCAGGATGTTTTTGGTGGAGCGGTAGTTCTGCTCCAGCCGGATCACCCGCGCCCCCTTGTACTGGGACTCGAAGGAGAGGATGTTCTCGATGGTGGCCCCCCGGAAGCGGTAGATGGACTGGTCGTCGTCGCCCACCACGCAGATGTTCTCGTACCCCCCCGCCAGGGTGGAGGCCAGCAGATACTGGAGGTTGTTGGTGTCCTGGTACTCGTCAATGAGTACATAGCGGAATTTTTTCTGGTAATACTCCCGAACGTCATCAAAATTCTGGAGCAGGCGGACGGTGTCCAGGATGATGTCGTCGAAATCCAGGGCGTTGGCCTCCCGGAGGCGGCGCTCATACTCGGCGTAGACCTTGGCGATTTTCACCAGCCGGTAGTCCCCCGCCTTCTCACACTCCTGAAGGTAGTCCTTCCCCAGCTTCATGGCGTCCTTGGCCCGGGAAATATAGCCCAGGATGGAGCGGGGGGCGAAGGCCTTCTCGTCCAGGTTGAAGTCCTTCACAATGTCCTTGATCACCCGCTCGGAGTCGGCGGTGTCGTAGATGGTGAAGGAACTGGTGAAGCCCAGCCGGTCGATGTCCCGCCGCAGGATGCGCACGCAGGCGGAGTGGAAGGTGGAGGCCCAGATGTCGTTGGCCGACGGCCCCAGCATCCGCTCCAGCCGCTCCTTCAGCTCCCCGGCGGCCTTGTTGGTGAAGGTGATGGCGATGATGGACCAGGGGACCGCCGGGTCTACCCGGCACAGCCGCTCCTGCTCCGCCTTTTGGGCGGGATCGGGGTTCTGGACGTAGCCCTCCAGAAAGGCCAGGTCTGCGGGGGCGGCCCAGGCGGGCGCCTCGTCGCAGTCCGACCCGCGGCCGTACTTCATCAGGTTGGCGATGCGGTGGATGAGCACGGTGGTCTTGCCGCTGCCCGCCCCCGCCAGCAGCAGCAGCGGCCCCTCGGTGGCCAGTGCGGCCCTCCTCTGCTCGGGGTTCAGATTCTGGTAATCCAGGGCGATGGCCGCCCGCCGCGCCTTGCAGAAGCGCAGTTCCTCTTCTCTGTTCAGCATGGTTTTCTCCTTGGCAATGGCGGAGCCGCCCCTGGGTGGACGGCTCTTGTCTCAATACCTCTATTGTAACGAAAACTGCCCCCCAGGTCAACCTTCCGAAATGGAATCTTTTGCATGTGAAAACCGCATTGCCCCCGGCCAAAATCTTTTTGACTTTATAGTGCAAAAGCGTCTCCGGTATGGTATAATACCTCTCCAGACAGATTGGAAGGAGGTATCCCATGCGCCGCTTTGTGTTCCGCTCCCCCCGGCTGGGCTTTCTGGCGGTGGGCCCCGCCCTGGCCCGGCCGGCCGCCGCCTTTTACCACCGCAACCGGGCGGCCTTCGCCCCCTTTGACCCGGTGCAGCCGGAGGACTTCTTCACCGAGGAGGGGCAGGCCGAGCGCCTGGCAGAGGAGCTGGGCTGGGCGGAGGTGGGGCGGAGCTTCCGCTTCCTGCTGGTACAGCCCCGGCACCCGGGCAAAATCATCGGGGCGCTGGGCTTCAACGAGATCGTCCGGGGAGCCTTCCAGTCCTGCTTCGTGTCCTATAAAATCGACGCCGCCCTCTGGGGGCGGGGCTACGGCTCCGAGGCCATCCGGTACGGCACCGGCTGGGCCTTCCGGGTGCTGGGGCTCCACCGGGCGGAGGCCAACGTCATGCCCCGCAACGCCGCCTCCCTGCGGGCGGCGGAGAAGGCGGGCTACCGGCCGGAGGGGCTGGCCCGGCGCTATCTCAACATCAACGGCGTGTGGGAGGACCACATCCACATGGTCAAGCTCAATGAGGAGGAATATCATGCATAAATCCGGCTCCGACGGCAAGTTTACCAGCTCCATCGGCTTTGTACTGGCCGCGGTGGGCTCCGCGGTGGGCATGGCCAACATCTGGCTCTTTCCCTACCGGGTGGGGCAGTACGGCGGCGGCGCCTTCCTGATCCCCTATTTCCTGTTCGTCGCCCTGTTCAGCTATGTGGGCCTGTCGGGGGAGTTCGCCCTGGGCCGCCTCACCGGTACCGGCGCCATGGGCTCGCTGGACTACGTGCTCCGGCAGCGGGGCCGCCGGGGCGGCCGGGTGCTGGGCGCCATTCCCCTGCTGGGGGTGCTGGGCATCGCCATCGGCTACTCGGTGGTGGTGGGCTGGGTGCTGCGGTACGCCGCAGGCTCCCTCACCGGCTCCGTCCTGGCCGGGGACGCCCAGGGCTTTTTCTCCGCCCTGGCGGTGGACTTCGGCTCCATCCCCTGGCACTTCGCGGCGGTGGCGGTGACGGCCGCCATCCTGATCTTCGGCGTGGCCTCCGGCATTGAAAAGCTCAGCAAGGTCATGATGCCCGCCTTCTTCATCCTGTTCCTCATCATCGCCGTCCGGGTGGCCTTCCTGCCCGGCGCCATGGAGGGCTACCTCTACCTGCTCCGGCCCGACTGGAGCTATCTGCTCAACCCGGAGACCTGGGTGATGGCCATGGGACAGGCCTTCTTCTCCCTGTCCATCAACGGCGCGGGCATGCTCATCTACGGCAGCTATATGAAAAAGGGCGAGAACATCCTCCGCCACGCGGGCATGACCGCCGTACTGGACACCCTGGCCGCCCTGCTGGCTGGCTTCGCCATCCTGCCCGCGGTGTTTGCCTTCGGCATCGACCCCACCAGCGGGCCGCAGCTCATGTTCGTCACCCTCCCCCAGATCTTCCAGCAGATGCCCGGCGGGCGCATCTTCGCCCTGCTCTTCTTCGTCTCCGTGTTCTTCGCGGGCATCACCTCCCTGATGAACATGCTGGAGGCCTGCGGCGAGGCCCTCACCTCCACCTTCCGCCTGTCCCGCACCGTTTCCACCCTCCTGGTGGGCGCGGCCGCCTTCCTCCCCGGCCTGTTCCTGGAGTCCCTGGCGGGCATGGGGGGCTGGATGGATCTCATCACCATCTACGTCTCTCCCTTCGGTGCGCTGCTGGTGGCGGTGTGCATCTACTTTGTGCTGGGTATGAAGGACATCCGGGCCGAGCTGGCTCTGGGCCGGGCCCGGGCCCCCGGCCGCCTTTTCGGCATCACCGCCCGGTTCTATGTATTCCTCACCGTGGCGGTATGGATTCTGGGCATCGCCTACGGCGGCATCGGCTGAATTCCCCCGCAAAAAGCGGCCTGCGCGCTTGCGCAGGCCGCTTTTTATCGCCCTTCCAGCCAGCCCTTGAACTGCTCCAGCAGCTCCACGGCCTTGAACTTCACCACGTAGCCCTCGTCCTTCCCGGTCATCAGGGAGACCTGGTTCTCCGTCAGCCCGGCCTCCAGGGCGGTTTCCTGCGTGCTCTCGCTGACGGAGCCCAGGCAGAGGGGCGGGAACACCACGCACCACCAGTTCTGCCCGCCCCCCGCGCCGATCTCGATGCGCAGGGCGGTGTACGCCCCTGCCGGGAGGGCGAAGTCGGTATAGGTCTTGGTGGGGAACCAGTAGTCGTGCACCAGGGAGGCGGTCACCGGATAGGAATAGCCCGCCTCCCCCACCACCTCCGCCCCGGCGGCGGCCAGGTCGTACAGGTGGGCGCGGAGGAGCTCCTCTGTCTCCGCCCGGCCGGCTCCGGGAACAAACAGCTCCTCCGCCTCGGCCAGAATTCGGTCCCGCACCCGGAGCTTGAGGGCCTGGTCGGCCTCGGAATCCGAGTTGGCCAGCACGTGCAGGCGGATCACCTGGTCGGACAGGGCCGCCTGGGCCCCGTCCAGCCACACCCCCAGCAGGGCCGCGCAGGCCACCCCCAGCAGCAGCGCCAGCTCCCAGCGGCGCAGGGTCTTGGATTGCTTCATAAAACATCACCGTCCACTATGTAGTGCCTACATTGTGGACGGTGATGCCGGTTTCTATACCATTTTTTCCAGGCTGCGGGCCAAAAATGTATCCCGGTAGCTCTCCTGGAGCAGCTCATAGGCCCGGCGGGCGGCCTCCTCCCGGTCGAACAGGCCGAAGACGGTGGAGCCGGTGCCGCTCATAGAGGCCCCCAGGGCCCCCTGCTGAACGAGGGCGTTCTTGATGCGCTGCACCTCCGCGCCCCGCCGCTCGGGGAGCACATCCTCAAACACGTTATACATGCGCCGGGCCACTCCAGCCAGATCCCCCGCCGCCAGGGCGGCCAGCAGACCGGCGGTGTCCGGGCGGCGGCGGATGCGGCAGCCGTCCAGCCTGGCGAAGAGCTCCGGCGTGGGCACCGAAAAGGCGGGCTTGCACAGCACCACATGGCAGTCGGGCAGGGCGGGCAGAGTGGTGAGCACCTCCCCCCGCCCCTCGGCCAGGGCGGTGCCGCCCCGGACGCAGTAGGGCACGTCGGAGCCCACCCGGGCCCCGATGGCCTCCAGCCGCTCCGGCGGGAGGCCCAGCCCCAGCAGGCGGTTGAGCCCCCGCAGGACGGCAGCGGCGTCGGCGCTGCCCCCCGCCAGCCCGGCGCACACCGGGATGGACTTGTCCAGCTCAATGGACAGCCCGCCGCAGTCCGCCCCCGTCTCCGCGCACAGGCGCAGGGCGGCGGCCGCCGCCAGGTTGCGCTCGTCGGCGGGCAGGAAGCCCAGGCTGCTGCGCATGGACAGAGGCTTTCCCGTGCCGGTCTCCAGGCGGAGGGCGTCGCTGAGGGTCACGGTCTGCATGACCATGCGCATCTCGTGGTAGCCGTCGCTCCGCCGGTCCAGCACGTCGAGAGAGAGATTCAGCTTGGCGTAGGCCCTTGTTTCCAGAACGGACACCGGGTCACCCCCTTATCGGATCTTGCGCGCCTCCAGGTAAAAGCGCTTGTCGTGGGCCTCCCCCATGGAGAAGGTCTTGCGGGGGAGCACCCCGTCCCGGATGACGGTGGGAAAGAGCTGCTCCTTGCCCATGGCGGGCAGCAGGAAGGCGATATTGCCGGGGCGGGCGGCCAGATCCCGGGCCACATCCGCGCCGTGGATGTAGTCGATGCTCCCCCCGTGCTCCTTCACGTAGGCGTCCAGGAAGGGCTGGAGGGTGCCCACCTCCAACTGGGCCTCCGGGCGGGGCACAGTGACCGCGCCCTTTCCCCCGGCATGGGAGAAGCGGAGCACATGGCCGTCCCCCTCCCCCCGGTATGCGCCGGGGAGGGCGGAGAGCAGCTCCTCCACCACCCGCTCCGGCTCCACGCCGAAGACCACCCGGTGGATGGGCTCGAACTCCAGGGAGGCGTCATGGAGGTTGACCAGCTCGCACAGGGCGTACCGGGCGGGCAGGCTGTCCCACTGCTCCCTGGGGGTGAGCTTCTTCTGCCGCTCATAGCACTCCTTTGCGGTGGCCAGGGAGTGGTTGCCGTCCCCCACGGCGAAGAGGAGCACCGGCTTGTCCTCCACGCCGTAGCGGGCGCGGAAGGCCGCCGGATCGGCCAGCTTCCGGAGGGCGGCGGCCACCAGGGCCATGCTCTCCCCGTCCAGCCGCCAGCCGGCGATGTGGCCGCCCCGCTCCATGAGGTCGAAGTCGTACACCTCTTCCATCTGGTCCTTGCGGGCGGAGAGGGGCTCAAGCACCGTCTTTTCCAGGTCGTCGGCCAGCAGCATTACGTGGGGCAGCTCCAGGGGGGCGTTCTTGCGCACCGCCACCCGGGGCGGAATGCGGGCCATGACGGTGCCCTCGGTGGCCCGCACCTGGGCCTCCGCGCCGGGCTCGTAGTCGTACTGCTCCAGATCCACCATGCCCACCAGGCCCCGGCGCAGGCGCAGGTTGTCCAGCCGCCGCTCCACATAGATCAGGCTGGCGGGCAGGGTGCAGAACCGCTCCTCCCGCAGGTAGCGGGTCATGGTGTTGTTGACCTCCATGATGTCGGTCTCCACGCTTGGGCCGTCCAGGCAGCTCTCGGGCAGGATCAGGCGCAGGGTGGATGGGGCGGAGCCCACCAGCTCCTCCACCTCCTGCCAGTACTCCGGCTGGGAGGTGTACTGGTCGCAGGCCACCACCGACCACTTGGTGTAATCACAGTTCTGGGGCAGGAGGATGTCCGCCGGGCGGAAGGCCAGGCCGTCAAACGGGTCGCGCATACGTCCGCCCTCCTCAGTCCATGGCCCGCCGGATGGCGGCCAGCAGCTCGTCAAAGCCCTCGTAGGCGGGCACCTCCGGGTGATCGGCCTTGATCTGCGCCGTGCTCTTGAAGAGGAAGCCGGCGCGGCTGGCCTGGATCATGCCCAGGTCGTTGTAGCTGTCCCCGGCGGCGATGGTGTCGTAGCCGATGGACTGGAGGGCCTTCACCGTGGTCAGCTTGGACTGTGGGCAGCGCATGCGGAAGCCGGTGATGGCCCCGTCGGGCGCCACCTCCAGGGTGTTGCAGAACAGGGTGGGCCAGTTCAGCTTTTTCATCAGGGGCTGGGCGAACTGCTCAAAGGTGTCGCTGAGGATCAGGACCTGGGTGAAGCTGCGCAGCTCGTCCAGAAATGCCCGCGCGCCGGGCAGGGGGTCGATTTGGGCAATGGTAGCCTGAATCTCCCGCAGCCCCAGGCCGTGCTCCCGCAGTATGCCCAGGCGGTACTCCATCAGCTTGTGGTAATCGGGCTCGTCCCGGGTGGTGCGCTTGAGGGCGGGGATGCCGCTGGCCTCGGCAAAGGCAATCCAGATCTCGGGGACCAGCACGCCCTCCATGTCCAGACAGGTGATGTACATATGCTGCCTCCTCTTATGAATGGGGGTGGATGGAAGCTCAGCCCTCCCGGGCCTGCTTCTTGCGCAGGTTGGTCAGGAAGTTGTCCATGCGGGTCAGGGCCTCGGCGATGTCCTTCATGCTGGTGGCGTAGCAGCAGCGGATGAAGCCCTCGCCGCCGGGGCCGAAGGCGGCGCCGGAAATGACGGCCACCTTCTCCTCCATCAAAAACCGCTCGCAGAATTCGTCGGAGGTCAGGCCGGTGCCCCGGATGTCGGGAAACACGTAAAAGGCGCCCTTGGGCTCGAAGCAGGGCAGGCCGATGCGGCGCAGGCCCTCCACCAGATAGCGGCGGCGGCCGTCGTACTCGTCCCGCATCTTCTCGATGTCCACGTCGCCGTTGCGCATGGCCTCAATGGCGGCGTACTGGCTGGTGGTGGGGGCGGACATGATGCCGAACTGGTGGAGCTTGAGCATCTGCTGGAGGATGGGCGCGGGGCCGCAGACGTAGCCCATGCGCCAGCCGGTCATGGCGTGGCTCTTGGAGAAGCCGTTGACCACGATGGTGCGGTCGTACAGCTCCGGCAGGTTGGCGGGCGACACGTGCTTCTGGCCATAGGTCAGCTCGGCGTAGATCTCGTCGGAGAGGACCATGGCGTTGGTGTCCTTCAGCACCCCGGCCAGCGCCTCCAGATCAGCCCGCTCCAGAATACCGCCGGTGGGGTTGGAGGGGAAGGGGAGCACCACGGCCTTGGTGCGGGGGGTGAGGGCGGCGCGGAGCTGCGCGGCGGTGAGGCGGAACTCGTTCTCCGCCTTCAGCTCCACGTACACCGGCGTACCCCCGGCCATGGACGTCAGGGGCCCGTAGCACACAAAGGAGGGCACGGGGATGATCACCTCATCGCCGGGGTTGAGGATGCACCGCAGGGCCAGGTCGATGGCCTCGCTGCCGCCCACTGTGACCACAATCTGATGGGCGAAGTCGTATTGCAGGCCGAAGCGGCGGTTCAGGTAGGCCGCGATCTCCCGGCGCAGCTCCGCCATACCGGCGTTGGAGGTGTACTTGGTGAAGCCCTTCTCCAGAGAGTAGATGCCCGCGTCCCGGATGTGCCAGGGGGTGACGAAATCAGGCTCCCCCACGCCCAGGGAGATGGCATCCTTCATCTCCTCCAGGATATCGAAAAAGCGTCGGATGCCGGAGGGTTTGACCTCCTGGATGCGCCGGCAGAGTATTTCATCGTAATTCATGAAAAGATCCACTCCTTCTCCTGCTGCTCCTGCTTTTCAAAGATCAGGTGCTTCTCCTTGTACTTGTGCAGGATAAAATGGGTGGCGGTGCCCGTCACGTCCTCCAGGGTGGACAGGCGCTCCCCCACAAACTGGGCCACCTCTTTCAGCGTGCGGCCCGAGATAATGACGGTGAGATCAAAGGCGCCGCTCATCAGATAGACGCTCTCCACCTCGTCGTACTGGTAGATGCGCTCGGCCACCCGGTCAAAGCCGTCGCCCCGCTGGGGCGTCACCTTCACCTCAATGAGGGCGGTGACCGCCTCCCGGTCGGTGCGGTCCCAGTCCACGATGGCCTGATAGCCCAGGATGGTCTTGTCCGCCTCATAGCGCTGAATGGCGGCCTTCACGTCCGCCACGGTCATATCCGTCATGGATGCAAGCTGTTCATGGGTCAGCGTGCAGTCTTGTTCCAGAAGCCGGAGCAGCTTTGCCATAATACTTCCTCCCATCTGCATTTGAGCCCGCGCAAGCCGCGGGACAGCTTTATAAACTCTTATTATATACGTCCCCTCCCAGGATTACAATAGCGCATTCAAGCTCCCCCGCGCGGCATTCGCCGCTTTGTGCGGTATGATGAAATATTTTATTTATCCCTTCCATTTTCTTGTAGAAATCCATCTCTCAATATGGTATGATAAACGGTGACGTATGTAGCGCGACAATAAATTTGAGAAATTGAGACAACGAAAATGAGAAAAAATAGCGCCCAACTTAGAACTATTTCTGAGCTGACCGCTCTTTAATCCATACGATATAATTAAGATAAGCCGTGGCGACGGACAGACTCCTTTCCATGTGGTTCATCCAATGGATAGTTCCTCCGCCACGGCTTTTATATGTCTCTTTTGACCTCGGCTCAGAGGCGCACTTTTACCGTGTGGTTACCTCAACAAGATACTCCAGGGACACCCAGCCCTTATCCGTCCTGCCCCAGCCGTCCCGGGCCTCCAGCACGTCCACCACGGTGCCCATGGGGTACGCCCCCACCTTGCCGTAACCGGTGCCGGGGCCGCTGCGGATGTTGACGCCGATGCTGGGCGTCACGGTATACTTGCCCATACTCTCCTCCTGTCCCGGCGGCGTCTGCTCCGCCTGCTTGAGATACACGCAAATCCAGTTATGCACCTTGCGGCTGGCGGTGATACGCTCTCCGCCAAAGTCGCACTGGCTGGAGCCGCCCCCATCCAGCATGACGGCGGAGGCCCAGCCCAGCCCGGCCAGCCCGTCCCGCAGAGTTTCCGGCGTGGCTGCGTCTCCGGTGCCGTCTCCGGAGCAGTAGAGGGCCAGATCGCCGCCGCGCAGACCGATGGCGCTGCGCCCCCGCCTGCCGCCCTGGGCAGAGCCGTAGGAGGGCGCGCCCACCGGCCCGGTGCCGGGGAGGATCAGCGGCGTGACCGCGATAAAGTTGGCCGCCCCCTCGTACTCGGAGGTCATGCGGATGTCCGGCCCCCTGTCCCAGGCGTAGCCCATCGCCCGCCAGGGCGTGCCGGAGCGCATCACCCCGTCCACCTTGAGCAGCGGGCAGGCCGAGCCGTCCGGGTTCCACATGCCGCCGTTGAGCACATAGTCCGCGCCGGTCTCGCTCTTGACCTGAGCGAGCGTCTTGCGGCAGTTGGTGATCCGCAGCTCCATCCGCTCCACGGACGAGAGCGGGATGTATGTAATGAGCTTACTCATTTGATTCACATCCTTTTATCCAGCGATCCCGCTGTTGATTACTGTTCCGGGGCCAGTAGCCCGGCCAGCTCCTGGTACTCCTCCGGGGTGAGCCGGTCGGCGGCGAGATAGACATCCATCTTGTCCTGGAGGCCGTCGGTTCGGTTCTTCTGGATGAGCAGTTTGCAAAGGTTGTATACAGTTGTCATGGCATTCTCCTTTCTCAGTTAGCGGTCAGCTCCAGCATACAAAGCCGCTCCTCATGGTCGGCCAGCATGTCCAGAGTGATGTCCTCTGCCGAGGGCGATTCCGGCCCCGACGGTCTTGTGTCCGGGGCGGCCTGTCCTGTTTCGGGATTGTAGCGCCACCCCTGCTCCACATTGTCCTGTACCTCTACACAGCGTCGTGCAAATGCCTCGCTATACCACTTCTCTGGCGGGAGTGCATACTCCGGGATGATTTCGCGGACAGTGTTATCCTCATTTAAATAGACTGTTTTCATTAAAATCACTCCCTACCGTAAATCGCCACATATCCATCGCCGCCTTTGCCACCTATGCCGCTGGGCTTATACTCGCTGGAACGAAAAGTCCATCCCGCTCCACCACCTCCTCCGCCACCACCGCGGGTACCGTTTTTACCCATTATTGCATTGCTCTGGCCGGTAGCTCCAGCGCCACCATTACCGGCTCCACCGTCACCGCCATTTCCGCCGGGAGTTGGCGGATCATTAAGACTAGGATTGCCCCCTCCGCCACCTCCGCCACCGAAAGGTTTAAACCCAACAATAGAAATAATAGGCCCGGCATTGCCATCGCCATCGCCATTGTTATTATGGCTACCACCACTACCACCTATCATGAGCCAACCAGGAACAATCTCATTGGGGGCGTAGCCACCACCCATGCCACCAAGATTGGCTATTCCACCACTGCCACCAGGTACGGTAATACCAAAAGCGCTACTGCTCCCACCAGCGGAGCCATTATTAGTGACGGACGGTCCCAAAGAAGAGACTGCACCAGCTCCACCAGTTCCAACAACAATATTATTGTTTTGAATTGTACTGCTATCCAAAACATGGAAACACGCTACGGCCCCACCCCCGCCGCCACCTCCACCGCGCTCTCCACTCGAACCTCCGCCTCCTCCAGCACCAACCACAACCACAAAAACATCTGTATATTTGCGGTCGAACGTATGGGTGTAGCTCCCTGGTGATGTGTATTCCTTTATCAGTTTATAGCCAAGCTTCTGTTTGAGAGTCTGGTCAACATGCTCGTCCACATAGCTCTTGTGGGCGGCGTCTGTTAGGTCAGTAGGAGCGGCCAGATTGGCTATCTTGTGACCACTCATGCTAATTGCCCCGGACATGACTCCACCGGAACTTGCAAGAGCCCCCACCTGCTCCGCCGTGACGGCGTGGGGGTTGTTCTTGTTCCCGGTGTGGGCAGTCAGGGCCTGCTGCACCGCCGCCGCGCTGCCCGCCGGGTCATAGTCCATCTTTGGGAGCTGCCCGGCGGGCACCTTGCCGTCCTCTCCCAGCGTGGCCACACCGCCCGGCTTGCCCTTCTCGGTGGTTGGGATGTAGTCCATGTGGGGAAGCTGCTCGCTGGGTACTTTACCATCCTCACCTAAATCGGCCTTGTTGGGATGGGCATCCTCGGCGGTGTTATGCTGTTGGATCATAGCCTCCACGTCCTCCGCGCTTAAGTACAGCGGATTCCCGGATGCCTCAAAGGAGATGTTCTCTGTCTGCTCCACCCGGATCTGGAGCTTGAGCCGCTCATAAATCACAACGCCGTTGTCCTTGGTGTCCAGATATTCGCACTCAGCGCCTGCGTTGTCGTAGAGATAGACTCCCTCCTCCTGGGTGTCTGGATCTTGGGCCAGGAGACCCAGTTCCCGGTAAGAGAATCCCTCGTCAAACTGGCTGTTATCCAGTGTGACCACCACTACGCTCTGCTTTCCGTCGTCCGTAGTCAGAATACCGTCGATCTTCATCGAGTGCCGTTCGCTGACCAGCTCTGTGCGGTTAATCATAGAACCGTTACCCAGCAGACCGTCACCGATTGCAACACGGGTGAACTTGATGCCTTTCCCCTGGTGGCGCTTGGCCTCTATGGTCTGGCCGAAGGTGGTAAGTTTCAGTTTCGTGAAAGCCATATTCTTACTCCTGTCTTATCGTCATTTGCCTACCGCGCTCCACCGCTGCCGCGATATAGAGTGGGGCCTCATACCGCTGTTCCTTGGATAGGTGCAGTAAAGTCCGCGCTGGTTTTATCTTGTTCAGCTCCTTCAGGAGCAGCTCCCGGTCATCCAGCACAATATCGCCGCCGATAAACCAGACAGTAGCCTCCGCCCAGTGGTCCGGTTTTTCTCCCGGTTCAATCAGGACATTATCATAGCCGAATGCTTGAGCCAGATACCGAATACCACTGTTCAGCCCGGCCATGGACGAGATGGCCCCTCTCATGGCGAGCCGATTCCGGTAGTTTTCCAGTGCCTCCCCTTCTAGACGGAGCATATCCCTGTCCTCGCCATGGACGGAGAGCATCACATCCGAGCAGGTGAGCACAGACGCCTCCTCCCGGATACGGAACAGTTTCTGCTTGCACTCGTCAAAGGAGCGGCCCATGACCTTGAAAAAGATGTAGAACTGGTTCAGGGCCTGTTTACCACGCTTCAGGGGGCTAAACAGCAGGTAGAACATATACTCGCCAAAGGACTGATACATGGTCACACCCCCTTCACGGTAACGGTGATCTTCCCGGCCATGATGACCTTCTCCACATCCAGCGTCACGTCTGCTGCCGGGGTGGTTACGGTCACATTACGCACAACGGAGACATCGCTCTTTATCTTGTGAATGATATCCGCATGGGTCAGCTCATTCAGGGCGACGTTACGGTTGCGGAGTGTCAGTAAATCGTTGACCGCAGTTTCCACGCGGGCCACAAGTCCATCCTGGCTGAGAGAGCTGGAGACGGTCACCGTGACTGCGATGTCCTGGGTGACAACCTCCGCGCTTTTGACCTGGATGTCGGTGTCCGGTTCCCGGATCTCCTCACAGGCTGTCCGGCACAGCTCCAGCAGCTCCTCGGTTGCTGTCCCGGCCTCTGAGGTGATGATAATGTCCACCGTGCCCTGGCCTCTGGGATGTTGATCCTTGACTGTCACATACAGCACCCCGGCGATGGCCGAGCATACGTTGATATAAGTGTCCCGCAGCGGGACAAGGGCCAGCTCGGACCAGGAGCGGAGTGTCCGCTCTCTGGCGCTCTCATCGTCTTCCGTGTCGCTGCCCTCCCGGGTGAGCCAGTCCCTTTCGTTCGTAATGGTCACCTCGCCCAGATAGGTGAGCGTCCTGGTAATTTGGGCCGCGGGGACGTTGTAGCGGCTTCCCTCAATCTCAGCTTCCACCGGCACCTCTACGGAGGCCGCCCCTTTTTGGAGCGTGGTCTCCTCCAGAACGATGAAACGCAGTTCGTCGCCATTGATGTCCTTTATGCTTTTGAAGATATGCCCCCTGGGAATCTTGATGGCCTCGCCGTCCATCTCCGTCCTGGAGACGGTGACCGTCCCCTGGGCCTTCTGCGCCTGCTTGCGGCTCTTGGAGTAGTCCGCCATCTTCAGATCCAGCCATACCCCGGTGGCATGGCTCACAAACATCTGGTTCAGGATGGTACGTCCCAGCTCCAGAAGTTCAATCTGGATGCGGAGCAAAATAAGCATCAGGGTATAGAAGACGCCGCCGCTGTGGAAGTTGGTAATGGAGAAGCCCTCGTCGGCCAGCTCCTGTATTTTCTGATCCTTCAGCTCCATCAGGTCGGGAACCGGGATGACTTGGTCTAAAATCTCGTTGTCAATCAACTACACGCACCTCCAGGCTGACCGGGTCAATGATAATATTCAGGGTCTGCATGCGGTCCTCCTCCGTTGTCTGGAACGAGCAGTAAACGTGAAAGGTATCATCCACAGCATCTACCTGAACTTGTATGCTCTCAGAGAGGACGACCTCCCTCTTTTGCAGCCCGGCCCGTACCCGCTGAGCGATCTCAAGCCGGACGAGGTCGCCGTCCTCAGATTGCAGGAAATCATACAAGCTCCAGCCGAAATCCTCATCATAAAAGAGCTCGCCCCGCTGGGTCTGGGCCTCAAGGATAATGGACTGATAAAAGCACTCCAGCTCCGTACAGAGGGGGGCGTCGCCGTCTGTCGCCCGGGTGAGCTGGCCCTCCTCATCCAGCCGGATGTCCGTGTCGTGCAGCCCAGTCACAGAACTACCTCCCCGATGATGACTGGCGTGAGGTCGCCGAAGGGGAGCGCGATGGCGGCCAGCGCCCCGGCCTGGAGCTGTATCCTGGATCGCACATTGGGCAGGGGTGGGAAGCTGCTGTCCTCGTTACCGAAGCGGTCCACCACTGTCAGGGTGTATTCCTGCCAGTGGCCCACGATGCGGCCCCGGTAGCTCCTGCCGCTCTCATCGTTGTGGATGTCCAGCTCCTCCGCCTCATACGTGTCTGTGAGTTCCTTTACGCTGGACACGCGGACCAGAAGGACGGCGGGTGTCACCAGATGCGTATAGCTCTGCTTCAGCACATCCTCAACGACTTTTTTGACAAACTGCTCTAGCTGCTTACCCATGGTGTCCCTCCTCAAAAGTAGATGTGTGTACGGATGAAGCCCTGGTCGCTGGTCAGGTGCCGGACTCGCGCCACCTCCACCTCGCCCTCCACCTCGGTGTGGACGACCTGGATGTGGTGCGAATGGCGTACAAAGGGGGCTGACACGGTTTCCAGGTCCCAGAGACTTCCCCGGCGGACGAGGCTCAGGATGTTCTTCCCGACTTCGAAGGTGTAGGTCACGGACTGCTCCGGCTTCTCGTCCCAGTAAAAGACGCCGCCGGAAAAGAAGTAGGGGACCTGGATGCCCCAGGCCGCCGCCACGGCGTCCAGGGCCTGCACGCCGCTCTGCTTGCGGATAGAGAGCTGCTTCCGGGCTGGGTATACCGTGGAGGCCAGCTTCAGCTCCGTGAGGCCCGCCTGGGCCAGAATATACCGGATAACCTCCTGGGGCGTTGTCTCCAGAAAGGTCTCGTTCACTGTCAGGCCCTCCAGCAGCAGCATCGCGTCTTTCAAGACAAGCTCGTTGGCACGGCTGCCAGCGCTGTATGGCTTGGCGACATAGCCAGTAAACACCTCATCGAACGCGCCGCCATAACCCAGCAGCACCGCACCGGGGGCCAGCCGGGCAAGGCTGACCTCCGGCATGTAGCGGTCTGTAAACCGAATTTTCGCCCAGTCATAGCGGGCGTCCTTGGCAGAGGATACTTCTATTTCAATGCCCTGGTTAAACACATATCCACCAGCTTGCACCGTAATCTGTGGATAAAACAACTCGATTGTTTCCATGGTCACGTACTCCTCTGCTTGGTTTTCAGCTTTGACCGCACCTTGGAGGTGTCCGCGTCATCTACGGCGGGAGAGCGGTCTTTCTTGTTTACCAGGGCCTTCTTACTTTTGGTTACATTGGCATACCCGCCGCCGGAGCTGCCGGACGATGTTGGGGAACTGCCCCGACCGGAATCCAGATAGCTCGTGTAGTCCGTCTTCAGGCTGCCCGAGGTACTGGAGGAACCACCGCCCTTTTTAGCGGACGAGGAGCTGGTAGAGCTGGAGGAGGACTTGACGGCCTGGATAGTCTGGGGGATATACTCCCACAGTTCCAGTGTGATGGAGAAATACCCCTTCTTGTTCTCGGCCTTGTGATTCAGGGATTTAAACAGAACCTTGTCAATGCCATGGGCCGCCGTGTCCTCACACACGATGGGGATCGGTTGGGGGACACTCTGGCCCGCCGCCCGGAATATGGCCCGGAGGGTCTCCAGCCGTTGATATTTGGTCTGTGTCTCTGTATCGTCCACCACAAGCTCGATGTTGACCTTGGCGTCCTCGTAGCCGGTGGCCTGCTTGGGCTTGGTGGAGCTGCCCTCCACCTCCTGCTCGTCGATCTGGGCTGACTCCTTGACCTCGATACTCTTGACAAGACCAGGGAGGACGACCCCGTTGAGCTTTATGGTTCCATCTTCCACAAATATCATGAGAGCCGCCCTCCTTCTTCATGCCAGCACATAGTCGGTCTCCGGGTCATCATCCGGGTCTTCGCTGCTGTTAACCTTGTCCTCCAGCTCGTCCAGGATTTCGAGCAGATCCTGGAGCTGCTTGATCTTCTTAATATCCACCTGAAGCACCAGCTTCTTAACGATGTAGACCTTGCCGCCGTTGGAGCCGGGGGTGCCCCCGCCCTCGGTGTTTTGGTTCTCATCCGAGTCTCCTCCCAGCCGGACCGGTTTAGGAGTCTCCTGTTGAAGGCTGACCTTCGCGCCGTCCAGCCCCTTCGTGATAGCGTTGGCCGGGGCGTCGTCCGCCAGGGCTACGCCCTCGGCGAAGGTGGTCATGGTCTTTTTGCCGCTCAAGGTCAGGGTGCTCAAGGGCCCCTCCTTGGCGTCGGAGTGGGGAAACAGATTGCCGATCTTGGAGAAGATCCCCTTAACTGCGTTGATAGGGGCCATTGCCACGGACAGGATGCCGTTGACAAAGGTGGTGATGAGCCGCTTTCCCGCCTCACCAAACCATGCTATTTTCTCACCAATCCAGCCTATCACGTCGGAGAAAAAGCCCTTGATGGTTTCGATGCCCTGGCCGATCGCCGTACCGATTGACTGGAAGAAGGCGAGGAAGGACTGGAAGCCCTGCTTCAGCCAGTCAATGCCCGCTGAGATTGCTGAGCAGGCCGCGTTCCATACATTCTGTATGAACGCGGTCACGGTGTCCCAGTTCTGCCAGAGCAGCACCAGGGCCGCTATAAGCGCCACAATCGCCAGGATGATCCAGGTAATGGGGTTTGCCAGCAGGGCGGCGGTGAAGGACCACACCGAGGCTATGAGCCCAGGCATGGCGGTTGCTGCGGTCACGATGGCCTGCTTCGCCATGCTCACCAGCCCGAGGGCCATGTTCTTCAGGGCGGTCACAGCGGATACGGCGGCGGTCTTTGCCATGCTGGCAATCTGGAGGGCCACGTTCTTGATTGCCCCCACCGCGCCGGAGCCTGCTGTCCGAATGAGGCTAAAGCCCTTCTTTATGGCGTCGCCCGCATATAGACCGTATATTTGGATTGTCTCAAATATATCCGGCAATCGTCGGATGACGCCGATGAAGCCGCTAACCAGCCCCGCCGTTTTGGTAAACACGAGGCCCACGCCGCCCATGACGGCGATGAGGGTGCCTCCCACGGTCAGGAAGCCGCCTATGGCAAGGACTACCAGAAGCAGGACGCGCACCAGATCCTGGTGGTTGTCGACCCACTCAGCGCCCTTTTGGATGACTCCTGCGGCTCCTTCCATGAGGTCATTGACCACCGGAAGCAGCGTATTCCCCGCCGCCTCTGCGACGTTGTGGAGCTGCTGCTGGAGCCTCTCAAACCGTTCCGGCTCTGTCTCGTTCATGGCCGAGGCCATTTCCGTGGCGACCGCTGTGCCCTGGCCCATGGCGTCGTACAGATTCAGGATATTGTCCTGAAGCTCTCCGGTCTTGTTGTAGAGCAGGTCAATGAAGTCCACGGCCTCGACCGTGCCGAACGCCGTGGAGATTTCCTGCTTTTCAATGGCGTCGATGGTGTCGCCGTACTTGCTTCGCAGTTGTTCCAGGATTTCCGGCAAGCTCCTGAGCTGGTTATTCGTATCGAGGAAGGAAAGCCCCAGCTCCTCACCTGCCTTCGCCGCAGACCGCAGAAACGCGGAATACTGAGTACCTGCCTCCGAGCCGCTCATGGTGGCCTGAAGCATTCCCAGGACGGAGAGCTGCTCCTCCAACGGGACATTGGCATTTGTGGCCGCTGCGCCCAGGCTCTCGATTGACGCGGCCATCTCCGAGCCGGTCGTCTTAAACTGCTGAACGCTGCGCGCAATCCCCGCCGAAAAAACCTCGCCGAACTCCAGGTCGGTGAGATCCTCATAATACCCCTTGTAAATGCCGTATCCGGTGGCGAACAGGCTGGTCATTTCGGCTACGGTTGACTTGGTAGCCTTGCCGGTCAGAGCGGCCAGAGTGGTGAACTCTGCCACGCCCTCGTCACTGAGGGAGGCGATGCCGCTCTTGATGTCGTAGGAAGCGGAGATAAAATCCGCCTTGGAGGTTCCGGCCCACTGGTCGGAGAAGCTGCGGGCCGCGTCTTCCACGGCCTCCAGATCCTTGACGCCCAGGGAGGCCAGCTCGCCAAGAGCCCGGCGCGTCTCGAAGGTGGCCTCCACAGGGGCCAGGGCGGCCCCCGCGATGGATGAGCCCAGCTCCGTCATTACCGCGCCAGTCTTGACCATGCCGCCGAGCGTGCCCTCCAGCTTCTGGAGCCTGGAGACGCCGCCGTTAACGCTGCTGTTGATCTTCGCCATGGGGCCGGTTATGTTGTCCACCATGTTCATGATGAGGGACAGCTTGAACACGCTCTCCAGGCTCATGGGCTGTGCTCACCCCCACCCCAGGGGGACGCCCGGGGATGTCCCGGCCCTCGCTCTCTTGCTCTCAAGTGCTGTTCACCTCCCGGTCATTCGCTGCCGAACACTTCAGAGATCGCCCGGGCAACGATGTTCTTCTCCAGCTCCTGCACATAGCGTGCCTTCGCTATGTAACTCAGGAACTCGCCGATCTCCACCTTTTCCGGGTCAAATCCCTCTAAGAGAGGAGGAGGCAAGAAGCGGTAGATCTCCAAAAGCCCGGCTTCCACCAGACTGCTTCTAACCTCCTCGGCCCGCTCTCTTAGAGCTTTTTCAAATTTACCGCGTTCGTCAGGCCCAGGATCTCCGTGAGCTTGCCCGCGATGGTCAGGGCGACGCCGGGGTATTCCTCCAGCTCAGAGGTCAGGCGATCCCTGTCCTCATCGACCACACAGTCCAGCAGGAAGGTCTTGCTGGCCCGGGTCATGCCGGACTGCTGCACGCCCTTCAGGTAGCGGTCATAAGAGGGCACGCTGGGCCTCTTGAAATAGTAGCCGAACTCCAACGCCTCGCTGTCCTCGTCCTCCCGAACAGAGCAGGACACGCGGTAGACCTTCCCGTACTTGGCCTTGAGGGCCTCCTTTTCGCTCTTGGGCGAGGTGGCCGCTGCATCGTTTTTCTTGATGTCTTCCATGACGGAATCCCTCCATATTTCCCAAATATCTTGTCTTGTACGCTTAGATTGGCTCTACGCCGTCCTGGACGATGCCGCCGTAGATTGCGAGATCCAGGCTTACCTTGACGCTCTTGTCGCCCTGAGTGACGCTGTTGGACCGCTTGGAAATCTGCACGAGCTTCAGCTCATCGACCACGGTTTTCTCGCCTTCCATGCCGTAGCTGACTACCACGGACGGGAACTGGAGCTTGAAGAAGCTGACGCCCTTGGCCTTGCAGTAGGCCAGCATCTTGTGGTAGTCATCGCGGAGCAGGGAGATCTTGCCCGAACCGGAGTAGTTGCCGGTGCCGAAGCCCCGGGGTTTGTTGCCCTTGCCGTAGACGGCCTCCTGATCCAGCTCATCGTCGTAGCTGATTTCCTGAACCTCGATGTCCAGGCCCGGGAACTTGAAGTCCACATCGGCCCAGTCGTAGACCTTGCCGTTGACTTTCATGCCGCTTTACCCCCCTTCTACTCGCTGACGTTGGTGCGCCCAACCTCAATCTCAATCTCCCGGATATAGCCCCGGGACAGATACAAGATGCGCACGCGGAGCAGCTCCGTCTCCAGGAACGTCTCCTCCTGGCCTTCAGGGATCGTAACCTCGGCCCGGCTGATCTCCTTAGCGGCGATCATCTTGTCCAGGGGTACGGCCAGGAACTTAGCCCGGGCCTGCATCTCACCATCAAAGTCGGACATGTCAATGTCGTCATTGAGCAGGAGCAGGGCCTCCTTACGGACCTCACGGATGACCTTGTTCTTGACCCGTATGTCCTCGGCGTATCGGAAGTCGCTGGTTTCCGGGCTGAGCATCTTCGTGTGATATACGTAGAAATCCTCCAGGCCGGAGTAACCACGGAAGGTCAGGAACCCCGCTTCGTCCAGCGCCTTGATGATGGTGTCATCCATGGCGGCGGGGAGCAGCTCTTTCAGCTTGCTTTTCTTGATGCCAAAGCCCGCCTCGGGCCGGGTCTTGCCGATGCTCTCGGCTACGCCCGCCCTGGCGTACAGGCCGGAGGCCACGCCTGCGAGATTGACAATCTGGGTGCTGCCGTCCAGCCGCACAAGGCGGCCCCAGGAGGTACAGACCTGAACGTCGGTATTCCTGACCTGCCCCCGGGCCTTCGCCAGCTCCCGCGCCCAGTCTGTCAGGTCGTCCTCATCCTCGGGATAGGCCGCCTCCAGGAGCACAAACAGAGGCTTGTGGTAATCCGCAGCCAGCTCGTCCCGGAGTTTCCCCATTGCGGTCCACATATCCAAGTCGCTGGCCCCGACCACATGGAGCCACTCAAACTCCTCCGGGAAGTCCTTGACCTTGCGGGCCGCCGCCAGTACATCCCCTTTGGAGAGGGTGGGGGCCGTGGTACTGAAGCTCCAAAGATCTCCTACCTGGAAGGAGGTCTCGGGAGAGTCAGAGGCCGCCGCGAATGTCACGGTCACCCCGGTGCCAGGAAACTCATACTTGCCCGCCACGGGAACGGTGATCTCGTCGCTATAGGTGTTGCCGCCGTCAATCGAGTATGCAAAGGCGGCGGTATTGAGTGTGCCTTGGGCGGTAATCTTAACAACCACCGCAAAGGCATTGTTTGGGCTGCCTGCGGCGGTAACCGTACCGCCGCCCTTGGCCTCCTTGGTAACCTCGCCCACGGTGCCCGCCATGGAAGCGGCCACCGGGAGACAGTACACCCGGGCCGCGCCGAACTGCACGGAATCCATCACAGAATCCGCCAGAGGGGACAGACCCAGCCGTTCCTTAATAGTGTCGGCGGTCATATCTCCGCTGATGGTAATGAGCTTGTCGCTGCTGATGGGGGACACGCCGATGCGGATACTGACGCCGTAGCCGCTGCTGCCGGAGAAACCGAGCTGTCCGTCCAGTACGGTCTCTTTCACATCTCTAAGAATGGACACGGCCTGCCCCTCCTTTCCTCCCGCCCATGGGTGCCTTCTGGTATGCCTTAACTGCCGCCGCAAAGTCGGTGCCGGTCATCATCCGTCCCGGTTTCCAGCCATTGGCGGCGCAGAGGCCCGCAAATACAGGTCGGCTAACACCCTGGCGGAGCCGCAGCGCCTCAATGTCCTCCAGCAGCTCCGTCCCGGTGGCCTCATCCTTACTGTCCTTTGTTGCCATTGGTTTACTCCTTTCCGTTGATTCTCTGAACGTCTTCCACCACGAAGCCCTTGACCCGGTGGAAGTCCGTGTCCCGATAGACGCCGCCCTGGAAGGTGATGCTCACCCGAACCGCGATCTCTGCTTTCAGTGGGTGATCCTCCTCCGTGTCCCATTCCACGCCGTCCACTACCAGAGGCACAAAGTTCCCGTCCACCTCAAGCCCACGATCCAGGGACGCCAGAAACGAGTCCAGCATAGCCTCCACCTTTTCGGCGTTGTAGTCACCGAGAATCACCTGAAGGGTTACGGCCCGGTCAAAGAGCTTCCGACGCTTGTGCAGCGCTCCCTCTTGGTCTGTATAGATGGTTTTGGAGCCGTTTCGCGTGATGGCCTCCGTACCGGGAAGCACCGCCCCCACATGGCTATCCATGGTTCTGGACAGTGATTTCATTGTAGTATGGGGCTTTGTTTTGAGCCCTGCGTCCTTGAGCTTCTGCAAAAGGTAGGCTGTCGCCTCTGTGTAAAGCATGGGTTACTCTCCTGATCTCCGAAGGAAGTCCTCCGTTGTTTCCTGGATTTCCTGCATGTCATCGTCTGAAAGCCCCAGAAAGGGGCGGGCCGGAATGGTGACCTTGACCTTCTTTTTCATCACCCAGCGCCCGTTCACCTTGAACCGCAGGTATTTCTTGCGCTTGGCTTTGATGAGCCGGTTCTTTGCTCCGAGCTGGTGGGTGGAGGCGTGCTTGGCGTTGGTGCCCACCGCAAAGCCGGTGTAGTCGGATTTGACCTGGATGCTGTTGCGGAGCTGGGCGGAGTCCACGAGGGTCTTGCCGCCCTCAGCGATTGCCCGTTGGGAAGGAGGCCACCTCCGGCCATCCGGCCCCTTGCCCGTCTTGAAACGGTCCAGGGTGGACGCCCGCACGCCCTGGCCGAGCGCAGCGTTGAGCTTCTTTTTGTCCAGCTCGGCCAGGGCGCGGGTCTTACGCAGCAGCCCCCGGATGTCACCCTCCAGTCGGATATTTACCATGGGTCACATCCCCTTCATGGTTTCCCGGCTGAAAATGCGGTCGTTGGAGTGGAGGGCAAAGCCCGTCGCGGCGGCGGCCTTGGGGTCGCTGGTATCGCTGCCGATACTGACCTTGCCCTCCGCGACCAGGGTAAGAAACTTGACCGCTGCGTTGTAGCGGGTCAGGTAATTCCCCTCCCGTCCGTCAGGGTCAAGGCCTGCCCGGGAAAACAGATTATAGAGGGCGATATCCTTGGAAAACTTGTTGATGACCTTGGGAACCGGGGCGAGAGGGACGGCGTACCGCTTGGCGAGATAGCCGTCAATCTCGCCGTCCGCGTCCGCGATGGCCTCGTCAATGAGTGGTGCCAGGATGGCCTCTCGCTCCTCTGGGTCCTCAACCCCGTCGTTGTCGGTGATGATCTGACTCACCGCGTCGAGCTTTAAGAGGGCGCGGACCTCGTCGCGGCTACAATAGCTCATGACATACCTCCGGGTCAGTCACCCGTCCCGTCGCTGCCATAGGCCATCTGCCAGAAGCCGAAGCCCACGTTCTCCCGACTGTCCACGCCATAGAGGAAGGTCTTGGCGAAAAAGACGTTGTCGTCGGTCTCGTTGGTCTTGCTGACGAACTTGGCGGGCTTGCGGGTCTGGTGGATCACAGGCTTGACGGGCCGGTTGGTGCAGAGCAGATACCACGCCTTATCCGCCCCGGCCAGCCACGGCGCGACGAGGGGCTTGGCGGTGCCCTGCATGGTGTTCTTGGTGCCGTTGATGTAGTCGGCGATCAGGATGTCCCGGGCTTTGGACTCCAGGGCGGGCGGGACCACCAGCTTGTCAGGGATGAGGTTGAGGGGGCGGCCCTTGCTGTTGGTCAGGGACATGATAGCCGCACGCGCGGCGATATAGGCGTCCACGCTCAGCTCGGCGTGGCCCAGGTTGGAGACGGTGCCGTCGCCCACAGGATGGGCGTCGCTGAAGAAGGGCTTGCCGTCATAGCAGAGGGCGGTGAAGCCGTCCTTTAGGAGCTTGAATACCAGCTCATCAGGATGGGTCGCCGCCTCCCGGCCCAGGGACTCGACGCCGGGGTTGTAGAGCCCGATCTTGTCGTCCTCCACCGCCTCCCGGGGGATGCCGAAGGTCAGCTCCCAGGACTTGTTCTTAATGGTGTAGTCTGAGCCGCTCAGGTTCTGCACCTCGCGGTCGCCGATCCACTCCCGCATACCGGGGAGATCCCCCAGCCATGCGTAGGTCTCCGCGTCCGTGGTGGACGGGGTCTCCATGGCGATCTCTTTATAGAGCGGAGCATGCTCAGCGAACGCCTTATTGAAGATGGTGTTGTAGCCGACATAAATGCCGCGCAGGTTGGGGCCGTTGATAATCATGGTATAAGTTCCTCCTTTACGTTTCGGCGGCGGCTGGAACCGTCAGGCCGAAGCCCAGCTCCACGGCGACGCCCGCGTCGTCCACCCGGAGCACCAGACCGGCCACGCTCGCGCCGGTGGCGGTGGCGGTGACGGTCTGGTCGTCCGCGATGTAGCAGGGCTTTAGGACGTGGGCGGCGGTGAGCTTCCCGGCGTCCGTGGCGTTTTCAAAGACGAACACGCCCCGGGCGACCCGGATCGTAGCCGCGCCGTCCGCGCCGGTGTTCGCCACCGTCTCCTCGGCCCGGCCTGCGGCGGTCAGCGTGGCCGACTTGGAGCCGGGGACCGCGTAGCCGCTGGCGTCCAGGGCCACGAGTGCCCCCTGGTAGATGGTGGTGTTCCCCTTCACGGGGAGGACGAGGTGACGCGCCCCGTTGCTGATCTCAACGGTGTCCCTCGCTGCGGTGAGTGCTGCCATGGTATCAGTCCTCCTTCATGCCGTACTTCTTGACGTCGTCCTCGCTGATGCCGAGCTGCTTGCACACGAGGCGGGTGGCCTCGTCCATGCCGCCCTCCGGCTTCTCCGGGCCGTCCTGGAGGAGCTGGCCCATGGGGACCACCTGGGGGGCCTTCTCCACGAAGTCCGAGAAGCCCCTGGGATTGCTCAGGGCGTAGCTAGTGGCCCACTCCTTCTGTGCCGGGGTGATCTTGCCCGCCTTTAGGGCGTGGGTGACGGCCTCGTCCGCGTCCCGCCGGGTCATGGTGTCCTTCAGGATCTTCAGCTCCGCCATGACGTTCACGCCGTCGATGATGCCGCCCTTCAGCTCCATGATCTTGGCGGTGACGTCGCTGGTGGCCGCGCCGGACTTCAGGCCCAGCAGCTCGCAGACGGCCTTGTTGGCTACGGTTTCCTCACCGCCGGGAGGCGGGGCCTTGCCGTCCTCCTTGAGCTGCTTCAGCTCTGCCAGGGCGGCGGCCAGCGCCTCCGTGACCTGCTCCGGGGTGGCGTCCTCGGGGAGTCCCAGGAGCTTTGCCAGTTCTTTCGGGTCCATAGTGTGTTGTCCTCCTTTGTCGTTGTAGGTGCTGGAATTGACGATAGGGTCCATGTGGTCGATCGCAGGGGTATTGGTGAGGGCCAGCGAGTGTAGGCCCGTTGCCTTCCCATCCGACTTGCGGACGGTGATAACAGGGGAGAGGTAGCGGTACTCCCGGTTTTTCAGGTACTCCGCCGCCCGGTCCGTCCATTCCACCTTTGCCACGATGTGGCCGTCCTGAATGGAGAGCTCCTTGACCCACCCGGCGGCGGGGGCCTGGACGCCGTCCAGCGTCTGGTGCTCGTAGTCCACCACCACGTCTACGCCGTGCCGGGTGATCTCCGCCTTCATCAGCCGGAGGCTCTCCTCGTCCACGTTGAACTCGCCCTTCTGGCTGGTGACGTGTCCCAGAGGCAGGATGCGGATGACCTCCGGGACGCCCCGGACCTCTACCTCGCCCCCTTTCAGGGTGATGATCTCCATGGTTTGCGTATCTCCTTTCCGGGGTTGCGCGTCAGGCCGCCGTTAACGGCGTGCGCACGCGTGCAAACACCCCTTTCCGGGTCGCCCCGTGAATTTACCCTCCTCCGCCCGTCGAGGCCGTCAGGGGGCTTCCTGGGGCTTTTTCGTGGGGTTACCCTTTTCGCGCGCCCGGAACGCCTTGGCGAGGGGCTCAGGGTAGCCCTCCAGGTCCGGCCTCCACGGGGTCTTGGCCGGGTTGGTGGCAAAGTGCGGGTCCGGCATGAGGTTCACGAAGCGTCCGTCCTCCAGGATGCCCGACTTGGGGAGCTGGGTCTCCACCTGAAGGCCCATGCGCTCCACCTGCCGCTTGCTCAAGGTGCGCACCGTACACCTGCACTTGAAGCCGTTGGGCGGAAACCAGGTGTCCCAGACCGGGGAGTCCGCCGGGAATACCCGGCCATCCATAGCGAGGTGGGAGGGGCGCGTCCTGGAGTCATTGACTGCGTCATACTGCCAGTACGGGCGCAGATCCATCACGTCCGGGTCAGTCATCTGCTTGTAGTGGCCCACATTGTAGGCCGTCTGGACATTGGTGCGGAAGATATTCTCAGCCTGATAGGGCGTGACCCCATCGTAGCCCTCCCGCTCCAGGAAGTCGTTCATATTGGCCCGGAACTCCGTCAGGGTGTTCCCGTCCTCAATGGCTGCCAGCAGTTCCTCGTAAAACCTGCGCAGGATCTGGAGCTTGGAATACCCGCTCACAGTAAAGGCCAGGGCCCGGTATTCGTAGGCGATGGAATAGAACACCGACGCCGTCACTGGTACGCGCTGGCGGAAATACGTCTCGGCTTCCTCAAAGGTCATGTCGCCGCCGGTGAGGACGGCGTCAATCTCGTCCATACTCCAGCGACCTCCCCTCCAGATCCGCCAAGGTCATGACCTTTTGCAGCAGATCCTCCACCTCGGACACATCCATGGAGGCGTACAGCTCCGCCACGGCCTCCTCGTCCTCCAGGGTGTCCCGGAGCTGCTCCAGGCTGTCCACCTGCCCCAGCAACGCCAGCACCGGCGCAAACGCCTTGCGCCAGCTCCTGGCTCCGCGCTTGAGAGCTGCCGCCGTCACCCGGTCGATATGTTCCTGAGTGCCCAGCTCGCTCCTGCCCTTGAGGGCCACGTAGCGCCGGGGCTGCGCCTTGAAGGGGAACATCGGTTCGGCGGTCTGCTGGGCGTAGCTAGGGGTTGCGATGGCCTCGCCGTCCTCCGGCTCTGGGATGCTGAACTTCTTGTAGAGATAGGAGAGGGGGACTGGCAGGCCGGTCTTCTCTACCAGCGTCCCCACCACATTGGCCGTCTGCATGAGATCCTCGTCCTCCTCGCAGTCAAAGCGGATGCGGGGGATGCGTTTGGACTCGCCGAAGTTGAACATCACCAGGGGGCGGATGAGGTCTCGCCGGAGTGTGGCCGCCAGGGCCTTGCAGTCCGCCACCGTCAGGTCGTGCCGGACGTCGTTGTGGGTCTTGCTCTGGGCGTAGCTGCCGCCGCCCGAGTCCGAGGTCAGGGTCTGCCCCAGGACTGCCTTGCTGATCTGCTCGTCGCAGTAGCGGGCCAGCCGCTCATAGAGGTCGGTGCTGGAGGTCTTCTCCGTGGTGATGAAGTCAATGGAGGCCCCTTCCGGGATAATGCCCGCTGCATCTGCGCCGAGCTGAACCAGCGCCCGCATAAGCGCCCGCTTCTCCTCGTCGCTGCTTCCCGGCGCGTACTTGCCCAGCCGGAAGGGCAGGCCGTACACTTCGGCGAAGCTGATCCAGTCCTTGATATCATAGTTCTTGAACAGGTACATCCAGGCCACCACCCGGAGGATACCTGCCCGGGCCGGGTGCCCCGACCGCGCTTTATACTTGTGGATGATGAACTTGTGCTTCGGGAGCAGGATGCCGGAGGGCGTTTCGTCCGTCCGGCACCGGAAGGAATCGTCCACACCGTCCCAGAAAAACCGTTTCTGGTGGCGGCTCCTGATGTCCTGAACCACCACCTGGCCCCCGTCATAGCCCCACATGATTTCCGAGACCGCGATCCCTTTTCCGATAGCGTCCAGCAGATCCGTCTCGATGTCCTCCATGCCCTCGATACTGTTGAGCTGCTCCTCTACGAACTCCGCGATCTCCTTATCCCTCGGTTCGTCGCCGAAAGCCGTAACCTCAAAGTCCAGGCCGGTGACCGCGTTCTTCCGGGTCTGAAGCTGGCTAAACAGGTGGGGATCGTGTTCCTCCATCTCCTCAAAGAGCTCCATCTGCCGCATGATGTCGCCGGTGTCGGCCTCCCGGAAGATCGTCGCCAGCCGGGTCGGGGTCAGGCCGTTGGAGGGGTAGTCGCTGTATTTGTCCTGAATACGGGCAACCGCCAGCTCCCGCGTCTCCGGTCTTGAGATGGGTGGGGCCTGTGCCAGCGCCCGGCGTTTGCGCTTGTTCTTACTACTCATGTGACTGTCTCCTCGATACGCCGCTGCGCCTTGGCGTAGTGGACGTCGTCAAGTTCTATCCCGGTAAAACGGCGGCCCGTCTTTTTCGCCGCGACCAGCGTGGAGCCGGACCCGGCGAAGGGGTCCAGAATGAGGTCCCCGGGCTTGGTAACGGCTGTAATGAGATCTGCCAGCAGCGGGACCGGCTTCTCGGTGGGGTGTATCATCTGGCTTCCAGGGAGCTTCCGGTGGGTGATAAGATCCTTGGGGCGGTGTCCCGGGAAGCTGAACTTTCCCTTCACCGCAAAAATGATGTTCTCGTGAGATGGGGCGAACTGGCTTTTCAGGTCACCCATACCATGCTGTATCTTGTCCCATATAACCTCACTTTTAACAATGAAGCCCGCCAGCCGAATCGCGTCTATAAAGACCTGCTGCACATCCCAACGGGTGAAGCAGACCAGCGTTCCCCGCCCGGAGCTGCCGGGCTTCAGGACACGGAAAGCATCATAGAGGAACCAGATAAAAGGAGCTGTGTCATTCTGGATACGTGCCCCGGTAGGTGAAACATAGTTAATGCCATAGGGCGGGTCGGTGATGATTGCGTCCACGCTCTCCGGCTCCATCTGCCGGAGCACCGTGAGACTGTCGCCGTGGATGAGCTTGTTTTCGTAAATCAAAGAGTCCTCCTAATAGGCCCCCGCTTTGAAGTCCGCCTCCCGATGGAGCACGGTGGTGTATTCCACCTCGCCGCCGCCCTGGATATCCAGGGCCAGTTGGAGAGCCATCTGGAGGCCGTCCGGTGCGTCGTCGTTCCGGGCCATTGGGTACTCCTTCATCTGTTGGAGCAGGGCCTTGTGCTTTTTGCTGAATTTGATGTAGCCGTTCTTAACAAACGGCTGGAGCGAGCGGATGCGGGCGTCCTTATTCTGGGTGGAGTTGATCTCCACAATAGGGAGGTATTCCCCGGCCTTGGCTGCCTTCTGCCGCATGACCTCCGCGAAGTACGCCTGGAACTGCACTGTCTCCACGCCGAAGCGGTAGTAGGGCCGGTTGTATTCCCGCTTGAGCCGCCGGTTGGCCTCCAGCACGTCCTCAATGATCTGGTCCGGGTGTCGCTGGGCCACGTCAGCGATGACCACGTAGACGACGCCGGTGAATCGGTCCTTCGCCAGAGCGAAGATACTGCTGGTGTCCGCCCGCTTGTTCTTGCCCAAGCTCGGGTCGTTGGCTCCCACAAACAGAAACCGGGGGTCCGCGAAGTTGGGCGCGGTCTTGCCTTCGTCGTCCCAGTAGTCGAACCACTCCTCCTGAAAGGTACAGCTCGCCGGGTCGATGGGATTGTTCTGGATTTCTGAGTTAAAGGCGGCGGGGCCGATGTTGACCCGCTTGCACATGAGGGAGTAGTAGTCGTTCTTCTCCTCCCAGAGCACCGCCGTCCCTTCCAGCATCTCCGCCCGGTTGGCCTCAAAGAAGGCCCGGGCGGTCTGGTCGTGATCCGGGTCGGCCATGTTGGTGTAGAGCTGTTCCCATGCGTCCCAGAGATCCGTATGGATGGCCCAGGAGAGGACGCCCTGATACTTGACGCTCTTGTACTCCGCTTTCCGGCACACATTGGCAAGCAGAGAATCAAAGTGCAGCAGGGTCCCGATGTAGACAATGTCGGTATAGGTGTCGCCGCACTCGCTCACCGCCTTGTCGTACCAGTTGAGTAGCTTCGTCCGCTGCTCCTTGGTGGCGACGTTCTCGTCGTTCTCCAGGTCGTCGCAGACGATGAGGTCGGGCCTCCACTGCTTATGTCTCCGGCCACGGATTTTCTTGCCGCTGCCGATGGCCTCAATCTTCGTTCCATTGGCAAGCAGCGCAACAGAGGATTTCCAGACGCCGCCCACCAGCTCGCCGAAGTCCTCCCGCAGAGCAGCGTTCTCCTCCAGCTCGTTCTTGATATCAGTGAGGAAACCCTCGGCCTGCTCCGAGGAGTCGGACAGGATGATGATATAGTGCTTGTAACCATAGAGGGCCGCGTGCAGGTCGTCCTTGAAGGTGAACGTCGTGGACTTGGCGTGTCCGCGCGGGGCCTCGATCGCCCGCCTGCACCCCTTGGCTCGGCTGATCTCCTTGGCGTGCTCTGTGGGGCTCATTCCCTTCATAACGCCCTGAAACCAGATGTCGTCCAGCTCCGCATGGAAGGCCGGGGCTGGTCGTGTGAAGTAATGGCCCAGGTAGGCCCATCCAAAATACTCCAGGTCGATGGCTCCCAGCTTTCGCCGCAGGCCCTTGGGGCCGGTCAGGGACGCCCCTGCCTTGTAGTCCTTCAGAAGCTGCTTGCGCCTGTCCGGGAAGTTGCCTTCCCGGACAACATATTTAAGAAAGAGGGCCCGCTGCTGCTCCAGGTCAGCCAGCGCGGCGCGGTCGCTTTCGTCGTCCAGCTTGTCGATGAGGTCGCCGAAGTTAATCGTCGCCATCTGCCACCACCCTCTCCCGGGCCCTTGCCAGAACGTCCCGAAGCTGGGCGGCGAGATCCGGGTACTGCTTCACTTTCTCCAGCAGCTCCGCCTCCATCTGCTCGAAGGCCAGCTCCGCCTTGCGCTTCATGTCCTGCCGGACCCGCTTTTCATAGGTCGCGTTCCGGCTCAGGGAGGCGATGAGCCGCCCAGCCTTGTCTAGTGGGAGCTCGTCGAACTCCTCCTCGGCGGTGCTGACCCGCTGCATAAGCCCGTCCATGAGGACCATGCTGGCCGCCTTGGTGTAGTCCAGATCGGGGTGGGCCTCCACCGCCCGGGCAATCGCCTGAGTGCGCTGCAAGGTATCCGCCACACGCTGCGCCGCCTGGGTGCTGCGGATCGCGTAGCGCCCGATCGCGCTCTTGCTGATGTCGTAGCCCTCACCCTTGAGCCAGGCCGCCAGCTCCTCGTAGGTGTTGGCCGGGTCAGTGAGCTTGAGGTCGAGCTGCCCCCTGATATCATCCGGGAGGCGGTCGATGGTGGAGCTCACCCGTGTCCGGCGGCGCTCTGCCTTAGACATCGACGCCAGGGTCCTCGATGGTGCCCTCCACCAGATCGACGCCTTTCTTCGTCAGTTGGATGACGCCGTCCTTGCGGTAGACATTGTAGGCGTTGACCTTCTTGTCGCTGAACTCGATGTAGCCGCCATCCGCCAGATAGTCCAGATACTTGGAAATGTCCGGCGAGAAGATCATCCCGTCCGCGACGAGGGCGTTGGTGAGCTGCCGCACCAGGATCGCGTTTTGATTGCCACGTGCCAGGGCCCGGATGATATAGCCCCGGATCGCCTTGTTCTTGGCGACCTCCTGCTCCGCGATGTCGTCCAGGATTGCCATGCTTTACCCTCCCTTCTTGTCGGCCAGACTGCCGATGATCTTATCCAGCTTCCCGTCCACGTTGTTCATGCTGCGGATGAAGTCCTCCCGCAGCACATACACCAGGGGTAGGTCGCTCTTGAGATCGCTGATCTGCTGTGTCAGCTCCTTATAGTTGGCGGCGTGCCTTTTGTCCACCTCCGCCAGCTTCTGAGCGTTGCGCTCGTCCGCCTTGCGGAAGTCGTTGAGTGTCTGCTTGACGAAGTAGGTCAGCGCACCCACGACCAGCGTACAGAGCAGCGAGGCCGCCGCGCCGATGAGCGCGGTGATCTGTGCCATTTCCACGGCGGCCCCTCCTTACTCGGTCTGCACAGTGTCCACCACGATACCCTCGGCCAGCGCCATCGGGTCGGCCTGCTTCACCTTCAGAACCGCGTCCTCGATACACTTCATGACGTAGTCCTCAAAGTTGCCCAGGTGCTTCGTAATGACCTCCTGTGTCCCTGGGGCGACGGCTGCCTTGACCTCCTCCAGGACTTGCTTGCCCAGGGCCAGCAGCTCCTCACGGTCTGCCTTGCCGTCCTTTACCGCCTGCCGGAGCGCCTTGGCTGTGGTCTGCTCCATCGCGCCCACGCCTACGCTGACGAGATTGAGCACATCGTCCAGCGCGTCGTCCAGGAGCTGCCGGGCCTGCTGGTCCTCGATCTGGGCCGTCTGTGCCTTCACCTTGGCCGCCCCCAGCTTCAGGTAGTAGAGTGCATAGGCTCCGCCCAGGGTGATCACGGCCAGCAGAATGTTCACCAGCGTGTCGCTTGCCGCGCTCAAGATGACATCCATGTTCATGTGTGCGTCCTCCTCTTTGCACAAAAAATAAGACTACAAGCAGAGCTTGTAGTCTTAGGGTAAACGATTATTTGTGAAATGTCCGCATGAAGCATTTCAGAGAATTATTTCTAAGAAAGCGTATTTTCCTCCCCGGCTTCAAACAGGTTGAGTTGTCCCTCTGTGCAGCCGGGGCCGCACACCTGCCGGACCAGACGATCCGTGACGTTGTACTTCTTTGCCAGCTCCAGGTGGTTCCAGCCATTGAACTCCGCCTTGATGTGCGCGTCCCGGATAGGGCGGGTCAGGCTCTCCGGCTTGGGTATATAGAGTGTCGCCCCGCCAATCAGCTCCGCCAGCTTATACAGGTTTTCCGCTCCGATTGTCTCTGCGACCTCCCGCCAGAGTCCCTCCGGTATGTGCTCCGGCGTCAGCTCCTTTGCGAAACAGTCCATGACCCGCCCCTCCTCTCAATTACTCCTGAATGGTGCCCGCCACGATCGCCATCACCTCGCCTACGGTAACCACCTCAGACATACGGCCCCGCCAATAGTCCGGCTTGTTGATGACGCCCGCCCCGGCCAGCTTGTCCAGGGCCTCCTTCTGCCACTGGGGGACGCCGTCCCCCTCCTCCGGCGTCTGGGGGGCCTGGGGGATCTCCTGGGCCAGAATCTGCTCCAGCAGAGACACAACCTTTCCGCCGTACCCCGCGCCGGGGACCGCCCAGCCCTTGCCGCTGGGGTTGTCCGCTGCGCCCAGCCATTCCAAATAGGGAGCCGAACCGCGGGCCACCAGGGAGAAGCGCGGGTCCACGCACTCCTTCGCCAGGGCCTCCGTGGAGGCATATGCCTTCAGGTGCTGGATCTGCGCCCGGACGCCGGTGCGCGGGTCTGGGAAGCTGGCTGCCTGCCCCGCGTTGTTGCCGTTCAGGGCCCCGATGCCGCCGTAGTTGTTTTGACTGGGCTGTACGATACCCCCGAACTTGAAGTAGCCCGTCTCGTGCAGGCTCTGGGCGAAGGCTACGTCGCCCCGCACACCCTCGGCCTTGCCTTCCTCCAGGAACAGCTCCGCCAGCTCCTCCAGGGAGCAGGCCGTCAGCTTCGGCTCGGCGTTCTTGCTCCGGCAAAAGAGGGCCATCTGCTGAGACGTGGCCTGGGCCTCGCCCATGATGGCCGTCTTGCCCTCCATGCCAGCCGACAGGCCGTAGTAGTCCGCCAGCAGCTCCGCCTCCGCCTGGGCCAGCTTCTCCAGGTTGGACTCCTGGGAGAGCCACTTTGCGGCGACAGTATTGGTGTGGAAGCTGTGCTCAATGAGCAGGTACAGCGGCGTCCCCACCGCCCGGGCCCCACGCAGGACGCCGTAGTATTCGCCCCCGGAGCTGTTCTTCCGCGTCGCCGTCCGGCCCGCCTGCTTCGTGCCCATCAGCTCCCCGATCCTCCTGGCGATCTTCAGGGCGATGGTGTCCGCGTCGTTCAGGTTGTCGTAGGCCCTGTAGACGACGGGGTAGTCCACGCTCTCCGTCCCGCACGCATTGGAGTGCAGGCTCAGGAACACGTCGCACCCCTTGGACGCCGCGCCCCGGGCGTAGACGCCCATATCTGTGTCGATGGTCACCCGCGTGGTCATGACCTCGAAGCCCCGCGCCTCCAGCGCCGCCTTGAGCTTCAGATGGAGTGACCAGACCATCGCGCTCTCGTAGTAGGTCTTGACCACCGGACTCTGATTGTAGTGGCTGCCGACGTGTCCAGCGTCCAAACAGATCCTCACGCTACTCATCGTCGTCGCCCTCCTCCTCGTCAGCGTGGAAGATGGGCTCCCCGTCGACTTCGTTGATCTCCTGGCCTGGCTCCAGCGCCGGGGCTGTGTCCTTGCTCTTGCTGTTCTTTGCCATGGTGTAAAATACCTCCTTACAGTTTCCACACGGGGACGATAACCTCGTCGGCCAGCTCCCCGAGGGTGTAGTCGCTTCGGCCCTCCACGTCCAGCCTGTGGAGGAACTTCTCATACTCCACCGCGATCTTCATCGCCTTCAGGATGCCCACCTGCTCCGGCGTGACCTCCAGAAGCTCCGGCCCCGTGGTGAAGCCAACCGCCCGGCACAGGGCCATCGCCGCCCGCAGGCCGTCCTCGGCCACCAGGGCCGTCCACTCCTCCCAGGTCTCTTGAGCGAACCGTTTGCGGTTGAGCCGGGGCTTGTCGGGCGGGAGGATGCCGTCTGCCTGGAGCCGCTTCTTGGCCGCCGCTCTGGCGGCCTTCTCCCGCTGTGTGAGCCGCTTTGTCTTGCTTGCCATATTCCCGCCCTCCTAACTCTTCGGGGCTGTCTCCGGGCGTCTCGCGGCCTTCTCAGCCGCCAGAGCAGCCCGGACCGCTTCCGCTGTCTCTACCTGCTGGCGGAGCGCCACGGCGGTCCCGATCATCCGGGCCTCTGCCATGAGCTGCTCACCTGTCAGAGCTCCCAGGCGCCTCGCCTCCTCGTTGGTCAGGTTGCCCCCCGTGAGATAGCGGTGGGCGCGGAGGATTTCCGTTACGGCAAAGCAGCGCGTCATGTACTCGAATGGCTCCGCTAGAAGCCCGGCCTTCTTTCCCGTCATGTCCCGGCCTCCTCCTCTGGTTCGCCCTCCGGCCCCAGCAGCTTATAGCCCAGCCGCACCCGGTAGACGTTGGCCGCCCGGATGACCTGAGCGAAGGCTTTGTCCCCAGCCACATGGGCGGCGATGCGCTCCCGGGCCTTCCTGGAGCCGTTCGGCCCGGTTGCTCCGGGGATGGCTGCCAAGGCGACCGGTTTGAGCTCTGTCAGGCGGCGGGCAACCTGCCCAGGGAGGTTGTTGTAGTAAGTGCGCAGGAAGACCAGCCCCGTGTCCACGCACAGGTCCAGGCCGCCCCGGATGGTCTGCTGCATACGGATAATGCCGTCCAGCGCGGCGAGGACCGCCTTCTCGTCCTCTTGAGAGTCCTTGCTCATGCCTGGGCCTCCTTCCGCCGTTCCCGGTCCAGCATTGCTTTGAGTGTCTCAATGACCTTCTCGCACTGGGCCGGGGTCAGCCATTCCAGCCGGTCCGTCCCGGTCAGCCTGCGGACGAAGCCCTGGATGCGCCGGAAGTCGTCGTTCCATCCCAGCGCGTCGCACAGGTGCCAGATCTTCCGGCGTTGCTGTACCGTGGCCGGGTTGCCGCCCTCGTCCGTCCGCTTGCTCCGGGTGTCCCGTCGGACACCGTCCTTCATAGCCTGGAGGACCCGGGCCACCGTACCCAGCTCCCGGGCCGTCAGCTTGCGCAGGCTCTCCTTGCCCGTCTCCCGGTAGACCAGGGCGTGCAGATCCTCGTCCGTCATGCCCAGCTCCGGCGACTTGGCAATCGCCCACAGCGTCTTGATGGTCGGCCCAGGCCGTCTGGGCGCTGTTCTGGCTGCCGTCATGCTCCCGCCTCCTTCCTCACAGGCCCGCCCTGATCTGCTCCAGCTTCTCCAGGTTGACCTCATAGCCAAACTCGTCCTTTTGCTTCCAGATAGCCCCCACGGCGGTCACTGTGTCCTCGCCGTACTTCTTCAGGGCCTCCTTGCTGACCTTCTCCTCGGTGATGATGCAGTCCATCATCTGCCGGGCCTTCAGCCGCCGGATGATGTCTGCCAGCTTCTCCTTTGCCTTGGGCAGACTGACGGAGGTGGAGAGCCGGAAGCCCACCTCTCCGAAGGTGAGGGTTATGCTCTTGTTCTTGCCCATATCCGAGCGGTGCTCAGAGACGAAGTCCTTCAGCTCATGCTCCAGCCGCGCGATCGCGTCCTTGTAGGGCTTGCTCTGTTCCTCGGCCACCTTTTTGGCCCCGACGATCTGCTTCTGCATGTCGCTCTCGATATCGTTGAGGGCGATTTGCGCCTCGGCGACCTGCCGCAGCGCGTCGTTCACGTCCTCCCAGCTCTTGAGGCTTGGGGCCTCGATCACTCGTTTCCTTGCCATATGCGGTATCCTTTCTCTCGTTGTCCTCCTCGCGGTCGTTGAGGAGATAGGTCTTGCTCACCAGCAGGTAGATCCCCAGTGGGAAGGTGAGGAGCAGCGCCGTCCCGTCCCGCTCCTCCACGGTCTCGCCTGTGGAGGCCAGCAGCCAGATAACCGCCGAAACCACCAGCAGAGCGACGCCCATGCACCGCTGCTTTCTCATATTCATTGTCCGCGCCCCCACTCAGAGCATCATCATACCGGACGCCTGCTGGATGATTTTGAGGGTGATGGTCTCCCCGCCGCTGGCTGCCAGGATGCGCCGCACGTTGGACAGCGTCCGGTCCAGCAGGCGGAAGCACCCGGTCTGCCGGTTGCGGGCCCGGGCCTGGAGCTCCTCCAGCGCGTCCGGTGTGATGTCGTAGCCCTGTAGGTAGTCCGCCACCTCCTGCTCGCTCAGGCCGTGCAGGGAAGCGTAGAAGTCCACTCGGTTCGCCATGCGGACGAGGTAGGTCTTGATCGCCGCCTCCAGCTTCGGTTCCCCGGCGATGACGAGCCCCACGTCGCTCTGGTCGAAGATCGCCCGGAGGATCTCCATCTTCTTCTGAGTGTACTTGCTTACCAGCTTGTCGGCCTCGTCGATGATAAGGAGGTAGCCCCGGTTGGTATTGAAAAAGTCCCGGATTCCGTTGACCCGCTTCCAGATGGTGCCGTAGCCGCTGGGCAGGCCCAGCGTCCGCTCGATGGCCTCCACAAGGTCCCGGGCACTCATGGTGTCGTCACACTCCACATAGGCCACCCGGGGGAGGCGGGCGTACTGCTTGAGGGTGTGGGTCTTGCCATAGCCCGACCGGCCCACCACGATCCCCATGCCGAGGAACTCCTGGCTGCTCTGGCATACGCCCAGGATGTTCCGGGCGTCCTGGCTCTCGTAGAAGCCGCGCTTCCCGCTGCCCTTGTCCATGGACGGGGCGGCGGCCTCCGCCTCCGGTACGTCGCCCAGAGTGCCCAGGTAGGCCGTCAGCTTCGCCTCCAGCTCGGTCGGGTCCGCGTCGTACTTGCCCGCCAGATACCGGGACACGGTGGTCCGGCTGTAGCCCGTGGCCGATGCCACCGAGGCGATCGTGACCTTCTTATTGAGGCTGATATGCCGGTTAATGCGGTCGGCGATGCTCTCGCCGCTGGTGTATGTAGTGCGCTCCGTGACTGCTTCCATGGTGTCTCCTCCTTATTCGCCCATCGCTCTCAAGCGGGCCAAGGCATCCCCGGCCTTCTCGTTGAGAAACTTGTTGTCCTTCTGCTGCTTTTTCTTTCGCTGGTCCTCCGCCTCGGCCCGGAAGGTTCGGGACGCCGGAAGGGCCACCACCTTCTCGGGGTGGTCCGCCTTGATGGACAGGTCCAGGCCGCCCACCGCCGCCGAGGGCCGCGTCCCCTGGAGGGTCTCCCGTTCCTCATAGGGGGTACAGAGCTCCGCCAGCTTCTCCCGGACGGTCCGGTACTGCCGCCGCTGCTTGGCCGCGTGCGCCGAGATCTGGTCATCGTCCGCGGCCCGGCCCATGCCCAGCAACTCCGCCTCGTGGGCCTCGCATATCTTGGAGCCATCCAGGGCGTAGACATAGAGCTTCGTGGGGTTGTCGATGTCCCACTTCACATTGACCCACTGGCCTTCATGGAGGCCCAGCGCCTCGTCCGTATAGAGGCGTTTATGCTTCTGGATGCCTGTGGAGTAGACCTTGGCCCGCTCCGATTTCATGAGGAGCATGGCCGCGTATTCCCTGGGCGGGACCGCCTTTTCATAACGGTCTCCGTTCTCAAACAGGCTTGCCGGGGTGGTCCACTTCTCACGCAGCTTGGCAAGCCCGCTGTGACGCTTGGCGTGGTAGACGTTCTCCTTCCACCATGTCCACCGTTCAAAGAACTCCTCCAGCGTCAGCAGCTCGCCCCGCTCCAGCATCCCCTGTACGTCCTTGCGCCGCTTGGCGTAGGTCTTGGACCCGGTCAGGGTGCCCGTGTAGCTGGCAAACCACTTGCTGAACTGGTCGCACACCGTTCCGAAAAAGCGTTCGATGGACTTCACCCAGGGCTGATAGGGGAGGGCCCGCCGCACGTCCTCGATGCCGATTGACTGATAGAAGCCCTCCGTCTCCGGGTCAAAGCTGAAATCAATGGCCCGCTCCTTCCGGCTCTGGCCGGTCATGTCCTCGCTGGTGTAGTCCTTGCCGTTGTCGATGAGCAGCGCGTGGGGGACGCCCGCCGTATAGAGCATCTTCACGAGGCTCTCCTTCAGCGTCTGGCCGTTGGCCTTCACGCAGACCACGTCCCCGATGATGCTCCGGCTCCGCTGCTCCTGCCACGCCACCAGCACCGGGCGGACCGCTTTGACCTTCCCGTTGGGGGCCGTCCACTGAACCCAGCAATCGAAGGTGTGCTCGTCGCCCACCACAATCTCCATGACCTGGAGCTTGGAGGTATCCCGCCTGCCCTTGAGCATCTTGGCATTTCTCCACTCCCGGACGCCGTTGGCCGCGAGGTAGTGGGCCGACTCCACGCCCGGCTGGCCCATGAGGTGCTTGACGTACCGCTGCACCGTCTTGAGGGAGGGGATGCTCTCCCATCCCCGTTCCGAGCTCTGCGCCAGCAGCGCCGTGTAGAGCGCCTCCGTCGTGTGCAGGTTGGCCGCGAAGCCCGGGTCAAACCAGATGTTTTCAATGAGCGCCCGCTGCTCCGGCGTCAGGCTTGGGAACGTGGACCGCTCCCGGGGCTTGCGGCACAGGGCCAGGGTACGGAAGTAGTCCCGGGCGTGGCCGTCCGCCTGCTCCAGCCGGAGGGCCCAGGCGTTCGCCTCCATGACGCTCTGGCCGTGGCGGTAAAGCGTCCCCAGGCTGATCCCCAGCCGGGCCGCCAGCGCCTCGGCGTAGGCTGTCCGGTCCTCCCCGGCGTAGTTGAGGAAGCCCTGTACCTCCCGCGCCAGCTCCACCGCCTTGTGGTATTGCTTCCGGTGCTCCTCGATGTAGCCGTTCAGATCCGCCCCCACATACCAGGGAGGCGCGGCCTCGCCCTCCTCCGGCTCCGCCATGGCCCGGATGTGGGCCCGGTAGGCCCGCCGTCCCTTCTGGCTCAGGCTTGCCGTGGACAGGAGGACAAGCTCCTTCCCGCCGCCCTCCCGGGCCTCCGTCCGCGTCTTGTACTGGGCGGGGCTGCGCTTCATCCTCTGAATGAGGGTGTTGTATCGGATTCCCTCGAAGCGGGCGGCCTCTTCCAGCGTGATATAGGTCTCTTGCACTTGTCTCCCTCCTTTCCCATCAGGCCGCCGTGGCCTTCCAGACCTTCTTCCGGTCCAGGGCCAGCACCTGGGCGATGGCCTCAATGTACCGCTTGCCCGATCGTGTCCCGTTCAGGATGTAGCTCAGATACTGCGGGGAGATCCCCACCTCCGCCGCCAGCGCGGCCCGGGTCATGTCCTGGTCGATCAGCGCCTTGGTTACCAACCGCCCGAAGGGGGTGAGCCGCTTGTTCCGTTGTCTTGCCATGCCTGTCACTCCCTTCTGGTGGGTGTTTCATGCCCGGCGCTTCCATACCGTGGCTGCTGCCTCCGGTTTCTCAATTTTCTTGTCCATGTCTGCTCCTTTTCAAATCCCCTCCGGGCCGGTATAATGGGGTAGGGCCGCCCGGCCCAGAGAGGGGGTGATGGTGATGTTGGATTTTCTGTATGAGTGTTCCCGCGAGATGTCTACTGGAAATGCCGGTGTCGATCAGATCAACGCAGCCAGACTTTCTATGCAGCCCGAGTATTGGGCGCTGATCAACTATCTGGTCGACAAGGGTATTCTCGACGAGCAAGAGTTTGCGGAGTATCTGAGGCGGCATTTCAAAACTCAGATTGAGTCTGCGGAGCGTTTTGCTCAGGAGAAGGATGATCAGTAGAGCCGCAAGCCGCATAGGCGCGAAGGATAAAGCGTGCCTTTCGGTGTTCTCTGGCGTACATCTCGGCGAGGTTGGGGTGCAGCCCTTCCTCGCCCGGGGCCGTCCGTTCATCGGACGGCCCCTTCTCTTTTGGCGGCTCGCCCGTGGTCAGCCATGCCAGCCAGCAGGTCCGGCATGAGAGGCGGTCGCAGCCATTGGGAACGACGGGCGGACAGTGCTCGGAGACGATGTCCGCAATCTCGTCCGCCGTGGTGTCGGCGGCCCGTAGCAGCTCCAAGCCGGTCATGACGCCCTGCCTCCTTCCGCACCGGAGTTGACTGTTCGCTCTACCTTCTCACGGGTATCGCCCAGGTGCTGGCGCTGTTTCCGCACGGCCTGGTCTGGAGAGCACACTCCGCGATACTTGCAGACCGCGTAGTTCTCCGAGTACATCTCTTGCAGATCCGCCAACAGCTTCCGCAGCTCACTCCGAAGGGTGAGGGCCGGATAGCTGTCCGGGTCCATCCCGTCTATAGCTCCGTCCAGCTCACGCGCCATGCGGAAGGTGTTGCGGTAGACAATGCAGTCGTTATCGGGGCACTCCGCCTCCATCTTCTGCCCCAGTTGGTACAGTGCCCGCGTGAAGGAGTGACCTCTCATTCCGGGCGGAAGGTGCCGGAAGCCCTCCGGGGGTTCGCTAACAGTGGGCGGGGAGGTCACCTGGAAACGCTCGTCTGCGCTGTCCACGATACCCAGATCGGTCAGCGCCCGGACGTACCCGCAGAGCTGCCAATCTGCCGCCTCCTGGCTCAGGGCCGGGCGGCGCGTCTCTAAGAAACGCTTCTCACCCTGGAGCAGCTCCTCCGGCGTGGTCTCCAGCTCCGTGGTGCCCAACTCGGTCTCCACGATTACTGTCACCGCCTTCTCCGGCTCCTCCACATCCAGCTCGCTCTCCAGACCCCGGGCCTGCTCGATGGCCTGCTCCATGGTCTCCGCGTCGTCATACTCCAGCGCGCCCCGGTCTACCTCCAGATGGCCGGTGTAGAGCTCCGCGTCGATGACGCCGTAGGCTCCCAGCGTCTCATAGTCCCGGCGCTCCCGGTCGTTGAACCGGACCACCAGATAGCCATTGATCTTCTTCATCTTGCGCATGGTGTTCGCTCCTTCCTTCGTTCCGGTGGGTCAGCCCAGCAGGGCCGGGACGACCCGGATGCGGTCGGTGTACTTGTGCAGGATGATAAGCTCACCCGTGGGTTTCTCCCGCACAACAAGCCAGTTCTCAGGCGCAAGCCCCGCCTGCCCGAGGCGGACCTTCTGCTTGCGCGTCGGTTTCTTTCCCTGGCGCATGGCTGCCTCCTTTTCATTTGTTGGAAGTTGTGGTAGAGTAAAAGCGGGCGGTGAGGGCTGCCTATCATGAAAGAAAAGAAGTATTTCAATTCCCTGGACAAACTTATGAGCGACTGTGCCACCAGTCGGCTCAAAGATCATGTGCGAGATGTCCTGGTGCCGAAGATGGGCCTGACATGGGAATTTGTTTCCGCCTCGGTCGAGAGGGTGATCTCCCGGGCTGAGTTTCTTTCCCGACCCACGGATGCGGGCGTTGTGTTCCGCCTTCGTTGGGAATGGGGACCGCAGGCCGATCGCGGCCTCATAGAGCCGGTCGCTTGACTGCTAAATTAAATATTTGAGAGGGGGTGAAAGCCCTCGCCGCTCGCTTTTACTCTACCGCGACCTCCTTTTTCCTTTGACTTTTTCCTCGGTTGTGGTATGCTTTCTTTGATTTATGGTTAAATCATGGTTATAGTATATACCGTAAATACGGTTAAGTCAATAATTTTTACGAATTTTTACCGTATTTACGAATGGAGGTCTTTTTGTGTTTTCCTCACTACTAAAAGAGTTGCGTAGCAAAAACCGGATAACTCAAAGCGAATTGGCAAAGAATATTGGCGTCTCAACAGGAAATGTGAGTGATTGGGAAAGTGGGCGTAGCAAACCCGGATATACGGCACTTTCCGAACTTTCCCGTTTTTTCGAAGTATCTGCTGATTATTTGCTTGAGTTAAATATGCCTCCCGTAAAAACGGAAGATCGGCTTTCTACCTACAAGGCCGAGCAAGGACTGATATGTGATGGAAGTCCACTGAATGAGGAGGAAGCTGATCTTGTTGCCATGTATCGGCTACTTCCAGAGAGTGTCAGGGAGGACTTCTTTGACCAACTCCACTGTCTCTATGAAAAATATGCGGAGCGAAAAAGGGCGTCTATCTACTGGACATACGCCGCCGACAGGGAAGAAAAAGAAGCCTCCGAAAGAGATGAGGAGCAGGGTGGCACCGCCTGATTTTTTTGCGCCGTTTCTGTTTAGTTCTAAATCATTTTCTTGTCACTTTGCTTTTGGAGTGTTTTGGGGTATCGTCGTGCCTTCAAACCCTTGGGAGAGTAGCAAAGTGACAGAGAAATGCGACTTTTTCAAAATTGTCACTTTGCTCGTGGGCGTTTTCGTGTGTTTCCGGCCTACTTCCTGCACGCCCCGCGCACACCGCCGCACGCTCGAAACAGGTCGCCGCCGCGCTGATCTGGCCGGTATGCCTCACTTTTCGCACGTTTTTTGCACGGTCTAACGCCGATTGCGCACGCCTCGCCCCCTTGCGCTCCTGGCCCCGCCGTGCTATACTATCCTCAAGGGCCGCGCCGCCCGCTCCTCAGTCCTCCCGTGACTGCTTCCAGGGAGCGGATGGTTGCGGCCCCGCCCATGCTCATACACCCCGGAGCCGTTGATTCATGCGGCCTCCGGGGTTTTTCGCGCCCTGACGCGCAGCCGCCCGCCGTGCCCCCGCCTGGGCCCCTGGGCATGAAAAAAGAGCGCCGATCACCTCGACGCCCGTTTCCGGTCAAGATATGTGAGAATAGCTGCCCGCCGTCCCGCCGTCCGTGCCCGCTATCCCTTGATATTCCTGGGTTTTCCCACGTCCTCCCGTCCTGTCCCGCCTTATCCCGCCTTTCTCAGTTATCTTGTCTGTTCACAACGTACAAATCCCTTTTCACTTCAAACAACGACGGAGGTGTTACGATGGACTACGCCGAGATGGTCAGCCAGATCATGGCCGCCGAACAGGGCGCCAAGGTGCTGGCGGAGGAGTCCCGTGCCAGGCGGCAGCAGCTCCAGGCCGGCCTGGAGCAGGAGATCTCCGCTATGCGCGAGAGCTATCTGGCGCGGGCCCGGCAGCGGCTGGAGCAGGTGCAGCAGACTGAGGAGGCCGCCGCCGAGGAGGCGCTGGACCGGCTGGACCGAAAGCTGGAGCAGACCATGCGCGCGGTGGAGGCGTCCTATGAGAAAAACAAGGAGCGCTGGGTGGACACCCTGTTCTCCCTGATCGTGGGCGTACAGCCGTGAAAAACGCGGAGATGACCTACGGCGCGCTGTCCGCCAAGATCCGCGCCCTCTACGGCAAGCGCCTGCGGGCGGACGACTTTGCCCGGCTGGCCGGGCTGAAAAATGAGGCCGAACTGCTGGAGGCCCTGCGGCAGCATCCGGGCTGGAGCCGCGCCCTGTCCCTGGTCCCCCCCGGTGCCTGGTCCTACGTGGGCCGGGTGGAGATGGAGGGCGCTCTGCGGGACGAGCTGCGGCTGGAGTACCGGAGCCTGTCCTATTACGTCCCCCGGGAGGACAAGCCCCTGATGCAGTTCCAGCTCCGGGCTGCGGAGCGGAGCGCCCTCCTGGCCGCCCTGCGCCGGCTCAAGACCGGCCGCTACGCCAAGGAGCCTCCCCCCACGTCTGCGGTGCCCCTCCGCCTGCGGCTGGACGAGGGGGCCCTGGCCTCCTGCACCAGCTACGACCAGCTCCTGGACGCTGCCCGCGACACCATCTACGCGCCCGTGCTCCGGCACCTGCGCCCAAGCCGGGACGGCGCACTGCCCGACTTCACCCTGGCGGAGGCCGCCCTGCGCACCGTCTACTTCTCCCACCTCTACCGCATCGTCCACCGGCAGTATACCGGCCGCACCCAGAAGGTACTTCTCCGCGCCCTGGGGGAGCAGATCGACCTGCTCAACATCATCCATGTGCTCCGCCTCAAAACCTACTTCCCCCAGACGGAGCCGGAGACCTATCTGCGCGTTCTCTTCCCCTTTCACTACCGCCTCAACCCCGACTTCACCCGCGCCCTCTGCGCCGCCCCCGGCGTGGACGACGTCTTCGCCCTGCTGCGGGACTCCCCCTACCGGGACTGCTTCGACGGCGTGGCGGTGGGCGCGGTGGAGGAGTACTACCAGCGGGCCATCTGCCGCTTCAACAAGCGTCAGCTCGCCGCCGTGCCCCCCTCCATTTACACCGCCGTGGCGTACCTGGAGCTCAAGGAGCTGGAGCTGAGTGTGCTGATTAACGTGATCGAGTCGGTGAAATACGGCGTCCCTTACCGCGCAGAACTCGCAGATCTGGTGGGCCAATAAGCCCCCCAAGCCCATGTCAAGGAAGGAGCTACCGCAATGTCCGTTGTCCCGATGAAGCTGCTCACCATCGCCGGGCCGCTGGAGCGGTTTGACGATGTGGTGCGCGCCTGCGTCATCGACCAGGAGTTCCACCCGGAAAACGCCCTGCAGCTCATGCGGAGCGTGAAGGGCCTGCGGCCCCTGGAGCTGGAAAACCCCTACAGCGCACTCCTCCACCGCTCGGTGGAGGTGGCCGATGAGGCGGGCATCCCCCTGGCCTATGCCCCCTTCGACCCCGCTTCCCCCTTGGAGGATTTCGCTTCCTATTTCGATTCCCTCTCCGGGCGCATCGCCGCCCTGCACCGGCGGAGGGAGGAGCTGGAGCACAAGGCCGACGAGGCCCGCAGCATGGTGGACCAGCTCCAGAACCTCCGGGGACTCAACGTCAGCCTGGACGAGCTCTGGGGCCTGGATCACGCCCGGTTCCGATACGGCTACCTGCCCCGGGAGACCTACGACGGCTTCCGGGAGGCCCTCAACGAGGAGGAGGACATCTTTTTCGTCCCCACCACCCTGGGCGCCCGGCGGGTATATGGGGTCTACTTCACCACCAAGGAGGCCCACCACAAGGTGGACTCCCTGTTCAATTCCCTGCACTTTGTACGCATTCGTCTGGAGGACCCGCCCGGCGGGACGGTGGACAACGCCACGGCAGAGCTCAACGCCCAGGTGGAGGCCGCCCAGGCGGCGGTGGCCCAGGTGGGGCAGGAGCTGGAGGAGCTGCGCCGGCAGGAGCGGGAGCACATTCTATCCAGCTACTCCTACCTGCGCTACCACAGCGAGTGCTGCGGGCTGCGCCAGTACGCCTGCCGCAGCAAGGGCACCTTTTACCTCACCGGCTGGGTGCCGGCGGCGGCGGTGCCGGAAATCGAGGAAACGCTCGCCCGGTTCCCCAACCTGTCCTGCGTAGCCGATACCGCCGATGACGTGCGCCACGCCAAGCCCCCCACCAAGCTGAAAACCTGCTTCCTGGGCCGGGTGTTCCAGCCCTTCCTGGAGATGTATGGCCTGCCCGCCTACAACGAGAAGGACCCCTCCCTGTTCATGGCCCTGACCTACTGCCTGTTCTTCGGCATCATGTTCGGCGACCTGGGGCAGGGGCTCTGTCTGGCCCTCATTGGCCTTGTACTGGCCAGGTGGAAGGGCATGTGGCTGGGCGGCATCATCACCTGCTGCGGCCTGTCCGGCGCGCTGTTCGGCTGCGTCTACGGGTCGGTGTTCGGCTTTGAGGACATTCTCCCCGGTTTTAAAATCATGGAGGAGACTACCTTTGCGGGCCTGGGCGTGGTGAGCAATGTCCTGCTGCTGCTGGTCCTGTCCATCTGTCTGGGCGTATTTATGCTGCTGCTGGTGATGGTCATCAACATCCTCAACGGCATCCGCCAGAAAAACTATGAAAAAATCCTCTTCGGGCCCAACGGCGCGGCGGGCATCGTGTTTTACGCCGGACTGCTCACCGCGGCCGTGTCCACCCTGGCCTTCGGCGTGAACCTGTTCACCCCCGCCTATGTGCTGCCCGTGCTGATCCTCCCCCTGGTGCTCATGCTCCTGCGGGAGCCGCTGTCCCATCTGCTGGCCAAGGACCCCCACTGGAGGGAATTTTCAGTGGGCGAGGTGCTGGGCACCGGCTTCTTCGAGCTGTTCGAGACCCTGCTCAGCTACCTGACCAACACCCTGTCCTTCATGCGCGTGGGCGCCTATGCCATCACCCACGTGGGCCTGATGCTGGTGGTCCACATGCTGGCCGGCCTGGCCGGCGGGGTGGGCGGCCCGGCGGGCATCCTGATCCTGGTGCTGGGCAACGCCTTCGTCATGGGCTTCGAGGGCCTTCTGGTGGGCATCCAGGTGCTCCGTCTGGAGTTCTACGAGCTCTTCGGCCGCTTCTACGACGACGGCGGCATCCCCTTTGTCCCGAAAAAAATCGACTATGCTGCCCGCACAAACGGGTAATCCTGAGGAGGTAGTCACCATGCTGAAATTCATTGTCCTGTTCTTTGCCGCCTTCGCGGTTTTCTCCCCCCTGTTCCTCATCGGCATCCGCAAGTACACCGGACGCAGGGCCAAGCGGGCCCTTGGCGCCAACATCGCCTCCTTCTTCGCCTTCCTGGTACTGGCCAGCGTGGTGGGCATCGGCGGCAGCGCCTCCGCCGTCGGCACGCCTGAGGCCGCCGCGGCGGCTGGCGGTATCGCCGAGGGCCTCAAGTACGTAGGCGCTGCCCTGGCCGTGGGCCTGAGCGGCATCGGCGGCGGCATCGCCGTGGCCTCCTCCGCGTCTGCCGCCCTGGGCGCCATCTCCGAGAACGACAAGGCCTTCGGTAAGGCCCTCATCTTCGTTGGCCTGGCCGAGGGTGTGGCGCTGTACGGCCTGATCGTGGCGCTGCTGCTGCTCTTCGTGTAATCCGTCCAGAGGTATCGGTGTGCTGCGCAGGCGCACAAGGTAAATTGCCCCGAGGGGCAAGAGAAGGCACCCTGGGGTGTGTCCTGCTCCGCACGGATTTTGATTTGATTTCGCCCGCGGGGCGGGCGAAACGCTGAGAGGCAACTTATGAAATACTTCGTCATCACCGACAGCACGGATACCCAGGTGGGGCTGCGCCTGGCTGGCATCGAAGGGGTCGTGGTGCGGGAGGAGCCCCTGGTGCGCGCCGCCATCCAGACCGCCGCCGCCGATCCCGACATCGCCGTGCTGCTCATCACCGAAAAGCTGGCCGCCCTGTGCCAGGATCTCATCGCCCCGCTGAAGCTCACCGCCCAGCGGCCCCTGGTGGTGGAGATCCCCGACCGGCACAGCGCCGGCCGCGCCCCCGACTCCATCACCCGCTACATCCGGGAGGCCATTGGAGTCAAGCTCTGACCAGCTCCGTGAGGAGGTTAACTATGCCTGATATGAATCAAAAGCTGGACCGCTTCACCGCCAAAATCCTGGCGGAAGCCGCCGACGAGAGCAAGCGCGCCCTCGCGGAGGTCAAGCGCCGCCGGGAGCTCCGCCTTCAGGAGGCGGAGGACGCGGCGCTGAAGGAGGCCTACGAGTACATCCACGGCGAGGTGGCCCGCATCCAGTCGGAGGCCGGGCGGGGCGTGTCCCGCCATATGCTGGAGAACAAGCGGGCCCTCTACCTGCGCCGCACCGAGATGGCCCAGGAGGTCTTCGCCCTGGTGCGGGCCAAAATCGCCGCCTTCACCCGCACTCCCGCCTATGGCCAGCGGCTCACTGCCCTGCTGGCCGAGGCGCTGGAGCAGCTCTCCGGCGCGGAGGAGGTGCTGGTCACCCTGCGGGGCGACGATCTGAGCTTTCGGGAGGCCCTGGCCGCCTCCGCGCCCCAGATCCGCCTGACCTTCCGGGAGGGGGACTTCCGCCTGGGCGGCCTGATCGCTGAGTCCCCCGATCTGGGCCTGCGGGTGGACTCCTCCTTTGACAGCGCAGCCGGCGAGTTGTCTGGCCACTTTGCCGAGCTCTTCGGCCTGTCGCTCTCCGACGAATAAGAAAGGATGGTACTTCCAATGAATCAAACGCACTATACCATCCACGGCATCAACGGCCCGGTCGTCAAGGTGACCGGCGGCAAGGGCCTGGCCATGATGGATATGGTCAGCGTGGGCGAGGAGGGCCTGATCGGCGAGGTGGTCAGTGTGGACCGCTCGGCCACCACCGTCCAGGTCTACGAGGACACGGCCGGCCTCAAGCCCGGCCAGCCGGTGGTGAGCCAGGGGGCCCCCATGGCCATCACCCTGGGCCCCGGCATGCTGACCAACATCTTCGACGGCATTGCCCGCCCCCTCAAGGTCATTGAGGCGGAGAGCGGCCCCTTCATCGGCCGTGGGCTGAACATCCCCTCCCTGGACCAGGAGAAGACGTGGGATGTCACCCTCCATGTAAAGGCAGGCGACGTTCTCGCCCCCGGCGCACTCTATGCCTCCTGCCCGGAGACCCCCCTCATCGTCCACCGCTGCCTGGTGCCTGCCGGGGTGTCCGGCCGGGTCACCAAGGTGGCGCCCGCCGGGGCCTACCGGGTCAGCGACACTCTGGTGGAGCTCACCGACGACCACGGGCAGATCCACCCCCTGGCCCTGGCCCAGCGGTGGCCCATCCGCACCCCCCGCCCCATCGCCCAGCGGCTGCCCATCGACCGGCCTCTGGTCACCGGGCAGCGGATCATCGACACCCTTTTCCCCATCGGAAAGGGGGGCGCCGCCGCCATCCCCGGCCCCTTCGGCGCGGGCAAGACCATGACCCAGCACCAGCTGGCCAAGTGGTCGGACGCGGACATCATCGTCTACCTGGGCTGCGGCGAGCGCGGCAATGAGATGACCCAGGCTCTGGAGGAGTTCTCCGAGCTGCTGGATCCCAAGAGCCAGCAGCCCCTGATGAACCGCACCATCCTCATCGCCAACACCTCCAACATGCCGGTGGCCGCCCGCGAGGCGTCGGTCTACACCGGCATGACCATCGCCGAGTACTACCGGGATATGGGCTACCACGTGGCCCTCATGGCCGACTCCACCTCCCGCTGGGCGGAGGCCCTGCGGGAGATCTCCGGCCGGCTGGAGGAGATGCCCGCCGAGGAGGGCTTTCCCGCCTACCTGGCCTCCCGCCTGGCCGAGTTCTACGAGCGGGCGGGCTATGTGAAGACTCTGGAGGGGAAGGAGGGGAGCGTCACTGTGATCGGCGCCGTCTCCCCCCAGGGCGGCGACTTCTCCGAGCCGGTCACCCAGAATACCAAGCGCTATGTGCGCACCTTCTGGGGCCTGGACCGCGCCCTGGCCTATGCCCGCCACTTCCCCTCCATCAACTGGCTGACCTCCTACTCGGAGTACGCCGACGATCTCAGGCCCTGGTACGACGAGCACGTGGGGCCGGAGTTCGTCACCTGCCGCCACCAGATGGCCCACCTGCTCCAAAAGGAGTCGGAGCTGATGGAGATCGTAAAGCTCATCGGCGCGGACATCCTGCCCGAGGATCAGAAGCTCATCATCGAGACCGCCAAGCTCTTCCGGGTGGGCTTTCTCCAGCAGAACGCCTACCACGCCATCGACACCTATGTGCCCCTGGACAAGCAGCTTCGCATGATGGAGCTGATGCTCAAGCTCTACCACGGGGCCAAGGACATCGTCTCCCGGGCCATCCCCCTGTCCCAGCTCAAGGAGACCGGCATCTTCGAGTCTCTGGCCAAGATGAAGTACGAGGTGCCCAACGACGGCCAGGAGAAGTTCGCGGAGTATGACGCCGCCATTGAGGACGCCCTGCGGCAGGTCAACGAGGCCAACCGCTGAGGTTGGAGATAGAGGTGAAACACTGACATGAGACTGGAATACATCGGCCTTTCGGAGCTGTCCGGCTCCCTCATCGCCCTGGAGGGGGTCAAGAACGTGGCCTACGACGAGATGGCGGAGGTCACTCTGGAGAACGGGGAGCGCCGCTATGGCCGCGTCATCCTCATTGACGGCGACCGGGTGGTTCTCCAGGTATTTGAGGGCACCCGGGGCATCTCTCTGGAGAACGCCTCCACCCACTTCACCGGCAAGAGCATGGATATCGCCCTGTCCAAGGAGATGCTGGGCCGGGTGTTCGACGGCGCGGGCCGCCCCATCGACGCCCTGGGCGAGATCTACCCGGAGGAGCGGCGCAACATCAACGGCTCCGCCATCAACCCCGTCTCCCGCAAGTACCCTCGAAGCTGCATCTACACCGGCATATCCGCCATCGACGGCTGCGCCACCCTCATCCGGGGGCAGAAGCTGCCCATCTTCTCCGGCTCCGGCATGAAGCACAACGAGCTGGCCGCCCAGCTCGTGCGGCAGGCCAGGGTACCCAACCAGGACGGGGAATTTGCCATCGTCTTTGCGGCCATGGGCGTGAAGAACGACACCGCCGAGTTCTTCCGCCGCTCCTTCGAGGAGGCCGGCGCCCTGAGCCGGGTGGTCATGTTCCTCAACCTGGCCTCCGACCCCATCATCGAGCGCATCCTCACCCCCCGCTGCGCCCTGACGGCGGCGGAGTTCCTGGCCTTTGAGCACGGCTACCACGTGCTGGTGGTGCTCACCGACATGACCTCCTACTGCGAGGCCCTGCGCGAGTTCTCCTCCTCCAAGGGGGAAATCCCCTCCCGCAAGGGCTTTCCCGCCTACCTCTACTCGGATCTGGCCTCCCTCTACGAGCGGGCGGGCATGATCCACGGCCGCACCGGCTCGGTGACCCAGGTGCCGGTGCTCACCATGCCCAACGACGACATCACCCACCCCATCCCCGATCTGACCGGCTACATCACCGAGGGGCAGATCGTGCTGGACCGGGAGCTGGATCAGAAGGGCATCTATCCCCCCATCGCCATTCTCCCCTCCCTGTCCCGCCTGATGAAGGATGGCGTGGGCAAGGGCTTCACCCGGGACGACCACTACGATGTGTCCAACCAGCTCTTTGCCTCCTACTCCAAGGTGCAGGACGCCCGCAGCCTGGCCAGCGTCATCGGCGAGGACGAGCTGAGCGAGCTGGACAAGCAGTATCTGGCCTTCGGCGACGCCTTCGAGCGCAAGTTTGTCCACCAGAGCCTGGTGGACAACCGCACCATTGCGGAGACGCTGGACCTTGGGTGGAAGCTGCTGACCATGCTGCCCAGGGGCGAGCTGGACCGGGTGGACGCCAAGACCATCGAGGCTCACTATGTGGAGGGGGCGTGGAAGGAGCTCTTTGAGCGGAAGCAGTCATAGCCGGAAAGGAGGTCAACCGCCATGGCCAATCTGCTGCCCACCAAGGGCAACCTGATCGCCGCCAAGCGCTCCCGGATGCTGGCCCAGACGGGCTACGAGCTGATGGACCGCAAGCGCAACATCCTCATCCGGGAACTCATGGGCATGATGGACACCGCCAAGGAGTTGCAGGGACAGATCGACGCCGTCTTTACCGAGGCGTACACCGCCCTCCAGGCGGCCAACATCCGCCTGGGCATCTGCGACCGCATCGCGGAGGCGGTGGATGTGGACGACTCCCTGACCCTGCGCTACCGCTCCGTTATGGGGGTGGAGCTGCCCCGCATCCCCGGCCAGTCCCCCCCGCCCCGGCCGGAGTACGGCATGGGGGATACCTGCTCCGAGCTGGATGAGTGCTACCTCAAGTTCTACAGGGTCAAGGAGCTGACCCGCCGGCTGGCGGAGGTGGAGACCTCTATCTACCGCCTGGCCGACGCCATCAAAAAGACCCAGAAGCGGGCCAACGCTTTACAGAACATTGTCATCCCCGGCCTGGACGGCACCATCCGTTTCATCACCGACGCCCTGGAGGAGAAGGAGCGGGAGGAGTTTGCCCGTTTGAAGGTCATCAAGCGGGTGACCACAAAACAGAAGTGAGGCGGAATTCCGCCTCACTTCTGTTTTACACGGGGCCGACGCTCTCCACCAGGGCGGCCAAGGCCTCCGGGGTGAGGCCCGCATCGGAGGTGACGGAGTAGCTGAACCCCTCCGCCGACCACACCGCCGCCGCGATCCGGCCGCCGTCCCCCCGGCAGTCCACCGGCACCGCCCCCACGGTCTGCGTCCACTCCGCCTCATAGGCGTTATAGTCGCCGCTGATATCCCCTGCGCCCGGGGCCATCCGGTAGCACAGGGTATCCGTTCCGTCCGACCAGCGCAGCTCCGCCAGCTCTCCGGGCAGGCTCTGGACCAGGCTCAGTTCATAGCCCTCCGGCAGGGCCGCCGGTATCCGCAGAGGGTAGGACAGGACCGCCGTCAGGGCCTGGAGATCGTCATACACCACAGGGCCGTATCCGCCCTGTACCACCGCCGGCGGCGTGGTCGTCACCGGCGGCACTCCATAGGACGACCACACCATCAGGACGACGCAGCAGACTGCCGAGGCGAGGGCCGCCAGACGGAGCCACCGCCATGCCGGGACAGCAGGCCGCCGGTTGGCCCGGCGGGTCACCGCTTCCAGCAGCCGCTGCTCCAGCTCCGGTGTGACCACCACGGCATCCATCAGCGCGCCGTACGCGCTCCTCCTATTCCTCAAAGTCATACCCCTCCTTCAGCAGCTCCCGCAGCCGGGCCCTGGCCCGGGTGAGCAGGGAGCGGATCGTGGCCTCCTTCTTCCCCAGCAACCGGGCGATCTCCACCGTGCTGTAGCCCTCGTAGTAGTACAGGTGAACCACCCCCCGGTAGCGGGCGGGCAGGGCGCCCACCGCGTCCCACACCGCGGCGAGCTGCGGCTCCTCCCGGCCGGGGAGCAGCTCGGACAGCTCCTCCTGGGGGTGCCGCCGCCAGTAGCTCAGCCGGTTCTTGCACAGGTTGGCGGCCACCCGTAGCAGCCAGGCCCGCTCATGGGCCTCGTCGGCAAAGGCCGGCGCCTTCTGGAGGTATTGCAGCAGGGCGTCCTGAAGCACGTCCTCCGCCTCCGCGCGCTGGTGGAGGTAGGCGCAGGCCAGCCGCAGCACCGCGTCCCCGTGCCGCCGCAGCGCCCGCGCCCCATCGGGCTGCAGGCAGGCCGGCTCCGCTCCTGCCTCCCCGGCCAGCAGCGCCCGCAGCCGGGCCAGCGGCCCGGACGGGCCGCGGCGCAGCAGTTGTTCCACAGAGTGTTCCCCCTTTCCTTCCATCTAGCATACAAACGGCGGGGCCCAACCGCTGCAAAAAAAATTTCTTTTTTGCAGCGTCCGCCCGCCCTCGTTTGTTTACAGGGTGGAGCGGACCGGAAGGCCGCTCGCCTGAAAAGCAGAAAGGATGATTGTTATGAAGCGTTCCAGCGGACTGCTGGCCGGCCTTACCGCCGCCTCCCTGACCCTCACCGCCCTGGGCGGCGCGGCATGGGCCGCGGAGGGCGACCGGCTCCCCCTCACCGTCAACGGCGAAGCGACCGGAATCACCGTGGAGGAGCAAAACGGCGGCTATCTCGTCCCCGTCCGCCGTCTGGCCGAGTACCTGGGGTACACCGTGGAGTGGCATCCGGAGGACGGGACCGTCACGCTGGACAGCGGCTCCATGCACGCCACCCTCACCCTGGGCGTGAACTCCTATCAGGCCGTCACCAGCCTGGAAGGCATGGTGGGCATGACCGCCCCCTTCGCCCTGGCCGCCGCCCCCTATGCCGTGGACGGCGTCACCTACGCCCCCCTGGAGCTGTTCGTGGTGCTCATGGGCAATCCGGAGGAGGCCGTCACCGCGGCGGACGGCGGCGTGGAGCTGACGACCCAGCAGCCCGCGGACGGCGTGCAGCTTCCGAACCCGTGGCAGGCATGCGCCTCCCTGGCGGAGCTGGAGCAGGCCGCCGGATATCCCGTGCCCCTGCCCGCGCTCCCCGAGGGGTATACGCCTGCGCTGTACCAGGCCATCCCCGGCTCCCTGGCCGAGGTGCGCTTCACCGGCGGCGGCGACACCCTTCTCTACCGGGTCGGCCCCGGCGGCGGGGACGTGAGCGGCGACTACAACGCCTATCCCGACACCTGGAGCGTGGAGGCCGGCGGCGTGTCCGTCACCTGCAAGGGAGCGGACGGGACGGTATCGCTCGCCCTTTGGGAGCGGGACGGATACAGCTTCTCCCTCTCCTCTGAGCACGGGCTGAGCACGGTCGCTGTAGAGGCCGCCGCGGCCGGTGCTCAACAAAAGGACGGGCCTGCCTGGCAGGCCCGTCCTTTTTTAGTACGTGTGGGTGCAGGTCTCCCGGATTTTGGCCTGGAGGCTCTTCAAGTCCTCAAAGCTCTCCGGCCGCTTGCGGGGGTCCCGCAGCAGGGCGGAGGGGTGGTACATGGCCATCATCCACACCCCGGCCTTTTCGATCCACTGGCCATGCTCACGGGTGATTTTGAAGTCCTCCTTGATGAGCTTCATGGCGGCGATGCGTCCCAGGCAGACGATGATCTTCGGTTTGAGCAGGGCCACCTGGTTGCGCAGATAGCCGATACAGGCCTCCTGCTCAATGTTCAGGGGGTCCCGGTTCTGGGGCGGGCGGCACTTGACCATGTTGCCGATGAACACCTTCTCCCGCTTCAGGTCGATCATGGCCAGCATATCGTCCAGCAGCTGGCCCGCCCGGCCCACAAAGGGCCGGCCGGTGCGGTCCTCCTGCTCGCCGGGGCCCTCCCCGATGAACATGACCTCCGCGTCCCTGGCTCCCTCGCCGAACACCACGTTGGTCCGGGTCTCCGCCAGGCCGCACTTCTGACAGTGGATGCACTCCTCATAGAGGGCGTCCCAATCCTTCATAGTCTCTCACCTCAGTGTGTGGTTTTCGACATTGTACCACACCCGCGCCCCCGGTGCAAAAAAATTTTGTGCTTGACTTTTGCCTTCAAACTGCGTATACTACGCTCAACAAAGGCAGAGAGAACGACCGCCCCCCGTGAGGGCCGACAGAGAATCCGGGTCACCGACTGAGAGCCCGGTCCGGCAGGATGGGATGGCGCAACACGTTTGAGCCGGCGTCCCGAGCCCTGGCCTCAGGGGGTAGGCGCGCCCGTCCCACCCGCGTTAAGGGTTCCGAGTGGCGTCCGTTGCACACGACGGCGCAATTTTGGGTGGTACCGCGGAGTTTGTTCCGTCCCGAAGCTGGAAAACCGGCTTCGGGATTTTTTTATTCTTTTTTGCAGAAAGGTGTGATTGGCATGGAAGTTCTGGCAACGAAATTTGACGCGGCGGTGGTGGGCCGGAATAACCGGGCCGTCACCCTGCACGGGATGGTGCACGCCCTGCGGGATCTGGGCGGGGTCACCTTCCTCACCCTGCGCACCCGGGAGGGGCTGATCCAGTGCGTCTGTCCCCGGCGTCCTGAGGGGGTGCGTGAGGAGTGCGCCGTCTCTGTCTCCGGCTTACTCCGGCCCGAACCCCGGGCGCCCGGCGGGGCGGAGCTGGCGGAGGCCCGGTGCACGGTGCTCTCCCGGCCCGCCGCGCCCCCGCCGGTGCCCCTGTCCAAAAAGAGTCCCCTCAGCCTGGACACGGAACTCTCCCTCCGCCCGGTGACCCTCCGCGCCCCCCGCGCCCGGGCGGTGTTCCGCATCCAGGCGGCCGTCTGCCGGGCCTTCCGGGAGTTTCTCCAGGGGGAGGGCTTTACCGAGATCCACACCCCCAAGCTGGGCCGGGCCGGGGCCGAGGGAGGCTCCAGCCAGTTCCGGCTGGACTATTTCGGCCGGAAAGCTGTGCTGGCCCAGTCCCCCCAGCTCTACAAGCAGGCCATGGTGGGGGTGTTTGAGCGGGTGTATGAGATCGGCCCGGTGTTCCGGGCGGAGAAGCACGCCACCCAGCGGCACCTGAACGAATATACCTCCCTGGATCTGGAGATGGGCTTTCTCCACTCCTTTACCGACCTGATGGCGCTGGAGCAGGGCTTTCTGCGCCGCCTTGTGGCCCTGCTCCGGCAGGAATACGCCGGAGAGCTGGCCCTGCTGGGTGCGGAGCTGCCCGATGCGGAGCACATACCCGCCGTCCGCTTTGACGAGGCCAAGCGCCTGGCGGCGGAGGCCTACGGCTATGCCATCCGGGAGCCCTACGATCTGGAGCCGGAGGAGGAGCAGCACATCGGCCGGTACGCCAAGGAGGTGTGGGGCAGCGACTTCGTGTTCGTCACCCACTACCCCGGCAGGAAGCGTCCCTTCTACACCATGGACGATCCGGAAGACCCCCGGTACACCCTCTCCTTCGATCTGCTCTTCCGGGGGATGGAGATCACCACCGGCGGCCAGCGTATCCACAATTACGGCCAGCAGGTGGAAAAGTTAAAGGCGCGGGGCATGGAGCCGGAGGATTTTTCGGGCTACCTGCTGTTCCACAAGCACGGCGCGCCGCCCCACGGCGGCCTGGGCATCGGCCTGGAGCGGCTGACCATGCAGCTCTGCGGCCTGGACAACATCCGCCGGGCCAGCCTGTTTCCCCGGGACCGGACCAGGCTTGAGCCATAAGGAGCGGGGGCGGGCGCGGTTCGCCCCCCAGACAGCGAAGAAAAGGAGGAACCCTTCCCATGAATATTACCGAAGCGCGGATCGACCATCTGTCCGATCTGGCCCGCCTCTCCCTCCCCGGCGGGGAGAAGGAGGAGATCGCCCGGGAGCTGGAGCGGATTCTGGACTACATGGCGGTGCTGGACGGCCTGGACACCGCCGGCGCGGAGCCGCTGAGCCACGTTTTCCCGCTGAAAAACGTCCTGCGCCCCGATGAAACCGCCCCCTCCGCCGACCGGGCGTCCCTGCTGGCCGGGGCCCCGGCCGCCGACGGGGAGAGCTTTCTCGTCCCCAAGGCCGTGGAGTGAGGTGGAATATGGAGCTGTATGAACTGACTGCCCTGGAGCTGGCCGGGCAGCTCCGGGCCGGAGCCGTCACCCAGGCCGAGGCCATTGCCGCCGCCGCCGGGCGGATTGCCGCCTGCCAGCCGGGCAACAACGCCTTTATCACCGTGGCGGATTCGCCCGCCCCCGCACCCGCACTGTCCGCCTCCCCCCTGGCCGGGGTGCCCATGGCCTACAAGGACAACCTCTGCACCAGGGGAATGCGCACCACCTGCGCCTCCAAAATTCTGGGGGACTTCACCCCCTGCTACGACGCCACCGCCGTGGAGCGCCTGACCGCCGCCGGGGCGGTGTCCATGGGCAAGCTGAACCTGGACGAGTTCGCCATGGGCTCCACCTGTGAGACCTCCTGTTACGGCCCGGCGAAAAACCCCTGGGATCTCACCCGCTCCCCCGGCGGCTCCTCCGGCGGGGCGGCCGCCGCGGTAGCGGCCGGGGAGGTGTGGTACGCCATCGGCTCGGACACCGGAGGCTCCATCCGCCAGCCCGCCGCCCACTGCGGCGTCACCGGCATGAAGCCCACCTACGGCTCCGTGTCCCGGTACGGCCTGGTCGCCTACGCCTCCTCCCTGGATCAGCTCGGCCCCATCGCCCGCTCCGCCGCCGACTGCGCGGCGGTGCTGGAGCTCATCCGTGGGCGGGACCCCCGGGATGCCACCAGCCTGGATCTCCCCGCCGGGGGGCTGCTCTGCGCCCTCACCGGCGACGTGCGGGGCAGGCGCATCGGCCTGCCCGCCGAGTGCTTCGGCGGCGCGCTGGAGCCGGAGGTGGCCGCCGCCGTCCGGGCCGCCGCCGGGGTGCTCCGGGCGCGGGGGGCGGTGGTGGAGGAGTGCTCCCTGCCCCTGCTGGACTACGCGGTGCCCGCCTACTACATCCTGGCCTGCGCCGAGGCCTCCTCCAACCTGGCCCGGTTCGACGGGGTGAAATACGGCTGGCGGGCGGAGGGCTGCGGCAGTCTGGAGGAGCTGTACCGCAGAACCCGCACCGAGGGCTTCGGCCCGGAGGTGAAGAAGCGGATTCTGCTGGGCACCTTCGTCCTCTCCGCGGACTGCTACGACTCCTATTACAAAAAGGCCCTCCAGGCCAGGGCCAGGCTGAAGGCCGCCTTTGACGCGGTCTTCCAGAGGTACGATCTGCTCCTCACCCCGGTGGCCCCCACCACCGCCCCCCGTCTGGGGGAGGGCCTGGCCGACCCGCTGAGCCTGTACCTGAGCGATATCTACACCGTCCCCGCCAACCTGGCGGGCCTGCCCGCCCTGTCCATGCCCTGCGGCTTCGACCGGAGCGGCCTGCCCATCGGCGCCCAGCTCATCGGCCCGGCCCTGGGGGATCTGGCGGTGCTGGACGCCGCCCACGCCTACCAGCAGGAGACCGACTGGCACCGCCGCCATCCGGACACGCCTGCAGCCGCCAAAGGAGGTGACGCGCTGTGAACTGGGAAACCGTAATCGGCCTGGAGACTCATGTGGAGCTGGCCACCAAAAGCAAAATCTTCTGCGCCTGCACCACCGCGTTCGGCGGCGCGCCCAACACCCACTGCTGCCCGGTGTGCACCGGCATGCCGGGGGCGCTGCCCGTGCTCAACGGGAAGGTGGTGGAGTACGCCGTCCGGGCCGCCATGGCCCTGGGCTGCACCGTCACCCGGTACAGCCGGTTCGACCGGAAAAACTACTTCTACCCCGATCTGCCCAAGGCCTACCAGATCTCCCAGCTCTACCTGCCCATCGGCCGGGACGGGACGGTGGAGGCGGGGGGCCGCACCGTGGGCATTCACGAGCTGCACATGGAGGAGGACGCGGGCAAGCTGATCCACGACCCCTGGACGGAGCAGACCAAAATCGACTACAACCGCTGCGGCGTGCCCCTCATCGAAATTGTCACCGAGCCCGGCTTCCGCACGGCGGAGGAGGTGGTCTCCTACCTGGAGTGGCTGCGGGAGACCCTGCAATACCTGGGCGTCTCCGACTGCAAGATGCAGGAGGGCTCCCTCCGGTGCGACGTGAACCTGTCAGTACGCCCGGCGGGCTCGGACACGCTGGGCACCCGCACCGAGCTGAAAAACCTCAGCTCCTTCAAGGCCATCCGCCGGGCCATCGGCTATGAGGCCCGGCGGCAGATCGAACGGCTGGAGGCGGGCGGCCGGGTGGTGCAGGAGACCCGGCGCTGGGACGAGAACAAGGACGCCTCCTATCCCATGCGCTCCAAGGAGGACGCCCAGGACTACCGCTACTTCCCCGAGCCGGATCTTCCGCCCCTGGAGCTGAGCGAGGCCTATATCCAGGCGCTGCGGGCCAGCCAGCCGGAGCTGGCGGCGGCCAAGCGGGCCCGCTATCAGGCCGTCTGGGGCCTGGGCTCCTACGACGCGGAGATGCTCACCTCCCAGAAGGCCCTGGCCCGCTTTTTCGAGGAGACGGTGGCCCTGGGGGCGGAGCCCAAGCAGGCGGCCAACTGGCTCATGGGGCCGGTGCTGGCCCAGCTCTCCGCCCACGGCCTGGAGGCCAGGGACATGGCCCTGACGCCCCCCACCCTGGCCCGGCTGATCCAACTGGTGAAGGAGGGGCGGCTCAACCGCAACACCGCCGTCAGGGTGTGCGAGGCGGTCTTCGAGACCGACGGCGACGCGGACGCGTATGTGGCCGCCCACGGTCTGGCCCAGGTGTCCGACGCGGGCCTGGTGGCCCAGGTGGTGGAGCAGGTGCTCTCCGCCAATGAAAAATCGGTGGCCGACTACCGCTCCGGCAAGGAGAAGGCCTTCGGCTTCCTGGTGGGGCAGGTCATGCGCCAGCTCAGGGGCCAGGCGGCCCCGGCGGTGGTGCGTCAGGTGCTGCTGGAACAGCTGGCGGAGCAATAACAATGTGCGGGCCGGTCTTTTGACCGGCCCGCACATTGTTTGCCCCTTCCGCCGCGGCTTCACAAATCACTACGAAAGCCCGGTACAGCCGTCCAGCACCTGTCCGCCCTGGAGCAGCTCCAGCTTCTCCAGCGCGGGGCTGCCCTCCAGCAGGAAGTGGAAGGTCTGGCCGGGATAGACCCGCTGGGTCAGGCTCTGCCCGCCTCCGTAGGTGAGGCGGACGGTGAGGCTGTCCCCCCGCTCGCCGCCCACCGCGCCGAAGATCACGGTGCCGCCCCCGGAGCCCAGCCGGGCGGCGGAGAGTTTGCCCGGCTCCGGCGCGGGGCACTCGTTGGCGGTCAGCTCATGCCAGCGGCCGTCCGTCCCGCTCCGCTCCAGACCGCTGGCCCGGAGGGTGGTGTGGGCCTCATCCCAGGAAAGAACCACATAGCCAGGCCCAGCGGGAAAGACGGCGTCCACGCTCTGGTTCGGCTGCTCCCGCTGGAAGTCCGCCTGGGGGCCCGAGGACAGGGGGCCGAAGCCCGCGCTGCCCACGCAGGTCTGGCCCGCCTCGCTCACCATGAACTCCGCCAGCCGCCGGGCGGGGGCGTCCTCCGGCTCGCCGGCCCGGAGCACCAGGTAGTTGTACCCCGCCAGGGGGTAGCTTCCGTCGGCGATGGTCTCATCCGAGGGGAGCACCCCATCCACCGCCAGCAGCTTGAGCTCCCCTCCGCCCGCGTCGCCCAGGAGCCAATAGCTATTTACATAATAATAGTACACACTATAGCCCATGGCGTAAGCCAGGGGGTCGGTGGTCATGGCCCCGGCCACATCGGTGAGGGCGGAGGACATGGCATAGGAGGTGAGGACGTTGTGCACATCGGGGCTGAGGGAGAGCTTTCCGCCCTCCAGGAAATACTGCTCCATCAGGGCGTGGGAGCCGCTGTCGGTGTTGCGGCGGTAGGGAAGCAGCTCCGCGTCCGGGCCGCCCACCTGATTCCAATTCGTATATTTCCCGTACACATATATGTCCTGTATTTGCTTTTGGGTCAGCCCGGTGACAGAATTCTCCGCGTTGGTGAAGAACACCATGGCGTCATAGGCGATGGGAATGTACTCCAGTTCCACCCCCGCCGCCTCCGCCTGGGCCTTCAGCTCCTCCGAGGGCAGGGTGGCGGCGAAGAGGGCGTCCACCTCCCCGTTGATGAGCCGCTCGTAGGACTCATGGCTCTTGGAGTGGCTCTCCGAGAACTGCGGATGGTTGTCATAATTCCAGAAGAGCGCCCCGTACACCGCCCTGGTATAGGGGTAGGTGGAGGTGGAGCCGTCGACGACGGGCATGGTCTCGTCAAAGCCCCAGTCGATGGCCGTCTGGGCGGGGTACCAGGGCAGGCGGGTACGGGCGTCGTCCAGGAAGGTGATCGCCTCGCCCCGGGTAGCGGGCCTGTCCCACTCCGCCAGCTCCTCCACTCCGGGCTCCCCGTAGACCGGGTCGGTCTCTCCGGTGGACCGCTGGGTGAAGATGCCCAGGCCCTGTTTATCAAAGGCCAGATAGGACGCTAAAGCCCAGTCCGGAATCTCCCCGGCATCGACCAGAGTCAGCTCCGCCGCCGTTCCCCCCTCCGGTATGGTCAGCCAGCCCACCGCCTCCATGGCCCGGGCAGCCATGACGGTGAGCTCTCCCCGGGTCACCAGCCGGTCGGGGTGGAAATAGGCGTCCTCCGCCGCCAGTCCGCCGGCCCGGGCGGCGGAGGCGGTATCATAATACCAGTCGCCGGGCTCCGCGTCGGCGTAGCCGGGGTCGCCGCCGGGCTCCAGGGACAGCAGGCGGCAGATCAGGGCGAAGGCCTCCGCCCGCGTCAGGGCGGCGTCGGGGTTCAGATTGCCCGCGTGATCCCCCTGGATCACCCCCCGGAGATACAGCTCCTTTGCGCCGCTGGGGTCGTTGTAGTACTCGTGCCCCTTCCAGACCGTGATGCAGTCGGGAAAGCGGTGCGCCTCCCCCTGAAAGACCTCCAGGGGCCGCTCCGCCTCCGCCGCCGGGACGGTGGCGAAGAGCCAGCCCTGCTGGTAGTCGCTGGTGAGGGGCACCGGCTCCCCCGTGTCGGCGTACCGCACCGCGAGGAGGGTCTGCTCCGACCAGTCCAGGGCCTCCCCCTGGGGGCAGGGCACCCGGAGGGTCACATAATCTCCGCCCGGCTCGCTCCGGCTCCACCCCTTCGCCCCCTCTGCCGCCCGGGCGGCGGGGCACAGCAGGGCCAGACAGAGGCCCAGCGCCAGTATTCGCTTCATGGTACACACTCCCTTCAACATTCGATTCCTATTTGTATTATAGCTCCCCTGGTTTTCCCGGACAAGTTACAGAGCAATAACAAATGGTAAAAAAAGCTGGTACAGCCGGGGGGTTGACAGGGGACGGTCTTTCTGTTATCTTAATACCCGACAGATGAATGCCCTGTGGCTTCCCGTTTATCACCGGATAAATGTGAAACGTGCCTGAACCGATTCCGTAGGTCTTAGAAGGAATCGGCCCAGGCACGTTTTTTGCCGCTCTGGGACGTTTTTAGGAGGGATCGGAGTGAAGCGGAGCTTTTTTCAGTATGTGAGCCTGAATGTGCTGGGCGCGCTGGGCCTGTCCGGCTACATCCTGGCCGACACCCTGTTTGTGGCCCACCGGCTGGGCACCGACGGGCTGGCGGCCCTCAACCTGGCCATCTCGGTCTTCGGCCTCATCAACGGGCTGGGGCTGATGCTGGGCATCGGCGGGGCCAGCCGGTACGCCATCTGCCGCACCCAGGGGGACGGAGTGCGGGCCGACCGCGCCTTCTCCCGCGCCCTGGCCTGCGGCGGGGCGCTGGGCGGACTGCTGGCGCTGGCCGGTCTGCTGTGGGCCGTGCCGCTGGCCCGCCTGCTGGGGGCGGAGGGAACCATCCTGCCCATGTGCTCGGTCTATTTGCGCACGGTGCTCTTCTTTGCCCCCTGCTTCCTGCTCAACCACATTCTCACCGCCTTCGTGCGCAACGACGGCAATCCCAAGCTGGCCATGGCCGCCATGCTGCTGGGCAGCCTTTCCAACATCGTGCTGGACTATGTGTTCCTCTACCCCATGGATATGGGCATCTTCGGCGCGGCCCTGGCCACCGGCATCGCCCCGGTGGTGGGCCTGTGCGTGTCCTCCCTGCACATCCTCACCCGCCGCAGCCACTTCCGCCTGCGCCCCTTCCGCCCCGCCCTCCGGCCGCTGGCGGATCTGGCCGGGCTGGGCAGCGCCGCCTTTCTCAACGAGTGCTCCTCCGGCCTGGTGCTGGTGGTCTTCAACCTGCTGACCCTCCGCCTGGCGGGGACACTGGGGGTGGCGGCCTACGGCATCGTGGCCAACCTGGCGCTGATGGCCCTCGCCCTCTTCACCGGCGTCAATCAGGGTGTCCAGCCCCTGGTCAGCCTGGCCCACGGCCGGGGGGACGCCGCCGGGGTGCGCACCCTGTGCCGCATGGCCCTGGGGCTGGCCCTGTGCGCGGGGCTGTGCATGGCCGCGCTGGCCTTCTTCGCCGCCGGGCCGCTGGTGTCCCTCTTCAACCGGGACGGAGATCCGGCGCTCCAGCAGATGGCGGAGCAGGGCCTGCGGCTCTACTTTCTGGGCTTCCCCTTTGCCGGGCTGAACCTGGTCACCGCCTCCTTCCTGGGGGCGGCGGAGCACCCCGGCCGCTCCCTCCGGCTCTCCCTGCTCCGGGGCTTTGTGGCCATCGTGGCCGCCGCCCTGCTGCTGGCCGCCCTGCTGGGCCTCACCGGCGTATGGCTGGCCTTCCCCGCCGCCGAAGGGGCCGTTCTCCTCGTCAGCCTGCGCTTCAGCCGCTCCCTCCGGCGCGCCCGGCCAGAGCCCGCCCCTCAGGCCATCACCACCGCGCTCAGGTAACACGCGAACGCCCCGTACTCCGCCGGGGTCAGCGCCCGGGGGCTGGAGAGCACCACCAGCTCATGGCCTGGGTACTCCGGCCGGTAGGGGGGATGGACGTGGGGATAGGGGTTGACGGCGAAGCCGCACCGCTGGTAGAAGCCCTGCCGCCGCCGGGCGATCTCGTCCACCGGCGGGTCGATCTCCAGTACCACGGTTTTCCCATCCCGGCCCAGCTCCTCCAGCGCCTTGGCGCCGTAGCGGCGGCCCCGCAGCTCCGGACGGACGCAGAAATGCTCCACATAGCGGAAGTCCTCCGCCTCCCAGTAGAGCAGCAGCCCCACGAATTCCGCCCCATCAAAAAGCTGGGTGAAATGGTACTCCGGGTGGGACAGGACGGCCCGCTGCTCATCGGGCCGCCGCTGCTCGTGGCGGGGAAAGCTGGCCTCGTAGAGGGCCATCGCCCTTCCAAACGCCGGTTCCTCCGGCTGTGTCAGCCGTCTCCATTCCATAGCAGTCTCTCCTCTTTTCTAAAAAATGCGCTCCCGTTTTGGGAGCGCATTTTATTTTTTCCTGTTTACGCTCCCTCCAGGGCCTTTTCCAGGTCGGCCAGGATATCGTCCACATCCTCGATGCCCACGGAGAAGCGCACCAGGTCGGGGGCCACCCCGGCGGCGGCCAGCTCGGCGTCGCTCATCTGGCGGTGGGTGGTACTGGCGGGGTGAAGCACGCAGGTCTTGGCGTCGGCCACATGGGTGGCAATGGAGGCCAACTCCAGGCCTGCCATAAGCCGGGAGGCCGCCTCCCGGCCGCCCTTCACGCCGAAGGACACCACGCCGCAGGTGCCGTTCGGCAGGTACTTCTGCGCCCGCTCGTAGTAGGGGTCGCCCCCCAGGCCGGGGTAGCGCACCCAGCTCACCTTGGGGTGTCCCTTCAGGAACCGGGCCACGGCCAGGGCGTTTTCACAGTGCCTGGCCATGCGCAGGGGCAGGGTCTCCAACCCCACGTTGAGCAGGTAGGCGTTCATGGGGGCGGGGATGGCGCCAAAGTCCCGCATGAGCTGGGCGGTGGCCTTGGTGATGTAGGCCCCCTCCAGGCCGAAGCGCTCGGCGTAGGTCACGCCGTGGTAGCTCTCATCCGGGGTGGTGAGGCCGGGGAACTTGTCGGCGTGGGCCGTCCAGTCGAACCGGCCGGAGTCCACGATGGCGCCGCCCACCGCGTTGGCATGGCCGTCCATGTACTTGGTGGTGGAGTGGGTGACAATGTCGGCCCCCCACTCGAAGGGGCGGCAGTTCACCGGGGTGGCGAAGGTGTTGTCCACGATGAGGGGCACGCCGTGGGCGTGGGCCACCCTGGCGAACTTCTCAAAGTCCAGCACGGTGAGGGCGGGGTTGGCGATGGTCTCGCCAAAGACGGCCCTGGTCTCAGGCCGGAAGGCGGCCTCCAGCTCGGCCTCGGTGCAGTCTGGGTCGACGAAGGTGAAGTTGATGCCCATGCGCTTCATCGTGACGGCGAAGAGGTTATAGGTACCGCCGTAGATGGAGGAGGAGCACACCACATGTTCCCCGCAGGAGACAATGTTAAAGATGGCGTAAAAGGAAGCCGCCTGACCGGAGGAGGTCAGCATGGCCGCGGTTCCCCCCTCCAGGGCGCAGATCTTGGCCGCCACGTGGTCATTCGTGGGGTTCTGGAGGCGGGTGTAGAAGTAGCCGCTCTCCTCCAGGTCGAAGAGGGCTCCCATCTGCTCGCCGGTGGCGTAGCGGAAGGTGGTGGACTGGACGATGGGGATGTTGCGGGGCTCACCATTCCCGGGGGTATACCCGGCGTGGAGGCACTGGGTGCCGATGCGCTGCTGACTCATGGGCAGGATCTTCCTTTCCTGTTTCAGGTTGAGTGTTATGCTACACCCCCGCCCGCCCCTTGTCAAGAGGCGGGCGGGGTGGGACTGGGCTCCGGCTCCTCCGGCGGCACATCGGTGCCGTCGGTGAGCAGCAGTCCGTCGGGACCGAGCTGCTGGACGCGGCGGTAAGGGATCTCTCTCCCCTCCACCGTCACATAGACCGACTCCACCCCCTCCACCTGGCACAGCGTAAGGGTCAGGCAGGCGTCGGCCACGGTGAGATCCACCCCGGACAGGCCGCCGTACTGCTCGGAGAGGTCCAGGTGGAGGCGGCCCTCCTCCACCTCCCAGCTCAACAGGCGCACCCCCTCGGGGAAGAGGGAGGCGAGGCCCTGGGTCTCCGGCGGGGACAGCAGGGCGTCCACCAGGGCAGGGATGGGGTCGCCGCCGCTCCCCTCAAAGGGCTCACAGTCCAGCGGCAGGGGGGCAAAGCGGTCGGACAGGGCGGAGTAGTACACGCAGTAGCCGCCCTCCGGCTCCTCCGGGCGGGGGGCACAGCCCCCGGCGGCCAGAGCCAGCAGACAGCCCAGCGCCGCGATGCGTCGTCTCATCGGCCCACCTCCTCTCCGTTCCACTGGGCAAAGCTGACCTCGAAGCAGGTGCCCTCCGGCTCCCGCCGCCGGGCAGTGACGGCGCCGCCGTGCTGAAGCACCGTGTCCCGCACGATGGACAGGCCCAGTCCGGTGCCGCCGGCGGCCCGGGAGCGGGCCTTGTCCACCCGGTAAAAGCGGTCGAAGATCTTGGGCAGATCCGCCTCCGGGATGCCCACGCCGGTATCCTCCACCCGGAGGACCACCCGCCCGCCGTCGGCAGTGAGGGTGACGAGCACCCGGCCGCCGGGCAGGTTGTACTTCACCGCGTTCTCCATCAGATTGAAGGCGATCTGGTAGAGGTCGTCCTCGGTGGCCAGCACCACACAGCCCGGCTGGAGCTTCAGCTCCAGGCTCACCTCCACCGCCCGGGCCAGGGGGGAGAGCATGTGCTCTACCCGTTCCACCACCGCCCCCACATCCACGGGGACGTCCTCCGCCGCCGGGGCGGTGTCCAGCCGTGTGAGGGTAAGCAGCTTCTCGGTGATGCGGGTGAGCCGATCAGCCTCGTCCCCGATGTCGTTGAGGAACTCCCGTGCCGTCTCGCCGTCCATGTGGTCGGCCTGGAGCAGGGAGTCGGTGAGCAGGCGGATGGAGGCCAGTGGGGTTTTGAGCTCATGGGAGGCGTCGGAGACGAAGCGCCGGCGCACCTCCTCGGTGGTCTGGAGGCGGCCGGTGAGCTCGTTGAACTCGTCGGCCAGGCGGCTGAGCTCGTCGCCGCCCCGGACGCTCACCCGGTGGCTGTACTCGCCCTCCCGTACCGTGTGGATGCCCCGCAGGAGCTGGGCGATACGCCGGGTGAGGGCCTTGGAGAAGACCACCCCCATCACCAGCGACACCATACAGATGACGATGGAGATAAAGCGCAGGTTGGTCTGGATCCCCTGGAGCAGCGCGCCCTGCTCGGCGTCGTACTCGTAGAGGTAGACCGCCCCCTGGGTCATGGAGCGGTAGGTAATGGGCACCGCCGCCCGGCTTCGGAAGGCCCCGTCGCCGTACTCAGAGCGGAACACGTTGTTGCCCCGCAGGGCGGTGACCAGCTCCCAGAACAGGGCGTACCGCCCGGCGGTGTCGGCCCGCCCCACGCCGTCCTGGAAATCGCAGAGCACCAGGCCGTTTGGGTCGGTGACCACCACCCGGGTCACTCCCAGGCTGCCCCGCAGCAGCTCCACCGTCCGGGTGGCACCCTCGGCCGTAAGGGCCTCCGGCCCGGTGGCCAGGGCGGAGGCCAGCACCGAGGCCTGGTTGAGCATGGAGGCCTGCTTGGACTGGTAGGCCAGCTTTTCCGACACCACCAGGGGGTAGGTGTTGAGCAGAATCAGCACCGCCGCCACAATCACGATATAGGTCAGGGCGAACTTGGTCTGGAGGGAGCGCCAGAAGGGCACGCGCCTGACCGCGCCGCTCCCCTTATCCATGCTTCAGATAGTAGCCCACGCCCCACTTGGTGAGGATGTACTCCGGGTTGGCGGGGTCCAGCTCCAGCTTCTCCCGCAGGCGGCGCACGTGCACGTCCACCGTGCGGTAATCTCCGGCGTACTCATAGCCCCACACCACGTTGAGCAGGTTCTCCCGGGAGTACACCCGGCCCGGGTTGCGCAGCAGCAGCTCCATCAGGTCGAACTCCTTGGCGGTGAGATCCACGCTCTTGCCGTCCTTCCAGGCGGCCCGGGCGTCCACATCCAGGGTGATGTGGCCCATGGACAGCCGGCCGCCGCCCCCCTGCTTCTGGGCCGCCATGCCCGCCCGGCGCAGCAGGGCCCGCACCCGTGCCTTCAGCTCCAGAATGTTGAAGGGCTTGGTGATGTAGTCGTCCGCCCCGCACTCGAAGCCGATGATCTTGTCGGTGTCCTCGCTGCGGGCGGTGAGCATGATGATGGGCACGTTGGAGAACTCCCGGATGCGCATACAGGCCTGGAGCCCGTCGATCTTGGGCATCATCAGATCCAGGATGATGAGGTCGAAGGAGCCGCTGCGGGCCAGCTCCACCGCCTCCTCCCCGTCATAGCCCGCCTCCACCTGGTAGCCCTCGCTCTCCAGGTTGAACTTGATGCCCTTGACCAATACCTTCTCGTCGTCTACCACCAGTATTTTCATCGGTTCTCCTCCCCAGTCGTCACGTAGTCAATGAGGCCCTCCAGAATGCCCTCGCCGATGCCCGGCACCTCGGTCAGCTCCTCCGGGATGCGGAAGGGGCCGTTGGCCCGGCGGTAGGCAATGATGTCCTCCGCCCGCTTCTCCCCGATGCCCGGCAGGGTCATCAGCTCGTCCACCCCGGCGGTGTTGAGGTTGATCTTCGCCCCGCCGGCAAGGGTATCCTCCTTGCTCTGGGCGGAGGGGGAGGGCGTAGGCGCGGGCAGCGCCAGGGGCGTCTCCTGGGTCAGGGTGCGCTCGGTCTCCACCCGCACGGGCTGGGGCGCGGCCTGCCCCCGAAAAAACCAGCCCGCCGCGAAGGCCGCAAAGACCGCCGCCAGCAGCAGGGCCACAAATTCCAGTCTGGAAATCTTCATCTTTTTGTATCCCCCTCCCCGTTGCGTCCCGGTCCGGGGTTTGTTATAATAGCCATACCGTTATTATAACATAGTCAAATGGAGTTTCCTATGAAAAAATCACGACTGCTTTCCGTTTTACTCTGCCTCGCCCTGCTCTCGGGGCTGCTGACCACCTTTGCCTCCGCTGCGGACAGCGGCAGCGCCATTCTGGACGATATGGACGTCAACGCCAAGGCCGCCGTTCTGGTGGACCCCGACACCGGCGAGGTTCTCTACGAGAAGAACGCCCACGCGCACAACTACCCCGCCTCCATCACCAAGGTGATGACCTGCCTGCTCACCCTGGAGGCGGTGGACCGGGGAGAGCTGTCCCTGGAGCAGACCGTCACCGCCAGCTCCGCCCTTCACACCGGCATCGGGGAGGGCGCTTCCACGGCCGATATCAAAGAGGGGGAACAGATCCGCATCATCGACCTGCTCTACGCCGCCCTGATCCCCTCGGCCAACGAGGCGTGCAACGTCATGGCTGAGGCGGTAAGCGGCGATGTGGCCTCCTTCGTGGAGCTCATGAACACCCGGGCCGCCGAGCTGGGCATGGAGGACACCCACTTCTCCAACACCCACGGCTACCACGACGACGACCACTACACCAGCGCCTACGACATCTACCTCATGTGCCGGGAGGCCATGAAGCACGAGACCTTCCGCACCATCGTGGGCTCCAAGAACTACACCATGCCCGCCACCAACCTGCACCCCGAGCCGCGCATCATCCGCTCCACCAACGCCCTGATCTCCAACTTCCGCGTGGCGGGCTACATCTACGAGTACGCAACCGGCATCAAGACCGGCTCCACCCCCGAGGCGGGCTACTGCCTGGCCGCCTCCGCCACCCGGGAGAACCGGAACCTGATCTCCGTGGTCATGGGCTGTGAGCGGGAGCCGGGCACCTCCGGCAGCGAGGGCTATATCTACTTTGACGAGACCATCCGCCTGTTTAAATGGGGTTTTGCCAACTTCTCCACCCAGACCATTCTGGACAACACCAAGCGGGACATCCCGGAGGTGGAGGTCACCCTGGGCAAGGACGCCGCCTCCGTCACCCTTATGCCCGACGGGAAGCTGACCGCCCTGCTGCCCAACGACGTGTCCGCCGAGAACTTTACGTATGACTACACCCTGGAAACCCGGAGCGTGGAGGCCCCGGTGGAGCAGGGGCAGGTGCTGGGCACCATCACGGCCTATTTCAACGGCAAGTCCTACGGCACCCTGGATCTGGTGGCCACCTGCTCGGTGGAGCGGGACCCCTGGCTCTACCGGCTGGACCGGATTCAGAGGTTCTTTGACAATCTGCTGGTGCGCATCCTTCTGGTGGTCGTCCTGGTAGTAATCGCCGCCCTCCTGCTGCGGGTGATGCTCTTCCGCGGCAGGGGCCGGACAGGCCGCCGGGGCTACGCCTACAGCGGCCGGGGCCGCTACACCGGCAGCCGCCGGCGCAGAGGTTAAGGTACAAAAACGTGGAGGGCGGTTGATACCGCCCTCCACGTTCCCTTATGTCTCCTCGCCCCGGAGCAGACCCATGCTGTTCCGCGCCGCCTCGGCCAGACGGGCCAGGGCCTGGAACAGCATGAGGCGGTCGGCGCCGTCCAGCGCCCGGAGGCGGCGCAGGCCAGCCGCCGCGGCCTGGAGCCCGCCCTCGGACAGCTCCGCCGTAGTCTGGGCCCCCGAGGCCCCCAGCACCTCGAACAGGAGGTCCACAAACTGCTCCCGCCGCTCCGGAGTCAGGGAGGCCACCCACTCCTTGAGGGTACGGCTGACAAAGCGGCTGGCGTCGGTGACCCGCTCCACCTCCACAAAGTCCGGCCCCAATATCTGCCAGGAAAAGGGGCTGTGCTGGAACAGGCCGGACTGATCGCTGCGCACCACGGTGTAGTCCTCCTCGTGGTCCAGAAGCATCCCCACCACCGAGGACTGGGGTACAAAGGTGTGTATCCGCCCCCGCACCGCCTCATAGCCCGCCTCATCCACGGCCCCGGCGCAGAAGCCGGGGCCGTCGTTGTTGTAGACCGCCAGCAGGCGGTCGGGCGTCCGGCAGGCCGCCGCCGCGTAGACCGCCAGATTCCCGCCCTTGGAGTGCCCGCCCAGGCGCAGGGGGCCGCCCCACCGCCGCAGGGCGTCGGACAGGTACTCCGCCGCCGACCTCTGGGCGGGCACCGGCGTCTGGTAGCTCATGTTGAAGTCCTCTTTCCACCCCACCAGGGTGCTGTCCGTCCCCCGGTAGGAGACAAACCGGGCCCCGTCTCCGGTGTCGATGGTGAGGGCGGCGAACTGCTCCTCCGTCCCTGCGTCCAGGTGGCTCACCCAGTCCAGCAGCATCAGGCCGGAGAACCGGGGCGCCCGGGCCAGGGCCCCGAAGAGGCGGAGCACCTCCTCCCGAAACTCCTCCCGGCCCCGCTCCGGCCGCGGCGGCCAGACGCCGCCCGCCGCCTCCCACCGCTCCGCCGCAGCCCAGAGGGCGGTGCCCTCCCGGTCCACCAGATGGTCCAGCGGCGCGTAGGACAGGGTGCTCAGGAGCAGATTGTCCACCGGGTTGAAGGGGGACTGGGCCAGGCTCAGCTCCCCCCGCCAGTCCAGATAGTCAAACAGTCCGCCCATCGGGCGCTCCCTCCCTCACAAAAGCTGTATCCCCAGCAGGGGGATCAGATCCACCGCCTGGGCCGGGTTGATCTTCATGCCCCGCAGCTCTCCCAGGCTCTCCGATACGGTGATGCCCTCCAGCGCGCAGTCGGAAAAATCCACCCCCTTCAGCGGCGTGCGGAAAAAGTCCACCTCCTGGAACCCCGTCCGGTGTGGGCTCAGGCCGGCCACATCCGCCTCGGCCAGCACGGCCCGGCGAAGCTGGCAGTTCTCCATGCGGCACTTTTTCCACCGCGACTGTGCAAAATTGGCGCAGCGGAAGGCGCTCTCGCCCAGGGTGCAGCTCCGCCACCGGCTGGCGGTGAACCGGCCGCCGTCTCCCTTGCAGTCCCGCACCACCGTGTCCGTCCAGACCGTCCCGCCGAAGCGGCAGTTGGAGAAGTCGCAGCCGCTCCACTCCACCCGGTCAAAGACCGCTCCCGAGAAGTCGCAGTTCTGGAACCGGCACCGGTGCAGGCGCACCCGGCGGAACTCCAGCCCCGACAAGTCTGCGCCCGCCAGGCACTCCCCCTCCACCGTCAAGTCCTCCACGTCCCGCTCTTCCCGCCGCGCCCGGCGCACTTCCTCCTCCAGCATGGGGCAACACTCCTTTCTCCCCCTACTCTACTACAATACACCGCCTTTGTATACACGAGATCACAAAAACGCCCCCGCCATCGGCGGGGGCGCCAGTATGTCGAAAAAGCCTCGCAGAGTTCGCGCCCGCAGGCGCGAATCAAGTACCAATCTGTTTTCCCCGGCGACATGTGCGTCGGGGAAAACACTTCTCAGGCTGCAAGTGTTGGGTCTGGCCTCCGCAGGCGGATAAACCCTGCGCGCGGCAGACTGCGGCTTTCTCAAAAAAGTGGCTTTGCCACTTTTTCGACAGACTGCGCCCCCGCCGTCGGCGGGGGCGTACGGATTCCGCTACATCAGGAACAGGGAGAGCACCACTGTGATCAGCCCGCACACCCCGATAGCCAGCCCGCTCATGGCCCCCTCGGTCTCTCCCAGCTCCAGAGCCTTGGAGGTGCCCACCGCGTGGGAGCTGGCGCCGATGGCCAGCCCGGCGGTCATGGGGTCCTTCACCCGGAACAGCTTGATGAGCAGCGGGGCCGCGATGCTGCCGAAGATGCCTGTGATCAGCACCGCCACCACGGTGATGGGGCCGATGCCGCCGTGGGCCTGGGATACGCTGATGGCAATGGGGGTGGTGACGGATTTGGGCAGGAGGGACGCGGTCATGGCCGCGTCCAGCCCAAACAGGCGGCAGAGCAGAAGGATGCTGCCCATGGAGGCCGCCGAGCCCACCACGCACCCAACCAGAATGGGCAGCCAGTTCTCCTTCAGAATACGGATTTTCCCGTAGATGGCCACCGCCAGGCAGGCGGTGGCGGGGGCGAGAAACATGTTGATGATCTCTCCGCCCTGATGATAGGACTCATAGGGAATGCGGAACAGCAGCAGCACCCCCACCACCAGGACGATGCCAATGAGCAGGGGATTACAGACCACCAGGCCGGTCTTTTTCTGGATGCGCACCCCAACCCAGAAGGCCAGGATACTCAAAGCGATGCCAAAAAAGGGGGAAGCAAACAGCTCAGACACGGGACTTCCTCCTCTCCAGCAGGCGCAGGGTGAACCGGATGCTCAGGGCGGTGGCGCCGAAGGTGATCACCGTTGAGAGCAGGCAGACCAACACCAGCGCGACGGCCGAGCGGCCCAGCACATCGAAGTAGTTGATGACGCTCACCCCGGCGGGCAGGAAAAAGAAGGCCATGTTGGCCAGCAGGAAATCCGCCTTTTCCCGGATATGCTCGATTTTGAGCAGCCCGGTGGCCAACAGCGCCAGCAGCAGCAGCATGCCGATCACGCTGGCCGGGAATGGAACTGGCAGCGCCGCCTCAATGAGCTGGCTGAACCAGCACACGGCAAAGATGACGCCGATTTGACAGATGATTTTCACGGGAATACGCCTCCTGTTTTACACATAAAGATGATTGTAGCCCCGATCTCTCTCCCTGTCAACCAGCTTCCTCCGCCTGTTGAGGCTGTCGATAACCCCTTCAGGCGAAGGTTTCGGAGGGAACGATCGTGCGAAAGAAAACCGTCAGGGGTTTCTTTCGCGTTTGATCCACCGACTTTTTGAACTTTATTGAAGGTTCGAAAAGTCCCTCGGCCTGTCGAAAAAGTATTTTCGACAGGCCGAACAGGCGGGGGAAAATCCCCCGCCTGTTTTGATCATTTCCTTTACTTCTGTTTGCGCTCCAACTGGAGCTTGTCGGCGATCATGGCGATGAACTCCGAGTTGGTGGGCTTGCCCTTGGCGTTGCTCACCGTATAGCCGAAATACTTTTGCAGGGTCTCCAGATCACCCCGGTCCCATGCCACCTCAATGGCGTGGCGGATGGCGCGCTCCACGCGGGAGGCCGTTGTGCCGAAACGCTTGGCCACCTCCGGGTAGAGGATCTTGGTCACCGCGTTGATCACATCCATGTCGCCCACGGCGATGATGATGGCCTCCCGCAGATACTGGTAGCCCTTGATGTGGGCGGGCACACCGATCTCATGGATAATGGAGGTGACGGTGCTCTCCAGGTTCTGGCTCTCACCAGAGAGGCGCCCGGGCTCCTCCCCGCCGCTCTGGGGCTGTCCCGCCAGTTGGCGGATGCGCTCCATCACGGCGGAGAGTTTACACGGCTTCATCATATAGTAGTCCGCGCCATGGGCCGCGGCCAGCTCCGCCATATTGCCCCGCGCAAAGCTGGAGAGCACCAGCACCCGGGGCCGGCCGGGCAGCGCCGCCAGCTCGGACAGCACCTCCAGTCCATCCATACGGGCAAGCACGAAATCCATCACCACGATGTCCGGGGAGAGCTCCTTTGCCAGGCGGACCGTCTCCTGCCCGTCCCCTGTCTCTGCGGCCAGCTCCAGGCCGGATTCCTCCTCCAGCGCACCCGTAAAGACACGGCGGAACTCCTCACTGGCATCGGCCACCAAGATCCTCTTTCTGGTTTCCAATATTGACACCCTTTCCAGCAGGTTTCCCTGCCCTATGTTTGCTGCCTGGCCAAGGCTGTTTACCGGTTGCCTATAATTTACCATAATCAGACAGCAAACGCAAGGGTTTTTCTGGTAATTTATGGGTATTTCTCCTCGACTTCATTCGACCTTTTTACGACCGTTACGACTGGTTCTCCCCATTTTCCGCCTCCAGGAGCATATTCTCCGCCAAAATGCCGTAGCCCTGGGTGGGATCATTGACCAAAACATGGGTCACTGCGCCCACCAGCTTGCCGTTTTGCAGAATGGGGCTGCCGCTCATGCCCTGGACAATCCCGCCGGTGGTTTCCAGCAGGCGGGGATCGGTTACCTTGAGCATCAGGTTCCGGGTATCCGCGCCGTTGGCGGGATACACCCGGATAATCTCCACCTGATACTCCTCGACCTGGTCGCCGGCGATGTTGGAGAGAATCGTGGCCGCCCCGGTCTTGACCTCCTTGCGCTCCGCCACGGGCACCGGCTCCAGGCCGTCGGTCAGCGTACCGTCCTCCAGGCGGCCAAACACGCCGCTGGCAGTATTGGCGTACAGCTCGCCCAAATCCCGGTTCACCTGAAACGCGCCGTGGAGCTCGCCGGGGGCTCCCTTTTCCCCCTTCTTCACATCGGTGACCTCCGAATACATGATGGAGCCGGACTGGAGGGGCATGAGCTGGGCGGTGTCCACGTCGTTGATGCCGTGGCCCAAAGCGCCGAACCGCCCGGTAGCGGGCTCGCAGAAGGTGAGGGTGCCGATCCCCGCCATGGAGTCGCGGATCCACGCCCCCAGCTTGTATTGGCCGTCGCTGCCGCACTGGACCGCCTGAGCGGTGAGCTGTACGGTCTTGTCGTCCCGCACCGCCCGGATGCTCATGGGTTTTCCGCCCACCTCCTGGAGGACACTCTGTACCTCCTCGATGCTGTCCACCTCCTCCCGGTTGATGTGCGTGATGATGTCGCCCTCCCGCAGTCCACAGTCCCGGGCCGGGGCGCTGCTGCCCTCCGCGCCGGCCACCTCGGAAAAGCCCACCACCATTACGCCGTCGGAAAAGAGTTTGATGCCCACCGCGCGGCCCATGGGGATCACCGTCCGCTCCTCCGCGGCCCGGGCCGGGGCCGCCGATACCAATGACGCCAGCACGAACATCACCGCCACCGCCAGGGCCGCCCATGGCCTCGTTTTGGATTCCTCCTTCATTTGACCACCCCTTTTTTGAATTGAAACGTGAAAAACGGCGCACGCTGCGCGCCGTTTTTAATATGGCCGGAACGCGCGCCGCCGCCTCTGGCAATGAAACGCTCCTTTGGCTTGTCGTTTCCTTCCAGCGCCGGCCCCGTCGGCCTTCCTCCTTTTATTCCGCCAGATTTCCCCTTTGTCCCGGCAATTTCCTGTTTCGGTTATAAGAAGATTCTGGTAAAGTGCAAGGTAACCAAAAATTGGCGAGCGGTTCAAACCGAATCAAGCTCTTTATTCCGGGAGCCTGTTGGCCGCCCGCGCCATGGAAGCGGGCCCCCCCCGTCGCCGCTGCCTGTGCCGCCGGGCTGCTGGCCTCGGAATACAAAGCCGCACAGGACCCGGCCCCTGTGCCGTGCAGACATTCCCTGCCCCTGCGGGGTATGTCCGCCCCGCTCTGCGCATATACTCCACTATCACAAAACAGGGGGTATCGCTATGTCCCGTTTGTCCAAGGCGGCGCTGATCACCTTTGTGGTGGCCACGCTGGCGGGCTCCTGCCTGCACTTTGTCTACGCTCTCTGGCCCAATGGCCTGACCGCCCTGCTGGCCCCGGTCAACGAAAGCCTCTGGGAGCATGTGAAAATCCTCTATTGGCCCTGCCTGCTCTCCGGTGTTCTGCTGGTGCGCAGGGAGCCGGAGAGCCTGGGCGCCCGCGCCTTCTCCCTGCTCCTCTCGGCTGCGGTCATGCTGGGCGTGGGTTACCTCTATCATGTGGTGCTGGAGGGTGATTCCCTCTTTTTTGACGTGGCCCTCTATGTGCTGGTGATGGCCGCCTTTTTCCTGCTGCCCTGTTTCCTCCGCACTCCCGTCTGGAGCCGCACACGCCTGCTCTGGGCGGCGCTGGTGCTGGCGCTGGGCGCCGCCACCTTTGTATTTACCTGGTGCCCGCCGGATGGCCTGCTGTTCCGGGATCTCTCCCTGCCCGCCATTTATTCGCTTCCCTGTTGAGTATGAGCCATTTCGGCCGTGAGTATGTCCTTGTAGGGCTGGAGGTATTTTTTTCACGGTAAAAAGCAGAAAGCACAGGCTCATACACACGGCTCCGCCGCGTCAAGCCCTTACCTGCAGGGTGGACCGCCCCGGCAAAGGGGCACCGATCCCCGCCTGCCCCGGCGTGTCTCCGCCCTGTAGGGGCGGTCCTCGTGGCCGCCCGGGCGCTGGTTTCCCGCCCCATTTCCGGGTATGCACTCCTCCGCAGGGGCGCACAGGCTGTAGGGGCCTGTGCCCACACCCGCCCGCGGGCTGGCCGGTGGCCCGGAGGAACGGGCCGACGTGGGCGTCGGCCCCTACAAAGGTCTACTGTGGCAGGCGCTATTCGCGGGCGGCCATAAAGGCCGCCCGCGCGCTGGTTTCCCGCTCCATTTCCGGGTATGCACTCCCCCGCAGGGGCGCACAGGCTGTAGGGGCGTGTGCCCACACCCGCCCGCGGGCTGGCCGGTGGCCCCGGAGGGGCGGGCCGACGTGGGCGTCGGCCCCTACAAAGGTTTGCTGTGGCAGGCACTATTCGCGGGCGGCCATAAAGGCCGCCCCTACAGATAACGTCCCCGCGTCCGGGAGTACGCCGGGTGCGGGGTTTGTTTTCCCTGCAAAGGGGGTAATATGCATGGCAAAATATACGGAACACTATCGCCTGCACCAATGGGAGCCGGAGGACAGCTTCCTCCGCATGGACTTTAATGAGGATTTTGCAAAAATTGATTCGGCGATCGCAGCGCGGGGAAACTGCCTCCAGGTGGTCGGAACTTACACAGGAGACGGCAATTACGGGAAAGGGAAGGCGACGGTTCTGCACTTCCCCTTCCGGCCGCTGGCGGTCATGGTGGTGGGCGGGAGTTACCAAGCGACCTCGCTCTTCCTGCGGCCGGGGACAAAGGGTGCGGCCAATGATACCGCCGGTATGGGCAGCGTGCTGTCCCTGGCCTGGGGAGAGGACAGCCTGTCCTGGTATGTGACCGGCTGGGCCAGTGGAGGCTCTACTTCCGGCGGCACCAGCGCGGAGGGCCAGCTCAACGAAAAGGGGGCGCACTATACCTACTTAGTATTGGGTTAAAAGAGAACCCCCTTCCGGAAATCCGGAAGGGGGTTCGTTATGCTTTCACAACCGCGGTCAGGCGATGGTGAAGGAGCAACTGCCAGATACGGTGTAAGTGTTGGTGTCAGCGTTATCACCCTTGAAGGTGATCAGCACACTGACATCATAGGTGCCGGTACTGTTTGCACTGATGGTGAGACCAGGTACGGTCAACGCGTTCATTACATCAGCATAGGACTTCACTCCAGAAAGATTCTTGGTGAAGGTCTGCTCATCCCCGTTGTTCTTGGATACAGTGAACTCGATCACGGCATCCTTCAGATTCCAATCATCAATGTCTGCACAGGAGGCAGTCACCTTTACGGTTCCATTCTCCTCGCGGCTTGCGGAGATAGAATCAAACTTGAAGTCGGACTTGATGTCAGGCTTGCCGCCGTCCTTACCATTCTCGGTGATGAACAGGGCCACAACCTCGCCGTCCTTTACAATGGCCTTAAAGGCGTCATCGCTGTCGCGGACGGAGTTGATGCTGGAGGTATTGAACTCATCGTCCTCGATGCGGAAGACAACAACATCCTTCGCATAGGTGTAGTAGGTGGTGGAGCCATTCTGGGTCAGGCCCACGGTACCATCGGTGGTCTTCTTGGTGCCCACGCCGGAGATGTAGTAGTCGTCCTTCTTGGTGTCATTCTCGTATTCGGTGATCTTAGTGACCACGTCCTTGCTGTTGATGGTCAGTCTGCTGGCCACGATATCGTTCTTGATATTCTTCTCAGCATAATCCTTCTCGACGTCGACCGTGGTGATCTTGCCGTCGATCACAGCGTCGTAGGTGTAGTAGTCGCCCTTCTCGCTGTCGCTGATCAGCTTGGACTGGCTGCCGGCCAGGATATAGATCTGAGCCTTGTTGGAGTCGGACACCACATCGGAGGCGGCGGAGATAAAGACATACTTGGCCACGCTGCCGGGCTTGCCGTCCTTGGAGTTCACATATACGGTGGCCTTGCCGTCCATGCTGGGCACATTGGCAATGCCGGTGTAGACGCTGTACTCCTTCTCTTCCTCGTCATAGACCAGGAAGATGGTGCTGCTGTTGGCGTAGCGCTCGCCACCCTTATTGTTGGTACCGTTGATGTCAAACTTGGAGGTGCCCTTGGTCAGGTAGATGGAGTCACCCGCATCGGAGGTCACATCCTTCGCTTTCAGAGTGTAGATGCCATCGTCATCCACGGTGTAGGAGACAAATTTGTTCTTAAAAGCAGAAGGGTTCTTGTCGTCTGTATCAGCCTCGATGACAGTGCCATCAGTCAGGAGCAGCTTGGCGGTATAGGTCTTGTCGGTGTCGCCGTCCCAACCTTCATTATTTGTCTTGAAATTCAGCACGAAAGCGACGCTGGCGGAGCCAGCCTCATACTCCTCCACATACACCACGTAGCCGTAGTTATCGGTATAAATATCGACGCTGCTCTTCAGCGTGATATCGTAGGTGCGGTGATTCTTGTTATACTTGTAGGTTTCACCGTCGGCCACAAACTTGGTGTCTCCGGTTTTGGAGGTGACTTCCTGATCCTCGATCTTCTTCGCCATGGTCACGGTCTGGATGTCGCCGTCGGCCACGGTATAGAGCACCACGTCATCCTCATCAAAGGAGGCGTTGGTCTCAAACTTACCACCGTTGCCGGTCAGGCCGGCGATCTCGATGTAGGGCTCCTCGTCCTTTTTCACGCTGTCAGCGTCGACCACCTTGGAAACCTCACCCACATAGGTGTTGATAACCACGAGGGTCACGTTGTCATCGCTGTCCACAAAAGCCTCGACCAGAACGCCGTTGCCGCTGGCCTCCAGCTTGGTGTCGTCGCCCTTCTTCACGGTGAAGTCGGCGGCGGTCTTACCGTCCACAATCACGTCGGCCTTGGTGGTCTCGCCCAGGCCCAGGTCGGAGTAGATGGTCTTGGACTTGACTTCCTCGGTGTAGGAGGCATCGGCGGTGGAAGCATAGGTGCCGATCTCCTTGGAGCCGTTCTTCCACTGCTCGGAGGGACGGCCGAAGTCATCGCTGCCATTATTGTTCACAGACAGATCGGAGAAATACTTCTCGCAGAACTGCTGCACCTCGTCACGGTCGGCGGAAACGGTGCGGTAGTCGTCGGTCTTGCTGTTGGCGACCTTCACAGGGGCGGAGGCGCCCACAACAACCTGAGTGCCGTCGGGAGTGTTGACAGTGGTGCCCTTGTTGGTGTAGTACACCATGTCGGCGGTCAGGGTCTGGAACGCCATCTGGGCGGCCTGCTCACGGGTCATGGCGTCGGCCAGCACGATGCCCTTGGGGGCGATGCCCGCGTTCACCGCGTCGGCGGCCACGTTGATGGCCC
>Ga0129317_1000144_pt1 | contig 91835 bp, 85 predicted proteins | sample Cm1ome_FD_94430 | JGI IMG/M metagenome (GOLD analysis project Ga0129317, IMG submission 94430) | Eastern black-and-white colobus group fecal microbial communities from Wisconsin, USA - Cm1105 metagenome | ecosystem: Host-associated > Mammals > Digestive system > Large intestine > Fecal | place...
ATACATCTCTCTCGGAGAGAATGAGTGATAACTTAATAAGAATATATGCGCATTGGAATATTAAATAATCTATTCATTTTGGCTCTCTTGGGGGCAGGTCCACTGTATGCGCAAGAGAGCCGCACGGAAGTCCGTTTCGATTTCCGTGTGAACAGCATGGTTGTCGATTCCCTCTACAATGACAACGCCGCACGTATGAGGGAGATGAAGGCTTTCCTGCGGGATATCCGCCGAGACAGTACGGTAAGCATTACCGGGGTATCGTTCCGCGGGGCGGCATCACCCGAAGCGAGCCATGAATGGAACCACAAATTAGCGCGGGGACGTATCGCCTCGCTTGAAAGGCTCGTGCGCCGGGAGGTGGAGCTTCCCGACAGCATCGTCACCCGTAAGGAGGACTATATCCCTTGGGAATACCTGAAAGAGCGGGTAGCCGCTTCCGACATACCCTATAGGCAGGAAGTTCTCGACATCATCGGTGAGGATGCCGTCTTGGTCGATTATCCCCTGCGCGGTGAGAAAGTGGATTCGCATGTCGTCAAATTACAGAAACTCGACGGCGGCAGGGTATGGAACCGGATGAAGAGCCTCTTTTTCCCCTCTATGCGCAACGCCTGCGCCGTGTTCGTCACCTACAAAAAAGACGTTCCGCCCGTCATAGAGCCTAAAACAGTCCCCGATACGGTGGTGACTACACCTGCACCCGTTGTCGAAACGGCAGATACCGTAACCGAAGCGGTTAAGCCGGAGCGATGGCAACGTCACTTCTATGTGAAGACCAACGGCATAGGTTGGGCAATGGGCATCACCAACATAGCCGCCGAGGTGGATTTGGCAAAACACTGGTCGTTCACGCTGCCCCTCTATTGGTCATCGTGGAACTACTTCAAATCAACATTAAAATTCCGCACATTGGCATTGCAGCCGGAAGTCCGCTACTGGCTTTCGGAGGATGACGACGGATGGTTCGCCGGTGCGCACTTCGGCTTGGCGTGGTACAACTTCGCCACCGACGGCGATTACCGTTACCAAGACCACGGAGGGCACAGCCCGGCAATCGGTGGAGGCATCGCAGCCGGCTACCGTCTGCCCGTCAGCCGTAACAAGCGGTGGCGGATGGAGTTCTCCATCGGAGCGGGTGTCTATAGGTTGCACTACGACAAGTTCCACAACTATAAAGACGGGCTTTTGGTCGAGACCAAGAAAAAGACATGGTTCGGCATAGACCAAGCAGCGGTATCGATAGCCTATAAGTTCGGCCTCGGAAAGAAAGGAGGTGCGAGATGAAACGATTGTCCTTAATCCTTGTTCTTTTCGCCGCCTTGTCAATGATGGTTACGAGCTGCGACGTCCACGAGTTCCCCGAACTGCCGGAAGAGCCGGAAAAGGTATCGTTCACTTTGCATCTGCACTACACCACGGACATGCCCCAGTGGGAATACCCGATAACCTCAGTCCGTTCGATAGTGCCGTCGAAAAGCGTGCAGACCACCGGAGAAATGCGCTACATTATACGCCTTTATCCGCGGGACGCCAAATCGTCGGCATGGACTCCCTCGCAGGAGTTCGTCTTCACCCGCGACGTGGCGGATGGCTATGACGCGGAGTTCACGCTCGAAGCCCCGGCCGGCAGCTATACCGTCATGGTGTGGTCCGACCTTGCCGAAAACGTGGGCGGCGGGCATCGGTTCTACAACACCGAAGACTTCCTGGACATAGCCCTACAGGGCGACCACGCGGGCAACAACGACTACCGCGACGCTTTCCGCGGCACGCACTCCCTGACCCTGACTTCCGGCATTACCGAGACAGAACCGGAAACGGCGGTAATTGAGATGGAACGCCCGCTGGCGAAGTTCGAGTTCGTGACTACCGACGTGGAGGAGTTCATCGACAAGGAGGTGCAGGCCGCCATCTCCCGTGGGGAGATAACAGAGGAAGCCCCCACATCGAGGGTAAACGTGGAGGACTACAAGGTGGTGTTCTACTACGTTGGCTTCATGCCCAGTGCCTACAGCATGTTCACAGATAAGCCGGTAAACTCCGTCACCGGAATCAGTTTCGCCGGCAGGCTTGCTTCGCTCAACGAGTCGGAAGCCTCGATGGGCTTCGACTACGTGTTCGTCAACGGCACGGAATCGGCTGTCACGGTGCATGTGGGCATCTTCGACAAGGACGGCAACCGCCTCTCCATGAGCGAGCCGGTGAGAGTGCCGCTGCGCCGCAGCAAACACACCGTCCTGAAAGGAAAGTTCCTGATGCAGAACGCGTCGGGAGGCGTGAGCATCAACCCCGACTACGACGGAGACCATAACATAATACTCTGATCATTATGCTACATATCACACGTTATCTGCTTGTAGCGGTGTTGCTGCTGCTTGCAGGCTGTTCGGAAGACATCTTCGAGCCGGCAGCCGGTGACGGCTCGTCGGTGGCGGTGACATTCCGGGCAAGCATCGACACGGGAATCCAGTCTCGCACCATCAGCGACGGCACGAGTGCCGACCGCCTGCTCGTTGCGGTCTATGAGGGGGAAACACCCGTCGAGACATACCGCAAAGATTACGATCTTAGCACCGCACTGACATCCGGCATCGAGCTTCGCCTGCTGTCGGGACACTGCTACAAGGTGCTGTTCTGGGCGTATGACGGTGACAATACCGCCTACTCGGTTTCCGACCAAGGCGTGATTACCGCCGACTACAAGGACTATCTTGCCGGAGGTTTCGCCAAGATGGAGCAACTGGACGCTTTCTATGCCGTCTCCTTGATTTCCGTTACCGGTGACAAGAGCGAACGCGTGACGCTGACGCGCCCGTTCGCGCAGCTCAATATCGCTGACAATCTCACCCGACCCCAAACCGGTACGCACCGTTCGGAAGTCGCATTTGAAAGCGTTGCCACTTCGTTCAACGCCCTTACGGGTGAAGCTATCTGGGAAACGCAGAATCTGACGTTCTCGTTCGCCGATTTCCCCGAAGAGACGCTCACATCGGACCGTGACACCTATTATTATATAGCCACCAACTACCTTTTTGTCCCGGCATCGGGAAAAGTGACCGCCACCTGCCGGCTGAAGCAGGCCAATGATGGTAATGTCATCACCGAGCGCGTCATCACCGATATCGCATTGACCGCCAACAAGCGCACCAATGTTTTCGGAAGCCTCGTGCAGCAGCCGGAGGATATCTGGGACGGTACCAAGCAAACCGAACCCGGGAAAGACGGACAGAACCGCTATATCATCGACGAAGCCTCCGACTTGGCTTGGTTAGTGCAGCACGGCAGCTCTCTGGAGCAGAACAGCACGTTCGTACTCACGAAAGACCTGAACATGGCCGACAAAACGCTGTCACCGGTCGTGCTTCCGCAAGGCTCGACGATAGAGGGTGGCGGACATACCGTAAAGAACCTGTCAATGAACGGCGGCGGTCTGTTCGGCAATGCCACCGACTTGACCGTAAAAGAACTTACCGTTGATAAAATCACCGTTCAAAACGCGGCTACCTATACGGGAGCATTGGTCAATACGCTCAGTGGCAACGGCGCTTTCAGCTCCGTCACTGTCAAGAACGCCACAGTTGCCACCACCAATGGTGCAGCCGGTGGAATGGTGGGCTACGTGGTGCGTAAATCCGAGAAAGACCGAAGCGAGACGCTGGCTCTTACATTCGACGGCTGCCGAGTGGAGAGTACCTCGGTGTCCGGCACCAAGAGCGAGGGCAAGTTCGTGGGGCTGCTTAGCGGTTACGACCTGAACGAGAGCGTCAGCTTTGCCGCTGACTGCTCCGAAAGCGATGTTACCGTGGCCGACTTCGCCTCACCATACACAGAGGGCAACGAGGGCAAATGGCTTGCGGACAACGATTACACGAAATACAACGGCTGGCTCGGTGACGAGTTCTACAATCGCGGCACGGTCAGCTACAGCGGTGTGCGTTTCATACCACGTTGGGACGGCGTGAAAAAAGTTACCCCTCTCGAAAAAAGCGGTGTGAAGCTCATCTACTCCGCTTTCGACCTCGCGGCTCTGCAAGGCGGCAGCCATACGGCCGTAACGTTCAAGGAAAATGTCGATTTGGGAGGTGATAAGAATGAAAAAAATCTGTTCACACCAATCAACAGACTCGACAACCTCGACGGTGAGAATCATTATCTCTATAATCTGAACATTAAATGCCAAAAGGATTGGGTCTCTTTCGTCGTTCAAACAGCCAATTCAGGCACAACAGAACATAAGAATTTGCATTTCGTTAATTCATCGGTCAGAAATATCGTCTCGGGCAATGAAACGATTCGATATGCTTCCACGCTTTGTTCTTATATAGAGAATGCATATACGGTAAGTAATATTTCGATTACTGACGGATATGTGTTCGGACTTAATAAGACAGGAGGGCTGATTGGATTTGTTACCGCAGGAACCAATGCATCTTTAAATTGCAAAGATGTTACAATCGATGGTATCACCATCGAAAACACACAAAGCTCCGGCATAGATAATTTTGAGGTATCAATAAGTAAGTGGACTGTCAAGGCTTCATTCAATCCGCAAGGAGAAGTCGGAGGGTTGATAGGTATGCTGATGAATGAAGCAAAAATCACCAACTGTCAAGTAAATAACAGTAAAATCAATTGTTACGCACAAAATAACAAAAAACCAAATGTCACTGGAATAGGTAGTGGAATAATTAGTAATGCATGGACGTGTCCCGGTCGTCATGTCAATAAATTCATAGGAGACATCCGGACGGTTAATGGCGATAACATCACCATTACCGATTGTTCCGCTACAGCTACTTTTGAAAACCGAAAAGAGGATGAGTATTCATACAGCGAATGGTTTCAAACAAAAACAATTCCGCTTATCGGATATGCTTATGCTCTGCCGGTTAAAGATACAAAAGGGAATATTACTATCGTAACTAAGGGTTCATCACAAACGGTTGACATTTACGTCCTTAATTTGTAAACTAAACAACTCTTTAATAGACATGAAAAAATTAACTTACTTACTGATGACTTTGCCGCTTGTGTTCGCAGGATGTGCGGACAATGACGAAGTCATTGCCGGAGACGAGACCGTGGAGGTCAGTTTCAGTGCGGCATTGCCGCAAAAGATTCAGAGCCGCGCCGCAGGCAGCGGACTGAACGTGAACAAGGTGGTGTGCGCCACATTCGACAACGAGGGCAACGAGATTGCCGCTCTGCGGAAAGTGGTCGATGTCGTCGATGGACAGAACATCGAGTACGCACCGCGTCTGGTGAACGGCCACACCTATCAGGTGGCTTTTTGGGCGATGAAAGATGACGCGTACAACGTGACCGACATGACGAACATCTCCCGCTCCACCGGAGAGGGAGCTTCGACCGACGAAGCCGACTTCGAATGCTTTGCCAACCACACAGAGCAATTCACGGTGAGCGGAAACAAGAGCGAGACCATCTCCTTGAACCGTCCGGTAGCCCGTCTCCGCCTCGGCACGAGCGAAGCCGACCTGAATGCCGTAACCGCTCTCGGCTATACGCCCACGAGCGTCGAGGTCAAGCTGACCACACACAATGCCTACAATGCCCTTGAAGGCAAAGTCACGGGAACGGCTACCGAGAAGACTTTCACCCTGCCGGTAAACACCGAAGGCAACATCACTGCCGGTGAGAGCACTTACAAGTCCCTTACGTCCAACTATGTGTTCGCAAGCGATGGAAATGTTACCGTCACCCTCACCATAAAAGGCAAGAAAGGCGAAAGCGCGGCTGAAGAAACCGTCTGCACCCGCACGGTGGATAACGTACCTCTCCACGCCAACAAGAATACCAACATCGTGGGCGACCTGATGACGGGAACCGTAATCTACACCGTCACGATGGAGAGCGAATATGGCGACAGGGACGAAAACAAACCCTTGTAAACAATCTAAACAAATATAGTTCACCTATTTATAAACTAAATTTTTAATCACATGAACAAGAAGTATTTCTTAGGAATGTTCGCCGCGGCAGGTATGCTGCTGGCAACATCATGTTCGAATGATGACCTCATCGAACAAGGTTCGGGCGATATGGCTACCGTATCGTTCAACATCACAACCGAAGGCGCACCCATGAGCCGCGCAATCAGCGACGGCAGCGGTGCTAACATCCTCTACTACCGCGTGTTTGACAACGAAGGCAATATTATCGCAGGTCAGGAAAAGAAGACTGCTGCGATAACCGACAAAGAAGCGACCGTAAATGTCAGCCTCGCCAAAGGTCAGACCTACAAAATCGCTTTCTGGGCACAGAAAGATGACACAAGCAGCCCCTACACTGTAAGCGAAGACATGAAAGTGACCGTTGACTATAACGGTCTTAACAACGACGACGCCCGCGATGCGTTCTTCGCCAATATCAAGTACCACGTTAACGGCAACGCCACCGAGCCGGTAACCCTCAAACGTCCGTTTGCCCAAATCAACGTCGGCGTTACCGATGAAGACTGGGAAGCAGCCGTTGCTTCCGGCGTGACCGTAGCCACCTCTTCCGTGAAGATTGAGAATGCCGCCACCAAGCTCAACCTCATCGACGGTTCGGTCTCTGACCCCCAAAATGTGGAATACACAGCAGCCATAATCCCCGGCGGTAGCAATCCGCTTACCGGAGAGAAGCTCAAGGACGTAGCAGGCAAAGACTACAATTATCTGTCGATGTGCTATGTGCTTCCTAATAGCAGTCCGGCTGAAAACTCTACCACAGTCAAAGCAGAATTCACTTTCAAGGCAGCACGCAAAGGCGATATCGTGCTGAAAGATGGTCTGGACAACCTCACTATCCAGCGCAACTGGCGTACAAACATCGTAGGTCAACTCCTCACCGGCAACGTTAAATTCGAAGTTGTCATCGACAATAAATTTGACGGCGACCATAACTATAACAATGGCGAATATTCTTCCGTACCTCAGCTCGTTGACGGCAACTACGAAGTTTACAACGCAGAGCAGTGGAACTGGCTTGCTTACAATAAGCAGGAAGGTGTTTCCATCAAGCTTGCCGCCGACATCGATTTCAACAACGAATCCGTAGTAAACATGTACGATGGCGTAAGCATCGACGGTAACGGCCATGCCCTCAAGAACCTGAAAATCGTAGTTGTCGCCAACCACCCGACGCTTGGCGACAACTGGGCCGTAGGCTTGTTTAAGGATGTTACCAGCGACATCACCGTTAAGAACCTCACCATCGATGGTATCACGGTCGATAATTTAGAAAACGGAGGTAATGGCTTTGCCGGTGCACTCTTCGGTGCTATTGACAACAGTGCGACCGTGACCGTTGACGGCCTTACCCTCAAGAACGCAGACATCAAAGGCGTGCAAAGCGTAGGCGGCATCGTCGGTCTCCTCGGCGACAAAACCAAACTCATTGTAAAGAATACCACTCTCGAAAATAACTACATTCACAACTACGATATTGACGGTGAATCCGGCTTTGTAGCAGGTCTCGCCGGTAAAGTCGTCGGCACACTTGAAATTGGTGAAAGTGTTAAATTGAACGACAACAACATTATTGGTATCTGGGCAAACAAGTCAAGTAGAGGAGAACGTTCCATCCAAGAAATAGCTGCAACACATACAGAAACCAGTGGCACTATCACCGGTTCTCCAATGACAAACGGCAACTCTGTGCAGAAATATAAATGCGGTACTAAACTTGTCAGCACAGCCGAAGACCTCGTTAACTTCGCAAACGATGTTAACAAGAAAGGAAACGGCTACAGCGGAAAGACTGTTGTCCTCTTGAGCGACATCGACCTTAATAGTATCAATTGGGCACCTATCGGACAGACGGGTGCTACAACATTCAATGGCACATTTGATGGCAACAATAAAGTTATCAAAAACTTGAATGTAAAAGTTACTAAAGGTAACGCCACCGACGCAGCCGGTCTGTTTGGTTGGAATCAGGGCACCATCAAGAATGTGATCATCGACAATGCCACTGTATTGGGCGATGTTTATGTCGGTGCAGTTGTAGGTTACAACGAATTTGGTTCTGTTGAGAATTGTACTGTTAAAAATTCCGATATTGAAGCAATTCATATTAATGACAACGCTTGCGGTGACAAGGCCGGTTCTGTTGTAGGCTTCCAAGGTATTTCTGCCAAAATACTAAAGAACTGCCACGCCGAAAACGGCACTGTCAAGGCAGCTCGTGATGCAGGACAGATTGTTGGCATTCAGTACACTTCCAGCAACAATATTGATGTTTCCAGTTGCTCTGCTACCAATGTAGTTGTTTCTGCGAACTCCAATTGTACTCACAAAGACTTTGGTAAGAATATTCGTAACGAAATCGTAGGTAGAATTGAGAACTAAATAACAACAATTTTTCATGTCCTCTCCACCTTCGTGGTGGAGGAATAGCAAAATTCAGCGTCCCTCAATTCGGGGGATGCTGTTTTGCTTTTTATAACTCCGATTATTGCCCATTTTCGGATTACGACAACGCCTTATCCGTCATTCCTCCGCCACCCAACGCAACGAAAAGGCTGATATGTTTTCCCTTTTACACAGTATATTCCCTTGTCGCACCGTCGGCAATTCCCGCCGGTGGGATTTTCCATGCAAAGGTACAGCGTCCGGACGGTCGTCAAGTACCGCCACGCTAACGGTTTCCGGATGTTCACGGCAGCCTTCCTCAAATCGCAGATTGGCTTTCAGCCACCCACACTCCATTGCAGGGCAGAGCCAGACAAGCCTGCTTTGCGCTTCCATTCGTCCGGGTTGGGTATTCCGTTCCATGCCGTCCACTGTTTACTTGCCTTGCCGTCCTTTCCCCGCTGTCTGTGCTGCATATAAAATTCTTCCCCGACGAGAAGCCGAAGAGCTTCGAGAAAAGGGGAACAAAACAATGTTCAACAAATTAAAAATTACGATTATGCCGAATTGGTGCAGTGCGTCGTATGTCATAGAGGGCGACGTTAAAGAAGTGAAAAAACTCTACAGTTTGATGAAAGGATTGCAGGAACGGAAAGAGCCGTCCGTGCCCAACGGTTTCGGGACGGCATGGTTGGGCTGCCTTGTGGACGCTTTGGGCGGTGATTGGCATGAAACCCGTTGCCGAGGTGACTGGGGCAATCTCGAAATGAACGATGGCGTCCTGACGTTCACGACGGAAACGGCATGGTGTCCGTGCAACGAAACATTCGAGCTGGTATGCAGGAGTTTTCCGACATTGCGCTATTACTATCAGTCGGAAGAGCCGGGTATGGCGGAATATTGGACAAACGACACGGAGGGCAAATACTTTCCCGACAAATACATCGCCGACCTGTGCACGCCCGACGGTAAATGGCACAAGGAGTATTTTTCAGACCTGACAGGACTGTTCAAGTGGTTCGAAGAGATAAGCGGCCAACCCGTTAAGTCGATAGAGGAAATTTCTGCGATTGCCGAACAATGGAGCAGCGAAAGCGAGGACGCTTTCTGCCAAATCTACGAATATAGCATATCGGACTAATCCTGAAACCTTGATGACGGTATGCAGACAGCGTTCTGCATGGAAGCATTATCCGACAAGCCTCTCTAATCTGCCAAGCAGGTTGGAAGGGCTTTGTCTGTTTGCAAGGCCACCTGTCCTGTTATAGTGCCGCAGGCTTTTTCTTTCACTCTTATACTCTCCCGATTCGGGCGATTCCCTTATCGCCCGTCGGCAGTTCCCGCCGGTAGGATTTTCCATGCAAAGGTACAGCGTCCGGACGGTCGTCAAGTACCGCCACGCTAACGGTTCCCGGATGTTCACGGCAGCCTTCCGCAAATCGCAGATTGGCTTTCAGCCACCCACACTCCATTACAGGGCAGAGCCGGACAAGCCTGCTTTGCGCTTCCATTCGTCCGGGTTGGGTATTCCGTTCCATGCCGTCCACTGTTTACTTGCCTTGCCGTCCTTTCCCCGCTGTCTGTGCTGCATATAAAATCTTCCCCGACGAGCAGCCGAAGAGCTTCGAGAAAAGGGAAACAAAACAAAGCTCAACAATTTAATTATCAGAGTTATGCACAGCAGAATTTTTCAAATTTCAACGACACGGATAGAGAAAGACAACTATCTGAATGAAGACACGCTCCAACAGGGAGATTACGGCCCATATGATTATTGCGCGGAAATAGACTATGAAGAACGCAAGGAGGACATCGCCAACCTGGTCAATTATGCGCTGCCTAAAGGAATGTTCGAGCTTGCAGGTGATGATACCATACGTTACAATGGCGGCATGGAGCAATGGAAAGAGGAGTATGTCGCCAATATCCGGAAGAAAGCGGAAGAACTTACCGTCGCGAACATGTGGCAATGGAGCACGACCTATTATCTCAATGAGGCAATAAAAAATCCGTTGGACACGGGCTATCATTTTTATTTGGACGGTGATGGATGCCAGTCCTTTGCCGAGCAGTCTTTCGCGTTCATGCAGTTTGTCAGTAATCTCGAACCCGGTACGATACTCCATATCGGAGGGGTTATCAACTATCATTTCTGATACTTCCATGCGGACATCGGACAGCCACCCGCCGCCAAAGCGGGCGGCTGTTTCTTCTCCCTGCACAGACAGCCCGATTTCTTTTATAGCCTTGCCCTGTCGGGCTTCCGTTCCGGTTCCACTGCCTTTTTACCCGTGCCGTACCCCCGTTCTAACGTTATGATACCCTCGTTGCCCCGACAACGCCGCAAGGTTGTTTCGTGTGCAAAGGTACGGCGGACGAACGCTGTTCAAGTATCGCTATCGTTACCTGGAAATGAAATTTGACGCAAACTTTCCGCAATCGCGGATTCCGGTATTTCATAAAATTTCATTCCCGGTGCCTTGTCCGTCGTTCTTGCATCCCCCGTTTGGAACGCACATGAAACAATCCCTTCGGGCGGAGTCGAAAGGCTTCAAGAAGAGGGAAAATAATAAATCAATAAATCAAAAGACAATGGGAAAATTCGATTTTATCAAGCAAGGGAATCTACTTTACTGGAACGACCCCGACAACAATAAGTCAGACGGGGCTTATCGAGTGGTTTCCGCACCTGAAAAAGTGGAGAGCGACAGCATTATTCTGATTGTGTCCGGCTCTTCGGAGGCAGAGGTATTTGCATCGGAATTATCGCCGATACCCACACCGAGAAGTCACAAAGAGGAGTTTCAGAAATGGAGAGCGGAACGGGAAGCGGAAGGCATGGAGTTTTTCAACCGTCTGTCTGAAGTCATGGAAACGGACAGCGATTTGGCGGCAGGCGATATGGTAGCCTTTACCAATGACTACGGCGTGGTGTTCGGTCCAAAGGAAGTGCTGGCTTTCGGAAAACCTTGGAATGGCGGCAGATGCGTATATATAGACAGTGATGCCTATTGGTTTCCCGACCGCCCCGACCAGCTCACTATCCTAAGCAAAGGAGGTGCGGAATGACGACAACAGGCACTTCAATCCTCAAACGGCTTTGCGGCAACATCGCCGCAGGTCGTTTCGACTGGCGGAAATACTGCACGCCACAGCCTTATTTCGGTCGGGAAATCTGCGTAACGCCCATGCACTGCTCTTACGGACAGATAGGCTACACCGTTCATTTTCCTTATTCCGACATGCCGGAGGTGGAGTATGATTGGGAACTAAAAAAACTGACCATCGACGGCGAGAAATGGAAAAGTTACTTGCAGGAGGGCAATAAAAACATCGCATAAACATAAAGAAGATGCGGGGACGGTTTGCCCCGCATCTTTCTTTCCGTTCTACCGGCGCATCCCGCCGCTGTATTCCGCCTCTTGTAGCTCCGCTTGATATTCCTCCATGTCGTTCAGCTTCTCGTTCACGGCTTGCAGGTTGGCGTCCGGCGTCGCGTTGTGGTTGTATGGGAAACGATGCCGCGCGGCAAGCCCCGCGTTAGTCGCTGTCCCGACATCGAGCGTATCGGCTTCCTTGTTATAATTGACATACAGCACGTCACCGTTCGGCATCTCGAATGCAGGAATCTTTTGCCGTGTCATGTCAGCGAACCGCTCCGCCGCCATTTCCCTGGCAACCCCTTTCAACGTATCCCCCGCACGGTCGGTGCCGTAACGCCGGATATGGTCGCGTACTTCCTGCTCCGTGAATTTCAGCATCACCTCGTAAGTACCCCCGACGCTTCCGTTGTACACCACGGCGAAATCCTTATCCTCGATCAGCAGGTCATCGCCCCGGTTCTGTATGGGAGAGGGATAGGTATGTTCCTCGTTGATACCGTTGCCGTCGTAATACTCCTTGGCAAGCGTCAGCAGCCCCTCGTAGTCCCCTTTGTCCTTGAATGCGTCCAAGCGCGTCGTGTCATCGGTGGACTGGAGGTAGGCCACGGAAGAATAGTACACCTTTTCTTTCGGGGCGACTGTTTGTTCCTCGCCGACGTTCTGTTCCAACTCCTGCGCGATTTTATCTACCTTTTGGGTAACCAGCGAAGAAGCCCGCTTCACGTCCAACAGCGTCGTCTTGATGAACTGCGGCAACTCTTTCAACTCGTCGAGCCACCCTTTGAGATAAGGACAACTGTCCTCCTTGATGTACTTCATCATGCCGTAGCGCTGGGCGACCAATGCGCTGCCCAGTTCGGCCACCAGTTCCTCGCATGCGTACTCCGGAGACCCGAACGAAGCCGGTTTGAACCGGTCGAGTACCCCTTCCGCGCCGGTAGAATGTATCATCTCGTGGAAGAGCGTCCCATAGAACGATTCCCCGGATTTGAACTGCTCCTTTTCCGGAATGACGATCTCGTTCTTCGATATGGAATAGTAGGCATCGTTCTGGTATTGAGGCCTGATGGGGCAGATCCACAGGTTGTCCCGAATCATCGTATCGACGGGAGCGAAGCTGAAATGTTCCCCGTTCCCGATTTTCGGTCGCGAGTTCTCCGCTTCCAACTTCCCCCAAAGTTCCGGACGTGCCTCCCGCAGGTTGGTCTGCGCCACATTAAAAACTCTGAAAACCTGCATCTTGGGATAGACGTTATAGTTCTTTTTCTCATCGTCGGAGAGCTTCTTGTAGTCGTCGTACTTGATTTTCTCTTTCGTCTCCTTGTGTATGCAGGTGAACGTGGTCAGCATGACGGGGAAAGACTTCTCGCCGCGCAGTACTGAGACACGCGGCAACTTCTCGCCGTCCTTGCCGGGTTGGTTGAGCCGCTGCACGCAATCGAAGGTGCAGAAGCGCGGAATCGTATAACCGCTTTTCTCGCAGTGCAAAAGCAACATCAGAGCGTTCATACCGTTATACTCGCGCCCAGAGAGGTTGCGGGGCCATTGCAACGCACCTTCCATGAACCACGGCTTTTTCCAGTCTCCCCAGATGCTCTCGATTTTCTCGATCATCATTTCAGCGAAGAGGTCCAACGCCTTGTCCTCGCTGTTCGGTCCGTCGGCGTTCCGTTTTCTATATCCGGCCATATCCCTTATTCATTGGAGTTAGACGAATCCGCCACATGCTGCGCGAGCTCTTCCGCCCTGCAGGAGACATTCACTTTCCCGTTGTGTACCGAGAGTGTCATTTCACCTTTGGCTTCCACTTTCACGCCCGGCTGTAACCACGCCTCACGCTCCTTGCCGAAACAGAAGAAGCGCACCCACTGGTACTCGAAGCCGTCCTCGACTTTCTCCGCGCTGAACGCCGAGAACATCGTGTAGGGCTGCTCTTTCCTGTCCCTCTTTTCCTCGATGTACTGGCCGACCTTGCCGCGAAAGGACAGCTCGCCCTCGACCTTATCGGCCACATCAGCCGCAGCCGTGCGGATTTCGTCGGCGAACAGGTTGAAGTAGAGCTTGTCGCCCCTGCGTTTGAAGTACATCGTACCCAAGACCTCGACACGTGAGCCGTTCCGATAACCGGCGGCGTCCTCACCTACGGCTTCTTTGCTAACATCCACCACGACGGGAGCAGTCTGCCCGTCGGTGGCGGGGATTTGGACCCGGAGCGGGAAAGCCAAAAACGATTTTTCCTCCTTGTTCGTGCGTATCGACGCGTCACGACCGATAACGCCGCATACCGTAACATTACATTTTATCATTTCTATTGTCTTTTAAGTGATACATAATCACCCGACAACCGTGCTTCGATTGATTGTTGTTGAACTGCTGTATAGCCCTCCTTAATCGGGTGCTCGTATCATCGCCCGGACCAGCCATCCGGCAACGGCCAGTTGCACGCCCACGATGACGAGTGTCGCCACCCGGCTCAGCAGCAGATAGCAGAACCGGACGTACAACGCAAAGTAAGACAGTCCGAACAGACATTTGCATAGCTCCATCATCACGCGCTTTTTTATACCGGCCATGCCTTTATCTTTTCAGGTTTTCCGCCTGTCCCTGCTGTGCGGACATTCCCTGCTCAAAATTCTGCGAAGCCGCTTCCGAAAGGATAACCGTATTCAGCATACCGGTTACACGCAAACGCTTGGCTTCTTCCGTAAGGGTACTGTCGTTCAATGTTACGGACAGACGGTTCAGTTCGGCTGTGGTCAGCTCACGTGATACGCGCAACTCTCCATTGTCCGCCCGCAGGGTTGCCTTTCCGTTCCCGCCGATGGTCAGGTCACAGTTCTTCATGCCCGGCAACAATGATTTCAGGTCGATACGCCGTCCGTCCATAGCTTCCGAGATGGCTGTCTTTTGTTCCTCCTCGTTCTTGTTGTCGATCTGCACGGCCAGCAGCATCAGCGAGGTAAAGGCCGTCATCGCCATCTTCACGATCGGGTCGTTGCATCCCGACATTCCCACGCCGCTGTCTTCTGACGAGAGCAGCTTCTTCATCCAGCTGTCGGGCGAAAGGCTTTTGTTTGCGGTTTGTTCTTCCGTTCCCCTATATCGGGCAAGCAGGTCATTTCCGTTATGTAATACTTGCAGCTTGATATTGCCTTTCTGTGCAATTTCGGCCATGTATGCCGCGGGGTCGATGTCCCGTCTGGTCCCGTCCGCGTAGAGGTTCGCCACACCGAAGTGCAGATGCTCGCCGGTCGTCCGTGTCCCCGTGTTGCCCGATATGCCGAGCTTTTGTCCCGCCTGCACCGTGTCGCCGACCTTTACGGAAATCTCACCGAGGTGCATATAGGTACACTGCACCTTGCTGCCGTCCGCTCGGGCGTACTCCACCGTCAGCGACTTGCCGCTGGGCGTGTTCTTGTTCGTGTTCACCGCCACGACCTTGCCGTCGTTCTCCGTGGCCAGTACCGCGTCGCCATTACAGCGGATGTCGATGCCCTTGTGCATCTGTTGTTTCGTTTCGTCCATAGGGTCTTGACGCATACCGAAAGGCGAGGTGATGAAAAGAAACTCCTCTCGCTCCACCGGGAACGAGTAATCCTCGCCGTTTCCCGTGCCTCCGGACGTTCGGAGCGGATTGTTTTCCACTCCGAACTCCCGGTCCTGCGCCGCCATTTCCTGTATCACCTGACGGTCGTACTGCTGCAGGCCGTTCCGCTCGATGACCTTTTGCAGGCTCTCGGCATACTTGCCGCCCGTGGCATAGCCGGCCTGTGCGATTTCCCGCGTCCAGCCCTTATAGTCGTCGGGCGCGAGCGTAAAGCACCGGGCATAGCGGCTGTTCTCCTTCAGGAAACGGGAGTGGTGTTCATACGAGTCGCCCACGCTGTCATAGCTGCAGAACTTTTCGTCCGGTTTGTCGTCGGTATATACCCCGTACCGGCCACCCCCGGCAATCCATGCGGGTGTCGCCTTGATGCCGAAATGGTTGTTCTCGTTCCGTGCCAGACGGCTCTGTCCGTTGCTGCTTTCCAGTATGCCCTGTGCCAGCGTTACTGAGGCGGGTATTCCGTACCGGCGCATCTGCTCCATCGCGTATTCTGCGTACTGCTCTGCGTATTGTTGATTCTTGCTTGCCATATTTCTACCTCCTGAAAGTCGGGTGTTGTTCATTCTCGTTTTGCTCGCCGGTTTCCTGTTGTAATTCAGGTGCGGCGCAATCTATTGTATATGCCCGTAGTGCGAGAATCTGCTTTCCCGTTTCCTCGTTGTCATGTCCAAACACAAGTATCATCTTGTCCGGATCAAAAGAAAGACGTTCCTTTTGCGGGGGCAGATTCAATTCGTTGGCTATGGTTTCCGCGTCATACATGGAAGCATAATAACTGCCTTCATGTTTGAAGAGGACAATCGCTTCCGGCTGTCCGTCCTTTATTTCCTTGTATTTGCCGTACAGTTGCTCGGACAGGTTTTCTATGGGCAGCCCATTTCTCGGCGAAGCGGGTTCTTGGACAACCTCGTCTGGGCGTTTGGCCGTTGCCTCTCCGCTTTGCCGTTGCAAATTCTCTTTCTCCTGTTTCTCGCCCGCGTGTTCCTCCTGCGACTGTCCTTTTTGCAGCACGTCGGCGAACAGCGTGGCTGCCAAATGCCGCTTGTATTCCGTCTTGTCTTCTGCTACCATCACCCGCTGCCACTGTTGCGGGGTAACACTCCGGGGTTGCATCTTCCTGCCGTCGATGGTCGCAACGCACTGTCTGCCGTCCCGGTTGGTATTGAATACCGAAACTCGCTGTATGCGGTTCAGGTCTATTTCCCGCGTATCGCTGCCGAATAGGTCCACCTTCAGGTCGGGTTGCACCTCCGCCAGCGCGTAATACTTGTGCGCCAGTTCCATACGTACCTTGCCCATGTTATCCATAGCCTGTTTGAGCGTGGAAAAGAACAGGTTCACGTCTTCCTTGTCGGGATAGACGCTGTATCCTTTCTTGTTCTCCGGCTTGATGTAGAGTGCCCACCGCTTTTTATCGTCCTGAATCATCTCCGCCCGGTCGATATTCACTTCGTTCGTCCGTCTGACAGCGGGAGCCACGTCCAGCGTGGAAAGCATCTCCAGTGTCCAGTTCTTCAGTCGTGCCAAGGATACCTGTTTCTCGGCGAAATAGCTGTCATCGGGTCTGTACCCCCACGCGCCGTCGGGATTGAAGAAACGCACGTTCTCGATACCCTCTCTCCGCAAGGCCCTTCCGATACGGGCTTTGTTCATGCCCGGAACCTCGTTGTCCACCTCCGGTGACGCGCCGGCAGGGAGTATCACGTCCGCCGATTTCGTGGACGGGTCGATGACGATGACAATGGTCTTGTTCTCCTTGTTCGGGTGTTGCCGTATCTCGTTGGCCACGAAGAAATGCTTGGGCATCTGCTCCTTCATCTCCGAAGTCTGCCGCCGGTTGCGCAGCGTGGCGTATTCTATCTTTTCGCCCTTTTCCGCCTTACGGATCACTTCGAGGGCGTTGTTCACGTCGCTCTCCAACGCGTCGATCAGGCAGGGATTCTCTCGCAGTTCCCGGTTCCAGTAGTCCACTAATTTAAGACTTTCGCCGGACAGTCGTGCCGGCAGCCCCAATTCCAGCATCTTGATTCCCGAGGCAATCTCCACGACCAGACGTTCCTGTTTGACGGCATCCTCCGAGGGGGCTATGCCGTTCTTCATCACCATGCCCTCGCGGGCGAGACGCTGCTGGTGTCCCGTCGCGCTTACGATCTGCCGCAAGGCTTCCTGCACGTAGTCGTTATAGTGTTCGAAGTCCCTTTGGCGCGGCATATAGACCGCATCCTTGTCCGTCTCGTAGTGGGGCACGCCGCTACCGTCCGAACGCACGGGCACGAGACCCTCCCGCATCTTCGACAGGAAGTCGTTGAACCGGATGTGCAACTGGCGGTCATCGGCCTCCGTATATCCCCTTTCCACGGCATTGCCGTATCGTAGTACCGCCGCCTCGTAGCGTTCCCTGTCCACGTAGGGCAGAGTCGTCTGGTCGATGTTGAAAAGCGTGCGGATTTCACGGTTGTGTACGCCCTTGTACTGCTTCTGCCCGCCCTCGTCCAGTTTCATGTAGTCGTCCCGGCTGATGATCCGTTCCGGGTGGTTGCGGTGTACATACCTGTTCCAGTTGTAGAACAGGAAAGGCACGCCCTGCTCATGCTCGCATACTGCCGCGCCCTGCGCCTTGGCTTCGCTGAAGAGTGTAAACAGGTTTGTCTTGCACCCGTTTTTGTCCGAGTGCAACGCCATGAACAGCGCGTTGAACGCGCTGACCGATACCCCTTTCGGGTAGAAGCGGGGATAGCCCTTGCCCGATGCGTTGAGCCAGTGTCCGCCCGCGTTTGAGGCTTCACCCAAAGCCGCGGAGAGCAGGGCAACCTGTTTCTCCCCGGCTTTCTTTTCCATTTGCGATTTCTCTTTCATATTCGTAAATTCTGTAATCTCCTTTTTTGATTGCGGGCTATTGAATGCCCCGTGTCCGCACGACGGTCTCCTGCTGCCCGTTGTCGTAGTTCTGCGCGGCGGTCTGACGGAGCTGGTCACTCTTGGCAAGCACGGCGTTCGCCAGTGTGTTCAGCGGCAATGCCCCGGCATGGTAGGCTTCCGCAACTGCCATCGGAAGCTGTATGGTGCAGGGTACGCGGTCGATCGTGGCGATTAACGTACCGCCTTGCAGCACCGGATTCGCGATGCGCGGGTTAAGAGGCTCGTCTGGATAACGGCGGTACTGCACATCGTTCCCGCGCGTGATATTTACCTTTCCCTCCGTTCGCCCCCGTAATGCCTCGTGTCCCGCCTTGTTCAGCAGGTTTGCGCCGCCCAGACCGACCAGAAGCATTTTCAGTAGCGGGTTACGCACGAATATACCCGCCACGATACTCGCTATCGGCAGCAGGTTGTCCCCGAAGCGCAGCGAGGGCGACTTGCCCGTGAATGCACCCAGCAACACATCGGGCAGCATGGCCATCACGTAACCGAGATTGCCGAAAGTATCGCCCATGCCGTTCAGCCCCAGTGTACCGAACAGCCCGTCCCAGCCGTTCGTATTGGCTTGTTCCGTCGGCTCTCCACGTACCGTTTCTCCGCCGGGAATGACGGTTTGTCTTTCCTCTTTTTCCCTCTGTTCAGCTTCCGGTCGCGTTTGCTCTTGCTGTAATCTGGTAGTCGCCGCACCGTTTTTCTTCGCCAAGTCGTTCAGATAGGCTTCCTCCTGACCGGGCGCGACGACCAGCGGCACGTTCTTGTACCGTTCCGCGCGTTTCCGTTGTTCCTCTTCCTGCCCGTCCAGCCACGATAAGGCTACATTCGTTTTTTGCGTCCATTCCATAAAATTGAAGTTCAAAACGGGTATTTTGTTTTTCAGCTGTCCGTTGGCCGCGGCAATTGTCGCGTTCTCCTTGGCAGGTATCTTAGCCGCCTCTTGGCGGAACTCTTCGAACACGTTCTCTTCGCTGCCGAACACGCCCTTGCTGATACACTGCTCGACCGAAAGCATTTCCGGTTCCTTTGGTCCGAAACGGGAGGCGACAGCCGAGACGGCCATATCCGCACCGGCAAGTTTCGCCAGTGCCGTCCACGAACTCGCGCCGCCCAGCATCACGGTGTCCGCCGCCGTACCCAGCAGCCATCCCGCGCTTTTCTCTATCTTGCCGGGACGGTAGGCGGCCTCGCCGCGTCTCTCGATCTCCTCGGCCAGCGGCGAGCGGTTCAGGGTCTGCGACAGTCCCAGCAGGCTTGACTCGGCGGCCCTGCGGATGATGTAGTCGGCCGAAGACTTGGGCATACGCTCTTTTACCAGTTTGTCGATCATCAGCTCCTCCACGCGGTAGTCCATGTAGGCGTAGGCGAGGTCACCTCCCAGCCGTTCCGACAGTTCGTCGTAACGCCCGCGCCCGATTTCCTGCACGACGGTATCGCGCCATTGCCCGGCCATGTACGCCAAGTCCTGCTGCATCGCTTCCGAGCCGGTGATTTCCGCCTTACACATCTCGATGTAGTCCTCCGTCGTCTTCGAGTTCCATTCGCCCGTAACCTTGAGTACCTGGTAAGGGTCGCCCATCGGTTGCGCAGAGGACGCCATCATGCTTAGTATGCCGCCCAAAGAGGTGGAATACTCCTTCATCTCCTCGCCCTGCTTTTCCGTGAGATAAGCCCGCATCCTCGACATGACAGGTGTGATATGAAGGCGGAAATAGTCGCTCACGAGGCGTTCCATTTCTGCGAACCGTCCGCTATGTTTGATTCCGTCCATTGCGTCTATATGTTTATCTTGTTCAACAAGAGTTGTTCTTTCGTCTGTTCGATGGCGTTGTGGTACACCTCCATCTGTTTGGGATAATACTCTTCCAGCCACGCGTCTTTCTCTATGCGGTTATGGATGAAGCGGATGGCCTGCTCCCGTTCGATCTCCACCGAGGCTTCCCCTTCCTCCCGGTTGTTGAACCATGCTTTGGTCCAGAATCTGACACCGGCGCGGTCGGGATAGACTGTGACCTCCCTGGATATGTCGAAGCTCTGGATGTCGATGTCCAGTTCCGCCAACGGATCGATGACACCGCCGTAGCTTACGGCTTCGTCATAGAGTTTTTTTTTACGTCGCCGCCCATCGTGGAGAGGTACACCTCGTGCCGCAGGGCGAGATAATGCAGGAAATCCGCTATCAGCAGGTTCTGCACTTTGCAGGCAAGCGGCATGGCTTTACGTCCCAAACCGAGGGGGTTGGCCATGCTTGGCATGGTTTCGTAGAAGTATTCCTTCATCGCGCCCACGGAGAAGATGTGTCGGAGCGACTGCTCCGTGTGTTCGGGTAGCCTGTACGCTCCCCGTTGCAGGTCCTCCATGTAGTACGGCAGGAAGCGTAGCATCAGTTCCTCGATTTCCCGTTTGTCCTTCTCGTAATCGGTCGGCAGGTTCATCTCCATATCGGGAAAGGCGGCTGTTCCATGCCCGCCGGCCTGACGCAACGCCCGGATATTGCCGTATAGCATGGTCAGGAATTCTATCGGGTTCAGCTCCTCGCCCTTGAAACGCACCCCGATGTGCAGTTTGTCGCCGCTCAAAGCCACCGTCTGCCCGGCCTTGACACGCTGCCCGAACTGGGCGAAGACGTTCGACAGGTGGCCGTAGGTCATCTCGTACTCCCCGTAGCGGATGGTCTGGCAGATTCCGAGCGCAGGGTCGTTGCCCACGCCCGACACGATGCCGCTGGCCACAGCGGACAGCGTGTGGCACCGCACGTCGAAGTCGATGCCGTGATGAAAGTATTTCTCGCCCGTTGCAGGGTCGGTCTGCTCGCCGTAGCCGAGCGACAGTTCCACGTCCTTGCCCGGCTGCTCCTCGAACGGCATACAGTAGCCGCTTTCGGATTGCAGGATCATTTCTTCCGTATATTTCATTGCTGTTTCTATATTGATTCGTATTCCTATCTTCTCATCCCTCCGCCGTGCGTCTGTTCCTCGAACGGAACGGTAGGTGTCTGTTCACGCTGTACGTTTCCCGCCTCCTGTGTGCGGAGGATACCCGCGTTGTTGCCGATAAGCATCATGCCGAGGAACACCCCGGCGATCTTGCCCAACCAACCGAAACGGCCGAATATGAGCATTGCCGCCGCGACCAGTCCCGCGATGCTCAATCCCGACACGTTGCCCTGCCCGAGGTTGCGGAAGAAGTTGCCGAACATGTTCATGCCGCCGCCGTTGGCGGTCTCATGCAGGAAGTTCGACACCCCGTCCAGCTTCGAGTTGATGCCCGACACCGCACCGACGGCTTCCCCGGCTTTTCCCGTCAGCTCGCGCACGCCGTCAGCCGTACCGGCGAGGGTATCCGTTGCCGCCTTGCCGATGACCGCATCGCTCACGATACGCACCACGCTTTCGTCGGTCGTCAGCTTTTTCCAGCCCACGTAGCCGACCGCGCCGCCGACGGTCGCTGTTTTGACCGCCTGACCCGCGCCCCGGAGGGTCTGCGAGGGGTGCAGCACCGCGTTTCCCATACTCTTGCCGGTAGCGGCAGTAGCTTTGCCGGCACCTTTCATGGCCTTGCTACCATATTTCAATATTGAATCCCAAACTCCCATATCGTTACATATTTTAAGGTCTTACATTCTTTCCTATCTGTCGCCAGCGTCGCTTGGCCGCGTCCACGATGTCACGTTTGTCGGCTGCCGGGCGTACCCCCTCGTCAATTTCCCGCCAGATGTCGCCCATCGTCGTGTACTTCACCGCCTTGGTCAGCCGTTGCAGTTGCCTGTTCATCAACTTGAGCTTCGGGCGGATACCGAAGACGATTTCCATGCGCTCTTTCTCCGTCATCTTGTTGTCCCCGACGCAGGCCGTGCGGATATCGTTCACGATCTCCACGCTGTTCATTACCAGCTCCCGGTAAATCTTGTTCCGTTGCGCGGAGAGGGCGACGGCCAGCGCGTTAGCCGAATGGCGGCTTACCTGCTTGGTAAAATCGCCCATGTTGTCCGTCAGGCACGATATTTCGTGATAGAAGCCGTACACTTGTGCCGCGTAGCAAACAATCGACCGGAAAGAGTCCAGGTAGTTGTTGAACTCCCGTTGAAGGTCGGTCGTGGCTTCCACTTCCTCCTTCGTCCACAGGTGCCCGGTGGTCTGCATCAGCATGACCTTCTCCTGGTTCTTCAGTTCTTTCTCCGCCTTGTCGGTGTAGGCCAGAATCATTCCGGCCAGCACGGGGTCGTTCTGCGCCTGTATCTTGCCGGTACCGATGCACAACAGCAGTATGATTGTCCCAATTATCCGTTTCATGTCTTGCATTTCTTTTATCGGACGAGGGCTGCCGCCCTGCGCCAGTGGGACAGGGCCATGCGTGCCGCCTCGCCGTTGTCGCGGTCGAGCATTCCCGCCGTCACGTTGTTCCACACGTCATTGAAAGTATAGTAGCGTATGCTCAAATAGAGCAGGTGCAGCTTACGGCTGAAAGCCGACAGCCGGTCGTTCAACGCCCACAGGGTTTTGCTGCGCTCCGCGCCCGTCAGCATATTCTCCGTGCCACCTTTGGCCACCGCATCGTTCAGCAGCGTGAAGACCGAGACCAGCTCTGTCGCCGTCTCGATGTAGAGGTTGTTCATACTCATGCTCGCGACAATGCCCTGCGGGTTGTTTTGGACGGCCTTGCCCAACTTGCCCAGCGTGAGGAAAATCCGCACGCCGTCGTTGTAGAGGTGCGTGCAGGCTTTCAGTGACGACGCGTAGCCGTTGGTCGTCTTGAGGTAGCTGTTGTACTGCTTCTCCCATTTATGGATCTGGTTGAACTCGGCGGCGATACTGTTCTGAAGCAGGGCCGTCTGTGTCTGTCCCTTTATCTGCTTTTCGATTTGTCCGTTTATCTGTTCGTTTCCCTCTGCCAGCGCCACCCATTCGAGCGGGTTGGAGGCGGTGAGCTGTGCCATTGCCGCCCGCGGCAGCAGGCACACCAGTACAGCGACCAAACTCCAGCTAATGATTCGTGATTTCATATATTCCCTTTTTTCGTTTGTTATATTCCACCCGTTTGCGGATAACCGCCACGAGGTCATCGCTCCGCCTGATACCCATAAGTTCGAGCCTCGGTGTATTCCTGTCCATCGAGAAGATAATGATTGTTTTTAGCCCGCAGAACTGTTGCAGCAGGCTTTGATGTTCCTGAAAGTCCACGATGCGGTACAGCTCCATGTAGTCCGTTTCACGGCGGATAATCCCATGCTCGCTGATTAGCTGCTCCGCACCGATACGATAGCGTATGCGCCGCAGGTATAGGTAGCGGTAGAGCAACAGCAACGTGAGCAGCCCGGCAAACGGTATGACAACCGCAGTCAGTGGCAGTTCTTCCATGCCGCCGTATCCCCACATCACACAGCAGAGCACGAGTGTAGGTAGCTTGTCGATGACGAACTGCCCGGCGTGCGGATGGATGATAATGGTTTTATGATACGTTGTCTGCATAGATTTTATGGGGCTATCGGTGAAAATGAGACTGGTGTTCTTCCTTTGTGCCGGAAAGCGAGTCTGTTATATCCGTTTCCAATCGGACAAGTTCTTCCCGGATCTTGTACATTTCCTGAAAGCCTTTCTCCGACATTCCTTGGTCATTGACTTCAAAAGAGAATATCACTCTGTCTGCCCGTTCAAGACGCTTTCGTACAGCTTCATGGTCTGTTTCGTCATACGAACCGTTGCGAATATGTTCCGGATTGACTTCGGGTAAATCGGACAGGGCGCGGTTAAGCGTAGCTTTACCGCTGATTTCCAAGTCGTCAATTTCCCTTTCTTCCGGTTTCATTCGTTTGTCGAGCAATTGGTCGTTCCAATCCTTGTACCCGTCTGCGGCGGGTTCATACAAAATACATTTTCGGAAAGTCGAGTCAGAGACTGAATACCCCCGAATCTTGTCCTCAATGGCAGACAGATTTTCTCTCATTCTCTTAAGCTCTTCCTCACTTGCCCCCTCGGCACAAGCCGTATCGTACTCGTCCATACAGACCATCTTCATCTCCTGCAAATACCCGTCGTCAATATCCCGGTCGTCATGAGCCGTATCTTTTTTGTTTATAGACCCTTCCACGGGACTTATATCCAGTGTTGCGGTTATAAGTTGGAAGTCGAACGGTTCGAGGTTTATTTCGCACTGCAAATTCTCATTAATCAGTTTGATAACCAACGTATTGTCTTTCGACAGGTTGCTGGTGAAGGCCTTGCCGGCATGGGTGAGTGCGAAGTTGATGGCATACATCTGCCCGGCACGGTCACGGTCGAAACAGAGGTGATGGACGGCATGGGGAGCCGCCTCGATCACACCTTTGAACTGCTGTTGTCCCGCCGCCCCTCCGGTAGAGACAAAGACCGCCTTTCTCAAATCCTTGTTCTCTTTCTGACGGAACTGGTAATAAGCCATCGCGTCATAGGCACTCTCGAACCAGTAGATATGCTTGGATTCTGCAAGTGGAGTCTTGGCTGGGCTGGCAATCCACAGCCCCTCGCTCGAATTGCTGCCCTCGGCCTTGCCTTTATAGCTGCCGCTCCCGTCCATGCGGGCACGTCCCCGTTCCTCGAAGCCCACGACCGTGCCGTCGCCTTTGGGCAAGGTCAGCGGAAAGGCGAGATTGGTGTATGCCGCCCTGTCCTCACGGTGTCTCGTCGCCAGACAGAAATGGCGGTGGAAGGCATATTGCGTGTAAAGGTCGATACCCCGGCTCTTGAAAAAAGGATAGAACTTCTTTTGCGACTCCCGGTTTTGCGGGTTGAACTTGTGGATATCGTAGTTCTCGATATTGAATGGCTTGATGTCCTGTTTGGAACGTATAATCCGGATTTCCCGTTCCGCTATGGGGTGATTCAGCAACCGGTTGCATACGAGGTTCACCAGCCGGTCTGGAGACATACCCGCATGATACTCCGTGAAAAAGTGCGGATGTTCCTTGATGAACGAGATGATGTTATAGACTTTCTGTTGTTGCGCGTGGAAACAGCATTTACCCTGTTGCGTCACGATGAACTTGTCGCCCCGGACGCGCCGCCCGTCGTTGTCCAGACGGACATACGAGGGATAGCGCAGGCCGTCACGCTTGTTCAGGTGATAGCCCGCCTCAATTAGCACATCCTGTATGTTCAGCCGTTGCAGGAAGTCGTCGTATGTAAGGTCTCCGTCTCTCATAGGCTTACCTCCCCATTTTCATTTCACCGATCTCGTGGTTCATCTGTGCCTCGAAATTGCGGATGGCCACATCTCTCGGTGTATCGACACCGGGTTTGAAGTACGGGCGCGGCGGACCGCCGAAACGCTCGCCGTAGAGTTCCGGGGCATGATGATGGTGGAAGCCGTGCGCGACTTCCGAGGCGACTACCGTGCCGGCGGTGAGTGCGGCGAAGATTTTCACACCGAGACCCTTGTTTGCCTCCGGGCGTGTCTTCATGTCCACCTCACTGAATATCTTCGAGAAGAGCTTCATGCGGTGGTAGTCGTCCACCGCGAGGAACTTGTCGTACTCCTTCTGGCTGATCTCGTGGCTGACGACTTGCCCGTCGATGACGGCGGACATCCTGTATTTCCCCTCTGCCTGTGCCGGTTGCACGGCAATCTCACTGACCTCGACCTCACGTCCGTGTTTTTCTTCCCGGTACCAGCCTTTGTTCTCGTTCAGATATTTCAGGTCGCGTCCGTCCACGGCTGCCTCGACACTGCCTTGTATGGATTCTTGTTGTACTTGGGCTTCCAGCGGCATGAACACTTCCTGTTCCTGCCGTTGCCGTTCTTCCTGTTCCTGCCGCACTTCCGGGTGCAGGCCGATGGCGATGCGCTTGTCGCTGTCAAGCTGTTCCATCGTTACCTTGTCGGCAAAGTCCGCCCCGATAATGCCGTTCAGCAGTTCCAGACGCTTCTCCACGGGTTGCACCTCAAGGGGAGCGACAACCAGTGTCTTCACTTCCTCTTCCGTCAGGTCATAGACCATATCGGCAGGAACGCTTTCCGATTGCACGGTCAGCGTCCGCCGCTCCGCGTCCACGATAAGGCCGTGCGAGGCGAGACACTCCTGCCATTTCTCGTTGGAGAAATAGACCGGTGAGGCGATCAGTTCCCTGTACGGTCGTGCCGGTTCCACGCTGCGCGGTCGGCTGGCTATCGGTGTGATGACTGCCTGTAAGTCCTGCAACACGTCCCGCTGTCCGGCGGATTGTCCGGATTGTTCCGGCCGGCCGCCCTTGTAGTAAAAGCCGTAACCGCCCGATTGCAGCTCGCCGGGCTTCATACGTCCGTCCCACCGTTCGGGAACGACGGACGGTCCCGGAAAGAAAAGCTGGCCGCCGACCCTCCGCAAGTGGAAGCCCCACTGCTGGCGCGGTGTCCAGCCCAGGAATGGCGGAGGCATACCCGGTCGTCCCGTGCGCCCGTATTCGCCGATGCCGATACGGTAGCCGTGCAGCCCCATAGCCACCCGGCCGTTCGCGTTACGGGCATGTACGAAGTTCTTGGGCATATAGAAATCCTTTCCCACGATGCTCGTGAGCACGTTGTAGGCTTTCTTGTTGGCCGTATTCGTTCCCCAGTCTGTCAGGGCCAACATCTGACGCTCGGTAAGCGGATAGGTCAACAACGGAGAATCGTGCCCCTGCACGATCAGCCGGTAGCCCCCTCCGTCAAACGCGATATGGGCTTGAAGCCCGTTGCGCATCAGCATGTCGCGCATCTCGGGCTGCAAGTCCATCTGCCGGGGATTGGTATTTTTTCGTATCGCCATAGTCTGATAGTATGATTGTTTTCGTTACGCATCGCCGCGCTCCATCGCGGTCTCCAGCTGTTCGCCCTTGTAACGGACAAACGCCCCGGCGGAATCGTCGCCGACCATAAGCCCTTTCTCCTCGCAGTAACGGGCGTACTCCTCCTGCCACTCGGCGGAGAAGTGGTTCACGTAGTCGAGCCAGCCATATTCGCCATTCTGTATCTTCTCGACCAGTACATCTTCCGGATAATATTTCTGCTGTGCCATATATGCTCGCGGATAAGGTGTTTTTTACTTGTGAAGGCCTGCCGTGCGGTTGCGTTCGGCGATCTTCTTCTGTTCGTTCCACAGCTCCTCGGTGTATTCCTCTTCCGGGACGTAGCCGAGGTTGCCGTCGTCGTCCATCACCCAGCAGCCGTAACAGCCGAAAGTGTACTTGTCCCACTCGCGTTTGGGCTGCTCGCGCCATTGCTGCGCGTCGCCCGCGCAGAAGCGGATGCCGGTCTTGCTGTGCAGGTCGATACCCACCATAACGGGTTCATCGTCCACGACCGCCGTCAGAGGGTCGCCGTTCTGCATCCCGTTCACTTCCACCGCCCCGAGGTGCATCACCTCGGCCAGCACTTTCAGGTTGCGGGCGATGATGGGAGTGGGAACGTACATCACCTGCTTCGTTCCCCCGTCGATCTGCACGAAAGCCTTGCTGTGCCGTCCGTCCGCCATTTCCACATCAGCGATGATGGCCTTGCCGTCGAGCAGTTGCTTTTGCTGCGCCTCGTTGTAACGTTCCAGCGGCGAAGACTTCAGTGCGGGATAGAAGACCACATCCACCTCGCCGTTCTCCATGCGGATAAAGGCGAAGCGGCTGCGGCTTTCGATTACTTCACCGTTCTCGTCGGTGACACGCACGGGAAGCACGGGCGAGTAGCCCCCTTGCCCGATCTCTTCCAGGACACGCATGGGCAGGTCCTCGATCATCTCCCGGGTAAGCCCGAAGCGGGCAAGTGCCGGGTAAGGCAGTTCATTGAACTCAAAGTGTTCCTTTTTCATATTCCGATATGTGTTATAAAATTATACTCTACAAAGATAGAGTGATTTTATCCCGACAATCAAGAATACGCATGTATAAGTGGTTATAACGTGCCGTTTTTCATGTTTGGAATATGATTTTACGCAAATAATCATATTCCAAACCATAAAAACAATCATATTTTACAAGAAAACGGACGACGGTGGGAACACGAATAGGAAGAGTGTGCTAATTTTGCCGCATGAGAAAAATTTTATGGATGATGACAACGGGAGTCTTGTTCTATGCCGTACCCGCCAAAGCGCAATTCAATACCGTTGCCGCGGTGCCCGTCCGCTACAAGGTGGAGGTACGGCATACGGGTACGGATAAAACGGGATCTACCCCCGAAAATACGGTTTCCGGACAGGACACACCGGTGGAACTCCTTGCCGCGGCCTCACCTGTTGATACGGACAGGAAGATGTGGTTGGAACGTTACTTGGGCGTGAGTTACCCGCTGCGTCATATCAGGGTCACTTCACCCTACGGCTATCGCAAAGACCCGTTTACAGGGAAGAAAAGATTTCATGGTGGTCTGGACTTGCACGCCCGGGGCGATGAAGTGCTGGCCATGATGGAAGGGGTGGTCGTGAAGGTCGGGCAGGACAAGGCTTCCGGCAAGTATGTGACCCTGCGGCACGGCAGGTACACCGTCAGCTATTGCCACCTCTCTAAAATCCTCACCGTCAAAGGGGCTACGGTTCGTCCGCGTGATGTGGTCGGCATAACCGGCTCGACCGGGCGCAGCACCGGCGAACATCTGCACATCACCTGCAGGCTCGACGGCAAGAGTGTCGATCCGGCGGTGATACTCGGCTATGTCGAATCCACCCGGAAAGAGTGTGTGGCGGCGCTGGCTGCATTGTAAAAATTGACACCGCCGGCATTTCAGGAAGTGAGATACTTCCCCCAGACCCCTACTTTTACCAGCAACAATGGCGGCACGGTAACGGTCTTGCCGTAGAAAATAGCCGCTACCACCTTGCCGCCGCACCGCTCGATTTCCTCCTTGTAGTCGGCCACGCTCTGTCCGGTCGTCAGCACATCGTCGATGATGATGATTTCCTTCCCTTTGATATCCCCGATGATGTTGTAGTTCCGTTCGAGGATACGGTTCTCCGCACCCTTGGCCTCGTGCAGACTCTCGCGAGACTCGAACACGTCCACGTCGTACAGCCCCGAGGTCAGATCTGGCCTGTGCGTACAGATGTACCAGTCGAGCCGCTTGAAACGCTGGCCGTATTTTATCCAGTTGCTGCACGGCATGAACATGATATGGTAAGGCTTCTGTTCCAGTTGCAGGGCGGTCATGCAGGCCTTGAAGAACTCGATACCGTGTATCTCGCCATCCTTGAAACGGTAAAGCGAACGGCAGAACGCACGCTGTTCGTCATTGAGCAAGGCGTTGTACCGCGACGGGTAATAATGTCCGTAAAAGGCCATCCGGATCCCGCGCGACTTGAACGGCTTGAGCGGCGGATGGCTTTCGAACAGGTCGGGACGGGAGAAGCAGAACATGCGGCAGGCGTCCCGGTGCCCGGCCATCACCGCCATCCGGCAGTAGCGGTCGCGCTCCTTGTCGCTCTTGGCTGTCCGTGCGGCGGCGTATGCCGCTTCACCGGCTTTCCGACGCCAGTAAGCGATGATACTGCATAGCAAGCTGAACACACCGAGCAGAATCAGGGAAACAAGCCTCTCGTTCATACCCCCTTAAAACAACTTCGTTATATCCATCGCCAGGAACTCTTCCGCGCCGATACCGCCGTCTCCGACTATGAATGCCGCTGCCGGATGGAACAGTTGTCGGAACTTGTCCAGCCCTTCCGTCCGCTTCTCGGCATTGCTTTTAACCTCGATGGCTACGACAGTCCCCTTTTTACGAAGAATGAAATCCACTTCGTCATTCCGTTCGCGCCAATAGAACACCTCGAAACGGTGGATGAATGCCTGGCTGACCAGATAAGCCCCGATACCCGACTCGAAAATGCGTCCCCACGCTTTGCGGTCGAGGAGTGCCTGCTCGAATGTCAGAGGACTGTACACCATCTTCAGGGCGTTGTTATAGACCTGCAATTTCGGGACGCTCGCTTTGCGGCGTGCCGTGTCGATACTGAATTTCTGAAGCCCGCACAGCAGGCCGCTTTCACCCAGCAGGTTGATATATCCCGCCAACGTCGCCGTATTGCCGGCATCCTGCAATGAGCCGAGCATCTTGTTCAGCGACAGCAACTCACCGGAATAGGCGGCTCCAAGCTCGAACGTCTGACGAAGCAACGCCGGTTTGCTGATAGGAGTATCCATCAGAATATCCTTATTGATTGTCGCCTCGATAATGGCCGACTGGATATACTGCTGGAAACGGTCCTCGTCACCGATTAGGGAGGCCGCACCGGGATAACCGCCGTAGAAGAGATACCGGTCGAGTGACAAGCCGAAACACTCGCTCATTTCCCGGTAGCTCCAATGGCTCATGCGGATTTCCTCGAACCGCCCGGCGAGCGATTCCGACAGCCCCTTTTCCAACAGGACACGGCTGCTGCCAAGGAGCAGCACCTTGATATTGCGGTCATGGAACGTGTCATCGTCCCACTCTTTTTTTACCACCTCGCTCCAGTTGCTGATTTTCTGTATCTCGTCGATGACAAGAACAATGCTCTCCCAGCCGTTGCTTTCTTTCAAGCTGCGGACAGCCGCCCAGCAGTTCGAAATCCAGGCACTGCCCATTGTCGGAACATTGTCGGCGGAAAAGAACTGATAAGGGGCTTCCAAGTCTTTCAATACCTGCTTCACGACAGTCGATTTACCGATCTGACGTGCGCCCATGACAACCTGAATGAACTTTCTTTGCTCTTTAAGCCTGTTTCTAATTATCTGATATTCTGGCCTTTTATACATATTATTACATTTTACGCAGTGGAGTGAGAACTTTTACGCAGTGCAAAGATAATAAAATCTCCGGGAAATGCTGCATGTTATCGGCTCTATGTTTGCTTTGTCGCAAAAAACAACTTTTTTTTACGACAGATCGGTATCTAATCGAAAAAAGCGTTATCAGGTGACGGAATTTCCGATTAATTCCATCCCGTAATCCCGGTTTTACCGTCATTTCTCCCTTATCCTCGCCGGCTCCGTTCTCTCTTTTCATCGGCGAAAGTAGGACGAAGCGCATCACGCCAAGCCGCATTGCCATTCGGACAACGGCAACAGACGGTTGCACGGTCGGTTTCCTGTCCGGGTTTGGCTCATGATGTAGCCTGCTTCGTCCTTCCGTTGCCTCAAAATAGAGAATACAGCCCTGCGGCACGAAAGCAGGGTAAGAAAAACAGAAGTTTAACGATTAAAACAAAGTGAAATGAAAGAGGAAATCAGACAGAACGGAAAAACGGTATTGTGGGGCACGGACGGTTTTTCGATACCCATGTTCTTCAACAATCTATGCGGCAGGAACTTTTCAGGAGAGATGTACCGGGACTATATCAGGAACATCGCTCTCGGAGAAATGGGCTTCAAGCCGGGAGAAATCGGGTTGTACCGCGACGGCGTACTGGTCAGAACCGGCACAATCCCGAAGCCATGAACCGTAAGTCCGACAGCTTTTGACAAGATGAACAAAACTTAAAACTCAAAATTTGCAAATATGGAAACACTTACCATTCATCCGGCGGAAGCCTATCTCCGCAACGAGGAAAATCCCACGTCATTACATATAGAGATTTGCTCATGAACTGAATTTTGAGGACTCCTCCTATATGTGCCGTTTCTTTCGGAAAAAGACAGGCATTTCCCCTGTTCAATTTCGTAATAAATAAGATACGGCAGAATATGTCCGAAAAACGTCAGGCTGCAAGGGAGGGAAATCCGCTTGCTGCCTGACGTCTTCAGGTTTTACATGCTTCTTTATTTCGGTGGGCGGAAGCCCTAAAGGGGCTATTGGTTGGGAGCGTCCACTTTAAGAATGAGCGGTTGCTTTTTCTTGGTTGACTCGTCTGTATTAAGCACGAATATATATGGAGTGGTTTCACCAAGCTCCTCTTTGATTGCCTGATTCATTGAATTCATAGCCGTTTCCCAAGTAACAGAGTTGCCATCTACACCGATTTCATCCGAATTATCTGACGTTTGTCCTTCTGTCTGATCATAGTAACAGGCCGTAACATTTCCAGCTTCTGCTATATGGGATTTTCCATATTTAGAATTTGAATTCAGAGAACCGGCATTGTAGCAACCTATACAAATATCGTAGCCGTTATTTATTCCGGCTATGGATGTAACGTTATATTGACAGGTTGTTGTTATATTCCCAATATTATAACAAGCTATAGCTTTGGCTACTGTTGATTTTGGGTGACTGTAGTCTATAGAGTGATAACCGATGATTCCACTTATGCCGAAACCGGTTGTCGTTCCCTTGTTATAGCAGGCTATTACTCGTGCGTCTTCATACGTTTCACCTACAATCGCACCACACCAAACACCTTTCTCTTCTTCACCTTCTTTAATGGTCCCATCAAAATAGCAGTGTATTACATCTCCATAATTAGCATTAACAATACTGCCGGCATAAGCACCAGAATATATAAGATTACCTGAAAAAGAGCAATCTAAAACGGTTCCATAATTTTGCGACACTATACTTGCACCGGTATTTGTGCCGTTTGTGATTTTAACAGATTTGACCATTCCCTTTTCTGTCAATTTGTAAAATAAAGAATAACCTTTACTATAAAAATTGTCAATTGAGAATCCTCCGCCATCATAAGTTCCTGAAAAGTCACTGTCGACATACGTCCATTGGTCGGAACTTCCTTCATAGTAGGTTGTACTCATATCAATATCTGCAACTTGTAACCAATATGCTTCTGCATAAGCAACACCTCCATCTTCCGGTTCAGCATATGAGTTTATCTTTGATACCATAGCTTCAAGGTCAGTCAATGTCTCGATAAGATATGGATTCGCTTCTGTCCCGGGTACTCCTTTTTCGTTCTCCGGCAGCCATTCGTCGGTATCGGTGGTTTCGTCCCAAGGGGTAACTTCGTCCACGTCGAACTTGACGCTCGTCATGCCGAGAATGAGATTGAAGTTGTAGGCCTTGCCTGCCTCGAAGTCCACTTCCAGGGCATCTTTGGAAAGGATGCAGTTGGTGATTTTGCTGCCATCGGCAAAATTGTCGTCCTCGGTAATCACATCGTATTCAATGTAAATCTTGAAGGAGGTCTTCGTACCTTCCGTCGCGTTGTCGGTCGGGATAATCATCAGGTAGGAATCATCGTTCAGCAGGCGTTGTTTTTGGTTGAACTTGTGCAACTGCACCACGTCGATGTCCGTTTCCGGATTTACTGCCACATCCTTGTCTTGAACCGTGCGGTAGAAATGCTTCTTGCCGGCGAAGGTGAAAGCCTGTGTTTCATCGGAAAGGTTGCTCCATGTTCCGTCCAGCATGTTCAGCGTACCGCTCTTGTAGAACGGGCCGGCTGCATCGGCGGAGTATTCGGCGACATCACTGCTGACCAAAGCCACTTTCTTGACGTTGATACGGCTGTTGCCGTCCAATTTGACCGAGCCGAGCGACGTTTCATCGACAGCTGCGGCAACGGTGAAAGCGATACGCGACAAGGCGTGTTGGAACTGGAATCTCACCTTGCCATCTACCGTCTGTTTCTGCTTATTGAGAGTAGAGTTTGTCTCCTGATTGTTGTAGATGAAATCCACTTGATCCAGCACATCGTTCTGCACGGTGAAGTCGATGGATGAAACGCTTGTTTCATTCAGCTTGATGTTTGTGTTTCCGGAGGGACCGTAGGCAAAGAAGCTCACCCTGTCGCCGGCATTGTTCGGCCAGTATTTCACGGGCGAATATGTCCATGCGCCCTTGTCCTTGTTGTAAGTAACCTTGGTGGCTTTCATGAACACTTCGCCGGGGTTTTCCGCGCTGAAATCGGCAGTTCCGGTATAGTAGGCATCCACCGTGAAGCCTTCGCCTTTCAGACTTTCGGTAGTCACCTCCGTGGCGCGTGTCTGCGCACTCTTTCCGAGGTACGATTCAAAGGCAATGGCATCACCGTCGGTGCCGGTGGTGCCGTTGTCCAGCAAATCGTCCTGCGAGCAGCCCGCCAATGTCATGGCGGCTGCCGCAATCAGATAGATTGATTTCTTCATGTCTTTTCTGTCTTTGAATTATTCGCCATCGAGATTTTCACCTGTTGCTTCGGTGGTTATCGGCAACCATATTGGATTCATTCCATCAGCATTGACCCAATCAGCAACTTCTGCATCGAACTTGACGCTTGTCATGCCGAGAATCAGGTTGAAGTTATAGGCCTTGCCCTGCTCGAAGTTCACCTTCAAAGCGTCTGCCGAAATAATTGTATTGGTGATTTTGCTTGAAACAGTGCCATTCTCGTTTTCGGTAATCATGTCATACTCGATTTGGATTTTGAAACCGTCAGTTTTCAAATTCTGCGGGATAATCATCAGATAGGACTTGTCGTTGAGAAGATTTTGCTTCTGATTGAATTTGTGGAGCTGTACCACTTCGGTTTCATCGACTTTAACAGTGCGGTCGAAGTTTGCGCCTGCGAAAGTGAAGCCTTGCGAGCCGGTAGGTGTTTCTACCCAAGAGCCGTCAACCATGTTGAATATACCGTTAGTATAGAACGGAGCTGTTTCATTACTCTCTTTATCGAGCAACTTCACTTCTTTCACATTGATGTGGGTGTTGCCGTCCAACTTGTAGTTGTTGGTGACGTTGCCGGGTGTTTCATCTACGACCACCTGCACGGAGAAGCCGATACGGGCCAAGGCGTGTTTGAACAGGAAGTTGACCGTGCCGGTAACTTCCTGTTTGGTGCGGTCGATAGTCTTGTTATTATCGGTCTGGTCGGCGTAGATGAAATCCACCTGATTCAGCACGTCGGAGTTCACCGTAAAGTCGATTTTGGAGAAATCGTTTGTTTTCACGGAGATGTTGTCGTCTCCGTAAGGAGCGTAAGCGAAGAAGCTCACCTTATGACCGCTGATGTTCGGCCAGTATTTCACCGGTGAGTATGTCCACGCGCCATGTTCTCCCTTGTCTTCGTTGAAAGTCACTTTGGTGTTTTGCATGAACTTCTCGTAAGAGCTTGCAGCGTCTGCGTTGAAAACGTCTTCCTTCGTGTAGTATGCGTTCACTGCGAAGCCATCGACTTTCAGAACGTCCTTGTTGATTACGGCAGCACGGGACTGTGCGCTCTTGCCCAAGTACGATTCGAAAGCGATTGCCTGACTGTTTTCAAAGTTCTCGTTGTTCACCAAGTCGTCCTGCGAGCAACTTGTCATTGCGATGGCTGCCGCCATTGCCATAAATACTGTTTTTTTCATTTTTAATTTGTTTTTAAATGATGAATAATATGAGTTTATTACTGTTACATTACTTTACAATCCCACATCGCTGTTGATTTCGTCGCCCCAGTCGTCAACGTCGGCATCGAATCCGCTCTGCGAGCCGTTCGTTGCCGGCTCCACATCGGGCAGCTTCTCCGGCAGGGTCAGCTCCATGTAGAGGTGCAGCGGGTCGCCGTCGGTCATGTATTGACGGATGCGGTTGCCCACGTTGAATGTGCCGTTCACGATTGTCTTGTTATCTACCAGCAGCAGTTTGAGGTGCAGCACGTTCTCCTCCGCCTCTCCGCCGTGTCCCGACGGCAGCCCGAAGCAGGTTATATCGGAAACTATATAGCCCGTGACCGTCTCTTCGCCCTCTTTCGCGTCCCGTCCGGAGGAGGATGTTTCGGTGCTCCACGTTTCCAGCAGGTGTGTAACCTTGTCGGCATGGTACTCCCGCAAGCCCGGACGGTAGCCGTCGGACAATCCGGTAAAGGCAGCACGTCCGGCGCGGAAGTTGTTTATCCCCTCGGCCTTGAGCCGCACATGGAGCGTATAGACCACGTTTTCGGGCGTCATCGTGCCTACGGATATTTCCTCGTACTTGGCCGCCTCTATCATCTCCCCGGTGACGGTCACGCTACGGGTGTCGAACGCCAGCCATTCGGGTGTCTTTCCTAACTTTTCCCCCGACTTGGGCTTGTACCAGTCGGAGGTGTTTTCCACCGTCCGCACCTCGGCGGCATTCCAATCGTCCATGTCGCGGAACACGACCGAGCCGAACTCCGACGCGCTCTGGTTGTGGACAATCACGAGGTAGTTGTCCTGCACGAGCGGGAACGCCGCCCGCGTAATGGTGTGCGTGGTCTCCGTAGTCGGCTTCCGCGTTCCGTCGCCGGGATATACATGGAGAGTCATGCCGTCGGGCGTCTCCTTCACGAAGCCCGACCAATCGACATCGATACGCGCCTCCATTCCGTGGGGATGCGAGAAGCAGAACGGGTCGTGCGGCTGGCAGGAAGCCAGCACGCAAAGCGCAAGCAGCGTGACTGCGTAGGAAAGGAGTCTGCCCGTCATCATCTTTCCGCCCTCCTTTCATTGCTGTTGCCGCGTCCGATGAGCCATTGCAGGGTGACGCCGACTTTGGTCGGACCTATCCACCGGAACGGTTCGAGCGACTGCCACACGCGGTGGCCGTCCTGCGGAATGTATTCGTGCATGTTACCGCCCAAGTAGCCTATGCCTATCTCGAAATCGAGGTTGAAGCGTCGGCCTATCGCCAGCGCATAGCCATAGGAAATGCCTCCGCCCACGGTCCACCGCTCGGCAAGGTAGCCGCGCCCGTCGATGGTGATGTCCCACGTGAGCATCTGACCGTACAGGCCGATATGGTGTCCCCGGAACGGGCGTTTATCCTTGTTGATATACCAGTTCACCCCGGCCTCGAAGCCCTCCACGCGATACCACTTCGTGTACGCCCCGTTCCGCAGCCAGATGTTCTGGTAGCTGCCGCCGACGGTGAAGCCCCTGCCGATACCGATTTCCGCATCGATGTTCGGAATGACGGCGGCATCATAGAGCAGATTGGTCTTGACGGCAAGATAGAAAGGTCTTTCCCTTTTTGTTTGCAGTTGTGGCTGCGGCGTAATGTCCGGCACGCTGACGGAAACATTGACGGTTTCCCGGATATAGACCGTATCCACATTTACCGTATTTATATATACCGTATCGGGTCTATCGACATAAACCGTCACCGTGTCGGTCTTCACCGGTCGGGGTGTCTGCTTCAGCACATTGTAGGCTATCATCACCCTCGTGCCGCGCAGGTCGGCGAAATAGAGGTCGTACAGCTCGCGCCACACCTTGCCACCCTGCAGGTTCATCAGCCTTTGTTTACGGCTGTCCACCACCTTGCCGCCCTCGGTTATCCATTCGGGCAGGTCGAGTATTTCGAGCACATCATCCTTATATGGCAGATCGGAAGCCCTGACCCGTGCGGCAAGCCCTCGCCAGTCCTCGCCGCGCGATTCTATCTCCACACGCGAGGGGTCGGCGAGCCGGTTCTGCGTCAGGTAGTCATAGACCACTTTCGCACGGTTGTCCGACAGATAACGGTTGCGGGTGGAGGAGCCTTCGGGCGACGCACCGGAAACAATCAGGATGCTGCGCACCTTGCTCTGCGGATTGGAAAGCAGTTCGCCGAACCTGCGCGAGAACTCCCTCAACCGTGCCCCGTTGTCGCGGAACTGCGGGTCAAGCACCGTCTTGTCCTGACGGAAATACACGCGGAGCGTGTCCGAAGTGACATAGACTTCGGAAATCTCCTGCGCACGTGCAGCCGCGCCGTATGACAGGAGCAGGACCAAAACAAGCATCCATCTTTTCATTCGGCTTATGATACGGGGTTACGGCGGTATTCCAACAGGTAAAGGTAGGAAGCGTAATAGCTCAACCCCGTCTTTCCGTATTCCTCTTTGACGGAAAGGCGGGAAACAGCAAGGGCGGTGCGGTCAAACGGTCTTGTGCCCCTCATGCTGTCCGTGGCGGTATGTACGTTTCCTGCGATTGGCATTGTTCTTTTCTATCAACTGGTAATCAGTGGCTTGTCATCGCTGATTTGCACAATTTCGCTGAACTTCTCTTTGGAAGAGAAGTAGATATACAAAACGATTGCTGATAATGAGTGGTTTCGCCGGAATGAAGCAGCCCCATTTGCTCAACATTTGTTGCCGTCCGCTCAACAAAATCGGGTGGGCAGCGTGTTTATTTGGCATGGAAAACGGTTTATTCGCAGAATTTTGCGTATCTTTGCACCTGCAAGAACTTCTCTTCCAAAGATACCGTTCGTTTGCCCAACAAATTTTCGCTGTTCTTTTCTTTCAGATGAAACATCTGATTCTGACCGTTGCTTTGCTTACCTGTCATACCCATTTGTAACCGGTACACGAATGTGCCGTTCTCTTTCTCATCCTCCCTCTTTTAGCCTTCCGTTTTACTCATTATTCCGCCATGCGACCTCTGTGGAGTTATTTTTCCGCAAAGGTAATCGGCTGTCCCAATCCCGCCAATGCCGGCTGCCATCGCGAGTGATCCGCAAAAATCTTCCTCTCCGCAGTCGAGCGTATTTTTCCGTCCCGGCCTTGTCCGATTGCTCCCGCCACCTTTCGGGGGCAGAAAAATAAATCCCTGCGGTCGCAAACAGGCCGAACAAAGGGAAATAAAAACAAGGTTAATATGAGTTACAACAAATTGAAAGCACTGGTAGCGAATGTGGAAGCCATAGAAACGGCTATGAAAATCCGTATGCAGGGCAGACAGGCCACAGTGCAAGAGAAAGAGATTCTATCCCGGTACTCCGGTTTCGGAGGTATCAAGGAAGTGTTGAACATCGGCACGGACAAGCCCGTGGGTGGCGACATGGAAAAACCGATACAACGGTTGCAGGAGCTGATAGACACCTATCCCCACTTCACCGAACCCATGCGGCACAATGTCATGGAGAGTATCAAAGCGTCCGTCCTGACAGCATTTTACACGCCGAAATTCCTTGTCTATGCGGTGGCACGGCAGATACACGCCACATTCGGCGAAAACAACCTCACGATGCGCTCATTCCTCGAACCGTCCGCAGGGATAGGTGGCTTTCTGCCCGTAGCCATGCCCGGCACGTATGACTATGCCATTGAGAAAGACCTCGTTTCGGGGCTGATACTCTCTCTTTTGCATGAAAACACGATTACACGGACAGCAGGATTTGAGACGATAGACGGGCAGGACTTCGGGCACTCGACTTTCGATGTCATAGCCTCCAACATCCCTTTCGGCAATTTCCGGGTGTTCGACGCGGAGCTGTGGAAGAAAGGCGGCGCATACGAACAAGCAACCAAGACCATACACAACTACTTTTTTGTCAAGGCAATGGAGCTGTTGAACGAGGGCGGCCTGCTGGCTTTCATCACGTCGAGGGGCGTAGCCGACACGCCGGGCAACAAGTTCGTGCGTGAGTACCTTGTAAACCATGCCGACCTGATAAGTGCCGTCCGCCTGCCCGATATGCTTTTCATGCCCACAAGCGGCATCGAGGTAGGCAGCGACCTGCTGATATTCCAGAAGCACACGCAAAAGTCGGTACTCTCAAGGCGTGAACAACTGTTTCTGCAGGTAGGCAGGGAAAAGGCGGACACCACAGGAACAACGACAGAATACGCCAACAAACTTTTCACCCTGCCAAAGACCGCCCTTGCCACAGGGAGCCGTATCGTGCAGAACCGGTACGGCAAGTATGTACGCAAATACCAGTGGCAGGGCGATGAAAACGCTATGTCGCAATACCTCGCTGCATTGCTCAAACTCGACTTCGGCCGTTACTTCCGCAAAAGCCTTTTCACGGGCGGCGGACAGGACGGAACGTACTCGCAGATGTCCCTTTTCGGAAATGTGGCGGCTGTCAAGCAGTCCCCCAAAGGCATACGACCCTACACGGACGAATGGAAACCGTGGATGAAAGACGGTGCGATGGTGCTTTTCGAGGAACAGATAGGCGTTATCCGATACCGCAAATCCGAACACTACCGGGAAGTAGCCACCGACTTTGTGCCCGTGGACGAGGGCAAGGTGAACACGGAAAGGGCAAAAGACTATTTTCCCATACGCGAGGCGTACTTTGAGCTGTCAGTCAAAGAGATGGAGGAACAAACGGAGCAGTCGGCGTTACGTGAGGAACTGAACACCCGGTATGATACTTTCGTCCGCAAATGGGGACACTTCCACGAGAACGACAACAAGGAGTTTATCATGCTCGACAGCCTCGGTGTGGAGGTGTTCACGATAGAAATGCTGGTCGGGAAGGACATCTGCAAATCCGACATCATGCGCGAACCCGTAGCGTTCAAGAAAATAGACACCACCGTACAACTGACCCCGACAGAAGCGTTGGCAAGCAGCCTGAATTTCCACGGCTGTGTGGATATGGATTACCTGATACAGACCACCGGAAAGGGTGAGGAAGAGGTTATCGGTGACCTCAAAGGAGAGATTTTCTACAATCCCGTCAGCAGAGAATGGGAACACCGGGGCAAGTTCATTGCCGGCAATGTCATAGACAAGTACAAGGAGGTCGTTTCCTGTCTGCCCGACCTCTCGGATAAGAGAAAGGAGTGGGCGGAAGCCGCCATTAAAGCATTGGAAGCCGCCGTTCCTGAACCGATACCGTTTGAAGAACTCGACATCAACATGGGCGAGCGTTGGATTTCCACGGCTTTGTATGCCGGGTTTGCTACCGAACTTTTCGGAACCGATACCGATGTGATGTATTTCGATGTGAACGACACCTATTTGGTGCGTCTGCAAGGGTATTCCCCCGTAGCCTACAACACCTATTCCGTGCGCAACTACAACGGCGAGGAATTGTTCGTACACGCCTTGCAAGACACCGTACCCGAAATAACGAAAGAGGTAGAGCGCAACGGTGAAAAGGTGCGTGTGCCGGACGAGGAAGCCATACAGGAAGCGGCGGCTAAAATCCAGGAGATAAGAACCCGTTTCAATGAATGGCTCGACAACCGGCCGGCAGAGGTGCGCAACGAGCTTGCAAGGGTGTACAACGAACGCTTCAATTGCTATGTGCGTCCGTCCTATGACGGTTCGGCACAGACTTTCCCCGGACTTTCTTTCGGGCAGTTCCCATACGACAGCCTCTATCCCTCGCAAAAGGACGCCATTTGGATGATTAAGCAGAACGGCGGAGGCATCTGCTGGCACGAGGTTGGCACGGGCAAGACGATGATTATGTGCGTCGCGGCCTACGAAATGAAACGTCTCGGATTGGCGCAGAAGCCCATGATTATAGGCTTGAAAGCCAACGTTCACGAGATTACCGACACGTTCCGCAAGGCTTACCCCTCGGCGAAGATACTTTATCCCGGCAAGGAGGATTTCACCCCTGCCAACCGCAAAGAGGTGTTTTCCAAGATAAAGAACAACAATTGGGACTGTATCATCCTGACACACGACCAGTTCGCCAAGATACCCCAGTCGGAGGAAACGATGATAGAGATATTCACGGAGGAACTTCGCGATGTCGAGCGCAGTCTGGAGGTGCTGGAACAGTCCAGCATGCGCTACCGTAGCGGCAAAATGCAGGACGGTCTGGAAAAGCGCAAGCAGAACCTTTCGGCCAAACTTCAGGAACTTCGGATGAAAATCAATGAAAGGAAAGACGAAACGGTGGATTTTCGCTCGATGGGCATAGACCACATTTTTGTTGACGAATCGCACTTTTTCAAGAACTTGATGTTTCAGACACGCCACACAAGGGTTGCAGGTATCGGCAACACACGTGGCTCGCAAAGGGCGATGAACCTCTTGTTTGCCATTCGGGACATTCAGCGCCGGACGGGGCGAGACCTCGGCGCGACATTCCTTTCGGGCACGGTGGTAGTAAATGCCTTGACCGAACTTTACGTGATGTTCAAATATTTACGTCCGCAGGAACTGCAACGCCAGCAGATTTCGTGCTTCGATGCGTGGGCGGCAATATTCACGCAAAAGACCGCTGACTATGAGCTGAACGTGACAGGTGCAATCAAGCGCAAAGAACGTTTCCGCACCTACATCAAAGTGCCGGAACTGGCTATGTTCCTGCGAGAGATTACGGATTATCGCACCGCCGACATGATAAATCTCGACGTGCCGGAGAAGAACGTGCGCTTCCTTTCCCATGCCCCGACTATCCAGCAGGAGGAAATGATCGGGCGCTTGGTATCGTTCGCCCATAGCGGAGAATGGGAAGACTTGGGGCTTGACACCCCCGAACCCGACAACCTCGACAAGGCGAAAATGCTCGTAGCCACCAATGTAGCCCGAAAAATGGCCCTCGATATGCGTTTGCTGGGCGACAAGTTCAGTGACGATGCCGGCAACAAGGCTTCCATTTGCGCGAGGACGGTCTATGATTATTATATGCGCTCGGACGCCAACCGGGGTACGCAGTTCGTCTTCAGCGACCTATCCACTTACAAGCCGGACGAGTGGAACATCTACTGTGACATCAAGGAGAAACTGGTGCGGCTGGGGATTCCGGCGGACGAGATACAGTTTATCCAGTGCGCCACCACCGAACGGGCGAGAAAACGCCTGTTCGAGGATATGAATAGCGGCAGGGTGCGTGTCCTTTTCGGTTCGACAAGTATGCTGGGTACCGGCGTGAACGCGCAGCAAAGGGCTGTGGCGGTGCATCATTTGGAGGTTCCCTGGAGACCGGCCGACATGGAGCAGCGCAATGGCAGGGCGGTACGCAAGGGAAACACCGTGAAACTCTGGGGCAACAATACCGTGGACGTGGTAATCTACGGCACGGAGAAGACGCTCGACGCCTACAAGTTCAACCTACTGAAAAACAAGCAGATGTTCATCAATCAGATTAACAACGGCACGATAGCGGTACGCCGTATTGACGAGGGCGGCATAGACGAGGAAAACGGTATGAATTTCGCCGAGTTCGTGGCTATCCTTTCCGGCAATACCGACCTGCTCGAAAAGGCAAAGCTCGACAACAGGATTACACTGTTGGAAAAGGAACAGGGAACTTTCAAGAGGGAGCGTATTTACGCCGAACGCCGGATTGCGGACAAGCAGGAGGCCATCAGGAAATCGAAGACCACGGCGGCAAGCCTGACAGAGGATTGGAAGTACATCTCCTCATACGCCGGAGAAAAGGCAACCCGGCTTCTGAACCTGCCACAAGCCACCGCCGAGGAAATCGGGCGCGAACTGCACCGCATAGCCAAGTCCCACCGGATCGGGGCGTACAGCACCATAGGCACGTATGCCGGGTTGAACCTGCTGGTGCGCAGCGAGTACAATATGGGCGGTTTCGACCGCAACACGTTCTTTGTCGAGGGAATAAGCGGGCTGAAATACCGCTGTGGGGTGTCCGGCGCATTGCCGCTGGGCTTTGCGGACTCGGCACACTATCCGCAAGCCGCGCTCGCCAAGTTGCCCGGCCTGATAGACAAGGAGTACAAGCTGGCCGCCAAACTCGAAAACGAAATCCCCGTTTTGCAGGAAATAGCGAACCGCCGGTGGAACAAAGCGGACGAATTGTCGAAACTCAAAGAAGAGTGCAGGACGCTACAGCGCAGAATTGACGAGAGCCTGAAAGAGGCCGAACATCCGCACGCCGAAGAACCGCAGGCCACCGAATACGAACCCGAAACAAAAGCGGCTTGATAACCATAATCATATTTTAACCGTTCCCCTGCATGGTCGTGATGACCGGGCAGGGGATTTTTACGTTCCGAGGCAGCCTCGGCTCCGTCCTTTTATAGCTTTCCCGGCACAACAACCGTACAGCCCGGCTGTTTTACAAAATTCGATGTTGAATCATAACGTTTCAACGCCACGGCTCTATCCGCTTGTACAGGCAATCATTTCCATGTTTATATCATTTCACGGAAAAGCCCCTGCGAACTCACATTTGAGATTTGCAGGGGTTCTCCGCATTTTTGACAGGGTATCATCGCTTGTCGGCAATGCCATATTCCGGCCAATGGCTGGAATCTACACGGGGTTTGACCAAACTCTTCAAGTATGTGGTCAAATTGCGAATTTCTATCAGTTTGCGATTGGCGTTAGGAACGATTTCGTTCAGTTCTGCACGCCTGCGATCCACTTCCGCATTCAGTTTCTCGCCTTCGAGAATTGCGGCTTCCAGTTTTGACAAGTCATTCGCGCTTACGCCGTAGTTCTTCACCGTTTCCAGATGTTCTCTCAACCCTTTGGTCAAAGTCCGTGCTTTGTCCAAATACATTTCGTTCGTTTTTGACATATTTTTTGCTAATTGATTAGCAAGGAATGAATCCGTCCCTTGCATGACGGGGCTTTCGCCGTTTCAAAGATACGCAAAAAACAGCAAAATATGTACCGCATTTTATAGTATATACACATGTAATTAGTTGAAAATCAAAGAGATTAAAATGTTAAATAATTAAAATATTCTCTTCCGTTTCGTTGGTATCGTCCATGTTTCTTCTTCGGCTTCTACCCCTCAAGCATCTTGTTCATGCAGTGACAGCCCCTTTTCTATCCTCCCTCTGTTCGCTTACCCGGCTCATTCCCGCCTTCGCCGGTCGGTTTTCCAGACGCAAATTTGGACTGACGCGCTTGATTCCGTCGCTTTGAAGTGCATTTCTCGTAAAATTCTTCCTTTCCGTGAAAGAGTAATTTTCCGGAAAAAGCGTCGGAAATAGCTTGTTCGTCAGTCTCTTGAAGCATCTGTAAATCCCAAGCGGTTCAGGCAGAAAAAGAACCGGATAAAAGGGAAATAAAAAATAATTCAGGTAATGGCAGGACTAACCACCTTGCCGCAAAACTTTTAAGTATATGTTATACGTTCACACCATCGGCAGAATCGGAAAAGATTGCCAAGTTATCACGGGAGCACACGGCTCATTCATCGCTTTTGATATTGCGATAGACGATTATTCTCACGGGAACAGCGTTACCACATGGATAAGGGTACGGAGCAAGAAAGAAAACCATATACGCCTGGCTGAATACCTCACCAAGGGAAGGCTGCTGCTCATCGAGGGGACACTCTCGGCTTCGCTGTGGAAGGATAAGAGCGAGAACTACCAGATACAGCTCTCAATTACAGCGGACGCGTTGGAGTTCGTCAATACCGGAAAACGGGAGGGAGCGGCTTCAGAAGCGGGCAGCCCGACGGATGCGGCAGACGAGGCGCCGATACCTCCGGCTGATGCACCGCAGGACGACAAGGACGACCTGCCTTTCTGACAAAGCGCATACATCGCTGATAACGAGTCGATACTAAATGTAGTATTTACTAATTGTTGTAAAGCGGGTGATTAGGAAAACCCGCGTTACGAAAGACGGCAAGTGCTGCATTTAGTCGGTTAGTTTTTTAGTAAAGTAGTAAACACTACAATACTAAAATACTTTTTGTAGTAAAATAGTAGATACTAATTGTAGTAGATACTAAAATTAGTATTACCTTTGTAGCGGATATAAAGACAACAGATTATGACAAAAATTATAGCGGTTCTGAACCACAAGGGAGGGGTCGGCAAGACGACCACCACCATCAATCTCGCTGCCGCCTTACGGCAGAAGAAAAAACGTGTGCTGGCCATCGACATGGACGGTCAGGCAAACCTCACGGAATCCTGCGGTATCTCCATTGAAGAGGAGCAGACGGTGTACGGGGCGATGAGAGGCGAATACCCCTTGCCGATTGTCGAGCTGGAGAACGGCCTTGCCGTCATCCCCTCATGCCTCGACCTGTCGGCGGCCGAATCCGAGCTTATCAACGAACCGGGACGGGAACTGATACTGAAAGGACTGATTGCAAAGCTCCTTGACAGCCGGAAGTTCGACTACATCCTGATTGACTGCCCGCCTTCACTGGGCTTGCTGACGCTCAACGCCCTTACCGCGGCGGACTGTCTGATTATCCCGGTACAGGCGCAGTTCCTCGCCATGCGCGGAATGGCGAAAATCACGAACGTGATCGAGATTGTCAGGGAACGTCTGAATCCGAACCTGAACATCGGCGGCATTGTCATTACCCAGTTTGACAAGCGCAAGACGCTCAACAAGAGTGTGGCCGAACTTATCAGCGACTCTTTCTGCGACAAAGTGTTCAAGACGGTTATCCGGGACAATGTGGCGCTGGCCGAAGCTCCGATAAAGGGAAGAAACATCTTCGAGTACAACAAGAACTGCAACGGAGCCAAAGATTACATGGCCTTGGCGCAAGAAGTTTTGAAACTGAAATAAAGAGAATATGGGCAAAAGCGATTCATTGAAAGACGGCATGAAAAGCGGGCTGGACGGGCTGCTGTCATCCACAAGGAAATCCCCGCAGAAGAAAGAGGCTGCACCGGTAAAACCGGGGAAAGAGCCGGCGGTGCATTGCAATTTCGTCATCGACAGGAGCATTCACACACGCATGAGGCTGCTCGCCATTGAAAAGGGAATGTCCCTGAAAGACATCGTGAACGAGGCTATGACGGAGTATCTGGAAAAAAACGGGAAGTGAGGAACTTTCCCCGCTTCCCGTTTGTCATGTCTGTTGTTTTATCACGGCTTATTAAGTTTATACTATATATCTCTTTCTTAGATATTTCATCCAATCCTGATGTTTGTCCGAAGTGAAGATTTTACTTATCATATCAAATAAGGATTCGTATGTCAGATCTATAAAACTTGCCTTGCCACACTCGGTAAGCAATGACTTATATTCGGGTATGGCGTGTTCGTAAAAATGTTTATTGCCTTGAGGGTAAAGATGTATATGGTGAAAATGCCGGATTTCTCCTCTACACAACATGGAATATCCCAAGATATGATTACGCCAAATTTGACGTAAATGGTTTGCTTTTATGAATGAAAGGGGGTCTAATGCCGGAATATACCAATGCGATTTCTTGGTCATCTGATGGTATAATCCATTTGTATCCTCAATATCCTGTTTCTCCTTAACTCCTATAGGATAACCATTCTCGGTGTATTTTACCTCGATTCCAATACCTCCGATAGAACCGTCAGAAGAAACATATTCGATGAATGTGTCAAAAGAAGTTCCGTCATTTAGATATTCACTTTTATCAGCTTTTCCTGCAAACTCTATACGTATGCGGTTTATCCTTGATATGCCTCCGCCTATAATTTCGTTAAATAGCATGACAGTTGCACTTAAGTCTTCTTCCATTGGAGTGAAGATGTTGTAAGGTATATGCTCGCTCCGTAGCATATTGGAAAACAATGCAGAAGTTTTAAATGATTTAACCTTGCTCTTAATCAGTTCCCTGTAAGTATCACAAAATATAAGCCCCTTCTTGGCTGCATCGGGAGAGAGAATGACTTGTGGATTCCTTTCATCATAAAAATCATTCAATTCATTTTCTCTGAACGCAAACTGATGAGCACGTGCCTTTGCCTTGAACTCATCATCATAGCGATAAGTTTTTCCACTAATCATTTTTCTGGGATATTGTTTGTTTAAGTTCTTAGATAAATAATGTTGGGTCTTTCCGTGTAGTATTGGATAATCTCCGTACACTTTCCATACAAGAGAAGTCTTACCGATGCGGCGGCATCCCGTCATCACCGTGAATCGTTTTTCCCTTGACCATCTCGCGATCTCCACGCATGGAGACAATCTCTTCTGTATCCTTTCTGATTGACGTGTTCCGAAACCGCCATTTCCGAAACAGCGATTTCGCTACTGCAAAAGAATCGGTAAAACAGCAATTCGGTGCGGACTTGTTCGGCAAACATTTTCCTTTTGCATCCCGATTCCATCGTCCCGCACACTTGTAGCACCGCGCCACGGCATCGGCAATGCTACATGTCGGTCATGGACACCCCTTTGTAAGAAAGGGCATAGCCCTTGAACTCTCCCGTAGCACGCAGGAATGCCGAAGCTTTTTTCTCCAATGTCGCCATGTCGATATTTTCGGCCTTACGCTTCACCTCGAAGAACGTAGCCGTTTCATCCAGTTCGTTCTCGGCCACGATGTCTATCTCGTTTTCACCCTTGCGGTCCCACCAGCCGCCGATACGGGTATAGGCTTGCCGCTCGATCAGCACCCGCTTGAACCACCGTTCGAGCATCAGCCCGCTGAACGTCTCGTAGTCCCGGTTTATAATCGTCTTCACGCTGCCGTAGTTCTCAATCTCCAACATGTAGCTGTACTTGTATATGAAGCGGAACCAGAACGTGAAGAAATTGTCCTCTATCGTGTAGCGCACATTCTTGGCGGAACTCTTCTCGAAAAGAGGCTGTTTCTTGGATATGACCTCATATTCCTTTTCCAACTTGGTCAGGTAGCCGCCGATTTCCCTGCCCACCACGTTCTCGATTTCCGAACGGGAGGTCTTCCCTCGTGCGATGGCCGACAGGATTGAGAAATAGATACCGTAGTCCTTGCCGAACTCCTCAATAAGGATTGCCTTGCCCTCACCCAGAAAGATGGAGTCGGCTTTTACGATGTGGTCAAGCATGGCCGCCTTGGTCGTTGCCCCGGCATCCACGAGCAACTGCACATACTTCGCCACGCCGCCTGTAAAGGAATACAGGGCCAGCAGATCTTCCGCTGTGTAGTCGGGACGGTACTCCGTAAGAATCTCTTTCAGCACGGTCGGAGTGAACGGCCGCACGGACATGAAGCGGGTCTGCCGGTTATACAACGGCTCTTTCTTGTCCTTGAATATCTTCGTCATCATCGAGTATATCGAGCCGCACACGATCAGGTTGATACGTGCTTTCGGACTGTATATGTCCCAAATGCGCTGCATATCGCTGTACACCGATTTGTTCACGCGGAAAAACTCCTGGAACTCGTCGATAAAGAGTGTGACGGGACGCTCCACGGAGAGCTTCATCAGATACTCGAACACCTCGGCAAAGCGTTCTGCGCGTCCCATTGTCGGAACACCTAACTTGTTCTCTATTTCGAGCCGGTAATCCTCGCACAAGTCCCCCTCTGCTTTGCGGGCGACAAAGAAATAGAGGAACGGCTCGTCCTCGTATGCTTTCCGCACAAGCGAAGTCTTACCGATGCGGCGGCGTCCTGTCACCACCGTGAATTGGGCGTTCTCTTTGGCCATCTCGCGAATCTCACGCAAGGAGGCAATCTCTTCCGTTCTATCGAAAAATCTCATACTTTACATCCTTTCTGATTGATATGTTCCGAAACAGTCATTTCCGAAACGGCAGTTTCGCTACTGCAAAAGTAATGCGAATTTCCGGAAAAACGGCAATTCGGTGTGGATTTGTTCGGCAAACATCTTCCTTTTGCGTTCCGATTCCATAGTCCCGCACACTTGTATCACCGCGTCGCCCCGGCCTTTTTTATCCGACACCTGTCCTCGGTCATTATACACCGCTGTTTTTTCCTTTTCTATTCTCTCGCCCTTATCGCTTATCCGGCTCATTCCTGCCATCGCCGGTTGGTTTTCCAGACGCAAATTTGGACTGACGCGCTTGGTTCCGTCGCTTTGAAGTGCATTTCTCGAAAAATTCTTCCTTTCCGTGAAAGAGTAATTTTCCGGAAAAAGCGGCGCAAACAGCTTGTTCGTCAGTCCCTGTAAAGCATCTGTAAATCCCAAGCGGTTCAGACAGAAAAAGAACCGAACAGAGGGGAAATAAAAAATATACACCAAATGATTGACAATGAAAACATTGGAAGAAATATTACAAGAATTCGGGTGCAACGGTGAAGCGTTCGACAATAAAGGAGAATTTACCGATACAGGAATCGAGGCATATAAACGTGTGGAAAAGTTCCTGTACGACATCGAAACGCTTACGGGCATCAGTGTAGAACCGATAATCCGTCAGCTTGACGAAATAAGCAGCTCAAATGGTTATTAACGGAATATAAACCCTTTAAAATTTTATGATTATGGAAACGACATCAATTCAGTCAGTAGAGAAGGACATCGCAATGGTGGCATTGGCAAACGTACAGCCGAGTGACTACAACCCACGCAAGAACTTTGACGAGGCGAGCCTTGCCGAACTCTCCGAAAGTATCCGTCAGCAGGGCGTGTTACAACCTATCGGAGTGCGTCCCATAGCGGACAACCGCTTTGAGATTGTTTTCGGGGAACGCCGATACCGAGCCTCCCTCATGGCGGGATTAGAGGAAATTCCGGCTATCGTCATGGAAATTTCGGACGAGACAGCCGAAGAAATGGCGGTCACGGAAAACCTGCAGCGCAAGGACGTTACCCCGATAGAGGAAGCCAATGCCTATCAGAAGCTCATAGACAGCGGTCGCCACGATGTACACTCTTTGGCTGTGCAGTTCGGCAAGAACGAGAACTATATCCGCACACGCCTTAAATTCGTGTCATTGATACCCGAAATCGCCCGACTTCTGGAGCAGGACGAAATCACAATCAGCGTAGCGACCGAAATCTGCCGTTACGGGGAAGACATTCAGCGTGAGGTGTACGACAAACATCTGAAAGACGGCATACAGTACAACAGTTGGCGAGGTATGAAAGCCTCCGATGTCGCACGGAACATCGAACGCCAGTACACCACCGACCTCGACCGTTATTCATTCGACAAGACCCTCTGCTTGTCATGCCCCCACAACACCAACAACATGATGTTGTTCTGCGAGGGCGGTTGCGGAAATTGCGCCAACCGTACCTGCCTTGCAGAGATGAACGCATCATACCTCACGGAGAAAGCCGTGCGCCTCATGGAAGAACGCCCCGACATACCCCTTTGCCACGATATTTGCGGTTACAACGAAACCGTAGTCGAACGCCTTACCTCTATGGGCTACGAGGTGGAAAGTCTTAATACCTATGCAAAGGCATACCCCGAACAGCCCGAAGCACCCGAAAAGGACGAATACGACACCACCGAGGAATACGAGCAGGCGCAAAGCGAGTACGAGCAGGAGCTGAACGATTATACGGAGGAATGCGAGGAAATCCGAACCCGAAGCGAAGCGGGCGAAATCACCCTCTATTTCCGTATCGGGAGCAAAGACATCGCTTTGTGTTATATCAAAAATACGACTGTCACCGCAAACGGCACTCGGCAGGAACAACCGCTTTCACCGGTGGAGAAGTTGGAAAAGCAGGACAAGCGCAACAAGGAAATTGCCATTGAAAAGACTGTAGAGGACACCAAGAAGCAGATTTTGGAGGTCGATATGTCCGAACGCAAATTCGGGCAGGACGAGGAAAAGATGATTTATTTCTTCCTGCTGTCGTTCCTGCGCAGGGAAAACTTCGAGGCGGTAGGCATCGGGGAAAAAGAACCCTATCACTACCTCAATGACGAGGAAAAGATGAAAATCATCGAAAACCTCACGGGCAAGCAGAAAGCCATTATCCGCAGGGATTTTCTGTTAGCCAACTTCAAGAACGCATCGGGCGGCAATGCCACGGCAACCCTTTTGCTCAAATTTGCCGAGAAGCACATGCCCGAAGAACTCGCCACTATCAAGAACGGACACAACGAGGTGTACGAGAAACGACACCAACGCATCGAGGAAAAGAAAGCCGTGCTGCTCGTGCAGGAGCAGGCAAGGCAGGAGGCGGAGCAATCCGAAGAACGACAACCCGAATCGGAAGTACACCCCGAAGAACAGCCACAGCCCGAAGTGGAGCTTCAGACGGAAGAAGTCGCCGCATGACCCATACCTCTGACAATGGCAGGACGGAGAAATCCGTTCTGCTGTTTTTTTACCGATATGTACTGATGATGTCTTTGACAGTCGGCACGATGTTCCTTTTCTACCTTTATCTTGTTCACTTGCAGTTCTAATGCAGGCCGTTTGCCGCCCGTTTCCATTTATAACCTCCCGGTTTACAAGCCGACCGCCGTCGCTTTCCGCCTTTTCTATCTTCTCCCTCTTATCGCTGCCCGGCTCATATTCTTGCCATCGCCGGTTGGTTTTCCGGACGCAAATTTGGACTGACGCGCTTGGTTCCGTCGCTTTGAAGTGCATTTCTCGAAAAATTCTTCCTTTCCGTGAAAGAGTTATTTTCCGGAAAAAGCGGCGCAAACAGCTTGTTCGTCAGTCCCTGTAAAGCATCTGTAAATCCCAAGCGGTTCAGGCAGAAAAAAGAACCGAACAAAGGGAAAAAAAACGAATCATTAAAATTTCAAGACAATGGACAATATCAAAGAAAGCAAAGAGTACAAACTCGCCAAAGATTGGGAAATGGCAGTGAACAGTTACAGTTTCAACCCCAAACGGTTTGCGGCAGCCATTCCCGAAATGCACCCGACACTGCAACAGAGCCTTTACCGGCTTATCAAAGAGTGTATCGCGGTCATGGCGGACGAGACACGCCATTACGACGACCGCTACCGAGCCTCGCACGAAGAGGCGAAGCGTATCATGGAATACCTCAAGGAAAACGGAAAACACATCCCATTAAAATAACAGGCGTATGAAAACACAAGAAGTACAATTCGGCGGCAATACCTATATCTGCCGTGTAGTGAACTCGAACGAGGGCGAAGAACTCCTAATCGGCTCGACCGCCTTGCTCGACGCCCTTCAGCCCGGCAGCTTCAACGATGAAAACGAAGGCTTTGCGGGTAAGGAAGCTGAAAGGCTCTACGACGAGATTTTTTTCTTCACCGACAAGAAAAGTCTTCAGCTTCCAGACAGAGAACTGGTTGCCGAACTCAAAAAAGACAATCCCGAATGGTTTGACTGAAAACAATGAACGACTATAAAATATTAAAGTTATGGAAAAAGAATATGTAATGCAGGTTGCAGAGACAATCCACGAACAATTGTTATCATTGACCCCTATGTCCGTGCTTATGTCATGGGGTATCGAAGAGTTTGCCGCCACCATATACAAGAATATGCCGGCACTTCGTATCAAGGTGAACGGGCGGTTGCACACCGGGTATGTTATCGTCGCGCTCAACGGATCGGATTATTACGAGGTCTATCTACTGAACGGTGTAGGAGTGGAATGTATCAACGATGAAGTCTGTTTCGATGAATTGGGCGATGTCATCGACCGTGCCATCGAAAGAGGCAGCGACAAAGCCGAATATGACAATTTCTGCGAACAACAGCTTGGGAAACTGTTCGGTTGCCCCGCCGGATAGACAGCCATCGACAAGCACCGCTATTTTTTCATACTGGCGGTGCTTTCGGTATGCGGTTGGAGATTCCGAGACCGCAACGTACTGTTATATCTGTCGGGCAATCATATATTGCCGCCTTCTTAAAAGACCCCGGTTATAACCCGTTTGGATACAGATTCACTCTTATAGCTAAAAAAATCATGCAACAACTGAAAAAACGGTTCAAACTTATCCGCGTTTTACGGATTTTGCAGTAAATTTGCAGCCATCAAAGTGTGTAAGGCAATATGAACCAACGGTTGAAGACATACGGACAGGCGCATGACGCTTACGGAGGATGCCGCTCATTCTCTGCAAAATATGTCGTGGATTGTTTGGAAAATCGCGGAATTCGTGTAAACAAACACACACATTCGCACCGCCCGTCAGTCGCGCGTTAATTTACCGTTTTTCAACAATATATGCAAAGGATGGAAATTCTTTTTCCGTCCTTTTTTGGTGTGTACACGGGTGATGAAAGGCGCGTCCGCCGTCCCCGTATCTGTTCAGAAACCATCATATCCGATTACATCGATGAAGAATAAGAACCCAAGGAATTTTATCCTGTCCGCTGCTCTGCTGGCAGCGGCAATACTGCCCGCCGGGGTGCGGGCATCCTCCCCGGATACGCTGCGCGTCTCCCCGCAGGGCTGGTACGTTGGCGCGGAGGGCGGTGTGCCTTTCGGTATCGCCACGTTCAGCGGCTTCGGCCATGACAAGACTCGTGCCGGGTATAATATAGGTATTCACGGCGGCTACCGTTTCAGCCCCGTGCTCTCGGCGGAACTCACGGCGAAGTGGGGCGCGACCTCCCTCTCGGTGCGTGACTGCTGCGCGGAGGGCGGCTATTGGCTCGGTTCCGACGGCGACCGCTACCGCGCTGCTGTTGTCGGAATGGAGGGCTGGAGCTATTCCGACATCAAGAGCCGCGTATCGTTGCAGCAATACGGCGCACGGCTCAACGTGAACCTCCTCGGCTTCTTCGGGAGAACGAAATCGGGCCGCTGGACGCTCGAACTCTCGCCAGCACTCTATGCCGTGGGCACGAAAGCCGCGATAAAGACCATCGCCGGCAATGAAACCGTCCTGAAAGACGGCACGCGCTGGCATCTCGGCTACGGCGGCAACGTGCAGACCACTTACCGCCTCACCGACCACCTCAGCCTCGGCATCTACTCCGGCATCACGGCTCTCACGGGCAAACAGATGGACGGCATCCCCGAATACCGTCACACATGCAACCTGCTCTGGGAAAGCGGCGTGCGCGTAGGACGGACTTTCGGCGGAAAGAGAAAGACGGCAATAGCAACTCCTGCAGCATCGGTCATTGCTCCGGCCACCACCGTATGCCCCGAAGAGACGGAGCAGCCGACCATCGCACCCGTACCGCAGAAACCGGTGGTAATCGCGGAAACGGCCACGGCCGACAGCATTGCCGCCCCAACCGAAACGACAACGGAAAATCGCGTCAAGGAAGAGGCTGCGGCGCAGGTGAAAGCCGCCGTAACATTCCCGACGGTGTATTTCGCTTTCAACCGATACAACATCGCCAGAAGCGAGCAAACGAAGCTGCAGGCTATCCTCGACCTGCTGAAAGATAATCCCGGAATGAAAGTAACCCTCACGGGCCGGTGCGACACCCGTGGCAGCAAGGCGGTGAACGACCGCATCTCCCTCCGGCGAGCCGAAGCAGTGAAAGCGTGGCTTGTCAGCCACGGTATCGACGCCGACCGCATTGCAGCCGTCGGCAAGGGCAGCGACTTTGAGGAACCCGACGCGGCTAAAGCCCGCCGTGTGGTAACGATGGAACAAAAGACGGAGGAATAAGCATGAAAAGGACGATATATACCATAGCATTCATGGCAGCCGCGCTATGCTGCCTCGCATCCTGCGATGACGAAGCGCACGAAGAAGAAATCGGTGTGGCCGTAGCCATCGGCTGGCAGGACGCGGACGACAAAGACACGGAGGTGGACGACATCCGCCTGTGGATGTACAACGCCGACGGCACGCCCGCAGGCGAATACCACCATACCGACCCGCGCGACATGGCCGGGCTTTACACGCTCCCTGCCGGGAACTACCTCTTCGTGACGGCAACAAATCTTGTGGAGCCGTTCACCGCAGAGACGGCGACTGTCCGCAGCACCGAAATAGCCGGAAGCCTGCAATTCTCGATCTCCGATTCGGACGCCTCGCCCGACCACGCCCATTACAGCGTGACGGAGGTGAATGTGAACGGCAATGGGGTGCAGACGGTGTCCATGCCCCTGAAACGCATCCTCGCCGAGCTGACCGTGACCATTACGAACGTTCCCGAAGGGACGGTGCTCACCGGTACGGTGGAGAACGCCGCAAGCGGGCTGTTCCCGACCGTCAAGGACGCAGAGGGCGGCTACGGCACGACATCCGCAACCGCCGCAGAAGCCGCCCTGCCCGAAACGACAGCAGAGGGCGACCGGCTGCAAAGCGCTGTGTTCCGCCTGATGCCTACCGTGAACGGGGATGTTCACTCGCTTATCTCTCTGCGCTTGCGCCTGTCCGACGGCAGCGTGAACGAATACACCATCGAAGCACCCGTGATGAAGCCTGCCGGGAAATACCTGTTCGACATGGATTTCGAGGAGATGCGCCCCTACATCTGCTTGTCGGCCCACGAAATCAACGGCTGGACCGAGGGCTGGACGATAGACGGGGAGATACCGAACCCCACGGACTGAAACAGCCGGCGGAACAGAGAAAGGAACTTGGATATGAACAAAAATAACGAGAACCAATAAACAACAAATCAGAAAGATGAACAAGAAATTTTGTTCCATTGCCCTGATGTCGGCGGTGCTGGCATTGGGGAGCTGTAACAGCGAAAGCGACGGACCGGAAGCAAGCCCGTCCAAGTACATCACCGTCTCCACCGAAATCGGTGCGCTGTCGCGCGTGGCGACCGCTGACAACGGCAGCCAGACCTTTGAGGAGGGCGACGAAATCAGCGTCTATGCGTGGACGAGCGATGCGACTGCAGCACCGGCGACAGCCGACCGCGTGGTGAACAACTCCGTCAACACGCTTACCGGCGGCACATGGGTGGCAAATCCGCAGATGCTGTGGAAGTCCACCACCGACAAGCACTACTTCATCGGCATCTATCCCAAGACCGCCGGGGAGTACACCTTCGATGTCGCCAATCAGGAAGCGGGCGACCTTTTGGTTGCCGTGAACAACACAGGACTGACCTCTACGGACAATCCCGTGAAGCTCACGTTCGACCACGTGATGGCGAAGCTCATCGTCAACCTCTCCTTCCGCAACCAGTGGAGCGGTACGCCGACCGTGGAGAGCGTGGAGGTCTGCAATTCGGCAACTGCCGCAACGATCAATTACCTCACGAAAGTAGTCCTCGCAGACGTCGAAAGCCGCAAAGACATCTCCCTGCCCGCAATCAAGGCCAATGAGCAATACGCCTCCGTGCTTATCCCGCAGGGCGGTGTCAGCAAAATTGTCATCACCATCGGCGACAAAGAGTATGTCTATCAGCATGGCGGAGACATCAAATTAGAGAACGGCAAATACACCACCGTCAACCTCATTGTAGGCCGCGACGAGATTACCCTCGGCGACATCAGCATCAACGACTGGCAGACCGGGGAGGAAATCAACGGAGGCGAAGCCTTGGACTGACCGACGCCCACGCCAAAGACGATACATTTTAAGCGATAAAATTAAAACTTGAAGAATATGACAACAAAGAACAGCTTTTATGCTTTCGCAGCCCTCGCAGCCATGACGCTGGCAGGCTGCAACAACGACGAGGAGGTCATTCCGCAGGCGGGTAATCCTCCTATCACCGTCACAGCAGGAGTGACCGGATTGGCGACCCGTGCCGGGTATGAAGGAACAAGCTCTTTACCCAAGACTTTCTACCTTACTCTTGAGCAAGACGCGGTCAACAGCACTTCGGCATACAACTACACCAACGTGGCGATGACAAAGGACGACGGAAACGATGTCACCACCTACACCCCGGAGAAGGAACTGCTGTGGATAGACGACAACACTTCGCGCGCCCCGTTTGTCAGTGCTTACACTACGAATGAAACGACCTTCACCGTGCAGCCTGACCAAAGCACGCAAGGAGGAAGTGCCGTCGATGCCAGCGACTTGCTCGGTGCCGTGAAGCAAGCCAATGTGACAAGCGACGACATTACCATCGATGGAAACAACATCACTATCAAGTTCCGCCACCTGCTTTGCAAGCTCGACCTTACTTATAAATGGAACGGAGAGATGGTTGAGGAAAAATCCAAAACCATAGACGGCGTAACCATCAGCGGAATGAATACGAAAGTGAATCTCAATACTACAAAGGCTATCGTGGAAGACGCAAGCACGGTAGGCGACATCAAGGCATACGTCACTTCCACTAACAATGGCTACCTTTCGGAAGCCATCTTCGCTCCTTCCACCGCTGAGCCCGAGGTGACGATTACAGCCACCATCAACAATGTGCAACGTACCTTCAAGGCAACACTCACCGCACCGGACGGCGGCTTCAAGTCGGGCAACCGCTATTCTACCACACTGACCATCGGTAAGGATGTGGTAACCGTCAGTACGGTCAGCGTCAGTGCATTTGATGATGCGGGGAATCTTGCCGACGGAGAAACCGAGCAAACCACTTCGCTGGTTTTAAATGCAAGCAATTTGAGTGCCGAGGATTTGAAGGCAGCCGTAGCAAAAGCCCTTGCCGCCACTACTTCCACCCACGGATTAGACATCACATTGGCTTCCGATGCTGGGGCAGGAATGTTCACCGCTATCCGCCGTGCCATTTGCGATGCCAACGGCGTGACCGATGGCAGCATAGCCCTCACGCTTAGAGGCGTAACCGACATTCCTGACCACTCTGAATTTGCGAATGAAGGAAACGTTATTTTTGGTGAGGTAATAAATGATGAAAACGGAATAGAATGTGTGACCGGGCTGAAAAGCATCACGCTCCCTGATGCAACAAGCATTGGTGGGCATTCCTTTTATGGTTGCGGAAATCTGACAGAAATAGTCGCTCCCAAAGTAACGACTGTGGGCGAATATGCCTTTGCGTCTTGTGGACTTGTATCAGTGGAATTGCCCGAAGCGACAACACTCGAAAGTCAAGCATTTTATAATTGTAAAGGTTTGACAACCATCAAACTCCCCAAGGTGACTTCTTTGGGAAACCAGGCATTGGATACTAATAGCCCGGAATCCGAACTGACGATTTATTTGACATCGGATTCTGATATTACGGTAAATAAAGAATGTTTTTATTGGTTGGTAAAAAACGATCTCCTTTCCACCAAAGTAAACCTCGTGCTCAATGCCAATAAGACAGAGCAAGTGAGCGGGAACACTTGGACTCCGAGCGACGGCATAAGTTTCACCTTCAAGTCCATCAGCTTTGCCGAGTAATAACGAACCTCTAACAGTATTCAATATGAAGAACAGATATACATACACCCTGCTTGCTGCAATGGCAATCGGCTTCGCAGCCTGCCAGCAGGAGGACGATTTCGCTCCGCAGATGTCGGGCGACGAAATCACCATTACCGCCCAAGTGGGCAAGGCACAGACCCGTGCCGCCGTGAATGAACTGTCCCAAGTGGAGACCAATGGCTTCGGACTCTTCTGTGTGGGCGGTACAAACTATGACAAAAGCAACCTGAAAGTAACGTATAGCGAGAGCGCATGGACTACCGCCGAGAAAGTTCTTTCGCCGGGCAAGACAACGACCATGAGCATTCTTGCCTACTATCCCTACGATGAGAATCGCACTTCGGCAAGCGAAGACTATGCCGTGACGCTCCCCACCGACCAAAGCGCCGGACTGCTTGCCGCCGACCACCTGACAGCCGCAGGTTCGCTGGTATTGAACGGCTCGCAGGATAACGGTGACATCAGTTTCAAGGAAGGAAACCTCACCATTGCTTTCCGACACGCCTTCAGCAAGGTGCATTTCAATGTAAACCTCCGCGATCAGTTCACAAATGTCAACATTACGAAAGTAGAGGTGGAAGTACCCGTTACTGCCGTGCTGAACGGAGCGACGGTCACCGTTCCTGCCAATGCCGAGACAGGCAAGGTGAAAATCTGCGAAGAAGGGACTGTCTCTGACGACTATATCTCGTCCTACGAAGGCATCATCCTGCCGGGCAGCTATACCTACAAGGTGCATTTCACGATGAGCAACGGCACGGTGCAGACCTATGCCGCCACCACAGCCCGCGAGTTCGAACAGAACAAAGTCTATACGCAGAGCATCACCATCGGCAAGAACGGAGTGAAGGTGGAACAGACAAGCGTAAAACCTTGGGATGTGCCTGAATACGATAACACCGGCTCGGTGGAAGAAATATACATGACCTCTACCGTCAAGGGCACGACCGCTGCAATAGACATCTGTTCGAGTGAGTCCGCAGGCATAATTACTGCTATTAAAAAATTGCTTGAAGGCAACGTGACCACCCTTACCGTGAACGGTACACTGAGCGACGTTCAGCAAAATGCCGTGGCTGCGGCACTCACAAACTTCAGAGGCACGTTGATAATGGACATAGGAACGGACAGTACAACAGACGCCATCAAGACCTTGAATTGTACCAAATACTTCGGAGGCTACACTTACGAGGACAATACCTACACCGTCTATACCGCAGCCGGCTTGCAGACGTGGGGCAATGCTGCCCGTCGCAATCTTGCCACGAACCTTACACTCGGTGCGGACATTATCCTGCCATCGACCATGACCATTGATAATGACGGCGATGGTATAAACGACAGCAACTGGGAGTGTCTGGTCCCTAATATGTCATCTACTAAATATAGCGGTACGATTAAAGGAAACAACCATACCATTTATAACCTGCGTATGACAGGAAACGGTATGGATGCTCCGAGCTTCATAGGATATGAATGTGACGGAAGCAGCATCAGCGATCTCAACTTTGCAGACATTCACCTTACAGGAGGACAAAATTGTGCTGCAATCGTCTTTATGAGCCACAACAGTACGATTGAGAATTGTCATGTGCTGAGCGGAACGATAGACGGCAATCAATATGTTGCAGGCGTTGTAGGGCGAGCACAGAATGGTTCACAGATTGTGAATTGCAGCAATGCGGCAACTATTTCTTCGGAAAAGTATGCCGCCAGTGGTATTACTTGCACAAGTCAAGGCAATTCTCAAACTGAAAGTAAAATAGTTGCATGCCGTAACAGCGGCGAGATAAAAGGAGAATGGTCGGGCGGTGTTGTGTATCAAGCAACTACGAATAGCATTGTTGCGGGCTGCTACAATACAGGCACCGTTAACGGAACTGAATATGCCGGTGGAATAGTATCACAGGCAAACAATACCGCGACGGTAACTGCCTGCTACAATACAGGCAATGTCACCGGAGGTATTTGCGGTGGAGTAGTAGCTTGGGCTATCGGTAGCAAAATCACCTTGACCTGTAATTATATCGGTGGCTCATCGCCCTCCGGTGGTGACTATGCCACGGCAGTGGACGACACCGACGTAACTTGGGAAACGGCAATGAATGCCATGAACAAAGCTCTCACTAATAATAGTCTTAGCTGGAAATATGTGCAAAACACCGGCAGCGATGCAACTACTTGTCCGCTCATCATTCAGGCGAAAGCTGAGACTGCGACGGAATAGCCCTATAGGGCAGGCGGGCTTGACCGCCCGTCTGCTCACTTATAATATTCATCAGCCCGCCATTGTGACGGGCTGATGTCAAATATAGGAGACACATCTATGAGTAAGAGGAACAATGAAAGCATCACATTCTTGCGTAAATATATCGCTATCGGCTATGCGTTGCTCGCTTTGCTGATAGGTGGTATTCTGTATATCTATTACAGCGAGTGGCAGGAGTTGGACACTTGTCGTTACTAATACTTTCTCATGACCTTGTTTTCCCTTTACCGCCGCATACATCTGATTCCGGCTTCTCGGATTTTCCGGCTCTGTCATTTTCAATGCCCCTGAACCAATCAACGGGTTGATATAGACATTCATAAAATTCTCTCTGTTTTTCAATCCCAAATGCTGCGCCCTCCCTCGAAATACTGTTGCCGGGAAACCAGCATCATACCTTGGTTCATAAAGATAAGGCTCTCATCGGTACGTTTCAAAAAAACTTAATAGTACGGTAATCAATTCAATAGAGAAACACGACCCTGTTTTCACACTTTTTTGTACCTTTGTCGCTAAAAGTAAGCAAATGGAAGAAAAGCCGATAATAGTAAATAGCCACAATATAAGTTGTGATGCCGAATATACCGTTTGGGTAGAAGATTTAAAGCAGTCATATCGCGTAGCACAGACCAATGCCGTATTAAAAACCAACATTGAAAAGTTGAAATGGTATTGGAATGTGGGAGGAGAACTTGTAACGCGCAAAGCCGAAGAGCGTTGGGGAAGCGGCGTAGTCGAGCAAGTCAGCCTTGACTTGCAGGCAGAGTTTCCCGGCAGTAAAGGATTAAGTGCAGATAATTTGTGGGCTATGAAACGCTGGTATTCTTTCTATACAGACAAATTTCAGGATGAAAAACTTGTATGCAGTGTACAAGAATTGTATGGCTCTGATTTTCATATAGATAAAACGTCTGCAATGCCTTTTCCGGAGTTGTTCGGATTGATACCTTGGGGACATCATTTGGATATTGTCCGACTTGCAAACACATTACCGGAAGCAGTATTCTATATCAAGAAGACGATTCAAGAAGGTTGGAAACGTGTCGTACTTCAACGTTCTATGAAAGCCGGATTGTATGACAAGCAAGGTGGGGCAATCAGCAACTTCAAGGAGCAGTTACCCGTGAAGCAGGCTGAACTTGTGCAAGAAATAACAAAAGAGAATTACGACTTCGGTTTTGTAGAATTACCGCCGGATTATACGGAGTTGAATCTCGAAGTGGCCTTGGAGCAGCATATCTCCCGTTTTCTGTTGGAACTTGGTAGTGGGTTTGCATTCATCGGGCGACAGAAAGAAATCATCATAGATGGGATAAGTCGAAGAATAGATATGTTATTCTACCATGTACGTTTACACTGCTACGTTGTCGTAGAATTGAAAGCTGTAAGGTTTGAACCGGAATTTGCCGGAAAGCTGAATTTCTATGTTAATGCAGTAAATGATATTTTGTGTGGGGAAAATGATAATCCTACGATAGGTATCCTGATTTGTAGCGACATGAAACAGACCGAAGTGCGTTATAGTTTCAAGGGATTATCAACACCCATTGGCGTAGCTACATACGATAATGTACAGATTGCAAATATAGAGCGCGAACTGCCGAGTGTAGAACAGCTACAGCAAAAAATCAAACAACTGGAAACCCGGTTGAACATTCAGAAACAACAAGAAAGCGAATAAAATTTCTTCGGTATTGGAAACTCTGACAGTGTTTTAAGATGTAGGCAGGACTTGGACACTTGTCGCTAATCCTTTCCCATGACCTTGTTTCCCTTTACCGCCGCATACATCTGATTCCGGCTTCTCGGATTTTCCGGCTCTGTCATTTTCAATGCTCCTGAACCAATCAACGGGTTGATATAGACATTCATAAAATTCTCTCTGTTTTTCAATCCCAAATGCTGCATAATGTCAAGCAAAGACTTCGGCTCAACACAAAACGCCAAAATTTGCTCTTTCCTCAAATTCAATTTATTGGGTTTTCTTGTCGGGTTTTCTTGTCGGGTTTTCTTGTCGGGTTTTCTTGTCGGTTTTTTTTGTCGGGTTTTCTTGTCGGATTCTGTTCCCAACCGCATGGTCAGTACCACATAGTCCGGACGTGTTTCTTCCGCCACGGTAGGCTGCGGCCATCCCAAATACTTCCATCCGCTGACAATCTTGTCCACGCCGCTACCGGCTTTCTCGGCACGTCCGAGCATCATGAACATCTTTTGCAGGAGCGGGTTACGGCAAATGCTGCGCCCTCCCTCGAAATACTGTTGCCGGGAAACCAGCATCATACCTTGGTTCATAAAGACAAGGCTCTCATCGGTACGTTTCACGATGATATGCCCTTGTGCATTGACGTCTTGATGGATAATACAGTTGATTAATGCCTCTCTTACGGCATCATGTGCTGGTGTCTCTTCCTGACGCACGCCGTCTTTCATCATGAACGGACGGGGCAGCGATTGTATCAGGCGGTTATATACCCTCACATAGAACTGGTAGAGGTTCGCCTCCCACATACCGTCCGGGTAAATGCGGTGCGTCCATCGCACATCGGGATTGTCGGTCGCGATACGTTCCTGATAGTCCACAAAGTACATCGGGTCGCCCGAAGGGTTGGTAATGCTCTCGTATTTGCCGAACATCAGGATACCCGCCAACGTGAATCCCTCTTTTCCCGTTTCGTATTCCGTCATGTATGCTCCTATCTTTTTCAGGAAATCCATGTCGCCGATACCTATCCACGGATGCGTGGGTTGCAGGCTGGCGAGGGTCTGACGGTATTGGTGCAACGACTCCTTGTCTATATCCCTCTCGAACTCATATCCCGCAAGGATACGCCCGTCCTGCGAATGGCGGTCATGCTCGGCGTCCGCAAACATTCGTCTTACCTCCGCATCGGTGCAAAGGTAATCCCCTTCGTGGTTTCTTCGGTAAGTGTTCCCGAACGGATTGCTGCCGATATAGACCGGGCGAAGCTCATAGTTCGCGCGTGGAATGTCGCATATCAGGATATACGACTCCTCGATTTGCTCGATTCTCACGTCTGTTTCTCTCGGTAGGCAGACGCTTGTTTTCCCTTTGTTATGGGCGCAGTCCCAAAAAATCTTTTTATAACGGACGATGGTTTCCTCCGTCAGTCCGTCAAGGGAGAAACGGTTGTCCTTTTCCACCACGCCGAGCACGATCGTACCGCCGTTGGTGTTGGCGAATGCCGAATAGCTTTCCCAAAAGCTGCCGGGAAATCCCCCACGCGCCGATTTAAACTCCACTTCCGAGTTTTCTCCCTGGCCTATCAATGCCTTGATTCGGCTCTTTATCTCTGCTGTATGTTCTGCCATGATGATATCCGGTTTAAGGGCGTAACAGTTCTCTGCGGCTCACATGGAGCAATTCGGCTATTCGGGAAATGGTGTATAAGTCCGGCTGGCATGTATTCGTACACCACTTGGATACGGTTGTTGGATTCACGCCTAATTGTTCGGCCAGCCAGACATTGGTTCTTCCGGTTTCGGCCAATACCGCCTTTATGCGGTTTATCTCTTTTGTCATTTGCATATAAATTGTCTTTGAGTGCAAAGATAATGTTTTTGGTCGATACAGCTGTTTCTAACAGGCATGATTTCTATTGCCTGCTGTCATTTCGTTTTGTGAGTATCCCGGTTACCTTCCGAATCCTCTATGGCGTGAAGTATCGGACATGTTTCCTATCCGGTAGTCCGTCTCCTCTTTGATCTGCTGACGCCAGTATCCGCCGACCCCTGCCTGTTCTGCATAATGGTCGTAGCCGGAAACAACGCTGATTGCCTTCTCTATGATGGAGCCGGCCCCTTTTATGTTGTAGCGTCCCGCCAGTTCAAGCAAGTCGCCGCGCCCGATGTCGGAGTTCTTGTTGCAGACGGTCATGCAATGGCGGTTCACATACCCCGGCGCGGACGGATCGACGGAAAACGTGAAGTCGTATGCCGGGGCGATATGCCATACCCCGTCGTCGTTCATCAGGAAACTGAAATTCTTGTTATGGTCGTCCACATTTCCGCCCAGCACGTTCAGGGTAGTCAAGAGGAACAGCTGCTTGAGTTCCGACGGCGGGATACCTATGCGGCAGGCGGTGTCGAACAGGCATTCGTAACTGGCCGCTGACGGGTTCATGGCCGCCAAGGTCTGGATATGTATCTTTTTCCCATCCCGGCGGTCGAACCGTTCGGTCAGGAAATGAGCGTTTTTTTCTCCCTCCGCAAGGCGTGACGGCATCATGTTCAGCCCCGCATCTTTCGCCATGAGATAATAGCTGTATTCGATGCGGGTAGTGGGTATGTCCGAATGTTCGTCGAATTTGATAATCATGGGGATATATCCGGGCATAGGGGCTGCCACTTGTCCCGAATAACATTCGTTTGTTTCCGGATTGAAGTTGACGATGGCTTTGGGCCGTCGGCCGCCGGCAGACGTCCCCACCTTGAACAGGCTCTCTATGATCAGGTCCGGTTGCATTTCAGCCCTGAAATTCCTTGCCTCGCTCAAAGCCGATTGGGCCAGCCTGTAGAGGTCGCCGATCTCGACCCTGAAGGGGCGTTCCATATCTTCGGCTGCCGGTGGCAAAAATTCCAGTGCTCCCATACCTCTTCTGCCGATGTAGGCCAGACGGTCGAGAGCCGACAGGTTCCTCGTACTGATGTTACGGCTCTTGGCCCATTCGTTGAACACCCTGTTTCCCCAATGATCCGGCAATGAATCCGCGATGAAGGAAGGCAGGTCGCCGAAGAGTTTCTCGTCATCGGCATACACGGGCAACCCGTTCTTCACGGGCGTGCTGTGGATGGAGGCCCGCAAGGGTGCGATGTCATATCCGCTATGGAGGAAATCACGGTCGAAATAGAAACATACCTTTTCCGTGTACCTTTCCTTGTATGCGACCAAAGAGCCGACTTTCCGGTTCCACAGGAAAACATCAAGATTCCGTATCATCGCTGTTCCTCCTTACTCTTTTAGGTATGAACCTGTTGATCTGTTTCAATGCCATCGGGGGCATGGGCAGTTCGGGCAACAACTCGAGCAAACGCTGTTCCATCCCGACGACGCGCAGAAGCGAAATGAAATTGTTGAGTGTGATATTCCGGTTCACCCCTTGTTCGATATGACTGATGGTAGTCAGACCGACACCGGACTTGTCGGCCAGCTCCTTTTGACTCATCCGTGCGGCAAGGCGGTACTCCTTCAGCCGTTGGCAGAGGAGTGAGATGATGTCTTGATTCGTTATGTAAGTATCTTTGTTCATCTGTCCACATATTGCTATTACTTCGCAAATATACAAATAAATATCCATATATAGATATTTTTTTGTGAAACTTTGACGGAAATGGCGGATAATCTATTATGCGAATCCTCTCACTCCGGACTTTACCTCGCCCCGCTTATCTGAAACCTTAGATAGCCCCGCGCCTGTTCAGTACCTCCTTTATCATCTCTTTCACATCTTGACCCACCTGTACGAAATTCTTGTACAGGATACGTTCGCGCTCCTCCCTCGACTTGAACGTGTAGAACTTCGGCAGCGGCACATACGCCGCTTCCTCCTTCTTGATTTCCGTCATGTCGAAATCCGTCTTGCAGAAGAATTTCGTGGTCTTGAACTCCTCCGCCTTCTGGATGTCCATAGAGCCGCCCATGCCGGTTTTCGTCTTGATGAAGTCCCGCGCCGTCTGTCCGCAGAGCCAGCCCGTCGCCATATCCGAGATTTTCGAGGCGGGCACAAGGCTGTCCATGTTCTCGTTCAGGTTGATGGAGGTCTTGTCCCGGTCGATGGTTACGCCTTTCTTTACCTGCACCACCTTGCCGAAAATATCGTTCGACAGCCATTCCAGCGTCTCTTTCGAACGCGCCGAGCCACTGATTACGTTGCCCACCGTCGTGATGATTTTCTCCATACCCACCTTCCCGTAGTCGGCCTCCAACTGCGGAAGCTCCTGAAAACCGAGCGTTACCGACACCTTGTTGCTTCGCGCCGTACCGATCAGCCGGTCTATCTTGTGGAAGTACAAGGTCGGCAGCTCGTCCACGATAATGCTCACGGGGACGTTCTTGCCCTGCCCGGTGTTCACGCGGGTCACGAGACGGTTCAGGATAAGGGCGTTCAGCGCACCGATGATACTCTCCATCTCCGGGTCGTTCGCTATCAGCAGGTAGCTCGGATTTTTCGGGTCGCTCACCTTCAGGTCGAAATCGTCCCCGTCCCGGTGGAATATCCAATAGCTCTCCTTCGTCGCCAGACGCGAGGTATAGACGCGCAGCGTACCGATCATACCCTCCAACTGTTCCATCGCCTTGTTTTTGAAAGCCGTCTGGAACGGGCCGAGCAACGGAGCCACCTCGTTGTCCGTTTCCAGCACCTCGAAAATGGTCTGGTAGCTCTCGTTCAGGAACGACAGGATATGCGGCATATCCGAATATTTCCCCAACCAGTAGGCCGGTTCTACGATGTTGCCGCCCTCGCGGTCGCGCACCACGCCCGTCGGTTTCCAGAACTTCGTCTGCGGGTCCTGCCTCTTCTCCGCATACAGCGGTTTGCCCTCCTTGTCGTAAGGCTCTTTCTCGTAGTTCACGAAGAAGTAGATACAGGCGGCGAGGAAGTTCACCGCCGATGTCTGGAAGAACTGGTCGCTGCCGCCGCCACCCTCTTTCTTGCCCTTTTGCAGGCTCTCCAGCAGTGTCTCCGCAGTCTCGCTCGCCGCCGCGAGGTTGTTGATGTACTTCGCCTGAATCGGGTTCACCCGCCGGCTGTACTCCACGTCCACGAAGTTAATCATGTTGAACTTGCACCCCTTGGGCACTTTGCCCAGTTTCTCGTTCTTCTTGTAGTGGTAATACAGTTTCGTGGCGAGTGTCGGGAATTTGTAATCATAAACCACCATCGCGAACCCCTTTGCCGAGTGTTGCCGGATGAAAGGCTCGATAATCGACATGGTCTTCCCGCTGCCCGGAGTTCCGACCACCCATGTGCCCCTGAAACAGTTGCTTATCGAAATCCACCCCTTGCGGAATTTACCCTTGTAATAATACCGCATGGGGATATTCACGCTGTATTCGTTCTCGATTTTCTCCTCGCATTGTTCAAAACTTTCATTCTCGAAGTTGAACCGGTCTTTCATCAGTCCCTCCTTGATGAACTTCGAGATATTATCCAGTGCGATATGTACCAGCACCACACCCACGGCGGAGGCTGTCATATAGAGAATGATATTCAGCGGCAGCGTGTAGAGCCGTGTCTCCATCGGACGGTTGAACAACCACACGGACAGCACGAGCAGCAGCAGTCCGCACGTCAGCGGGTACACCACCTGCCTGCGTGCGTCGAACTCCAGATGCTTTTTATTCCGCGTACCTACACAGGTAATGCAGATGAGCAGCACCGTCGCGATTTTGCTGTACACGAGGTTGCCGTCGTTGTATATCATCCACCGCTTGATGCGCCCGTGAATATCAACCAGTATCCCGCCCCAATGGTCGAGTACCGCCGGATCTATGGCATACTCGAAGAACTCCAACAGCACGGAGACATACACCACCGCACGGAATATCTTGTAGAACCCTTGTAACTCCTTGCTTTCTTCCATGACCGTGATTATTTTTTTTTAATGCCCCAGAGGACATGGATGTGTGGCCGGTGCATACGGTCATCATCGGTTAGCTGGCAGACATGGGAAACCGCATACAGAGGTTCGATTCCCCAAGTGTTATATATGACGGAAGCCCGTACTTCCGCCATAAACCTCTCAAGGAACACCCGTACAGCGTCGTCAGGACCGCCGGTCATGAAATCGATGAAGCCTTCGATCAATTCATCATCGACGTAGTAGAGCTGACCTTCGAAAAAATCGTGGTAACGGCTGACGCGGCCGTTCCATTCCGTCCGGATTTCCTCCCTGCGCTTCTTTACGGAGGGAAACCTCACGCAACAGTCCATTCCATCGTCGAGGAATATGAAATTTCCGGTGACGTCCTCTTGCTTCGGGCATTTACATCTCAACAGATACCCGAAAAATCCTTTCTCCGGATGTGCTATATCCATATACAGCGGCACCCTGAAATCTTTGATTCCGTTCATAGTCGTCATAAGTTCAGTTGTTAATGGTTATAATCGGGCGTACCTTGTGCGCCTGTATCTTCGGTGTTTCCTGCATCGCGCCGCTCCCCGTCGAGTAGAGCCACGCCTTTGCGGTCTGCTGCCCTTCGACCTCGGTCGATGTCCAGTACCAGCAATCGTTTTCATCCGGCGGCAGCGGATGCCCGCCGCACCGCTCAATCACGGGATTGACCACCTCCCGCATGGCATACAGCAGGCGCATCTGCGCCACCGAGGGAATATATGCGCTCTGCCCGTACCGCCACAAGTCGAAAACCGCTTCTGCCATCGGCGAGGCCGTTTCTTTGGTGTCGTACAGCGCGAAAGTGTTCGCGTTCCCGTCGTGTGCCGTGATGTCGGCCGATGTGCCCTGCGCGATACCGAGGCTGTCGGCGAAAGCCGCCGGAGCGATGTCCCACAGGTAAACCGCATAGCCGTTACCTTCCGTACCGTCACGTCGTTCGGTATCAAAGACGACCGCTATCGCCTTTTTACCCGATTGTTCGTACTCTGCATAGGGCAAGGCTTTACCGTCCTCGCATAGGACATGGCCGGGGCGAACCGCCGTATCGGGCGCGTCGATATGCGCGTCGCAGGCGGCACACAGCACCGTTGTTGCCGCCACTACTATCCATTGTATCTTCCGTATCTTCATGTTCTATTTGTTTTTTATTTCCTCATTTTAAGTTTCCATTATTTAACAGGCAGTTTCACGCCCAACACGATACCTGTCCGCAGCAGGTCCGCCCCCTTTATCATCAGGTCGCTCTTTACCTGCCAGTAGAGTGTCCACCCCGACCGCAGTACGTAGTTGTGCTCATAGCCGAAGTGCAGGCCGCCGAGGAATTTCTCCGTATCGCTTCCGGCCGAAGCGCCGATACGCAGGCTGCCGTAGTGGTTGCGCCCACGCGCCACACAAGGCTTGTAGGCCACGCCGAAGCCATAGCTGCGGTAGTTCCTCCAAAAGGATTCCGGGCAGACATGGCCGCACGAGCCGCACTCCGTCCATTGCAGGTAGCCGTTCGCGAAGAATTCCCACGCGTGGCGGTAGTCCATCTCGTGCTCATAGGAGAGTGTCATATCCATGCCGTTCTTGTAGAGCAGTCCCACGCCAAGCGAGAGGCGGTCACTGTTACGCTGTGCGTGTACATGGGAGGTAACGCATGTGCAGGCAAGCACAAGCAGCAGGGTGATTCTTATCGTCTTTCCCATAATCATTCCTCCTCCAATAAATCCGCGTTGAACGAATCTGCCGCCAGCACATCCTCGTAGTCGATGTTCAGGCTGATATTCCGGCCGCTGATCTGCCTCTCCGTCATTTCGATGGTCAGCAGCTTGCCGTTGGGAAAGGTCAGCTTCTTCACGACAATCACATTCCGGTAGCCGTGCCTGAATGTCTTGCCCGTTTCCAGCACCAGCGCGGGCGTCAGCTCGATGGTCTGTGCGTTGGTTGCCTTGGAGAGTTTCTTGTCGGCCAGCTTCACCCGTATCTCGTCGATGTCGAAACGGATGTTCGTCCTGTTCTCTATGGAGAAGTCGATGAAGAAGTAGTCGCCCGCCGAGTAGATATTGTTCAGACGCATCACCATACGGTGCGCTTTGGTGCCCACGTTGCGGATCTTCGCGGGCGAGTTCCAGATACGCCGTGCGAAGCGTGTCATGTCGGCGGTGGACATCGACACGGCCGGATTGTTGTACGCCTCCCGCTCCTGCAGCAGGATTTCCTTGTCCGTCACCGCCTCTTTCATCCTTGTGGTATAAACCAGCGCGTACTGCGTGCGGTAGCGTTCCGTCACAATGGTGACGACGGCGAGCACTTCGCCGTCCTCGTGTCCCGCCTCCTTGGGCTTCAGCCGGATGATGTTGTCGATGGGCTGGTCTCCGGCCACCTTGTCGGTGGAAATATCCACGAAACGCACCGGTTCCGATGCCGTGATGACGGTCGTTATCTGTTCGTTCACCGTCAGTTGTTCCATCTCCTCGTAGGTTGTCTGCGCCTGTGCATTCCACGCACCCGGCAATCCTGCCGCCAGAAGAAATGTCATTACGATTCCTTTCTTGTTCATATTCATATCGTGATACTATTGATTTTATATTTCTTTTCCCTCATTTCGCCTCATTCCCGCATTCCCGCATTCCGGTTCCTCCCGTATGCGCCGCTCTGCAATCTCGCAGTATGCCGGCTCGATCTCGAAGCCGATGTAATGCCGTCCCGTGCGTATGACGGCCACGGCGGTTGTGCCTGACCCGATACAGTTGTCCAGTACGGTATCGCCCTCATTGGTATAGGTACGTATCAGATATTCTATCAGTGCCACCGGCTTCTGTGTCGGATGGTAGAACATTCCCGTCCGGAACTCTTTGGGCATATAGATGACCAATGTAGGATATTTCCAGTCGGAGATACGCGAGGGTGTCGGTTTCATTGCGCCGTAACAGCGATTCGTCATTCGTTTGAACATTCCACGGGGATGGTTCTTTTGACCGGGTTTGTAACTCATCTGCGGATGATATACCGGCTGTTTCTTATAGAATACCAGGATGTCCTCGTGCTGCCGCAAGGGCATGCGGTTGGCATTCAGATGTCCCGTCACCCGGTCCTTATGCCACACGAGGTTGTACCGCCACATTTTGGGCTGGGATAGCATGAGCCGTGCGGAAAAGAGTCCCTGCCCGAACAGGATAATGGGGCTGTCCGGTTTGGTAATCCGCTGGTATTGTTCCCACAGAGGCTCCAGCGGAATGGTGTTGTCCCATTTCGCGTGTTTGTTCTGACGGTTCAACACCCCGTAGGGCAGGTCGGCTATCACCGCATCGACGCTGCCGTCCGCCATCAGGCGCATACCCTCAAGGCAATCCATGTTGTAAATACGATCCGTCTCCATCATGGCTTGTCATTTCTTTTCCCGTCCGTTCACCAGATACACGAACGTCCCGTATTTCAGGTTCACCTTGTTTTTCTTGATGGCCTTGCTGATGGCGTTGCTCGTTTTCTGGTAGGCATTGTTCACCGCCTGCATTCCCCATTGGGCAAGGCTGTTCCCTGTAGTGGCGGTACTCATGCTCATATTGCCTGACATCGCGCCGCTGGCCACATCCTTGCCCGTTTCCCGGAACTGGCTGTTGGGAACATACAACCCCTCCATGCCGTCCGTGTCGTAGAGCGTGAGGCTGACCTTCACCAGCTCGTCGTCAACGAGGATGCTGCTGATGTCGCCCTTCACTCGCCCGGATGAAAAGCCGCTCACCGTGGCGTACAGGTACGAACCCCGCTTTACCACACACTCGTTAACCTCAATGTCGTCGAGCAGGCGCAGCCGCACGCGCGAGCCGTCCACCGCCTTGATGTCCTCGTCGATAATCGCCTGAATGAGCTTCGGCTCACGGGCGTCCTTCGCCAGTGTGTTGAAGTAGTCTGAAGTTGTCTTTACCTTGCGTACCACCTCGCCGGGCGGCTCGTCCGCGGACGGTGCTTTGACCGAACGGCTCTCTTCGGAAATCCTGCCCTCGGCCACTCCGCTTTGCACCGGAACAGTCGTGGCAGTGTCCGCCTCCGTCGCAGGCATGGCGGCGTTCTGTCCTCTCAACCTCGCTTCGGCGAGGGCTTTTTCCAGTTCCGCGAGGGCTTCCTGCTCTCGCTTCTTGGCATCGGCAATTTCCGCTGCCGCAGTTTTCTCCTGTTGTTGTTCGTCGAGCAGGGCGATGTCGTCCTGCGTGTATTGCGATTCATACTGTTCTTTGTTATTGTCGGTTTCTTCCCGTTCTATGTTATCCACCGCGGAGTAATCCTGTATCTTACCCCATGCCTTCGCCATGTTCTCGTACTTGCTGCCTATGCCGTCGTCCTTGATCTGCGCTTCCGGCAGTTCGGGATTCAGAAACTCCGTCGTCTGCAACGTCTTGTCCTGTATCTCCAGCGTTTCCGCATGGAACAGATCGAAGATGAAATAGGACGCGCCGAGCAGGGGGAAATAAAGGATGGCGGGAAGCATATACTTCGGCTGGCGGAAATTGATTTTCTCTGATATCTTCATTGCATTCCTGTTTTACTGCGGTTCATTACCTTTGTTTCTATCCTCCCTCATTTCGCCCTCCTGCAACAGCTTGTGCCGCTGCCGCAGTACCGAATCCTGCATCTCCGTCGCCGTGCGGTGTGACGGGCTGTGCCGGTACACCGCCACCAGACGGTAGGCGTTCCAAGCGAACACCCCGATAACGAAGGTGAAGACGAGTACCAGAAACAGCGTCCGGTGCGCGTTGGCGAAGCCCTGCACTTTAGCCGCCGCTTTGTCGATGCGTGTCGTTTTGGCGAACCGGCGTCCGGCCGCCACATCACGCTCGTAGCGTTCCTTGTATTGCGGATCGTTCTTGTCCGGAATCTTCTCGCCGAACAGCATCCGCCTGAATCCTTTGATGTTCATATCTTTCAATGATTTTAGTAGTTACTCTTGTTTTTTTGCTCGATGTCCTTGTTCAGCAGCGTGCGCCAGTTCACGATAAGCAGTCCGTGCGGGTTGTTGTCCGTCCGCGGCACACGTTTGAGCTGTCCCGCCGTAACCAGTTCGCGGGTGAGGATATTGCTCCTGCGTTCGATACGCTGCCGCCCGTAATAGGTAAACTCCATGCTCTTTTTGTCAAAGGCGATACTGTCGCAAAATATCGAGAACACCGCGCTTGTACCCAGGATATTGGAGTAGAAGCCCTTTTCCTTGAGTGTATTGTACTGCGCCAGTCCCGTCTCATCGACCAGGTACATCGCTTTCTCCATCGTGTAGCGGATGTATTTGTCGTCCGGAGCGAGGGTGAAGAAGTAGTGGTGGAACATCTCCACATGGCTTTTCGCTTCCACGTCCAGCGTTTCGTCCATTGTCGTGCGGTTCACGAGGATAGGCACGTTGCCGTCCAGCACATACACTTTCTTTTGCGCGTCCGTTACCATTGTCCGTGCCGTCCAGATGCTCGACACGCTGATGATGACGCACCCCGCGAGGAAAGCGGTGCAGATAATCCCCACCAGCCGGATTTTATTCTCTAAATGTTTGATGACCATCTGCCTTTACTGTTTTTCTTGTTCGACAATCGGATGTATTCATCATGCAGTATCGGCATGATTGCTTCGAGCAAGTCCATTCGGAGTCTCTCGAACTCCTTGATAGGGATTTCCGTATAAAGTCCCAGTATGATTACCTGCACGAACACCCACCAGATGTCACGTCTGCGTTTCGGACTGTTTTTCTGCAACTTGGCTACTTGCAGACGATAGGTCAGGTAAGTCGTCAGCGGGACGACATACCGGTCGTCCCGGTCAAAGGCTTCGTCCAGTTCCTCGTATTTCGGATCGGGCCGTTGTTTCGATACACAACGGATTTCTTCACATACGCGCTCATTCACATAGCGCACGAACCGTTTGTCCCTGTACCATTTCTCAATTTTCTTTTGTACGTTCATCTTTTTGAATTATTTAGTATGTTATTGTTATCTCATCATCGACCCGATACCGCCCGTCGCCGTCATCTTGGCCTGCTGTGCCACACCCTCGCCGAAATTTCTCGTGCTGAAAGCCGTGTCGCCCTCCGGTATCATCCATGCCGCAAGGTCTGGAACGAGGTTCAGACATTTCAAAGCCACAATACTTGCCGCCATCAGATAACCGGCGGAGAAGAACGAGTTTTGCAGGTAAGCGGCCATCGTCTGCTCCGAAGCGGTTATCGCCGTCAGGTTCTCCACCTGTATGCACAGCACGATGTCGAACAGCAGCAGTACATAGAATCCTACAAAGTAAAGCATCGCACCATAGAAATGTACAGTCAGATACCTTATAAGCCACTTCGCCCATGCGCCTTCCCACTTGGGCAACAGTGAGAATGCCCACTGTATCGGCCCGAATATCGTCAGCATACCGAGTAAGATTTGCTGACAGTAGATGGTAGCCCACCAACCGATTCTGAATACCACAAGGGCTATCAGCATGATGATTTTGTCTATTCCCACAATCACCCCCGAAGTCAGCGAGGTAAACCACAGTTCCGCCGCGTCCTTCTCCATATTCGTTACTTCATCTACGCCGGTCTGCTCCATCGTAGCCTCTATCAGGTTCGGGTCGGACGTGCCCGTGTGGGCGACATCCGCCTGCGCTTGCAGGCTGTTGTACATCGTGTCTCGTACATGGATGAGCTGTTGCACCTCCTCGAATTTGTCCGCTATCTGCGAGGCTTCGGCCTCGTACAGGTCATGCGTGTACGAACCGATACAATTCGGGATATAGGAGAGGAAGTCGAGGACACACCAGTTACTTCCACTGCCCGCCATGCCCGTATCGGCCGGCGGATACCACCAGCAAAGGATAAGCGAGACAGCAAGTGGGCGGAACAGTTTCATCACGTCCAGCGGCTCGTGCTTCACCATCATCTTGTACGCCATGCCCGCCGCCATGACGATGGCGAACAATGCCGCCAGTGCCATACACATTTGTAAGATCCACCAGAACGGCCCCTGCGAACCTGTAAAAGTCGCGTCGGTCAGGAACTCGTTAGTTTGAAAAATCACATCGTCGATCTCCTCTTCGAGGATATTGATGCCGAAGTCCGAGAGTATATTTCCATCTGCCATACACGATTGCTTTTAGTTTCCCCGATTCACTGTTTCATCTCCCTCTCCGTTGTCTTCGCTGCCGCCGGATTGAGATCCACGCACCGTCAGGCGTGATTCGTTCCACCGGTTCACCGCTTCGCGAACAATGCTTCCTTTGTTCAAGGTACGGTTGTCGGCGGCGTTCAGCAGCGCACTCGTTGCCGAGGCGTTCTGTCTCCGGGCGAGATAGCTGACCAGAATCTCATTCTGCCTTGTTACATCCTCGTAGATGCGCAGATACTCCTTCTTTCGCTGGGCGTTCGGCATATAAGCGTCCTTCGTCGCGTCGATGGCGCACTGGTACACATGATAGTATTCCGTCCAACGCTCCTTGTCATCAGGCGTACCCCCGACAATAAGTATGCGGTCGATGTTCCGTTTCAGGCGTTCCATCTGTCCGTTCACCTTATCGCCCTCGGCGAACCATGCGAGGTCCACCTGTCGGTCGGTCACGTTCAGTGCCTCGATCTTCGCACGATTTACCAGTGCCGAGTCAATGGCTTCCGCCTCGTCCACTTGGTTATAGAGGTTGACGCCCGCCAGTGTGCGGAATGACAGTTTGTTTTTCGCTGCCGCCGACTTCCTGTAATTGTTGTGCAACAGCGTGTAATAGAGTTCGGGCGAGAGTACCCCTGTACCGGTCTCCATCACCGTAATCTGGTTCTGCTTCGGCGAATCGTGATTGTAGGTCACGGATTGCGCCTGTACCGCCTCCGTCGCAACCGCCACGACGGCCATGAGTAAGAATATTCTGTTCATATTTACTTTCGCTTATTCGTTATTCACAGTCATTTCTATTAATAGTCATACTTTTTTTGAGCTTCCTTCAATGTCTTAAATATTGGTATTCATTCCTGACCCTTTCCTCTCCATGCGAGAAATGCGTCTCGTCTTTTTCAATACAAATACATTTTCTATTCGCATAGATACAGGCAATCGCGGTGCTCATGCTTCCTGATGCAAAATCAAGGACTGTATCCCCTTCCTTGGTGTATGTTTTTATCAGATACTGCAATAATGCGACAGGCTTTTGATTGACATGAATTGTTCTGCCTTCCGATTCCGCTGTTTTGAAGTATATCACGCTTCGCGGATATCTTGTCCCTTTATTTTCATTTCTGAATGTAGGATTCGGTACATTATTTACTCCAGTCCAGTTGCTCCCTCTCTTCGTGCGGTTTCCATAAGGCTCGCCTTCCTCCATGATCGGATAATAAGGAATTTTACCCCTGCCAAAAACACTGATTAGCTCGTGCGCTTTTAGAGGCTGTTTTTTAGCAAGAAGAAAATTGCTCGCTTTTGATTTTTCCCAAACCCAGTCATATTTAAATTCGTCTAAATTACCACAGCGCAGAAGGCTGCTAAACGGTTCGCTGCCAAATAAAACCGTGGGAGCATTCTCCTTCCTCACTCTTCTGATTTCTTTCCACATTTCCGGGAACGGTATTATTTTATCCCATTGTGAAACTGTAATTCCAAAAGGGGGATCACACAAAACCAAATCAATACTTGATTCCGGAAGAAGAGGCATCACTTCAAGGCAATCAGCTTTATACAACGTAATGTCTTCCGCAAAAACAATCCTTTTCATTGCATTAATCTATTTTTCACCTCTTGGTCACAGTCCAACAGGCTTGTTCGTACTAAAAATTTCTTTCTCTGTTTTTCTTTCTCCAGACATTCAAGACAAAACGCTTCTCCTGTCCTAAAAAATCCTTTTATCGTCGTTAATAATCCAATCGTCCCGCACCGCGCCACCGTCCGAAAGCACCGTCTATAATCTCGCGCTTGGTGCGCTCACGGTAAATCTTCGATTTCCAGTAGCCGATTCGAACCTGTATATACCGCCATGTTTCGATATACGCCCGGTTCAGGTGTCGCTCGATGTCGTCCAGCGAGCCGTTGATGGACTCCAGTACCGTCAGCAGGTCGCCGGTCGAGCAGGCCGCCGCTCCTGTGGCATACAGCACAAGGTCGCTCATCGACTTGTATAGGTGTTCCCCGGCGTCGGCAATGTTGCGTATCGCTTTTTCGTTGATGGTCAGTATCAGCGCGTCCGACGGCTCGATATGTCCCTGTTTCAGGACTTTCCCGTGAAAATCCTCCAACAGCACCTTGTAGTCGCCGATACGGTCGCTCACCGAGTTATAGGTATTCTTCACGTTCAGGGCTGTGCGTAACGACTGGTACATCACGTCGATGACATCGAACGCGCGGGTGTACCTGTCCAGATCCACGTTCAGTTCCTTGTATTCTCCGACCTCCTCACGGCTGTACTCGTGCAACAGTTTGTTGCTGTATTCCAAGGTGCTGCGGGCAAGCAGCAGGCTGCGCTGTTTCTTGTGGTCGTTGATGTAGGCTTCCACCGACACGACGTCGAATGTCCACTGCGCCCGTGCGATGCCGGGCAGCAGTGCCAGCAGCACGGCGGCAATCAGCAAGGCTCGTTTCATGGCCGCACCTCCTTTCCGCCGTTTCTCCCGTTGCCGTTCCGCGAGACCCGCGCATTCTCTATCCACCGGTCATGGCATTCTTCCACAAGCGTCAGCCTGCGTCCCTCCTCCGCGTCCGGTTCGGGCAGTACGTCCTTCAGCACGTCGATAATGCTCCGTTTGTAGTGCATCATTTTCTCCAATGACACGAGGTCGGCGTATATTCTCGTGATACGCGAATCCACCTCCCTCGCGATTTCGAGGCGGTCGCTCGACCACAACAGGTGGTACACGTCGCCACCCGGAGCTTCCTCCGTCGGTACGCTGCGGGCATACTCCGTCGTGATCTTGCAGGAGGGGTGTTCCCGTGCGATTTCCGCGATACGGTCATTCACCATTTTCGTCTTCTCTGCATCCGGAAGGTCCGGGTCGAGTGTCAGTACATCGGCTACATGCGTGTCGGTGTACTCCGTGGTCAGTTCCCTGCTGATCTGGATGATGGCGCGGTGTATCTTGATACCGAGGAAATACTTCGGTTTCCGTGCGATGGAGATTGTCGCACGGAATGTGATGACGCCGTTGATGTTCGGCATGGTCGCCTTACGGACGAACGTGTAGCCGTTCCATGCGCCACCGTCCTGCCACGTCAGGCTGTAGGCCGTCTTGCAATCCTGCATGATGGCGGGCAGACGGTAATAGTCGTCCGTCGGCACATCGTTGTCGGCAGCCGCCTCCTGTTTCGCGTCCGCGTACTCCTGCTGTTTCTTCTGCCACCCGGCCAGTTCGCCTTTCAGTTCGTCGATCCGTGTCCGGTTCTCGTTGTACTGTTGGCGGTAAACCGCCGCATCTTCCACGCTCGCCCCCGCGATTTTCTTCAGCAGGTCGGCGTTCTCCCTTTCCAACGCACTGATTTGTGATTGGAGAACGGCGACCTGACTGTCCGCCTCCCGTATCAGCGCGTCCAGTTCCGAGAAGTCCAGCTCGTTCTCCGTCACCGAGGTCTGCATGACGCACTCCTTCGAGTGGGCGTTCAGCGAACCGCCACATTTGCGGCACTTGTACTGCGTCGAGCCTTGCCCCAGGGTTGCCCCGTCCGAGCAGGTTACGCTTATGGTCACGCTTTCGCACCCTTGCAGTTTCGCCGCGTTTGTCGCCTGATAGTAGTTCCGCGCGTCGGAAGCGATATAATAGACATAGCCCTCCTCGTTGTCGTTGAACTCCGAGAGGCGGGCATTCAGTTGTGCCCGAAACGTGTTCAGGTCCATCGAGTAGGAATCGAAGATGTCCTCATAGACGACCTCCGTCCGGTTCCAGCTTTGTGTAACGTGTATCTCGTAGGCGTATGCCTTCTTCGTCTGCTTGCCGCCCCGGCTGATGATGTAACCCTGCATCCGGTAGCTGATGTTGTAGGTGAAGCCGTCGTTGCTGTTGTTGAGCTGCTGCACCCGGCTTCTCGACCACCCGGCATGGGACTCCGAGTTGGCGAGCACCTGCTCACGCTGCGAAGCGTTGGGGTAGAAGCCCGGATCGCTGGTGCCGAAGCGTGTCCACGCGCTTCCGTTCAGGACGCTGTTGTCGTCCGTCGGAGGGTAGTAGTCGCACAGCGAGACGCTTCCCTGCTCGCGCCGCGCGATATACCACCGCTGCGTGTAATAGTTTCCCATCGCTTCGTCCAGATAATCCGTCATCCACGACGTGAGGTCGTAGTTGCCGAAATCGAACAGCCCGGCCACGTTCTCCTCGCCGCCCACCATGCCGATCAGCAGGTCGCCCATACCGTGTTCCGCCTGCTCGAAGAGTGCTCCGTAATGGTCGTATAGGTTACCTATCTCCTCGACCTTCCCGCCCAATAGGTTATGGAACGAGCTGGTTTGCAGCAGGGCATCACCGAGGTTCTCGATACCCGATGTCGCCAGTCCCACGCCCATATTATAGAAGTTGTCGAGGTCGCCTTTCAGGTGTTCTTTGGTAAAGTTGCCCGGCACTCGGGCGAGGTTGTCCATCATCCGTTGCCAGTCGATGCCGCCCAGTTCCGAGAGGTTCAACAGGGAAGCGACATCCCTGTTAATTTCCAGAAAGGCTATGTCCGAGAAGGTCAGTGAGCTGTTCGTTACGATGCTCTCGAATTGCATACACAAACTCTTCGTGTCGTCACAGACCTTCATCAGGTAGCTGCCCCAGTAAACGGCTGTCTGTGGCGAGCGGAGCATCAGCTTCGCCACCACCCATATTTTCGGCATGATCTTTTCTGCCACCATGCGGTAGATACGGCGGTAATAGTAGTTCTCCGTGCTGCTGCACCAGATACCGAGGTCGGACAGGGACTTGTGCTCCAGAAACTTGGAAGCGAATATCCCCGCCGTAGCCACCTCCGCCGCCGTATAATGCTTCAGGATGTCGTCTGCCTGCTCCCGGTAGTAGCTCTCGGCCACGACCTCCGTACCGAACGCGGCAGCCATCGCCGCCACGGTACGCGCGTCGTAGTTCACGCTGTAATACTGCGCGTGGACGTGTTGCGTGAGGATAAGCAGCAAGGCTGTTATGGCAAGAGACAGTCGTTTCATCTGCCTTTCGTTTAACGGTTGAAAAAATTTCTTTTCCGCTTGCCGCGGTTATTCTCTTCAGGCACTCCCTGCAGGGCCAGTATCAGTTTTTCCGCCTCTGCTATCGCTTCGTATGGAGACAGGCCTCTGTATCTGACATACAGGTCTCTGGCAACCTCATACCGACGCTGCCTCCACTTGACAGCTTCCGCCTCTTCGAAGCGCATGATGGCTGCAACTTTCTCATCCTCCCCGGGTTCAAGCCCCATGTATGCGTCCAGTTCCGGTTCGGACATGCCCAGTCGCAATCCATAGCTGCCCAGCATATCCTCTATGTGGGCAATGCTCTTGTCGCCTAAATGACGGAAATGAATCAAATCCCAGTTGGTGTACAGGCACAAGTCCCGGATAGTGGCAATCTGATGACTACCGCATACCTTGCGGATGCGGAGGGCGAAAGGCTCTTCACAAAACAGTTCTCCTACACATCGGTTCACGTCTATCTTTTCCATTATATGTGATTTTATTGTTTCGAATTCAGGTTCAGTACCCGTCCCGCCTCATTGACTTTCTGCGCGAACGGCAGCGACTTGCCGATACCGCTTGCGTTCCAGTCGCGGCAGTACGCCTCGATAGCCTCCCGGTGGCTGCATCGCAACTCCCGCTTGTAGAGTTTCAGGGCCTCCTTTTCGGCCCGCTCGGTGGTATAGGTCATATAACATTCCCTCGGTTCTTCCACGCCGTACACGCCGCTGGTCGTTCCTCGCCTGATAAAGACCTCCCGGAAGAAGCTGCGCCCCTCCTTGTTTTCGAGGCGGTTGATCGTGAATATCTTCTTGCAGTCCACGTCCGTCAGACCGAGAATCGCCTTGATGGTGTCGAAACGCTCCTTGAACTTGCTCTGGTCGAGCAGCATCACCACGTCCGAGTTGTTGATGATGGCCTCCTTGACAATCTCGCTCCCGATGATGTCCTGTATTTCCTGTGTCACCACGCCCACGCTGGCCCAGAACTTACGTGCGGTCTTGTACATAAACTTGATGTATTCCGCCATCAAGGGGCTGGCGATGGCCTTCCACGCTTCCTCGATGACCAGGACTTTACGGTTCTTCTTGATACGCATCTTTTGCAGGAACACATCCATGATAATGAGTGTCGTCAGCGGAAACAACAGCGGGTCATCCTTGATACTGTCAATTTCGAAGACGATGAACGTCTCGTCGAACAGCGAGCTGTCCATATTCTCGTTCAGCGTCTTTTCGTGGTTGCCGCCCCGGTAGAAGTCCTTCATCATGTAGCGATAGGTCGAAAGGTCGATGCCCGTGATACGGTTCTCCTCGCAGATGTCGGGAATGCGCTGCACGGAGTATTCATAGAAGGAATTGAACGACAGCTCTTCCACTTTCAGCTCCTTTCGCCTGCATTCTATCTCGTCGATGATACCCTCTATGCGTGCGCCCCGTTCCCGTTCGTTCTCGTTCCGGTTCTCGTTGCTGTTGCGGTCGTCGATAACGAGGCTTTTGCGCAAGTCCTCGCGCTGTTGGGGCGTAAAGCCGTCGAAGCCGTTGAAGTAAGCGTCGTAATACTCGGTGATGACCTGCTCGATCAGACGGTCTTCCGTCTTGGTAACCGTTCCCTGCGTCCCTTTCCAGATCAGCAGGACGAGGTTTTTCAGGAAACCGGTCTTTTCCACATTCATCTCTTCCCTGTGGATACGGAACGGGTTCATCGTAATCGGTTTTTCCTCGGTGTACGATATGTACTTGCCGCCGAAATACTCGCAAAGTCCCTCGTAGGAGTTACCCGTATCGACCATCACCACGTCCGTTCCCTGCTCGTGCAACTGCCGCACTACCGAGTTCATATGAAAACTTTTGCCGCTGCCCGAAGGCCCTAAACAGAAAAAATTCGAATTGTCAGAGAGTTTCAGTTTCCCCTCTTTTCCGGTGATGTCGATGGCCACGGGCACGCCTTGGCGGTCGGTATAATAGATTTTCAGCGGCGTGTCCTCGCTGTGCTGCACACGCTCCTTGTACATCAGGCACATGGCCGCGTCCGACAGCGTCAGGAAGCGGTCGTATTCCTCGTTCAACCCGTAGCAGTTGCCCGGGAACGAGTTCACGAACAGTTCCAGTTGGTTGTATGCCCGCTTGCTGATGTGGATACCCATGCGCCCGAAAGCGTTTTCCAAATGATTGGTACACTTCTGCAAATCCGTACCGGCAGGCACACCCACTATCATATTGAAGTGCATGTACACCAGTTGCTTGCCCTCGCGGGCTATCACGTCCTGTACCCGCTTGATGTCCTCGACGGCCATCTGGTTGCTCGGGTTCGGAACGCTGGCGTGCCGGTTCTTCTTCTTGTCGAGCAGCGAGAGTTCACGCTTCTGGCTGGGCAGGAAGATGATCTGGTTGTACACCACCGTCTCGGCGTTCGGGATACTGTCGATGACCGATACGAGGTCCACCGGCATTTCCGTGTTGTTCACCTCGATATTTGTATATGGGCGTATCAGCGAGGGCAGCGCGGCACAGTCCACGTCCACGAGGCTGTACACCTTGCAGCGTTTGTCGCCCATCGACACCGTTTCGTCATCCGCCTTGAAGTTCGTCATCGATACGACGCGGTCTTTGAAGTTCATCGCGAAATAGCGGTCCACATACTCGCTTGCCTCGGTCTTGTTCAAGAATCTCACCTGCACGCCACCGTCGCGCAACTGGTCGTGCACTTTGCGGATCTTCACGAGGAAATCGCGCCACTTCTTGCCATCATAAGAGAACAGGCGGCTTTTCTTCGCCTCCTGCGTGATGGTCAGGTAGCAAAGGCTGTCCGTGTACGGACGTCCCTTGAAATAGCGGAAATACGATGCCGAGAGGAATTCCTGATTGTCGTCCTCCTCATTGGCAAACCGCTTCCTTACGAAAATATCCTGCTTGTGGAGGGCGTACCCTTCTCCTAAGGTCAGTGCGAGGGAGGAGAACAGGTTCGTGACCTCGTAGTAGCTGTCGATGTCGGCAGAATACTTCTGTACAGGGTTCTCGATTTTCAGGATGGCGGAGTATTCCCCCGTCTTGGTGTACAGCACGCCCACGCCCTCCGTATCTTCCACCGAGAAGTAAATGTCCTGAAAGATGCGTTTGCGCTTGCCGCCCGTGCCGAACGCATAGACGGACAAGGCCATGCCCGCGCACAGGGCGATAAAGAATAATATGACGTATAGGCTCATTTCGATATTCGTTCGATTAAATAAGGGCAGGACCGCCCCGGCTGGAGGCGGACCGCCCGCGTTCAACAATCAATTAGCCACACACATTGCCGTGATGGTTTATCTTTGTCAGACCTTACGCGAGTACGCGTACACGTACACGCCCCGGTCGTTTTTCTTGCTGTGCAACCCTTTCCGCTGCTTGAGGATAATGAGCGCGATGCCCGTGGACAGGACGGCCGCCAACACGACCAGTCCGGCCACGAACCCCAGCAGGCAGTAGGCGACGATGAAGCCGACAATGGCTCCGCCCGCCGCACCTGCCGCCCAATAGATGTAGCGGCCTTGCAGCCCCATCATTTCAAGCGGGCGTTGCAGCCCCTTGAACAGCGGATAGTCCGGGTAGCGTTCGTCCCTGGCTTTCATCGCTTCATGGATTACGCGTCAATACCGAAGAACAGAGGCAACGCCTGTGCTGCCGCAATCAGGAAGATACATGCGCCCACCACCATCATAATCTTCTTCTTGACGTCCTGCTCCTCGTTGTTCATGGCGATATACACGCTGATCGCGCCCACAATAGCCACGACACCCGCGATGGCGTAGCAGAGCTTCACCATGATAGGCACATACTTTACAATTTCCTCCGCCACGGTCGAGAGGGCGTTCGTTCCCGCGGAGTAGTCGCCCGCCGTGCTCTGCGCCATAGCCGGCATACCGGTCAGTAGCATGAGGGCGAGCATTTTTACTTGGGTGGAAACACCCTTTGCAAATTCCTTTGCCTTACGGCACATTCGTTTGATTTTCTGAAACATACTTGTCGTTTTTAAGTGATACTTTTATTTTGAATTGTCTTACAGTCCTGCTACCGCCTATATGCGGTAGCCGAAGAAGGCAGGGAACACGATCGAGGCTCCGATGATGAAAAGGCACGCGCCGACAAGCGACACGATCGACTTGACCACGCCGTCCTCGCCCGTGTTCATCTTGATGTAGATCTGGAGCGCGGACACGATGACGAAAACCGAGGCGACAGCGTAGCAGATGTAAAGCACATACAGCATCATCGTCACCACGAAGTCGTGCATCGTGGCCAAAGCGTCCGCACCCCAACTGTAATTCACGCCGCCGCTTTTGGCCAGCGCCGCATAAGGAACAAGACACAGAGCACATAATATTTTTCTCGCTTTCGACATGCTACAAATGGTCTTTGAGGGGTTTCCATTCCAGTTCCGGACGGTCGTCCGTCTTGCCTCCGGCAATCATGGCCCTGTACAGTTCGTCCGTCGTGTACGCGTCCGAGAGGTAGGGTACGGTTTCCTCCATCTGCTCCTCCGCCTTGGCTTTCAGCCGGGACAGCTTCTCCGCCACGACCGCCTCGCCGTGGGCTGCCGTGCCCACCATTTCCTGTGTCGCGGGCGAAGCGGTGGGGGCGGCATCCGTTTCGTACTGTTCGTTCCCGACGTTGAATCCCGTGTCGCTCTCCGTCACGGCCACGCTATCTTCCTCTTCCGGTACACCGAGGTCGAAGATTTCTTCCTCCGTCTTACCCGTTCCCTTTTTCCCATAGAGATCCTGCACGATGACGACCGCATAATAGACGAGGTAGGCGACCGTCAGCACAATGGCAAAAATGAAATATGATTTCATATTATTATGTGTAATATTATATTTGCTATCAAAATATGATTTGCAAAATAAGACAGCAAAAATCAAAAGTGGAAATTATTGAGTGTAAATCAGCTTATTTTCAGGTAAGATTTCAGTAAACATACAAAATCATATTCTAAAATCATATTCCAACATGATTTTAGAGGAGGGAATGGAGAAATCAGGACATAAAAAAGCCCTCCGTGGTGGAGAGCTTTCAGGGGAGAACGGCAATCGGACGGATACGTCAGCGTTTCTTGCCGCGCAAGTAGTCGTTCAGGTCTTTGTAGCCGGCATAGCGGCCGGATTCGTCACTGACGTGCCGGTCATACATCCCGGTAATGGTTTCCACTGTCTTCTGTCCGGCAAGGTCGTTGTCGAGGTAACAGTGGATATGCGCGTACCTTTGCAGGTGCGCCAACGCCTTTTTCAAGTTGCTGACCGAATTCATCACGAGGTAGTCGCAGGGCGCGTCGATACAGATGGCATCGTCGCCCGCCTGTTTCAGGGTCAAGTAAGACAGGAAATCCATGAAGCCCTCGAATACGCAGACGTGGCTTTGGATCTCGCCCCGCAGATGTCCTATCAGGGATATGTCCTTGTTCTTGATACACCCCTTGTAGTAGGCGTTGCGCACCTCGTAACCGCCGGAGATATTGCCGAACGCCAGCGCAAAGTAGCGTCGCTGGCGTAACTCGTAATGTATCTCCTTGCAGAACATCCGCCCGATGTCCGCATCGATCATCCTTGAATGAAGGTACGAGAGCAGCGCGTGATGTCGTAACGGTACGACAATCAAATCCCTCATGTCTGCCTCTACCGGTCGGGGAGGTGCGGTCGGCATACGGATTTTCGGCAGCGACGCACCTCCGGCGTGCCGTTCGATATATGCCAGCGCCTCGCTCACGCTCCCCGTCCCGCAAAGATGTTTGCACAGTTCCACGAGGTCTCCGCCCGTCGCCTCGGCGAAGTCGTACCACTCGTTCAGGCGGTCGTTCACCTTGAAAGACGGGGTACACTCTGCACGCAGCGGCGAGAGATACCAGTATTGCTCCGATTTCACATACCGCGCACGGTGTCCGAGTCGTGCCAGAAAGTCCACGATACGTACCTGTTTTGCTTCTGCTATGGTCATGTCTGTTTCTTTTCACTTGTTTGCACAAAACCAGTTTAGTTTAGTTTACGTCCCTATATATAGCGATACTAAATTAAACTGAATTATATATGCCCGCGCCCGGCCTCATTCTTCATCGAAAAGCATGGCTTCCGCGGGAGTCATGTCATAATAGAAAAGTTTGTCCCGCTTGATGACCAGTTTAAGCGTATCGGTCAGGTACAGCAGCAATTTGACCATCACGTTGCGCCCGCGCTTGAACCCGATCGCCTCGTAAGCGGTCATCATGGCTTGCAGCATATTCTCGAACCCCCGGATGGGCTTGTCCCCGAACGCGGCGGAGAGAGCCTCGCGGTGCTGCTCGATGGTCAAATCCATGAAGCCCGTCCGCTGTTTCAACTTCTGTCTGGGGGTGTCGCAGAACGAATGATCCCCGGCAATGACCGGAAGCCCGCCTTCATCGACGGTAAAGGCGAACGGCTTGAACTCCTTTTCACGGATGTGCAGCGCGTGAACCTCGCTGATGCCGGGACATTCATTGTTCTTGCTGATAACCAGCACGGTCTCGGCCTTGTTGCTCATTTCCGTGCCGATATGCCCGCGCACGTTGTTGTCACCCTTGTTCAGATGAAGCACGCAGTGGATATGCAGGTTGTATTTCGACGACCACTCCATCATCTTGTTGATGACCTCCACCGATTCACTGGTACTGTTGATGTCGAGCATCAAGTCACGGATACCGTCGATGATAACCAGCCCGTAATCCATTCTTTGGCGCAGGGCATAGTCGATGACCTCGATACGTACCGCAGGCGAATATTCACGCAGGCAGATAAAGTCGAGGTTCTCGCTGTCGGTCGTGGTGGGCAGCCCGGCCAGCCGCAGGATGCGCTCCAGTACGTTATGGCAGTGGAAGCGGCTCTGCTCCGTATCCACGTACAGGATTCTGCGCTTGCCCTCGGGAAGGTGCGCCCGGTAGTTCAAGACCTGCTTTCCGGCCAGCGACGCTGCAACGATGGCGGACACGTTGAATGTCTTTTTCGATTTCGCCTTGCCAGTCGACGCGCTGAAATTGCCGAGTGTCGCGATGGTCGAGTTGTCTATCCAGATGATTTGCGGAGGAGTCTCGTAGGTGTCCGTCGCCCTGATCTGCGATGCCGAGAGGATGTCCGACAAGCGGTGTTCGTCCGGTGCGACAGTCATGCCGCGTTCAGTTCTTCTTTCGTTTTCCATAACGCCTTTTCTTAAAGAACGGTTGTGTCGCGGACGCCTCGTTTGCCATGCGGACGGCTTCGTCCACGGTGGGTTCGTAGTTCTGCAGGAGCCATTCGTCCAGCTCCTCCTTGGCGAAGTAGATCATCTTGCCGCGCGGCTTGTAGTGCGGAATCTCCTTGCCAGAGGTAAGTTTGTACAGCAGGCTCTCGGAAACGCCGATGTACATGCAGGCCTCCTGAAAAGTAAATACTCTCTTGGTTGTATAGATGGTATTCTCCAACAGCGTGATGCGTTCGAGCAAACCCTCTATCGGGTCGATCTTCTTCAGGACTGATTCGATGGCGGTGAGCCGTTCGTTCAGCCGTTCCATATAAGTCAATCTGTTATTGTTTTGCATAAGACTGTAATTAAAAATTAGACAATGGAAGTATAACCTCCGTTATGTAGCGCTAACGGAGGCCAAAGGTAAGGCAAGAAAATCGCCCGGCGGAAATTTGAAGCGTGAGAACAGCCACGTATTACGGTAATTCTCACGCTTTTACCTTTCACATACTTCGTTTTTTGACACTTGTTGCCATTCTTACTGTTCTTTCATCTCTTTCAGTTTGCCGATAGCCCGCCTGATACCGTAGGCTGCCGATGTCATGTTGTTGCGCATGGCCGAGAGCGCGGACGAAAGGCTGGCCGCCGTGACAAATCCTTTCCCGTTTTTGGTTTGCAGGAAGTGCCCTTTATCGAGAACCGACTGCCATTGGGCTTGGACAAGAGAATGTTCAAGAAGCGCGTCGAACAGGATTGCCACATGGCGGATATTGTTCACCCGGATGCAGAAGCCCTCCTTGCAGGCAAAAAGGGCTTCCATGTCCTCGATACGGAGGGGTGAAACGCAAAACAGATGATAAGCATTGGCACAAGCCGTAATACCTGTCATCTGTTTGCGCGTGAAGTCGCAGCCGAAAGAGAGTGGTTGCACCTCCGCCGCCTGACCGTCATCAGGGAACGCGATAGGGTGCGGCGGCACGGACGTGTCATATACGCGTTTCACTTCCATGCACCCCTCGAAAGAGAAGTCGGATACGGTAAAGAGAGATTGGATGAGCTGGGCGCAATCGGTCAACAGCCCTTTGACGATGTGGATGTTCATTTCGTGGCAGTTCCGGCAGGCTGCACGGTCGCAGTCTATATATCGGTGTCCGTTTACGAAATCCTCCACGTAACGGCGGTACAGTTTGCCGCCTGCCACGACATCACGGAGATAAATGGTTCTTGCTTCAGAGAGCAACGCGAAAAGTTCTTCCGCTACATCCTGCTCTGCAACGACGTGGTGCAGATGCGTGTTCTCCCCATCAAAAAAGAGAGAAGCCTGTTGTCAGGTACTTTCATTTTTTGATTGTTTTTAAATGAGTTAATAATATATCAACGAGAGTGCCCTCCGGAAGTATATACTACCTGAGGAACACTCCAAATACGTGTCTGTAAGTTTGACACAACGGACGTTGTGTGCTGTCAGTCGAATAAACCGTTGGTAAGATTTACTGCATCGTCTTTCTTCTTGTTGACGATTTTGGCGTACACCTGCGTCATTCTTACGGAAGTGTGGCCAAGTAATTTCGATACCGTGTAGAGATCCGCACCAAGCGTCAACATCATGGTCGCGAACGTGTGTCGGGCTGTGTGAAATGTGAACCGTTTGGAAATTCCGGCAGCTTTGGCCCACGGCTTGATAAGTTGGTTGACGGTCGTGGGCAGCTCGAATACATGCTCGTCCGCCGTCTTATCCCCACGCTCCGGTATCCATTTCAACGCCTCATTGGAAAGCGGAAGATAAATCGGTTCTTTCGTCTTCTGCATGGCCACGGACAAGCGGTATTGACCGTTATCGATGAAGATATCTTTCCATTTCAAACCGAGAATATCACTGATACGCAGTCCGCAGAAACAGGAGAACAGGTAGGCACTCTTAACCTCCTCGTTCTGCATCGGAGTGGCGATCAATGCCCGTACCTCTTCGATGGTCATGTACGAACGCACACTCTCCGGCATCTTGGGCTTCTCCGATTTGTCCATCTCGTTAAACGGGTTTCTCAAAATCCGTTTGGCACGGACGGCGGCATTCAACGCGCCGTTGAAGATCTGGTAGTAGGTGTTGCGCGTAGAAGCAGCTATCAGCTTTCCCTTGGGACGATAACTCGTCAGCATGTAGTCGATGTAGCCTTGGCAGAAAGCGAGGTCAATCCGATCCAACGTGAACCTTTCCCCCGCGTACTCCTTCAAGATACCGATAACGGATTTGATTTGGCTTATGCCTTTCTTACCACGTTTCTCCTGATTCTCCTCATAGGCTTTCATCCAGTCCAGTAGATATACCTTATCCCGATGATTCACGATACCCGCTTCACCGCTGGTCAGCTCGATGATGCGTTTGGACTTGATTGCATTTGCGGCAGCCATCGTCGTTTCGTTCTGTCGGCGGGCATTGCTATCCGTTTCCGGAATAAGATACATTTTCAGATATTCATATGTCCGCTTACCGTTACGGTATATGTCCAGATACAAACTTTTACTGCCATCGGCCAATTCCTTAGTCCGAAGACGAATCGGCTCTTTGACTTTTTGGGGTTTCTTTCTTCGTGGCATATTGCTTCCTTTCGTTCTTTATTTTCTGCTGCAAAAGTACGAATAAAAACCGGAATTAAGAAACAAACAAGGAACAAAAATGTACCCAAAAAGAGCCAAATTAAAGAAAATAAAGAAAACAACTGAAAATAAAATCTATCATATAATCCATTGATATAAAGGTTCTTTATATATATTTATTTGGATTTTATTTTCATTCAAGACGCGCCCTCATGTATATTGTAAATAATGGCTGGAAATCTGTCTACATGGATATGAGAGTAGACAACCTTCCTGCCAAAACTGCTGGTAAAAACCGCAAATACGAAATATTCGATAATTTTGAGTCCGGAAATTATAGTCGCTGGAAGGTAGAAGGTACTGCTTTCGGGAGAAAGCCTGCCTCTGGCGAACAATGCAACCAAAATAATTTTGGCGGCAACTATGGAAGTTTTCTGGCAAACTCTTATACAAATTACGACAAACCTACCGGTAAGCTGACTTCTAGAACATTTACAATCAGGAATAAGTATATTTCGTTCAATATTGCAGGCGGTGCCCATCCGGGAAAGACTTGTATAAACCTGGTCGTTGATGGAAAAGTAGTAATGTCTGCAACCGGTAACAATAACGAAGATTTCCTCCCACGCAACTGGGACGTATCCGAATACAAAGGAAAGAAAGCATACTTGGAAATTGTTGATGCTGTTGATGGGGACTGGGGACATATTAGCGTAGATAATATAGAATTCTCCAATTCTCCTGTAGATGCCCCTACCATCACGATAGAAAAATCACACGCCTACTTCGGTAACTTAGCTCTATCTGTGTTTGATGGCAATGCAACCGGAACAGCAGATGACTCGGAAAATAATCTGGAATATGCAGAAGCAGAACTCGGTAAAAAATTGAATGGAGCATTGACTTCATCCATGACTCTACAACCGGGAGAATCCAAAGAAGTTATCTTCGTACTTTCTTGGTATTTCCCCAACCGTCCTCTGAGTTACAAAGGATCTGAGTGGAACAAGCCATTACCTCCCAATAGCCCAGCTATCGGTAATATGTACGCCAACTGGTATAACTCCTCTTTAGATGTAGCGAACCAACTACGTGAAAATTATGCAGAGTTGTCCAAAAAGACACATGATTTCCATGATACATATTACAATCAGACCACTTTACCATACTGGCTTGTGCAACGTATCATGATGCCTATTTCCACATTGGCAACGGAAACTTGCCAATGGTGGGCTACGGATAAGTTTTGGGCTTGGGAAGGCGTCGGTTCTTGTGAGGGAACTTGTACACATGTCTGGGGTTATGCACAAGCAATGGCAGCTTTATTCCCAGAGTTGGAACGCAATTTGCGCGAAAGAACTGATTATAGTGTATCTCTCCAAGAGGATGGAGGTATTTTATCACGAAACGGAGAACACGGTATTCTAATTGACGGGCATGCAAGTGTTATCTTACGCATGTATCGTGAACATTTGA